>Ga0164243_10009625_pt1 | contig 14044 bp, 8 predicted proteins | sample OricompcompostOP_FD_108781 | JGI IMG/M metagenome (GOLD analysis project Ga0164243, IMG submission 108781) | Organic Plus compost microbial communities from Emeryville, California, USA - Original compost - Organic plus compost (OP) | ecosystem: Engineered > Solid waste > Mixed feedstock >... | reverse complement strand
TAGCCGGACCGGGCGATCGACGTCGAACCGCGTGAGCAGGTCGGCGACGACGGCCTCGAGTTCGTCGTGGTCGAGACTCGGCGCCGGCAGTTTCCTCGACTTGGTACGGGTGTAGAAGGTCGCAGTGCGAACGGTGACCGCGACGCGGAACGGGAGCCGTTCCTCGGCGACCACCTGGTCGAGCAGTTCACGCAGCAGTTCCGCTGCGGCCGAGCGCATCTCGTCGGGCTCGGTCAGGTCGGTGGCGAAAGTCCTCGACTTGGAATGGGATCGGGCCAGCCAGGGTTCGGCGGTGATCGTCGGGTCCCCTTTGCCGCGGCAGAGCACGTACAGCCAGTTCCCCTGGTGCGGACCGAAGGTCGCGATGAGGTCGTCGCGCGGGGTGGCGATGAGGTCGTCGACGGTCTCGATGCCCTTGGCGGCGAGTTTGGCCGACGTCTTGGGACCGACGCTCCACAGCTCACGGGTCGGCTTGTCCCCCATCAGTTCCAGCCAGTTCCGGTCGTCGAGCAGGAATACCCGCGGGGAGCCGTCGGCATCGGGTGAGGACCCGGGCGGGCGTTTGGCGAACCCGGTGGCCATCTTGGCGCGCTGCTTGTTGTCGGAGATCCCGACGCAGCAGGTGAGTCCGCACCGGTCGAGGACGTCGTGCCGGATCGTCTCGGCGAACTCGCGGATGGCGGCGTCGTCGAACGGTTCGACCTCCGCCCCGGGTTCGCCGACACCGAGGTACGCCTCGTCCCAGCCCCACACCTCGACGGGGTGACCGGTTGCCCGCAGGACGTCCATCACCTCGGCGGACGCGGCGTCGTACGCACCCATGTCCAGCGGCAGGTACACCGCGTCGGGCAGCTTGCGGTACGCCGCGCGCAACGGCATCCCGGCACGCACACCGTGGTCACGCGCCTCATAGGAGGCGCAGGTCACGACCTTGCGCGCCTCGGTGGGGTCGCCGTTGCCGCCGACGATGACCGGGACGCCGACGAGCTCGGGACTGCGCAGTCGCTCGACCGACACCTGGAACTGGTCGAGGTCGACATGCAGCAGCCACCGATGGCGCCGGGCAGCCGAGGTGGTCACCCTGCCGAGGGTAGTGCGGGCTCAGCCGGGTGAACGCCGACTCAGGAAGCGGAGCGGGCCTCGATGTCGCCGAGACCGATCGTCCGGCAGGCGGTCCGCAGCGAGTGCGGGTTGTACCGGACCACCCACAGCTTGGAACCCGGCCCGGGCACGTACGGCTCGAACGACTCACCGGCCTCACCGATCGCGGCCAGGAGAACCGATCGCCGCGCGGCGTCGAAGGACTCCACCGCACGGGACAGTACATCCTCCAGCAACGCGCGATCGCGATGCAGCGGCGGCGGGACGAGATTCAGTGAGGGAGAAGAGGTTCCGCAGTTCGTCGGGTCAGTGACGGCGTGCATCGCGACGAGCAGGAAGCCGACCGCGGCGATCACCTTCGACTCTGTGCTCGCCTGGGCACCCTGCCGGGTCTGCATGGATCGGTAGGCCTGCACCGGCTGCGGCCATGCGCCGGCGAAGGGCGCCTGCCCGCTCCGGCCCACCGCCCCGGGCGCGGCCACTGCCTCCCGCCTCGGCGTCGCGGAGAGTTCTGCGGCGACGGCGTCGGAGTACATGCGACGCAACCGCTCCACGATGGCCCGGTGACGCCGCCATGCCTCGCCGACCTGGTGAAAGTCGTGATTGGTCAGACCGAAGACGGCCGGATTGGTGCCGAGTGCCCGATAACCGGGCAACACGATGGCTTCCTCGATCGCGACCGCCTCGGCGATCGCTGCCGGTTCGAGGAACTTGCGGACGCTTCGCCGCGAGGCGCGCGTCGAGAGAGCGCTGGTCAACTCGAGTCCTCCACACAAACTGCTGGTGCTTCGGAACGGAAATCCCGCCCCTGATGTGTTGACCCCCTACGCCTCGAGCACCCCCTGCGATGCCGTTAACGAAGCGCACGACAAATATAGCGTAGATCACACGATTTGCAGGCAAACGAACGAACAACGCCGCCTGCGCATTTGCCCACTCCTCTTCGGGACGAATGACCCAGTCCTACCCTGGTATCGGGTACATCGGCCCCACCGAGAACCACCTAAGACCCTTGTCGACGCCACCACAGACCGATTGACTGGCATCGAAGGTGATCCGAAAGGAGTCGGGACGTCATGTTGCGGTTCCTCGCCCGCGAATTGCACATGTGGCGCCTCATGCACGCGTCGTCCAACGGCCTCGTGCGCACGACCGATCGGGTCGAGAGCCTCGTCTTGGCGACGGTGTCGCTCGCCGCGTTGGTCGGCCTGATGATCGCGCTGACCGTCGGCGCCGACACCTACGCCTCCCACAAGGAGCAGGTCGACGCCCAGGAGTCACGGCATTCGGTCAGCACGACGGTCGTGGACATACCGGTGCCGACCACCGACGCTCCGCCGCACGTGGTCGTCGAATGGAAGGGCGCCGACGGCGGGAAGTCCACCGCGCAGATCCCGCGAGACCGCTTCGACCGGATCGGCCGGGAACGCGTGGTGTGGCTCGACGACGAGGGCGAAGTGGTGGACCCGCCCTTGACGACCGCCAACGCGGTGGTCGAAGCCTTCCTGGCGGGTCTGGCGATCATCGTGATCACCGTGCTGGGCTGGTGTGGTCTGACCGCGTTCGTCCGGTCACTCGCCGATCGGCGGCGCTACCGCCAGTGGGACCTCGAGTGGCGAGAGCTCGACATCGACAGCCACCGGTGAGTTCCGCGGCGTGCGCGCCCGTCGGCATCCGGGGGTTCCCACCCGGGCCCGGCCGGCCGGATCACCCCGAGTGCGCCCGGGCGGATTCGACGAGCAGCCGACGCTCGGCCCGGGCGACGTGAAGGCGCGTTGCGACCACGGCGTCGGGATTGACCGACACCGAGGTGATCCCCATCCGCACCAGGTGCTCGGCATATTCGGGGTTGACCGAGGGGGCCTGGCCGCACAGTGACGACGTGATGCCGCAGCGGCGGGCGGTGTCGACGATCTGCGAGATGGCGTCGAGAACGGCCGGGTCAGCGCCGTCGAAGAGTTCGGCGCAGGTCTCCGAGTCCCGGTCGACGCCGAGGATCAGCTGGGTGAGGTCGTTGCTCCCGATCGACACCCCGTCGATGCCCGCATCGACGTACGCCGGCAACCAGTACAGCACCGAGGGCACCTCGGCCATGACCCACCTGTGCAGGCCGCGCTGGCGCCCGAGGGGGCTGTCGTCGATGAGTTCGAGGCATCTCTCGAGCTCCCAGCGGGTGCGGACGAACGGCAGCATCACGTGGAGGTTCGGGTGGCGTTCCCGGGCCCGCGCGAGCGCGTTGAGCTCGAGGCGGAAGACGTCGGGCTCCTTGACGTATCGGTAGCAGCCGCGGAACCCGATCATCGGATTGCGTTCCTCCGGCTCGAACTCGCGGCCGCCCTCGAGGTTGCGGAACTCGTTGGTCCGCAGGTCGGTCGTCCGGTACACGACCGGCCGCTTGCCGAAGGGCGCGGCGACCTTGGCCAGGTTGTCGGCGAGAGCGGAGACGAAGGCCTCCGATTCCCCGGCGGCGATGACCGCGCGCGGATGACGTCCGGACAACGCCTCCGACAGCATGAACTCGGCGCGGAGGAGCCCCACACCGTCGACGTCGGTGGCCCCGATCTCGGCGGCGCGCTCCGCCGATCCGAGGTTGACGTAGATCTTGGTGGCGGTGACCGGATCCGAGTGCTGTTGCGCCGGTGCGGCAGTCGCGGGCGAGGCGACCGCCACCTGCGGCGCGGGCGCGCGACCGGCGGTGACCTCGCCCGTCCCGCCGTCGACCGTGACGATCGCACCATCGACGAGATCGGTTGTGCCGGTTCTGGTTCCCACCACGCACGGCACCCCGACCTCGCGGGCCACGATGGCGGCGTGACAGGTGATCCCGCCGCGGTCGGTGACGACGGCGGCGGCGCGGCGGATCGTCGGCAGCCAGTCGGGGTCGGTCATCGGTGCCACCAGGACCTCGCCGTCGACGAGCCGGTGCCCGTCGGCCGGCGAGTGGAGGATGCGCACGGCGCCGCCGGCGATCCCGGGTGCGGCCGCGAGTCCGGTGACGAGCACCTCTCCCTGACCGGGACCCGCCCCGGCGTTCTGATCACCGTCGTGCACTCCGGCAGAGCTCGTTCCGTCGCCGTCGTCCAGCGTGGTGATGGGCCGGGACTGGACGATCCAGATCCGGCCCGCGGAGTCGATCGCCCACTCCATGTCCTGTGGACGCCCGTAGTGCCGTTCGGCATCGAGCGCCATCCGCGCGATCGTCTCCACGGTCTCCGGTGTGACGACGGGCGCGTCCCGGCCCGCCGCCACCGGCTCGCGGTGGTCGTGGCCGTCGCTGCCGCGGACGATCCGGAACTCCTGGTTGCCCAGCGAGGTCGAGAGGATCGAGCAGTCCGCCTTGTCGACGACGAAGGTGTCGGGGGTGACCGCGCCGGACACCACCGCCTCGCCGAGTCCCTCGACGGCCTCGACGACCAGGTGGTCGACGTTGCCGGTGACCGGATCGGCGGTGAACACGATGCCGGCGACCACCGACTCCACCATCTGCTGGACGACCACGGCCATGAGGGGTTCTGCGGTGAGGCCTTTCTGGGCGCGATAGGTGATGACCCGCGGCGAGTACAGCGACGCCCAGCATCGGACCACCGCGTCGAGGAGCTGATCCTGGTCGCCGATGTTGGTGAAGGAGGCGTTCATCCCGGCGAACGAGGCGTCTTTACCGTCCTCCCCGATCGCCGACGACCGGACCGCGACGTTGGTGCCGTCGGTCCCGCCGGGCAGGCTGCGATAGGCCGTGACGGCGGCGTCGGCGACCCAGGGCGCGATCCCCGCCTTGTGCACCATCTCCGCCATCTTCCGGCTCAGCGCGGACATGCGCGCGTCGTCGCCGATCGCGGCCAGTGCCGCCCGGTGCGTCTCCGCCAGTTCCGAGCGGACCCCGCCGTGATCCATCGACGCGGCGAACGCGTCGGCGGTGAGGACGAACCCGTCGGGCACCGGCAGCCCGGCCTTGGTGAGCTCACCGAGGTTGGCCCCTTTGCCACCGACGATGAGCAGCTGATCGAGTCCGACTTCTGCAAACCTCAGTACGTAGGCCATGTGTTCTCCACCGCTCCTGTCGCCGATCGCGCCGTCACCGATTTCGCCGGGCGGGCGCGGTGTGGGTGACCATCACCGGGCACGGCGCGAGTTGGATGACCGCCCGGCTGGTGGAGCCGAGCAGGAGTCCGCGGAAACCGCCGCGGCCGCGGCTTCCGACGATGACGAGTTGTGCCGACTCGGCGGCGTCGATGATCTCGGCGGCCGCCGGCCCGACCCCGATGCGTTGCTCGACCTGCACGTCCGGGTAGTCCTCGGAGTGGCCGGCGAGCAGCTCCCCGACGATCTCCTCGGCGTCGCCGCGCAACCGGTCGACGGCGTCGAGCCCCAGCGTCGACGAGGTCGAGATCCCGATGCCGTGGACCGCGACCAGGGTCGTCCCGAGCAGGTCGGCCTGCTGGAAGGCATGCGCGACGGCGTTCGCCGAGATCGGCGACGGGTCCACTCCCACCACGACCGGGCCCGACGTCGGGGCTGGCCCGCCGACGACGACCACGGGGCACTCCGCGTACGCGGCTGCGTCACCGCTCACCGATCCGAGAAGGAGTCCGCGGGCCCCACCGATCCCTCGGCGGCCGACGACGAGCTTTCCCGCCTCGGCGGAGGCATGCCGCAGCGCGAGTTGCGGTGAGCCTCCGAGGACCTTGCCGTCGACCTCGAGCTCCGGCGCGAGTTCGCGGACGAGATCGACGGCGGCCTCGACGGCGCGCCGGGCGTCGGCCTGCATCGCCTCCATGACGATGTCGGTGGTCATGGCCGCGGTCGGCGCGTAGGCGTACGGAACGCTTCCGACCGCAGAGACCACACGAAGCGGTCTCTTCTCGCGGAGGCAGGCACCAACCGCCCACCGGACGGCCATCTCCGAACATTCCGAGCCGTCGACTCCCACGACGACAGGTGCCAGCGGGTCGGTGAGTGGATGTGACATGGCGATCTCCTGTGTTGGCGATCCGCGCGAGACCCCCGGTCTCTCGGCGTCGACTCCGGTCGGTGTTCTCTTGTGGGTCCATCGTCGTACTTTTCATCGTCACCGTGTGAGAGATGACGGGACCGGAGGCGAAAGTCGTCGGCGGACTGCGTCGAAAGTCCCGCCCCACGGTGCGCCCGCGACCGGGCACCGTCCGGCGGTGTCCGATTCGTCATACTGTCCGGGTGCGAACTGACCTGAGCGTGCTGGCCGACGACGATCGCGGGACCATCGGTGGGTTGGAGTTCGCCGTACCGGTCTGGGCGACCGCCACCGCACTGGTGCTGGTGCTGGCCCTCGCCTGGCTGTTCGGCGCGATCGCCCGGTGGCTGCTGCGTCGCCGTGCGCGCCTCGACGCCACCACGTCGATGGTCCTGTCGATCCTCGGCACCGCGGTCGGCCTCTACATCGCCGGGGCCATCGACCACCGCATGACGATCTGGCACCCGGTCACCATCCTGTTGGGGTTGGTGAGTTCGATCATCGCGGTCGGCGCGTACGGAACCGTCGCGGCCCGCCTGCAGACCCAGACCGACATCTCGGTGCCCGAGCTGATCGCCGCCGGCGAGTCCGAGGCGGTGGAGTTCAAGTCCACCGCCCGGGTCAACCTGCACACCGGACAGCGCGACCCCGCGATCGAGCAGGTCATCGCCAAGACGGTCGCGGCATTCCTCAACTCCGAGGGCGGCAACCTGCTCATCGGCGTCGACGACGACGGCACTCCACTGGGCCTCGACGCCGACTTCACCACGCTGCGCCACCCGGACACCGACCGGTTCGAGCTGTGGCTGCGGGACACCCTGACCTCGATGCTGGGGCAGAGCATCGCCGCCGAGGTCGGGATCTTCTTCGAGATGGTGCCCGTGCCCTCCGATGACAGCGACGAAGAGGCGGACGGCAGCGAAGAGGCGAAGGCCGCGCCCACCGAGGCGCTGGTCTGCCGCGTCGAGTGCACCCCGTCCCCGCGGCCGGTGTACCTGCGTCCCGCGAAGAACAACGCTCAGCCGGAGTTCTGGGTGCGCGCCGGCAACTCGTCGCGGCAGCTGTCGGTCGACCAGGCGGCGGACTACATCATGCATCGCTGGCCCCTCGGCGCCGGGCAGGCGCTGGCCGCCCAGGTGCGCGCCGCGGTGCGATTCTCGGCGGTGTGAGCCCGGCTGCTGCGGGCGCTGCCCGGTGACCCCCGGTCACACCGGATTCCGGAAGCGGACCGAAGCCGTCCTCAATGGTTGGGACAGTGGACCGACATCACCACCGAAGCCACCTGGAGGACCCGTGAACTGGACACTCGAAGTCGTCACCCTGCCCGTCACCGACCCCGACCGCACCAAGGCGTTCTACGAGTCGATCGGCTTCCACGCCGACGAGGACCACACCGTGAGCGAGGAGATCCGGTTCGTCCAGATGACCCCGCCCGGGTCGGACTGCTCGATCGCCTTCGGCAAGGGGATCACCGACCGCGAGCCCGGCACGACCGGCCCGCTCATCATCTGCGTCACCGACATCGAGGCCGCGCGTGAGCAGCTGCTGGCCGCCGGCGTCGACGCGAGCGAGGTCGACATCCAGCCGTGGGGCCACTTCGTCTACTTCACCGACCCCGACGGCAACCAGTGGTCGGCCCAGTATCTGCCGCACCGCGACAACAACTGAGCTGCACCGATCTGGGACCGCACAACCGGGACGACGCGGGCCGACACGGTCGTCACCGCTACGGTTGGTTATGCGATCCCCCATCGACGACTATCTCGAACAGGTCCTCAACGACTACCGCGATACCGACGACGGGGCCGTCATGACCGGCAATCGGGAACTCGAGAAGGCCGACCCGTCGTCGTTCGGGATCGCGCTGGCCACCGTCGACGGCACCGTCTACACCGCCGGAGTCGCCGACGTCGAGTTCTCCATGCAGTCGATCGCGAAGCTTCCCGCCTACGCCCTCGCGCTGCGCGACCGGGGACTCGACGCCGTCCTCGACCGCGTCGACACCGAACCCTCCGGGGACGCCTTCAACGAGATCTCCCTCGAGGCCGAGACCGGGCGGCCCCGCAACGCGCTCATCAACGCCGGTGCCATCGCCATCCACGCCATGGTCGACGGCGGGAACGCCACCGAGCGGGTCGAGCGCATCGCAGATCTCGTCGGCACCCTCGCCGGACGCGAGCTCACCATCGACGAGGACATGTGGGACGCCGAGATGGCCTCCGACGACCACAACACCGCACTCGCCTATCTCCTCCGCTCGGCCGGCAAACTCGACTACGAGCCCGAGGAGGTCGTCGACGGATACGCCGCGCAGTGCGCGATCACCGTCACCTGCCGCGACCTCGCGATGATGGGTGCCGTCCTCGCCAACGGCGGGCTGTCGACCACCAGTGAGGACGACCGGCTGCTCGAGGGCTGGATCACCCGCCACCTGCTCTCGGTGATGGCGACCTGCGGCATGTACGACGGCAGCGGCAGCTGGATGACCAAGGTCGGAATCCCGGCGAAAAGCGGTGTGAGCGGCGCGATCCTGGGTGTCCTGCCCGGCCAGATCGGAGTTGCGGTGTGGTCGCCGAAGCTCGACGATCAGGGCAACAGCGCGCGCGGTGTCGCCGTCTTCGAACGCCTCTCGCACGACATGGAACTGCACATGATGCATGTCGCGCCGTCGGGCATGCCGGCTCTGCGATCGGTGACCGAACACGACGACGAGACCGTCGTCGAGATCCAGGGCGATGTGCGTTTCGCCGGCGCGGAGATCATCGCAAGCCGTGCGTGCCAGGGCTTTTCGACGAAGTCGGTGGTCCTCGACCTCACCCACGTGCGGGTGATGGACGACGCCGCGCGCCGGTTGGTGCGCGAGGTCGCCCGCCGGCTCGAGGATTCCTACGACGCCCGTGTCGAGGATCCCAACGGCCTGATGGACGAGGGCACCGACGACCAGGACACCCCGGACCAGCACGGGACCGGTCAGGGCGACACCGAGAAGCGGTGAGCCCGTCCGCCCTCGACGAACCGCACCCGCGCCGTCCGACTCGGCCATAAACTGTGCGGATGACGGGGAGAAGGTTCCGCGCGCCTGTGATCGCGGTTCTCGCAACGATTGTCGTCTTCTTCGGCCTGGCATCCGCAACGGTCGTGGCCGCGCCGGTCCCCCAACAGGGTGTGGCCGTGTCGACGTCCCACATCACCACCGAATGCGCCGGCAAACCCGTTCGGGTCGCCGCCCGCTGGTACTTCCCACCCGGCCGACCCACAGCCCTGGTGTGGCTCCAGCACGGCTTCTCCCGGACCGCGGCCAACCTCGACGCCCTCGCTCGTTCGTACGCGACCGCAGGCTTCCTCGTCGTCGGCCCGACGCTGGACTCGGTCAACCTCGGTGGATGCGCCGTCGCGTACAACATCGCCGACAACGCGGCCTTCGCCCGCACGGTCGGCGGGGTGTTCGGCTCGGGCGCCCAGACCGGCAGTCCGCTCGCATCAAGCCTTCGGCGCGCTCGCGAAGCCGCGCACCGGCCCGACGTGGCGATGCCGTACCGGATGGTCTTCGCCGGACATTCTGCGGGAGGCGAGTTCGTGCTGGTGGCGGCCGACGCGCTTCGCCGCTCGGACCCGGCCGCCTATCGGCGCCTGTCCGGACTCATGTTGTTCGATCCGGTCAACTCGTTCTTCGGGACGCACTTCACCTCGGCCGCAGCATCTCTCGGCGTCGACGGGCTTCCGATCCGGGTGATCGCCTCGCAGCCGTCGATCTCCAACTCGTTCGAGTCCGGGGTGGCCGTGCTGCAGCGGACGACGCGACAGGATTTCCTCGGCGTGCGCCTGGTGACCGGCATCCACATCGACGCCGAGGGCACCTCGACCGACCTGATCGGGGAACTGTCGGAACTCGCCGCGCCCCGCCCCCGGAACGGTCGGGTCATCCACGCCCTGGCGACCGGATGGTCGTCGGACATGGTGGCCGGCACGGTGACCCCGACCTACTACCCCGGTGGCCGCTACTACGACCTGTTGCTCGCGACGCGAACCGTCACCACTCTCCCCGTGCGCTGAACCCGAACAGCGAAAAGCCCTCGCACTCAACGAGTGCGAGGGCTTTTCAGCCATCTTGCGGCTTACCGGTAGTCGTTGGAGAAACCGTAGTCGTCCAGCGGCACCGCAGCGCCGGCGGGAGCACCGAAGGTGCCGTCCGGGCTGTAGTAGGTGTCGTCGTAGGACGGCACCGCGTAGGCCGCGGCACGCGCCTCCTCGGTCGGCTGGACCTGGATGTTCCGGTAACGGTTGATACCGGTACCGGCCGGGATCAGCTTACCGATGATCACGTTCTCCTTCAGACCGATCAGCTTGTCGCTGCGGCTGTTGATCGCCGCGTCGGTCAGGACACGCGTGGTCTCCTGGAACGACGCCGCAGACAGCCACGACTCGGTCGCCAGCGAGGCCTTGGTGATACCCATCAGGACCGGGCGGCCGGCAGCCGGCTCGCCGCCCTCGGCGACGACGCGGCGGTTCTCCGCCTCGAACTCGGCGCGCTCGACGAGCGAACCGGGCAGGAACTCGGTGGAACCGTGATCGATGATCGTCACGCGACGCAACATCTGACGCACGATCGTCTCGATGTGCTTGTCGTGGATCGACACACCCTGGCTGCGGTAGACCTCCTGGACCTCGTTGACCAGGTGGATCTGCACCTGGCGCGGGCCCATGACGCGCAGGACCTCGTGCGGGTTGGCCGAGCCCTCCATGAGCTGCTGGCCGACCTCGACGTGGTCGCCGTCGGCGAGGAGACGCTCGCTGCCGTCCTCGTGCTTGAACACACGCAGACGCTGACGCTTCGAGATCTTGTCGTAGACGACCTCTTCCGAACCGTCGTCCGGGATGATCGTGATCTTGTAGAAGCGGTCGTCGTCCTCGAGACGCACCCGTCCGGAGACCTCCGCGATCGGCGCGACGCCCTTGGGGACGCGGGCCTCGAAGAGCTCCTGGACACGCGGCAGACCACCGGTGATGTCGTCACCGACGCCACCCTGGTGGAACGTACGCATCGTCAGCTGGGTACCGGGCTCACCGATCGACTGGGCCGCGATGATACCGACGGCCTCGCCGATGTCGACGAGCTTGCCGGTCGCCATCGAACGGCCGTAGCACATGGCGCAGACGCCGGTGCCGGTGCCACAGGTGAGGACCGAACGGACCTTGACCCGCGTGATGCCGGCGGCGAGGCAGGCCTCGATGGCCGGGTCGCCCAGATCGTGACCGCGCTCGACGATGACGTTGCCGTCCGCGTCGACCGCGTCGGCGGCCAGGGTGCGGGCGTACGCCGAGGTCTCGACGTGCGCGTCGCGGATGATCGAGCCGTCGGGCTGCTTCTCACCCAGCGAGACGGTGATGCCGCGCTCGGTGCCACAGTCGTGCTCGCGCACGATGACGTCCTGCGAGACGTCGACCAGACGACGGGTCAGGTAACCCGAGTCGGCGGTACGGAGAGCCGTGTCCGCCAGACCCTTGCGGGCGCTGTGGGTGTTGATGAAGTACTCGGCCACGGTCAGGCCCTCGCGGAACGAGGACTTGATCGGACGCGGGATGAACTCGCCCTTCGGGTTGGTCACCAGACCCTTCATGCCCGACAGGTTGCGGACCTGGGTCATGTTGCCCGTCGCACCCGACTTCGGGATCATCGTGATCGGGTTGTCGTCGGGGTAGTAGTCCTCCATGGCCTTACCGACTTCCTCGGTGGCCTGCTTCCAGATCTCCACGAGTGCGTCGCGACGCTCGTCCGGCGTGAGGGCGCCGCGCTGGAACTTGCGCTCCAGGCCGTCGGCGCGCTCCTCGTAACGCTCGAGGATCTCCTTCTTCTGCGGCGGCACGAGCACGTCGGCCATGGACACGGTGACGCCCGAACGGGTGGCCCAGTAGAAGCCCACGTCCTTGAGCTTGTCGACGGTCTGCGCGACCACGATCATCGGGTAGCGCTCGGCGAGATCGTTGATGATCGCGGCCTGACGCTTCTTCGGCATCTGCTCGTCGACGTACGGGTACTCGATCGGCAGCAGCTCGTTGAAGAGCACCCGGCCCAGCGTGGTGATGGTGGTCCACGGCTGGCCGTAGCGCCATCCCTCCGGGAACAGCTCGGCCTCGACCTCGGCCGGCGGGCGCAGCTCGGTCAGGCGCACCTTGATGCGCGACTGCACGGTCAGCTGCCCGCGGTCGACGGCCATGATGGCCTCGGCCGGACTCGAGTAGACGCCGCGCTCGACGTCGTCGCCGCTGGCCGGCTGGTACTCGCCCTTCGCGCCCTCCTTGAGGGTGGTCAGGTAGTACAGGCCGGTCACCATGTCCAGACGCGGCATGGCGAGCGGACGGCCCGACGCCGGCGACAGGATGTTGTTGCTCGACAGCATCAGGATGCGGGCCTCGGCCTGCGCCTCCGCCGACAGCGGCAGGTGCACGGCCATCTGGTCGCCGTCGAAGTCGGCGTTGAAGGCCTCACACACCAGCGGGTGCAGCTGGATGGCCTTGCCCTCCACCAGCTGCGGCTCGAAGGCCTGGATGCCCAGACGGTGCAGGGTCGGTGCACGGTTCAGCAGGACCGGGTGCTCGGCGATGACCTCTTCGAGGACGTCCCACACCGCGGGGCGCTGACGCTCGACCATGCGCTTGGCCGACTTGATGTTCTGGGCCTGGTTCAGGTCAACCAGACGCTTCATCACGAACGGCTTGAACAGCTCGAGCGCCATCAGCTTCGGCAGACCGCACTGGTGCAGCTTCAGCTGCGGACCGACGACGATGACCGAACGGCCCGAGTAGTCGACGCGCTTGCCGAGCAGGTTCTGGCGGAAACGACCCTGCTTGCCCTTCAGCAGGTCCGACAGCGACTTCAGCGGGCGGTTGCCCGGTCCGGTGACCGGACGGCCGCGACGGCCGTTGTCGAAGAGGGCGTCCACCGACTCCTGCAGCATCCGCTTCTCGTTGTTGACGATGATCTCGGGAGCACCGAGGTCGATCAGTCGCTTGAGGCGGTTGTTGCGGTTGATGACGCGGCGGTACAGGTCGTTGAGGTCCGAGGTGGCGAAGCGGCCACCGTCGAGCTGGACCATCGGACGCAGCTCCGGCGGGATCACCGGCACGGCGTCGAGGACCATGCCCAGCGGCGAGTTGCCCGACTGCTGGAACGCGGCGACGACCTTCAGGCGCTTGAGAGCACGCAGCTTCTTCTGGCCCTTGCCGTTGCGGATGGTCTCACGCAGGGACTCGGCCTCGGCGTCGATGTCGAAGTTCTCGAGGAGCTTCTTGATCGCCTCGGCACCCATGGCGCCCTGGAAGTACTCACCGTAGCGCTCGTCGAGCTGGCGGTAGACCTTCTCGTCGATGATCAGGTCGCCCGGGGCGAGCTTGGTGAACTTGTCCCAGATCTCCTCGAGCGCGTCGAGCTCACGCTGGGCGGCGTCGCGCATACGACGCATCTCGCGCTCGGCGCCGTCGCGGACCTTGCGGCGCACGTCGGCCTTGGCGCCCTCGGCCTCGAGCTCGGCGAGATCCTGCTCGAGCTTCTGCTGGCGCTCGGCGAGATCGGCGTCGCGCTGGTCGGCGATCGCCTTCTTCTCGACCTCCATCTCGGCCTCGAGCGTCGACAGCTCGTTGTGGCGGAGCTCGTCGTCGACCGAGGTGATGACGTAGGCGGCGAAGTAGATGATCTTCTCGAGATCCTTCGGCGCCAGGTCGAGCAGGTAGCCGAGGCGGCTCGGCACACCCTTGAAGTACCAGATGTGGGTGACCGGCGCGGCGAGCTCGATGTGGCCCATACGCTCACGGCGCACCTTGGCCTTGGTCACCTCGACGCCGCAGCGCTCGCAGATGATGCCCTTGAAGCGGACGCGCTTGTACTTGCCGCAGTAGCACTCCCAGTCGCGAGTCGGTCCGAAGATCTTCTCGCAGAACAGGCCGTCCTTCTCCGGCTTC
>Ga0164243_10009624_pt1 | contig 14044 bp, 12 predicted proteins | sample OricompcompostOP_FD_108781 | JGI IMG/M metagenome (GOLD analysis project Ga0164243, IMG submission 108781) | Organic Plus compost microbial communities from Emeryville, California, USA - Original compost - Organic plus compost (OP) | ecosystem: Engineered > Solid waste > Mixed feedstock >... | reverse complement strand
GCGAACGCACCGCAGCCCTTGACGGCTGGCTGCACCACTACAACCATCACCGCCAACACTCAGGCATCGGCCGACAAACCCCAGCCACCCGCCTGAACAACCTGCTTGGCACTTACACCTAGGATGCGCTGCATGGAGATTCGCGCAGCAGTGCTGGAGGAGTTCGGCAGACCGCTCGTCGTGCAGACGGTCGAGCTGACCGAGCCGCGGGCCGACGAGGTGCTGGTGCGCCTCGTCGCGTGCGGCGTCTGTCACACGGACATGTACACGGCCAGCGGCGCCGACCCGTCCGGCTACGCGCCGTGCGTGCTCGGGCACGAGGGCGCCGGCGTCGTCGAGCGGGTCGGCGCCGACGTGACGCTGGTGAGACCGGGCGACCACGTCGTGACGCTGTTCTCGCCGCAGTGCGGCGAGTGCGTCCACTGCAGGAGCCCGAAGACCAACCTCTGCATGAAGATCCGCGCGCAGCAGAACGCCGGCTACCTGCCCGACGGCACGACGCGCCTCAAGCGCGACGGGGAGGAGCTGCGCCACTTCATGGGCACCAGCACCTTCGCCGAGTACACGGTGATGCCGGAGATCGCGCTCGCGAAGATCGACCCGGAGGCGCCGCTGGAGGGCGCGGCGCTGTTCGCCTGCGGCCTCTCGACCGGCCTCGGCGCGGCGCTCAGAACGGCGAAGGTCGAGCCCGGCTCGACGGCCGTCGTCTTCGGCGCCGGCATGGTCGGCCTCGGCGCCGTCGCCGGCGCGCGGCTGGCCGGCGCGGAGCGGATCGTCTGCGTCGACCTCTCGCCCGAGCGGCTCGAGCTGGCCAGAGGCCAGGGCGCGACCGACCTGCTCGTCGGCGGCGAGGACACGGTCCAGCGGATCCTCGACATGACCGACGGCTTCGGCGCCGACTACACCTTCGAGGCGACCGGCCTCGTGCAGGTGATGAGACAGGCGGTCGAGGCGGCGCGGATGGGCTGGGGCCTCTGCACGATCGCCGGGGTCGCCGGCAAGGGCGAGCACCTCGAGGTGATCCCGCGCTGGCTGATCCAGGGCCGCCGCATCGCCGGCTCCTCCTTCGGCGGCCTCAAGGGCCGCGACGACGTGCCGGCGCTGATCGACCGCTGGATGGCCGGCGAGATCGACGTCGACCCGTTCATCTCCCACCGCATCACGCTCGACGAGGTCAACAGGGGCTTCGACCTGATGCACGCGCAGGACGGCATCCGCAGCGTGATCGAGTTCGCCTGAGCGCGCCGGCCGGGGCGGCGCCGCCGCGCCGCCCCGGCCGCGCGCCTCAGCGGTTCACCGACGACATGTCGGGATAGCGGTCGCCGGCGGCGGCGCCGACCGGGGCCGCCGCGTCGAGCCGCGCGAGGTCGTCGTCGCTCAGCGCGATCTCCGTCGCGGCGACGTTCTCCTCCAGGTATCTGCGCCGCTTCGTGCCGGGGATCGGCGCGACGTCGTCGCCCTGCGCCAGCACCCACGCGAGCGCCAGCTGGCCGGGCGTGACGCCCTTCTCCTCGGCGATCTCGCGCACGCGCGCGACGAGCGCCAGGTTCTGCTCCAGCGCCTCGCCGGCGAAGCGCGGGTTGTGGCGGCGGAAGTCGCCGGGCTCGAGGTCGTCGGGCGATCTGATCGCGCCGGTGAGGAAGCCGCGGCCGAGCGGGGAGTAGGGGACGAAGCCGATCCCCAGCTCGCGCAGCGTCGGCAGGATCTCCGCCTCCGGCTCGCGCGACCACAGCGAGTACTCGGTCTGCAGCGCGCTGATCGGATGGACGGCGTGGGCGCGGCGGATCGTCTCCGGTCTCGCCTCGCTCAGGCCGAGGTATCTGACCTTGCCGGCGGCGACCAGCTCGGCCATCGCGCCGACGGTCTCCTCGATCGGCGTGTCGGGGTCGACGCGGTGCTGGTAGTAGAGGTCGACGTGGTCGAGGTTCAGCCGTCTGAGCGAGGCGTCGATCGCTCTGCGCACGTAGTCGGGCTTGCCGCTGACGCCGCGCCGCGCCGGGTCGTCGGGATCGCGCAGGATCCCGAACTTGGTCGCGATCACGACCTCGTCGCGGCGGCTCGCGAGCGCTCTGCCGACCAGCCGCTCGTTCGTGTGCGGCCCGTAGATGTCGGCGGTGTCGAAGAAGGTGACGCCGAGCTCGAGCGCGCGCTCGATCGTCGCGATCGCCTCGCCCTCGTCGGCGGTGCCGTAGAACTCGGACATCCCCATGCAGCCGAGCCCCTCGGACGAGACGACGAGGCCCTGGGTGCCGAGTCTGCGCTGCGTGATAGCCATCGGGTCCTTTCGCATCGGGGCAGTGATGCGAGGGTAGCCTCCGCACGAGGTGGCCCCGGCGCGGACAACAGCTGAGGAGCACGAGCGGCGGGCGATCTGGCTGCTGGGCCTGCCGACCTTCGCGCTCGCGCTGTCGATCACCGTCGTCACCACCTACCTGCCGCTGATCGCGCAGGAGTTCACCGACAGCTCGATCGTCGTCGGCGTGCTGATCGGCAGCGAGGGGATGCTGGCGCTCGTGCTGCCGCTCGTCGTCGGCACCTGGTCGGACCAGCTCGAGTCGCCGATCGGCGGCCGGCTGCCGTTCCTGCTGGCGGCGACGCCGCCGCTGGCGATCTCGCTCGCGCTGCTCGGCTTCGCCCACTCGCTCGTGATCGCGCTCGGCCTCTGCTGGCTGTTCTTCGCCGCCTACTTCGTCGCCTACGAGCCCTACCGCGCGCTCTACCCGGACCTCGTCTCCGGCGCCAACGCCGGCCGCTCCCAGAGCGTGCAGGCGATCTGGCGCGGCGCCGCGACCGGCCTGGCGCTCGTCGCCGGCGGCCTCCTGTTCGACCTCGCGCCGTGGGTCCCGTTCGTCACGACCGCGGTCGTGACGCTCGCGGTGATGTGGCTCTTCCTCCATCGCATGCTGCACGGCTCGCGCCGCAGATGGCACGAGCCGGAGAACCCCAAGCCGCTCGGCGCGGCGGTGCGCGAGCTGCGCTCGCTCGTCGCCGGCCGCAAGGGGCTGCAGGCCTACCTCGCCGCCAATGCCCTGTGGGAGGCGTCGCTCGGCGCGCTGAAGACCTTCGTGCTGCTGTACGTGACGGTCGGGCTCGGATTCGAGGTCGGCGACGCGGCGCTGATCGTCGGCGCGGCCGCCGTCTTCGTGCTCGTCGGCGCCGTCGGCAGCGGCCTGCTCGCCGACCGCTACGGCCAGCTGCAGATCCTGCGCGTGACGCTCGTCGTCTACGGCCTCGGCCTGCTGGTGCCGGCCTTCACGACCGAGACGCTGCCGATCGTCCTCGTCGGGCCGATCGCGGCGTTCGGCGGCGGCGCGCTGATGACGCTCCCGTACGCGCTGCTGATGCCGCGCATGCCGGCCGCCGCGCACGGCGCGCTGACCGGCTTCTACAGCCTCAGCCGCGGCGTCGGCACGATGCTCGGCCCGCTGCTGACCGGCATCGCGGTCGACGTGCTCGCCGGCCCCTTCGACGACACCGAGGGCTACCAGGCGATGTGGCTCGTCTGCGGCGGGACGGTGCTCGTCAGCCTCTGGTTCGTGCGCCTGATGGCGCGCGCGGTGCCGCAGCCGAGCGCGACGGCGGCGCACGACGACTAGCGCCGCCAGGCGATCGTGGCCAAGCCGGGGAAGCGCAGCGCCTCGGCGGTCGCGCCGGTGAGGTCCCACTCGCGCCCCTCGACGTACGGCCCGCGGTCGATCACTGGCACCGTCACGACGCGGCCGCGGTAGGCGAAGGTGACCGGCGTCCCGCACGGCAGGGTGCGCGAGGCGACGCCGAGCTGGTCGTGCGCGAGCACCCCGCCGCAGGCCAGCTCCTCGCCGTAGTCGTCGAAGCGCGAGGCGACCGCGCGCCGCCAGCCGCCGGGCTCGTCGGCCGGCAGGCCGCCCTGCACGAACTCGGGCGCGGCGCCGGCGCGCTCGCCGCGGGCGGCGGTGATGCCGGCGGCGAAGCCGACGCCCGCGAGCCCCGACAGCACGAGCGCCGCGGCGATCCGGCGCCGCAGCACGATCGAGCGATACATAACCCCTATCGTGATGCCCGCGCCCGATGCTCCGCAACCGGGCGCGGCGGGTAGACCACAGCCATCATGAGCGCGACGGCGACCGCGTCCGGCCCGGGGCCGGCGGCAGAGGGAGCGGGCATCGGCCAGGTCAGAGTGCGCGCCGTCTTCGCCGGGCTGATGCTGGCGCTGCTGCTGGCCTCGCTGGACCAGACGATCGTCGCGACCGCGCTGCCGACGATCGTCGAGGACCTCGGCGGGCTCGAGCACATCTCGTGGGTGACGACCGCCTACCTGCTCGCCTCGACCGCCTCGACGCCGCTCTACGGCAAGCTCGGCGACCTCTACGGCCGAAAGCGCGTCTTCCAGACCGCGATCGTGATCTTCCTCGTCGGCTCCGCGCTCTGCGGGCTGAGCCAGTCGATGCTGGAGCTGATCCTCTTCCGCGCGCTGCAGGGGCTCGGCGGCGGCGGCCTGATCGTCGGCGCGCAGGCGATCATCGGCGACGTCGTCTCGCCGCGCGAGCGCGGGCGCTACCAGGGCGTCTTCGGTGCCGTCTTCGGCGTCTCCAGCGTCGCCGGCCCGCTGCTCGGCGGCTTCTTCGTCGAGCACCTCACGTGGCGCTGGATCTTCTACATCAACCTGCCGATCGGCGCGCTCGCGCTCGCCGTCATCGCGGCGGTCCTGCCGGCCAGCGCCGCGCGCCGCTCGCACGCGATCGACTGGCTCGGCACGGCGCTGATGGCGACCGGCGTCAGCTGCCTGATCCTCTTCCTCAGCCTCGGCGGCACCAGCCAGCCGTGGGGCTCGGCGCAGTCGATCGCGCTCGGCGTCGGCGGCCTCGCGCTCACGGTCCTGTTCGTGCTCGCCGAGCGCCGCGCGGCCGAGCCGATCCTGCCGCTGAAGCTGTTCTCCAACCGCGTCTTCGCGGTCGCCAGCGCGATCGGCTTCGTCGTCGGCTTCGGCCTCTTCGGCGCCGTCACCTTCCTGCCGCTGTTCCTGCAGGTCGTCAACGGCGCCAGCGCGACCGGCTCGGGCCTGCAGCTGGTGCCGCTGATGGTCGGCGTGCTGACGACGTCGATCGCCTCCGGCCAGGTGATCGCCCGCACCGGCCGCTACAAGCCGTTCCCGATCGCCGGCACCGCGATCGCCGCCGGCGGCTTCGCGCTGCTGGCGACGATGGACGCCTCGACCAGCACCGCGCTGCGCTCGCTCTACATGCTCGTGCTCGGCCTCGGGCTGGGGATGACGATGCAGGTGCTCGTGCTGGCGGTGCAGAACGCCGTCGACTACGCCGACCTCGGCGTCGCCACCTCGGGCGCGACCTTCTTCCGCTCGATCGGCGGCTCCTTCGGCGTCGCGATCTTCGGCACGATCTTCAGCAACCGGCTGGAGGCCGAGCTGCCGGGCGCCGCCAGCAGAGTCGACGCCTACGCGAGCGCGTTGTCGACCGTCTTCCTCGTCGCGGTGCCGGTCGTCGTCGTCGCCTTCGCGCTGACCTGGCTGCTGCGCGAGGTGCCGCTGCGCAGAACGGTCGAGTCGGCCGGCGTCGGCGAGGCGTTCGCGGCGCCGCGTCCCGACGACTCGCTCGACGAGATCGCGCGCGCCGTCTCGGTGCTGGCGCGGCGCGACACGCGCCGCAAGGTCTACGCGCGGCTGGCCGCGCGCGCCGGCGTCGACCTGCCGCCGGCGTCGGTCTGGCTGCTGGGGCGGATCGCCGACCAGGCGCCGGTCACGCTCGACCAGCTCGCCGCCAACTGCGGCGTCGCCGGCGACCGCGTCAAGCACGCGCTCGCCGAGCTGGAGGTGCAGCGGCTGGTGGAGGAGTGCGACGTCGACGGCGTCAGGGACTGCCCGCTGGTGCTGACCGCCGCCGGCCGCCAGACCTACGAGCGGCTGCTGACGGCGCGGCGCGAGCGGCTCGCCGAGCTGCTGGAGGGCTGGTCGCCCGAGCAGCACGAGGAGCTGGCGGCGCTGCTGGGCAGGCTGGCCGACTCGCTCGCCCACGATCCCGGCGACGTGCTCGCGCGCGCCGGGGCGCCGAGCGACGCCGCGACTACCCTGAGGTGATGAGAGCCATCTGGAACGGCGCGACCCTCGCGCAGAGCGACGACACCGTCGTCGTCGAGGGCAACCACTACTTCCCCGTCGAGTCGATCGCCAGAGAGCACTTCTCGCCGAGCGACTCGCACACCATCTGTCCCTGGAAGGGGACGGCCTCCTACTACGACGTCACCGTCGGCGGCGAGACCAACCCCGACGCCGCCTGGTTCTACCCGGAGCCGAAGCGGGCCGCGGCCGAGATCAAGGACCGCGTCGCCTTCTGGAGAGGCGTCGAGGTCGTCGAGTAGCGAGCGCGCTCAGCGCTCCTCGATCCGCCACGGCGAGCCGTAGGCGGTCAGCAGCTCGAGGAACGGCACGGCGTCGAAGGCCTCCGGGCCGAGCACGCCGGCGCCGCTCCACGTGCCGCTCGCGAGCAGCTCGAGCGCGATCACCGGGTTGATCGCCGTCTGCCAGACGACCGCCTGGCAGCCGTAGTCGCGCATCGTCGTCTCGTTGTCGGCGACGTGGTAGAGGTAGCTCCTGCGCGGTCTGCCGTCCTTGCCGGTGCCGGTCACGTAGGTGCCGGCGCAGGTGCGGCCGCGCATCCTGTCGCCGAGCGTCGCCGGGTCCGGCAGCGCGGCGGCGACGACGTCGCGCGGGGCGACCTCGACGCCGCGCACGCGCACCGGCTCGGTGCTGTCGAGGCCGAGCAGGTCGAGGGTCTTCAGCACGTCGATGAACTCGCGCCCGAGCCCGTACTTGAAGGTGACGCGCTCGCAGTCGATCCAGCGCGGGATCAGCGCGACCTCCTCGTGCTCGACGTTGACGCACTCGATCGCGCCGATGCCCTCGGGGAAGAGGAAGGTCTCCGGCTCGGAGAAGGGCTCGGTCGTGAACCAGCCGCGGTCGCGCTCCCAGACCAGCGGCGGGTTGAGGCACTCCTCGATCGTCGTCCAGATCGAGAAGGTCGGCGCGAAGGCGTAGCCGTCGACGACGAGGTCGGCGCCGTCGCGCACGCCGATCTCCTCGATCCGCGCGAACAGGTGGTCCTGCGCATAGCGGGCGAAGACGTCGGAGAGGCCCGGCTCGACGCCGATCCCGCAGAGCGCCAGCTGGCCGGCGCGCTCCCACTCGGCCGCGGCCGCGAACTGGACGTCGCCGAGCATCACGCCGGTCTCCTCGTACGGCCGCTGCGGATGGCGTCTGGAGAGCGTCATCGCCATGTCGAGGTAGGTCGGCCCGGCCTCGCGGGCGGCGAAGAAGATCGGCTCGTTGAAGCGCGGGTCGCAGGCGTTGAGGACCGCGTCCGCTCTGCTCTCCCGCATCAGCGCGACGAGCGCCGCCCGGTCGGAGGCGTCGACCTGCGCGGCGCTGAAGCGGCCGGGCTCGCCGAGCCGCTCGACGACCGCTCGCGCGCGGACGAGGTCGACGTCGGCGAGCACCATGTGGGAGAAGAAGCCGCGCCGCTGGGCGATCGCCGCGACGGCGGCGCCGACCCCGCCGGTTCCGACGACAAGGATTCGCATGGGGTCCGACCCTACCCGCGCCGGCGCGCGAGCTGGCGGAAGTTCGCCAGCGGGACGAAGCCGGCCGGCGGCGGTTGTCCCTGCGGCGGTTCCGCGCCGCGCCCGCGCGCTCGATCATGCGCCGATGGAGCGGCTGTCGCCGGTCAGCGCTGCGCTGCTGCAGCTCGAGTCGCGTGCGGGGCAGATGCACGTCGGCTTCCTCGCGCGCGTCGACGCCGGCGCCGGCGGCGCGCCGCTCGACGTCGGCGCGCTGCGCGCGCGGGTCGCCGAGCGGCTGGAGCGGGCGCCGCGGCTGCGGCAGGTCGTCGCCCCGGCCGGCGAGCGCGACGGGCGGCTCGTCTGGCGCGAGCAGGAGCGCTTCGAGCTCGACCGCCACGTCGCCGTGCGCGAGGCGCCGGTCGGCGGGGAGGAGGAGCTGCGCGCGGTCGTCGACCGCTTCCTCGCGCGCGAGCTCGAGCGCGACCGGCCGCTGTGGCGGGTGCTGGTCGTGCCGCGCACGCGCGCCGGCGGCGCCGCGATCGTCGCCGCCGCCCACCGCGCGCTGTGCGCCGACGACGACCTGCTGCACGAGCTGCTGTTCGACGGCGAGGCCGACGCGCCGGCGCGCGGCGCCGGCGGCGCGAGCGCGCGCGACGACGCGCTCGCGCTCGACGAGTTCCGCGCAGCCCGCCGCCACGGGGCGTTCGCCGGCGCCGCCTCGGGCCGCGTCGGCGCGACGCTGCGGCGCGCCGCCTACGCCGGCGGCGAGCGGCTGCTGGCGCCGGCGCCGCCGTCCTACCTCAACGCCGCCGCCGGGCCGGCGCCGCGGACGCTCGTGACGGCGCGGCTGGAGCTCGGCCGCCTGCGGCGGATCGCCGAGCGCGCCGGGGCCGAGCCGCACGACGTCGTGCTCGCCGTCGCCGCCGGCGCGCTGCGACGGGTCGCGCTCGCCGCCGGGCAGGAGCCGGCCGACCTGCGCGCGCTTGTGCCGGTCGCGCCCGGCGCGCGCACGCTGCTCGGCGAGGAGCCGTGCGCGGTGGTGGAGCTGCCGGTCGCGGAGCGCAGCCCGGCGCGGCGGCTGCGGGCGATCCACGCCGCGATGGCCTGCGCGCGCGGGCCGCGGCGCGGGGCGCACCGCGCCGAGCGCCCGCCGACGCTGCTCGCCGGCCCGCCCGAGGAGCTGCCGACGCGGCTGGCGATCGGCGCGCGGCTCGCCAACCTGACGATCCCCAGCGCCGACGGCCCGCGGCGGCCGCTGCGCGTCGGCGGCGCGCAGGTGCGGGCGCTGTTCCCGGTCGCGCCCCACCACGACGAGCACGCGCTGACGCTCTCGACGCTCAGCTACGGCCGCCACCTGCATGTGGCGGCGACCGTCGACGCGGCCGCGATCGGCGGCGCCGGGCGGCTGCCGGTGATGCTCGCCGACGCCGTCGAGGAGCTGCTGCTGGCGACCGGCGCGCACGCCTCGTCGGGGCTGTCCTAGGCTTGGACGATGGAGCGGATCGGATTCATCGGGTTGGGGATCATGGGCTCGCGGATGGCGGCGGTCCTGCGCCGCGCCGGCCACGAGGTGCTGGTCTGGAACCGCACGCGGTCCAGAGCGGAGGCGTGGGCCGCCGAGCACGGCGGCACCGTCGTCGACACGCCGTCGCACCTCGGCGAGCGCTGCGACGTGATCGTCTCGATCGTCGTCGACGGCGCCCAGGTCGAGCAGGTGCTGCTGGGCGAGGACGGCGTCGTCGAGGACGCGCGCGACGGCCTCGTCTGCGTCGACATGTCGACGATCGCGCCGGCGCAGGCGCGCTCGATCGCCGCGCGCCTCGGCGAGCACGGCGTCGCCTTCCTCGACGCGCCCGTCACCGGCTCGGCGCCGAAGGCGGCCGACGGCACGCTGACGATCATGGTCGGCGGCGAGCGCGACGACCTAGCGCGCGTGCGCCCGGTGCTCGACGCGATGGGGGAGTCGGTCGTCCACGTCGGCCCGGTCGGCCACGGGCAGACCGTCAAGGTGCTGACGAACGCGCTCGCGGCCGCGAACGTGACCGCGCTCGCGCAGGCGCTGCTGATCGCCAAGCGCGCCGGCGTCGAGGTCGAGCGGATGATCGAGGTGCTGCCGAGAAGCGCCGGCGGCTCGCGTCAGGTCGACCTGAAGGCGGTCCCGATGCTGACGCACGACTTCACGCCCCTGTTCAAGCTCGAGCACCTGCTCAAGGACGTCGACCTCGCGCTCGACGCCGGCCACGAGCTGGGCCTGCCGTTCCCGGCCGCCGCGGCCGCCGGCGAGCTGCTGACGGCCGGCGTCGGCCGCGGCCTCGGCGAGCAGGACTTCGCCGCCGTCGTGCGGGTGCTGGAGGACCTCGCCGGCGTGCGGCTGGACGACTGAGCCGACGGCGGCTGCCGACGTGGTCGTTTGCTTAATTGCGGCGGCCCAGGCATGGTTGGTTCATGCAGATCGTGTCGCTGGTGCCTGAGGGGGCGCCCAGCTCGCTCTATCGATCCTTCATCCCGATGCAGGCGCTCGCGCTTGGGGGCCATCGGGTCCATGTCGAGGAGCGCAACGACCTCGGCGACCCGCGCGCGCTGCGCGGCGTCGACGTCGTCCACATCTTCCGGCTCTGCGGCCCGGCGGTCGAGGCGTTCGCGCGCAGCCTCCAGGCCGCGGGCGTCGTGGTCGTGTGGGACAACGACTTCGAGGTGCGCAGCGCGCCAGACGACCACGCCGTCGGGCGCTCGCTCAGCGGCGGCACTCGGGCGCAGGCCGCCGAGGCGATGGACCGGATGGTGCGCATCGCCGACGTGGCGACGGGCCCCACCGAGGAGATGGCGGCTCGCTTCCGCGCCGCCGGCGCGCGTGAGGCGGCCGTCGTCGAGAACTTCCTGCCGCCGACCTTCCAGCGGCCGCGCACGCTGCCCGAGCGCGGCGTGGTCGTCGGCTGGGCGGCGATGCAGGAGCACGACTGGGACTACGACGAGCTCGGCATGCGCGAGGTCTTCGCGCGGCTGCTGGAGCAGCACCAGCACGTGCGGCTGCTGGCGGTGGGGATGGACCTCGGGATCACGAGCCCCCGCTATGAGCACGTGCCGTGGCAGGCCTACGACGCGCTGCCGCTCCAGCTCGCGCGGATGGACGTCGCGCTGGCGCCGCTGGCGGACCATCCCTTCAACACGCGCCGCTCGAACGTGAAGCTGAAGGAGTACGCGGCGGCCGGCGCGCCATGGCTCGCCTCGCCGGTCGGCGACTACGCCTGGATGGGCGAGCGCGAGGGCGGCCGGCTCGTCGCCGACGGCGACTGGCGCGGCGCGATCGAACGGCTCATACGGGACGAGACGGCCCGTCAGCGGCTCTCGGTCGCCGGTCGCAGATGGGCCGCCGGCGAGGTCGTGCTCGACCACGTCGCGGAGCTCGAGGCGCTGCTGGAGCGCGCGACGGCGCGCCGGGCGCGCGCCGCCTGAGCGCCTCAGAGCCCGTCGAACATCCGCGCCATCCGCCGCATCACGCGGGCGGCGGCGGCGAGGTCGCGGTCGGCGACGTCGACGAGCGCCTCGCTCCAGCGGGCGCGCCAGCGGGCCCGCTTCAGCTCGACCAGCTCCCGTCCGCGCGCGGTCAGCGAGACGACGACGACGCGCCGGTCCTCGTCGCTGCGGCGGCGCGCGATCATGCCGCGCTGCTCGAGCCCGTCGAGCAGCGCGGTCACGCTCGCGGGCGTCAGGTCGGCCGCCTTCGCGAGCTGGCCGGCGGTCGCCTCCTCGCTGCTCTCGAGCTCCAGCAGCGCGCGCACCTGCGCGTAGGAGAGGCCGTCGCCGCGACCGGGGTCGCGGCTGCGCAGTCTCCGCTCGGCCCGCATCAGGTCGCCGAGCGCGCGGCGCAGCTCGTCGGCGAGCTGCTCGCGCTCAGCGGCACCGCTCGGCTCGTCCCGAGAAGGAGCCGGGGAACCTGCGCCCGGAGGGCTTGGCTCCCGCCGCGAGTTCTCGAGCGGAACCCGAGGCCTCGAGCCGAGCGGTTTCGCATTCATGCGAACGACTCGGCCTCGAGCTCGATTCTCGCCTCGGGCGGGATCGGCTGGTCGGCGTGGGCGGCGCGGGCGCGCCGCTCGACGATCGTCAGCAGCACGGTCGGCAGCAGCGCCACGAGCGTGACGATCAGGACGATCACGTAGGTCGAGCCGAAGGCGTCGGCGAGCGCGCCGGCCGTCGGCGTCGCGCCGGCGTCGCGGATCCTGCTCTCGAGCGCGACCGACAGTATCGCCGTGCCGATCGAGCCGCCGACGCGCTGGACGACGTTCAGCTGCGGGGTCGCGTGGTTGACCTGGTCGGGCCGCAGGACGGCGAAGGCGGCGGTCATCGACGGCATCATCGACATGCCGATGCCGAAGCCGCGGAAGATCATCGCCGCGCCCAGCAGCACGAACGAGGTCTCGCCGCCGATCAGCACGAACGGGATCGTGCCGACGATCGTGATGAGGCCGCCGATCAGCGCCGTCAGGCCGCCGCCCCAGCGCTCGGTGGCGCGGCCGGAGAGGCCCATCGCGAAGGCGGCGCCGACACCCTGCGGGATCAGCAGCAGACCGGTGTGGACGGCGTCCTCGCCGCGCACGGTCTGGAAGTAGAGCGGCATCAGGATCATCGCGCCGAAGAGCGCCGCGCCGAGGCAGAAGGTCGTCAGCGAGGCGGCCGCGAAGGCCTTGTTTGCAAACAGGCGGACGTCGAGCAGCGGTCTCTCGATTCTCAGCGCGCGCAGCACGAAGACGGCGATCAGCACGAGCCCTATAGCGAGCGGGATCAGCACGCTGGAGTCGGTCAGCGAGCCGGCCTCGCCGCTCTTGGCCAGGCCGTAGGTGACGCCGACGAGGCCGGTCGCGACGAGCACGAGGCCAGGTGCGTCGAGCCGGCCGGCGGCCGGGTTGCCGCTGTCCTGCGGCAGCAGTTTGATCGCGGCGGCGACGGCGGCGACGCCGACGGGCAGGTTGATGAAGAAGATCCACTCCCAGCCGGCGTGCTCGATCAGCAGGCCGCCGAGCGTCGGGCCGAAGACCGGCGCGAGGATGATCGGGACGCCGATCGCGGACATGATCCGCGGCAGGTTTCTGGGGCCGGCGGCCTTGACGAGGATCATCTGGCCGATCGGCGCGAGCATGCCGCCGCCGACGCCCTGCAGCACGCGGAAGGCGATCAGCGAGCCCGACGACCACGCCAGCCCGCACAGCAGCGAGCCGAGCGTGAAGAGGACGAGCGAGGTGATGTAGAGCCTGCGGGCGCTGAAGCGGGTCGCGGCCCAGCCGGTGATCGGGATCACGGCGGCGAGCGCGAGCATGTAGCCGGTGACGACCCACTGGATCTCGTCGAGCGAGGCGTCGAGCTCGATCGAGAGGTCCTGGAGGGCGACGTTGACGATCGTCGTGTCGAGGACCGACATGATCATGCCGAGGATCACGACGATCGCGATCGGCCAGATGTGCGACGGGATGCCGCCGCGGCCATCCTGCGGTGGGGCGCTGGGGGAGCTTGAGGTCATCGGGGCCTGACGTTCGGAGAATCTTTCGACTGTGAAAGGTTAGCCTCGAAACCTTTAGATGTCGAATGTGATGTCGCGCACACAAGGGTGCGCGCGGCGCGATCGCTACGGTGCCGGGATGGCCCGCACCGCCCCGGGCGCCCTGCCCGGGGCGCGCACGCTGATCGTCGCGCTCGGCGCCCTGACCGCCTTCGGGCCGCTGTCGCTCGACATGTACCTGCCCGGCCTGCCCGAGCTGGCGCGCGACCTCGGCAGCTCCACCTCGCTCGCGCAGCTGACGCTGACCGCCTGCATGGTCGGGCTCGCCGGCGGCCAGCTCGTCGCCGGGCCGCTGAGCGACGCGCGCGGCCGCCGCCGGCCGCTGCTGGCCGGCCTGGCGCTCTACGCGCTCGCCTCGGCGCTGTGCGCGCTGGCGCCGTCGATCTGGGCGCTGATACCGCTGCGGCTGGTGCAGGGCGCGGCCGGCGCCGCCGGGATCGTCGTCGCGCGCGCGGTCGTGCGCGACCTCTACGAGGGCGCCGCCGCCGCGCGCTTCTTCGCGCTGCTGATGCTCGTCAACGGCGTCGCGCCGATCGCGGCGCCGATCGTCGGCGGCCAGCTGCTCGGCGTGACCGACTGGCGCGGCGTCTTCTGGGCGCTGACGGCGATCGGGCTGGCGCTGCTGCTGGTCGGCTGGCGGCTGGTGCCGGAGACGCTCGCGCCGGCCGACCGGCGCGGCGGCGGCCTGCGCGCGACGACCGGCGTCTTCGGCGCGCTCCTGCGCGACCGCGGCTTCCTCGGCTGCGCGCTGGCGCAGGGCCTCGGCAGCGGGATGATGTTCTGCTACATCGCCGGCTCGCCCTTCGTGGTGCAGGAGATCCACGGCCGCTCCGAGCAGTTCTTCAGCGTCGTCTTCGCCGTCAACGCGCTCGGGATCGTGCTGCTGGCGCAGGTCAGCGCGCGGCTGGTCGGCCGCCTCGGCGCGCGGCGGCTGCTCGTCGCCGG
>Ga0164243_10009623_pt1 | contig 14045 bp, 5 predicted proteins | sample OricompcompostOP_FD_108781 | JGI IMG/M metagenome (GOLD analysis project Ga0164243, IMG submission 108781) | Organic Plus compost microbial communities from Emeryville, California, USA - Original compost - Organic plus compost (OP) | ecosystem: Engineered > Solid waste > Mixed feedstock >... | reverse complement strand
TCGATGCGCGTCAGCGTGCGCTCGATCTCGAGCTCGCGGCGCTCGGTCTCGAGCTCGCGCAGCCGCTGGGCGAGCCGCTCGACCTCGCGATCATCGGCGCCCTGCCCGAGCTGGGCGAGCCCGGGGCTCTCGCGCTCGAGCCGCGCGAGCCAGGCCGCGCCCCAGGCGGCGGTCACGCCGGACTTCCACGCCGACGCCGGGGCGTCGCGCCACGCGGCGAGCACGGCGTCGAGCAGCGCCGGCGCGGAGGTCACCACGCTCGACGCGCGTGCGACGAGCGTGTCGGCCTCGGCGAGCCGCACGCCGTCGCGGCGGAGGTCCGAGAGCAGCTGCGCGAGCACGCCCGCGCGCGGCAGCTCCTCGAGCCACGGGAACCGCGCGCGCACGGGGGCCACCGCCGCGGCGAGGGCGTCGCGCGCGGCGAGGAGCGCGAGCCGCTCGTCGATCGTGCGATCCCAGCGCGCGAGCTCGTCGGGCGTGGCCGCCCCGGAGGGTAGCCACGCCTGCGCCGCCGTCAGCTCCGCGCGCGCGGCCCCGAGCTCGCGCAGCGCCTCGCCGAGCACCGCGACGCGCTCGATCGCCGGCGCGAGCTGGCCCGCGGTCGGCGGCAGCGCGTGCCCGAGCCCGAGCTGCTCGAACACGTGGCCGATCGCCTTCCACGCGCGGCTCGCGGTGATCCGATCGGCGAGCTCGTCGAGGAGCGCGGGCGTGAGCGCCGCACCCGCGCGCTCGGGCCACACGCGGGACAGCTCGCGGCGCAAGGTGCCGCGCGCCTTCCACCAGCCCATCACGAAGATCCGGTACCATGCGCCGGCCCACCGCTTCAGCACCGACAGCGACGCGACGAGCTCGCTGCCGGCCTCGAGCGCGACCGGGTGCTCGAGCTTGACGAGCGCGTGGCTCCCCTCCTGCCACGCCCGGCGCGCGTCGGCGGCCGCGCGCAGCCGGTCGGGCTCGGTCGCGGCGAGCGTCGCGATCGTGCCGAACAGCGCGCGATCGCGCTCGTCGGTGCGCGCCTGCCGGCTGTGCACGGCGAGCTGCAGCGCGCCCCGCGCCGCCGCGACGCGCTCGACGGGGACGGGCGAGGCCGCCGCGAGCGCCTCGTAGTCCTGCGCCGCCGCGAGCGCGCGCGAGATCTCGGCCTCGATCGCGGACAGGTGCGCCGGGGTCATGCCGGCGAGCGACGCGCGCGCGCGACCGCTGCCCGCGCGCCGCCACGGGCTGTGCGGGCCCCACAGCTCGGCGAGCGGGTGGAGCGCGACGACCGCGTCGAGCAGCTCGCGGAGCCGGGCCTGCGGCACCTGGTCGAGCCCGAGCCCGTCGGGCAGCGGCGTGCGCGGCTGGCCGGCGACGAACGCGAACAGCTCGCCCAGCGTCAGGTCGAGGCCCGGGACGGTCACGCGCAGCGCGGCCGTGCGCTGCTCGAGCGCGTGGCGGACCTGCGCGTGCTCGAGGCGGATCTGCTCGGCCTCCGCGGCGTCGAACGGGATCCGCTCGCGGGTCTCGACGCGCTTCGCGACGTGCGCGTACAGCGCCTTGCGATCCTCGTGGACGTCGTGGACCACCGCGAGCGCCTTGCCGAACCCGATCGCGGTGAGCCGCTGGTAGACCACGTCGAGCGCGGCGCGCTTCTCGCAGACCACGGCCACGCGCTCGCCGCGGCGCAGGGCCTCCGCGACGAGGTTCACGATGACCTGGCTCTTGCCGGTGCCCGGCGGGCCGTCGACGACCGTCGCCCCGTGCTTGCGGCTCTCGGTGATCACCGAGCGCTGCGACGGATCGGCCGGGATCACCGGCGCCCAGTCGGCGAGCGCGGCGGCGGCCGCCGCCTCGGCCTCGGCGGCGGACACGACCGGTGAGGTCAGCGCCTCGGGGAGCAGCGTGCTCGCGGCGGCGAGCAGCGCGCCGACGTCCGCGCGTGGGTCGGCGAGGTGCTGGAGCAGGCCATCGTAATCTTGCAGTAGATCCGAGCTCGACTGCGGGAACAGCCCGAGGACCGCGACGTCCTCGATCTCGAGGCCGTCCGTACGCAGCGCGAGCTCCTCGTCGCGATCCTGGAACTTTCGCAGCGCGCCGCCGCCGGGCGCCGTCGGCAGGCCGACCTCCTCGAGCTTGTTGCGGACCGCCTCGGGGCCGCCGTCGGGCGCGCCCGCGAGCGCCTCGAGCTCGTCGGACAGCTCGTCGGAGTACGCGAAGCCGCGCTTGTTGAACACGAGCCGGATCAGCGACTGGTTCGCGACCGGGAGCTCGTCGCGCCGCGGCGTGATCCGGAACCCGCGCGCGCCGTCGCCGTCGCGCTCGAGCATCACGGGGTACAGGACGAGCGGCGCGCGGACCACATAGCCGGCGACGCTGCCTGTCACGAACGGGTACCCGACGTAGAGATCGTGCGCGCCGGTCTCCTCGGAGCGCTGGGCGTCCTCGCGCGCGAGCGCCAGCAGGTCCGTCGCGACCGTCGCCGCCGGCCCGTGCCGCCCCGCGTCGGCCGCCTCGACCGCGCGCACCGAGCGCCGCGCCCGCACCTGCTCGAGCACGCGCTCGGCGAGCCCCACGGACACCCGCTCGAGCTCCACGAGATCGAACGCGCGCCCGCGCCGGAGCTGGCGCAGGCGCACCGACGGGCTGCGCCCATCGCCCGAGACCAGCTGCTCGCGCAGCCGCTTGAGCGCGGCGACGAGCGCGGCGCGCGACGCGGGGATCGCGACCTCGCGCTCCTCGACGGACGCCGCCGCCGGCGCGGTCAGCACGATCCGGTCGTCGAGCCCGACCTCGGCGGGAGGCGGGGACGCCACGATCGACTTCGCCTCGAACGCGCGGCTGATCCGCGCGACCAGCTCCTCGGTGCGCTGCTCGGAGCCGAGCAGGCGCAAGAGGCGCCGGAGCGTGATCGTGGTCTCGCCGCGGCGCGCGACGCCGGAGAGGAACGTCTCGAACGCGTCCTCGACGTCCTTGCGCCGCGCCGGCAGCGGCAGCTCGCGAGCCGCGACCTCGTCGAGCCCGATGCTCGCCCGGATCGTCGCGAGCACCGCGCCGAGGCGCTTGCGGTACGCGGCCTCGGCGCCGAGCACGCGCCCGATCGCCATGATCAGCGCCAGCTCGTCGGGGTGCGGGACGCCATCGGCGAGCATCACGTGCACGAGCACGTGGAACAGGCTGGCGACGAGATCCGCGCCGCCCGCCGCGAGCACGCCCGCGGTCTCGCGGAACCGCTCGAGCGCGATCTCGCGATCGAGGTACGTCTGCCAGTCGGGGACGAGCGTCGCGAACTGGCGCTCGATCGCCTCGCGCTCGTCGTCGGTCAGCTCGCCATCGGCGAACGCGACGAGCACGGCGCACGCGAGCGCGCACTCGTGGAGCTCGGGCAGCGGGTCGCCGAGCCGGCTGTGATCGAGGACGATCTGCGCCCCGGCTGCATCGTCGGCGAAGCAGCGCGCGATCAGCGCGTCGACCTCGGCGAGCGCGCGTGTCCCCGGCCCGCGCCCCGTGAGCTCGCGGTACTCGCGCGTCTCGCTGAACAACCACAGGGCGTAGACGCGGAGGTTGTGCTCGGGGTGGGTCTCGCCGCGGATCGGACCGCCGCCCTGCAGGCTGTCCTCGATCAGCTCGCGCGCCTGGGCGAGGTACGCGTCGGTGTCCCACGTGAGCTCGGTGCCCGCGAGCCCGGTCACCACCGCCATCTCGAGGCGGAGCATCGCCGTGAGATCCTGGCACGCGAGCAGGCCGATGCGATCCGCGGTCAGCTCGGCCATCATCGACAGCCGCGACAGCGCGTGGTGGAGCGCCGGATCGTCGAAGCCGCCGAGCGCGGGGACGATCGCGTGCGCGCGGCGCAGCGGGCTGGTCGGCCCGTGCGCGAGGTAGTGCCCGAGCTCGTGGCCGAACAGGCCGAGCATCGCGCGCTCGTCGAGGCGCGACAGCAGCGAGCCCTGGATCTCGAGCAAGATCGGCTCGGGCACGAGGTGGATCGCCGCGTTCTCGGCGCCGCTGCGCTGGTACAGTTCGAGCGGCCCTTCGACGCCGAGCACGCGCTGCGCCTCGCGCGCGACGCGGTGGGCCTCGGCGGCCATCGACTCGGTGAGCCGCAGGCTGCGCGCCATCAGCGCGCGCCGGACGTCGCGCGGATCGGGCGGGATCAGCATCGACGCGAGACGCTCGAACGCCGGGTGCTGCTCGACGAGCGCGGCGTACGTCCGCTCGCCCGCGACGCGGATCGCCTCGACGTCGAGCCTCGCGAGCGGGCGCGCGGGCATGGGCTGCGCGGGCTGCGGCGCGCGCACGGGTGAGGGCGGCGGCGGCGCCGCGCTCGGCGCGACCGGAGGACTCCCGGAGGGCTGTTCGTCGCCGGCGGCCATGGCTACACGAGCCTCACCTTGTGGCCGGCGGTGAGCTCGGCGGTGACGCGCTCGCGGAGCTCGGCGAGCACGCGCTCGAGCTCGTCGAGGCTCGCGATCTCCCGGTTCGCGAGCTGGTGGGTGACCTTGCGCACGAGCGGCTGCTTGCCGTCGCTGCGGAGCTTGTCGAGGCGCTCGATCGCCTCGCTCTCGGCGATGGGCAGCGCGCGCTCGAACCGGTCACGGAGCTGCTCGAGCGAGGGCGAGATCGCGGTCTCGTCGGTGACGACGCGCGCCTCGGTGATCGGGCGCAGCACGTGGTGGCTCTGATCGGCCGTGAGGAGCGCGAAGCCCTCCCGCAGCTTCACGCGGGCGCGCGCGGCCTCGGCGGCCGTCTCCTGCTGGGCGAGCATCGCGTGGCGCACCTCGCGGTACGCCTCGGTCACGAGCGCGAGGTCGTCGGCGAGCCGCGAGATCCCGCGCCAGGGGGCCTCGCTCGCGAGCTGCTGCTCGATGCGGGCGCGCGCCGCCTCGAGCTCGGGCGAGGTGTGCCCGATCGCGACGAGCTGGGCGAGCTGATAGCGGGCCACATCGTCGGCCGTGCAGACCGCGTCGACCGCAGCCGGGGTCAGCTCGGCCGCGTACACGCCGAGCTTTTCGATCCCATCGTTGAGCGCGTCGAGCTGGCGCGCGACCTCGCGCACGGTGGGATCGGTGTGGCGCACGAGCTTGTAGCAGCGCTGGAGCGCCTCCTCGAGCCGGATCAGCGCCTCGGGCGGGGAGCGATGCCCCGGCAGGCGGCGCAGCTGCTCGAACACGCCGCGCAGCCGCTCCATCTGCAGCGGGAACTGGCCGCTCACCGCCTCGGCGATCGCGTTGGCCTCGCGGTCGAGGGACAGGCCGAGCCGCGCCTCGAAGAACTTGCAGATCCGCGCGCGCCCCTTCATCCCGATGCCGTCATCGGTGACGGGGAAGATCGTCGCCGCCTTGAACCCGCGCTCCTTGTCGAGCACGTCGCGCACGCCGGCGTCCCGCGTGGCCGTGATCTCGTCGCCGACGTCGGGCTGGATCTTGATCCTGCTCGCGCGGAGCAGGCCCGCGACGCACGCGCGCACGACCTCTGGCGGATACCCGTACGGCGGGCCCCCGAAGTGCTGATAGAGCGCCGCGCCGGTCGCGCCCCCACCGGTCGTGACGTACTCGAGCACGCGCTGCGGCACGACGCCGCTACACGCCGGGATGTAGCGGCCGTTCTCGAGCTCGAGGATGCCGAGCTCGTCGAGGAACTTCGGGCTCGGCGCGTTGAGCTCGGTCTCGATCAGCTGCATGACCTCGGCGTCCGACAGGCGCGTCGAGATGAGGTGAGGGAACAGCGCGCGCAGGACGCGCTCGGCCTCGCGGAGGAGCGCGGAGCCCGCGCTGCTCGCGATCTCGCGCGCGGTGGTGACCGCGCCGCGAAAGTAGAAGCGGCCATCGAGCCACGCCGCCTCGACCGCGCGGCGCAGCCGCGGCTGGAGCTCGTGGTCGCGGCGGTTGCGCTCGTCGTGCCACAGCCGCTGGCGCTCTCCCGGCAAGGTCTGGCTGCGGCCCTCGTAGCGCTTGATCAGCGCCGTGGACTTGCCGAGCTCCTTCGCGGCCTCCTCGAGCTCCGCCGTGTCGCCGGCGACCCAGATCAGCCGGTTGGTCATGAGCGACTCGGTCGAACGCGCGATCCACACGGCCGGCTCGCGCTCCTCGGCGGACGACGGCATCCGGACGTCGATCGTGAACGCGGCGGGATCGCGCTGATCGACGAGCCGCACGTCGCTGGCGCGCCGCCCGTCGGAGAACAGCGCGAGCCACGGGAACGGGCGGCCGTCGAGCCGGGGCTTGTCGAGATCCGACACCAGCGACCGGAGCTGGTCCTGGATCAGCTCCGAGCGCTGCTCCTGCGAGACGTTGAGGTCGCGACGCTCGCGCTCCCACTCCTCGCCCGACGTCGACTGGATCTTGTAGCCCTGCTTCTCGGAGTAGCCCAGCAGGTTCGCCCGCCGCAGCTCCTCGAGCGCCTCCTGCACCGCGGTGACCTGGCTGCCGCGATCGAGGCGGTCGTACAGGCACGCGGCGACGAGCCTGGCGTCCGTCGGCACGCGCTCCTGGATCAGCTCCAGCAGCGCGACCGCGCGCGCTGCCTTCCACGCGAGCGCTCGATCGCCATCCTTGGCGTGCGTGGCGCAGTGGTGCTGGATCCGCGCCATGCTCGCCTGGATGTCGGAGTCGAGCGCCGTGTGCTGGACCTCGTAGATCTGGTCGAGCGTGACCAGCGCGCCGAGCTCGGCGTCCGCGAGCTTCTGGCTGCGGAACAGCTCGCCGAGGAGCTGGAGCAGGCCGCGGATCGCCTGGTCATCGCCCTGGCTGCGGGTCGACCGCGTGCGCAGCGCGCTCGTGATCTGGAGGATCAGGTCGATGTGCCCGGGGAGCATCGGGTACACCTCGACGAAGTCGTCCTCGGTGATCGTGTCGCAGTCGTAGGCGAACAGCCGCAGCTCGTTGCGGTGCTTCTGGAACCGACCGCGCAGGAGCTCGGTCGCCTCGGGCGTCTTCGCGAGCAGGCGCTTGTGCACGACGTCGCGGATGTTGGTGACCGCGAGGTGGACGCGCAGCGCCGCCGGGAAGCGGTCCTTCATCTTCGCGAGCACGCCCTCGCCGCCCTCCTCGAGCTTCTCCTGGCCGGTGGCGAGCAGCCAGACCTTGCCCCTGTGGCGCTGGCCGAGGTCGGACACGAACGACTGCAGCTTCAGCATCCTCCCGGTGTCCTGGTGGACGTACTGCGAGACCTCGTCGATGACGACGAACAGCGTCGCGTTCGGCCGCCGGAACTTCAGCATGTCGGCGATCGCGCGGCTCGCCTCCTCGACCGACGCCGCGTACGAGTACGTGCCCGCGCGGCTCGTGAGCCACGCCATCGGATCCGTATAGCGCTCGGGGAACAGCCGCGCGATCACCGTCGAGAACGCGTCGTCGGCCATCGCCTGCGTGCACGCCTCACTCCACGGCTGGCCGAGCTCCTCGAGGGCGAGCTCCTGGAACCGCGGGTAATGGCCGTCGCGCTCGAGCTTGAGCTCCATCTCCGCGACGTGCGGGTCGTTCGAGTACCCGAGCCGGCGCTGGATCATGCGCACCGCGGCGGTGTGGATGTGCTCGTTGTCGCGGGCGACGCCGCCGATGTCGAACACCACCGCGATCGGATCGATCTTCGCGCGCAGCTGCGCGTACGCGTCGCGCAGCTCCTTGGCGCGCGGCGACGTGTCGCGCTCGAGCCACGCCTGCGCGAGCGAGCGCCCGTCGGGCAGCGCCACCCCGTCGAGCGCGAGGCCGAGCAGCTTGGCGAAGCTCGACTTACCCGAGCCGTAGAACCCCGAGATCCACGACGCCGGCAGCCCGGTGTTGCCACTGTCGAGGGCCGCGGAGATCCCGGTGAGCAGCCGCACGTACTGCTCGTGGATGCCGTTCGGGACGCGCTTGTGGTGTGGGTGCGTCTCGTCGAACCCGCCGGTGATGATGTACTCGCGGACCTCCTCGGCGAGCTTGGCCGGGGACTGCTCGTGGAAGTACACCACCGGCGAGATGTCGCGGGTGACGTCGGAGGCGAACAGCGAGCGCAGCTTCATGGAGACCTACGGGTAGATGCGAGGGCGGTAGTCGCGATCGGGCGCGAGCTCGCCCATGAACGAGAGCCCCGCCTCGCCGCGGCGCTCCCCGGGGTACAGCAGGACGACTGGAACATTGCGCGTGCGGCCGTCGAGGTGCTTGAGCAACGACGACACGCGGAAGAACGGGTACAGCGCGCCCGCCCGGCCGACGAACACGACCATGCGCTCGGCCATCTCGGGGTACGCATCGGCGAACGTCGTGATCTCGCGCGCCACATCGGCCGCGATGCCGTCGGGGCCGTCGAGCTGCGCGCCGAGCTTGGTCCGCAGGTAGTTGATGCCGCGCTCGGGCGCGACCTTCGCCGCCCCACGCTCGGCCTCGATCATGCGCTTCACGATGCCCTCGCCGAGGCCGCGGATCCGCTGGAGCAGCAGCGCGTGCAAGGACACGGTCTTCACGACCCAGCCACCCGCGGACAGCGTACCGATCGTCCGCTGCACGTGATCCCGCAGCTCGAACTCGTGCTCCGGCGCGTAGGGCACGATCGCGAACCGGTAGTTGCGCATCGTGCTGATCCGCGGGCCATCCTCGCTGAGGAGATCCTTGCGCAGCGCATCGAACGCGCGCGCGAGCTGCAGCTTCGGGGACGTCACGACGGCCTCTCCTCGAGCGCGAGCTCGCTGCCGGCCCAGCTCGCGAGATCGGCGTACCGCCACTCGATCTCGTGGACATCGCCCATCTGACGGAACTCGATCGACGACAGCGCGCGGAACCGATCGGCGACGTGGCCGCCGACGATCCCGAGCGACGCGAGGTACGGGTTCTTGACGAAGCTGCCGCGGAACGCCACCGAGCGCAGCAGGTGCAGGAGGTACGCGAGGGCCTCGTCGGGGACGCGCGGCGAGACGACCTCGCGCGGATCTCGCTTCCCGCCGAGCAGGCCCGCGGCGAGCGCGCAGGTGACGAGCCGCGACGCGAACTGGAGCTGCGTCTTGAGCGCCCACCGCGAGGGACCGTGCTCGGCGACCCAGTCCACCACGGCCTGGCGCGGCACGACCGCGTGCAAGCCCTCGCGTCGCTCGGCGAGAAACTCGCCGGTGAACGCGCGGTACAGCGGATCGGTGAGCTGGAGGTGGAGGTGGCAGATCAGCCGGCGCGTCTCGAACGTCATCGTACGCCACCGCGCGAGCACGCGCAGCGCCTCGGGGAACGCGTCGAACCGCACGCGCATGTTCGAGAGCAGCTCGGTGGTCCACGCCTCGCTCTTGGTCCCGAACCACGACTGCGCGAACGCGTCCTCGACGCGCGCGGGTAACCGACCCGGATCGACGTGCGCCCAGTACGATCGCGACTCGTCGACGCACAGCGAGCACCGGAGCAGCCGCGAGTGGACCTCGGTGGCCTCGGTCATCCGCGCTTCGGCACCGGCGTCCGCGCCTGGAGCCGGATCGAGATCGAGCGGGGTCTCCACGATCTCGGGCACTACTCCGCGACCTTCCAGTGCGGCGCCGGGTACCGATCGCTCTCGGTCGCCAGCGCCGCCGCGAGCATGCGCGCCGCGACCTCCGGCTGGGCCGGCATCTCGCCCTTGAGCCGGAGCCCGACCGACGACGGCGCCGTGCTCACCTCGGCGAGCCCGCGGAGCTTCGCCCGGAACGCCTCGGGGGCCCACGCCTTGGTGATCGCCGCGAGATCGGGTAGTGCCTCGACCGGCTCGGGGACGTGGCGCTTGAGCTCGGCGAGCCGATCGTCGAGCTGCTCGTCGATCGCGAACCCGAAGTGGAACAGCGACACCAGGCGATCGTGGTCCGCGGCGTGCGACCGCATCTCGGCGTCCGTGGTCCGCGCCGCGATCCGCGCGGCCTCGAGCACGGCCCACTTCCAGGTCCGCGGCATCAGCCGCGCGAACAGATCCTCGCCCCCGAGCTCGTCGCACAGGCTCGTCCGCCACCAGCGCAGCCGTGGCGGATCGGTCGCCCCCTCCCCCGCCCACGCGACGAGCAGCTGGAGCGTCAGGATCTCGTCGAGCACCGCCGGCGCGATCCGCGCGGCCTCCTCGACCTCGGCGACCTCGATCACCGCCTCGGCGGCCGAGGATGTCGCGGCCGACGCCGTCGCCGCCTTGGTTCTCTTGCCTCTCGCTCTCGCCATGGTGGTCCCAGAATAGGCCGACTGCGGATCATAAACACCCGAGCCGCTCCCCGTCGAGCCCCGGTGCCCCGCTCGTCAGTTCACGCCAGGACCACCTCGGCGTGTGATGCGGTTCGCGGTGGAGCGAGATGCGCCATCGCATGATTTGCGCGCGACCTGCGGAGCGCGTCAGGCGTGGTCTTCGACCCACTTGCGCGCGGCAGCGAGCGCCGCCGGCACCGCGGCCGCGTCCTTGCCGCCGCCCTGCGCCATGTCGGGGCGGCCGCCCGCGCGCCCGCCGAGCTGCGCGGCGATCTCGCCGAGGAGCTTGCCGGCCTGCACCTTGCCGGTGAGATCCTTGGTGACCATCGCGACGAGCTTGACGTCGGCGCCGCCGGTGCCGGCGAGCACGATCACACCCGAGCCGAGCTTGTCGCGCAGCTGGTCGCCGGTCTCCCGCAGGACCTTGGCGTCGTCGATGTCGATCGCGGCGGCGAGCACCTTGATGCCCTTGACCTCGACGGCCTCGGACAGGAGGTCGCGCCCACCGCCACCCGACGCGATGCGCTGCTTGAGCTTCTCGATCTCGCGATCGAGCGCCTTGCTGTCGGCGATCAGCTTGTCGACGCGCTGCGCGACCTCGAACGGGCTCGCCTTGAGGCGCTCGCCAGCGCGCGCGAGCTCGTCCTCGAGCTTGCGCAGGTACTCGAGCGCGCCCGCGCCGGTGACGGCCTCGATGCGGCGCACGCCCTGCGCGATGCCGACCTCGCTGAGGATCTTCATCATGCCGATGTCGCCGGCGCGACGGACGTGGGTGCCGCCGCAGAGCTCGATCGACTCGCCGCCGATCGAGACGACGCGCACGCGCTCGCCGTACTTCTCGCCGAACATCGCGACCGCGCCCTTCTTCTTCGCCTCGTCGATCGGCAGCACCTCGACGACGGTGTCGAGGTTGCGCCGGATCTCCGCGTTGACGATGTCCTCGACCCGGCGCTTCTCCTCGTCGGTCATCGGCGCGAAGTGCGTGAAGTCGAAGCGCAGACGATCGGGCGCGACGAGCGAGCCCTTCTGGGCGACGTGGCTGCCGAGCACGTGCTTGAGCGCGTGGTGCAGGAGGTGCGTCGCCGAGTGGTTCGCGCGGATGCGCTCGCGGCGCTCGTCGTCGACGTAGAACGCGACCTTGTCGCCGACGGAGATCGTGCCGTCCTCGACCTCGCCGATCAGGACATGGACGTCCCCGGCCGGCTTCTTGGTGTCGAGGATGCGCACGCGGGCGCCCTGCGACCGGACCTCGCCGGTGTCGCCGACCTGGCCGCCGGACTCGCCGTAGAACGGCGTCTGATCGAACACGAGCTGGACGCTCTGGCCCGCGCTCGCGCGCTCGGCGCGCTTGCCGTCGACGAGCAGCGCCTTGACGTGGCCCTCGCCGCTCGTGCCGCGGCCCTCGTAGCCGAGGAACTTCGTCGCGCCGACCTCGCCGGCGAGCGCCTTGATGTCCGCGGCGATCGCCTCTTGCCCGGAGCCGGCGAACTTGCTCTTCTCTTTCGCCTTCGCGAGCTCCGCCGCGAAGCCGTCGCGGTCGATCGTGAAGCCCTTCTCGTTCGCGACGATCTCCGTGAGGTCGTCGGGGAACCCGAACGTGTCGTACAGCGTGAACACGGTCTCGCCAGGCAGCACGGTGCGGCCGTCGCGGGTGAGCGCGGCGAACTCCTCGTCGAGGAGCTCGAGGCCCTTCGCGAGCGTCCTGCGGAACCGGGTCTCCTCCTCGAGCGCGATCTGCTGGATCGTGGTGCGGCGCTCGACGAGCTCGGGGTACTGCGCGCCCATCTCGTCGACGACCTTCATGCAGACCTGGTGCATGAACGGCTGCTCGATGCCGAGGAGCTTGCCGTGGCGCACCGCGCGCCGGAAGATCCGTCGCAGCACGTAGTTGCGACCGGTGTTGTCGGGGAACACGCCGTCCGCGATCAGGAACGCGGTGCACCGCGCGTGGTCCGCGATCACGCGCATCGACGTGTCCGCGTGCGGATCCTTGCCGTACTGCTTGCGCGCGAGCTCGGCCGCCGCGGCGATGATGCCGGTGAACAGGTCGGTGTCGTAGTTCGAGTGCACGCCCTGCACGACGCTCGTGACGCGCTCGAGGCCGGCGCCGGTGTCGATCGACGGCGCGGGCAGCGGGAACAGCGGGCCGTTGGGCTCGCGCCGCTCGTACTGCATGAACACGAGGTTCCAGATCTCGAGCCAGCCCTTCCAGCTCTCCGGATCCTGCGTCGGCCACGCGGCGGGCGGCTCGCCCTGGGTGCCCATGTAGTAGTGGATCTCGGTGCACGGTCCCATCGGGCCGGTGTCACCCATCATCCAGAAGTTGTCCTTCTTGCCGAGCCCGATCACGCGATCGTCGCCGAACCCGGTGACGCGCTTCCAGATCGCGCGCGCCTCCTCGTCGGCGCCCACGCCCGGCAGCTCCGGATCGTTGCCGCCGAAGATCGTCACGACCATGCGCGACGTGTCGAGCTTGTAGACCTTCGTGAGCAGCTCCCACGCGCCGGCGATCGCCTCCTCCTTGAAGTAGTCGCCGAACGAGAAGTTCCCGAGCATCTCGAAGAACGTGTGGTGCCTCGGCGTTTTCCCGACCTCGTCGAGGTCGTTGTGCTTGCCGCCGGCGCGAACGCACTTCTGCGAGGTCGTCGCACGCTTGTAGGGGCGCTGCTCGGCGCCCGTGAACACGTCCTTGAACTGGACCATGCCGGCGTTCGTGAACAGCAGCGTGGGATCGTTGGCAGGGACGAGCGAGCTCGAGGGCACGACCTCGTGCCCCCTGCTCTTCCAGAACTCGAGGAACAGCCTGCGAACGTCAGCGCCGGAGATGCGATCGCTCATACCGGCGGGAACCCTAGCACCACCGTTGCCTCCACAGAAGGCAACGAAATCGGTTAGTTCGCCGGAACGAAGGCGCCGCGCTCAGTATAGATAGCCGAGCGAGATCGCGCCGCCGAAATAGCTGTCGCGGGCGCCGAACACGTCCTGCTCGGCGTCGGCGTCACGCATGTTCGACTTCGCCGCGCCGCCGCTGAAGCTGTAGCCGATCGTCTCGAACCGGAGCGCGGCGCGCGCGAACAGGTTCTTGGTCAGGAGGTAGTCGCCGCCGACGTCGAGGTCGACGCCGAGCACCGACGCGGGCCCGTACTGCTCCATGCTCTGGATCGGGCCGGTGTCCTGGATCGCGAGGATGCCGAGGTTCGCGTTCAGCACGATCTTCGGCGTCGCCTCGTAGCGGAGCGTCGCCATCGGCTCGAACATCGAGTAGCTCACGTTCGGCGTGTCCACCGGGTTCTGCCCCGCCACCTGCTGGATCGTGAAGTTCTGCTTGCCGTAGCGGAGCGTCGCGCCGAGGGTGATCTTGCCGACCGGATAGCGGAACGCCGCGCCGATCGCCCACCGCGCCTGCGTCGTCGGATACACGACGTCGCCCTGCTCGGAGTTGATCTTCAGGACCTTGTCGTACATGACGGTCACGCCGAGGTTCTTGGCCATGCCGCGCCGCTTGTGACCGATCGCGAGCGGGTACATGGTGGCGTCGATCAGCGCGCCCGCGACGGGCACGCCCTTGTACGGCGGAGGACGGTTGCCGAGGTTCGCCTCGTGGCTGAACGTCATCCGGCGCGCGTTGAACGACAGGCCGAGCGTGAAGTCGACCGCGCGCTCGCCCGGCCGCAGCGCCTCCGCGCCCGCGAGCCCGCCGATCTCGGCCTCGTCCTCGATGCCCTCCTCGTCTTCGTCATCGCCCTCGTCGTCGTCCCGCGAGGCGACCTTGCGACCGGAGCGCTCCTCGTCGTCCTCGTCGTCCTCGTCCTCCTCGTCGTCGTCGCGATCCGCCTTGGACTTGCGCGCGAAGCCCCGCTTGCGCGGGCGCTCCTCTTCCTCGTCGGCTTCCTCTTCCTCGTCCTCGTC
>Ga0164243_10009622_pt1 | contig 14045 bp, 15 predicted proteins | sample OricompcompostOP_FD_108781 | JGI IMG/M metagenome (GOLD analysis project Ga0164243, IMG submission 108781) | Organic Plus compost microbial communities from Emeryville, California, USA - Original compost - Organic plus compost (OP) | ecosystem: Engineered > Solid waste > Mixed feedstock >... | reverse complement strand
TTATTTGCGCGTGCGGCCGCCGTGCGTGGCGAGGCGCCGTTTGCGAAGTGCGGCCAGGATTCCAGGCGAGGGCCTGTGCAGATTCCAGGCACGGGGGCGTCGTGGTACTTCCAGGGCGCCGAGCCGATCAGGGGTCGCTTCGCGCGGGGCCACACGCGCGAGATGAATCGGTCACGCGCCGGTGAGGCGGGGGCGGGACCGTACTCCGGGGATGGCCTCCGGTGTGGAAAGATCCCGCCCTGGCCGGGATAAAGGCCTCGCTTCGCGAGACTGATTTCTGCGCGCGGGTCGCCGAGCGTGGCGGGCCGCCGTTTGCGCGGCACAGCCCGGATGCCGCGCGGCGTGCGCGTAGCGCGGGTTTCGGCTCGGCATCCAGGCTGCACCACAACGCCCCCGTGCCAGGAATCTGCACAGAGCCCGCCCGGAATCCTGGCCGCACTTCGCAAACGGCGCCCAGCCACAACGGCGACCGCACGCGCAAAAAAAACAGTCTCGCGAAGCGAGGCCTTTACGCGCGGGAGCGCGCAGAGCGCGGGAGCGCGCAGAGCGCGGGGACACGCAGAGCGCGGGCCGGGGAACGCCGTAATCGGGATCAGCCGACTTCGAGGCACGCCTAGTCGTCTTGTTCCCAGCGGGCGGTCGGGTGGCCGCCTGTGCAGTGGATTCGGCCTTTTACCTCGGCGTCGTCGGACTCGAACTTGATCTCGACCTCGCGGGCCGGGCCGCGATGGACCTCCTCCACCTGGTAGCCCTGGCGGGGGCTCCAGGAGTCGAGGCGGGTGGTGCCGTCGGCGTAGCAGCCGGCCGTGACCGTGCCGCCGGAGCTGGACAGGACCACGGCGCCGGACTCGGGGGTGGACGTGGCGGTGGCGCTTCCGGACGGGGACGGGCGGGACGTGGCGGTCCTCAGTTCGCGCTTCACGTCCTGCTGGGACAGCGGGCGGGCGGCCTCGCCGACGATGCCCGTACCGAGCGCCCCAAGCGCGGCCACGCCCACGCCCGTCGCGGCGAGGGCGGCGACGAGCCAGCCGAGGACGGCGTACAGGCGGCGCATGGCCCCCACTATGCCGGGCCGCACGCTAAGGCCCGGTTAAGGCGGCGCTATCCCTGCGTACGACGGCGCCCGGCGCCCGCCCGGTCGGTTAGCGTGCGGATGTGGCCCAGGTACTGCTCATCGAGGACGACGCGACGATCCGTACCGCGCTGATCCGGTCGCTGACCGAGCGCGGCCACGCCGTCACGTCCACCGCCACCGGCGCCGACGGCCTGCGCACGGCCGTGGCCGACCGGCCGGACGTCGTCGTGCTCGACCTCGGCCTGCCCGACCTCGACGGCGTCGAGGTGCTGCGCATGCTGCGCGCGGTGAGCCCCGTCCCGGTCGTGGTGGCCACCGCCCGCGACGACGAGGAGGAGATCGTCCGCGTGCTCGACGCCGGCGCCGACGACTACGTCGTCAAGCCGTTCGGCGGCGCGCAGCTCGACGCCCGCGTCCGCGCCGTGCTGCGCCGCGCGGAGAGCGGTACGGACGCCGCCGCGCCGCTGGTCGTCGGCGGCCTGCGGCTGGACCCGGGCGCCCGGGAGGCCACCCTGGACGGCGGCGGCCTGGACCTCACACCCCGCGAGTTCGACCTGCTGCACTACCTCGCGGCCCGCGCCGGCACCGTGGTGAGCAAGCGCGAGCTGCTGACCGAGGTGTGGCACGTGCCGTACGGCGGCGCGGACAAGACCGTCGACGTGCACATGTCCTGGCTGCGCCGCAAGCTCGGCGAGACCGCGGACGCGCCCCGGTACCTGCACACCGTGCGCGGCGTCGGGGTGAAGCTGACCGCGCCATGAGGGGCCGTCTCGCGCTGCTCGCCGCCGCCACCACGACGCTGGTCCTGGTGGCCTTCCTGGTGCCGCTCGCGCTGCTCGTCCGTACGGTGGCCGCGGACCGCGCGGTCAACGGCGCGGTGCAGGGCGCGCAGTCGCTCACCTCGATCGTCACCACCGAGGAGCACGCGGACATCCGGGCCACGCTGGACCAGGTCAACGCCTCGTCCGGGCGGCCGTACACGGTGTTCCTCGGCGACGGCACGGTACTCGGCGCGCGGGCGCCGCGCGGCGACGCGGTACGGCTGGCCGCGACCGGGCGCAGCATGAGCGTCACGGTGCCCGGCGGGCGGGAGATCCTGGTCGCCGTGCAGGGCGCGCCGTCCGGTACGGCGGTGATCCGTACGTACGTGACGGACGCCCAGCTCCGGCAGGGCGTGACGCGGGCGTGGCTGATCCTCCTGGTGCTGGGCGTCGCGCTGGTCGCGGTGGGCATGGCGGTGGCCGACCGGCTCGCCCGGACGATGACCGGGCCGATCGGCGAGCTGTCCGCGGTGTCGCACCGGCTGGCCCGCGGCGAGCTGGACGCGCGCGCCACGCCGCGCGGGCCCCGCGAGGTCCGCGACGTCGGCGCGGCGCTGAACCACCTGGCCGCGCGGATCCGCGAGCTGATGCGCGAGGAGCGGGAGCAGGTGGCGGACCTGTCGCACCGGCTGCGGACGCCGCTGACCGCGCTGCGGCTTGAGTCGGAGTCGCTGGCCGATCCGGAGGAGTCGGCGCGGGTGTCCGCCGGGATCGACGCCGTGGAGCGCGCGGTGAACGAGGTGATCGCGTCGTCCCGGCGACGGCGCGACGAGGCCGCGGCCGACGCCGCCGCGGTGGTCGCGGACCGGGTCACGTTCTGGTCCGTGCTGGCCGAGGACACCGGCCGCGCGGTCACCGTGGACCTGGCCGCCGGCCCGCTCCCGGTCGCGCTCGGCGGCGACGACCTGACGGCCTGCGTGGACGCCCTGCTGGGCAACGTGTTCGCGCACACGCCGGACGGGACCGCGTTCGCCGTACGGCTGGAGCCCCGGGAGCCCGGCGGCGCCCGCCTGACGGTGTCCGACGAGGGCCCGGGCCTGCCGGACGCCGCGCTCGGCCGCGGCGTCAGCGGAAAGGGCTCGACCGGGCTCGGCCTGGACATCGCGCGCCGAGCGGCCGCGTCGAGCGGCGGCGAACTGCGGCTGGGCCGGTCGCCGTCGGGCGGCGCCGAGATCACCGCCGAGTTCGGCGCCCCGGCGTAGCCGTCACCCCGGTTCGAAGACCGAGTCGCACGCGGCCACCAGCGCCTGGCGTACCGCGTGGTCGAGGTCGCGCAGCGTCTCCCGCCGCCGGTCGTCCGCCGTGTACGTCGTGGTGTCGGTGAGCGCCGCGTCCACCACGATCGCCAGCCGCCCGGCCAGCGCGGCCACCCGGTGGGCCCGGCCCGGGTACCCGGGGGCCAGGCCGTTCGGCGCGTGCCGCTGCGCGTCGCGCAGGGACATCAGCGCGTCGGCGAGCTCCGGCCGTACCTCCGTCTCACCGCGGGCGGTGAGGACGTCCGCGGCGGCCCGCATCGTGAGGGTCAGCTCGCGCTCGGCCTCGGCCAGCGGCGGCAGCGCGGAGCGGTTGACCGGGTTCGCCGGGTGACCGGTCCACCGCACGCCCACGTACGATGAGCCGCGGTGATCTTCTTCGGGAACCAGGCCCAGGCATTCACCGTCGAGCTCGGCGAGCACGGCCTCGCCCGCCTCGACGGCGGCTACCGTCAGTTCGCGGGGGCCGGCCAGGCCGAGCGGGTCCCCGGCCGCGGGCTTGGCGAGGCGCAGCGCGGACATCCCGCCGCCGCGCAGCGCGGCCAGGCCGCGGCGCAGGGGCATGTCGCCGGGTTCGCCGGGGATCGCCGTCACGACACCGGGGCCGCACGTGTCCTCGACCGCGTCCGCGGCCTCGTCGAGACCGACATGACCGGTGAGCCAGGCGTTGCCCCACGCGACGAGAACGGCGGAGAACGGTATGGCGCGCACCGATTCACCATAGGCGCTCCCACGGGCGGTAGGTTCGTGCCGTACCTGGGGGCGAGGAAGGGAAACCAATGGCCGGCGAGGTGCTGCGGTTCGACGGCGTTGGCATTCGCCGCGACGGCACGATGCTCCTGCGGAACATCAACTGGACCGTCCGCGAGAACGAACGATGGGTGGTGATCGGCCCGAACGGCGCCGGTAAGACCACCCTGCTCCAGGTCGCCGCCGCCCAGCTGTTCCCGACGGCGGGCGTGGTGGACATCCTCGACGAGCGGATCGGCGAGACCGACATCCGCGAGCTGCGCCCGCGCATCGGCCTGACCAGCGCGGCGATCGCGGAGAAGATCCCGCCGCGGGAGAAGGTCATCGACCTGGTGCTCACCGCGTCGTACGCGATCATCGGCCGCTGGCGCGAGGAGTACGACTCCACCGACCTGTCCCGCGCGGTCGCGATGCTGGAGCAGCTCGGCTGCGCGCACCTGGTCCGCCGCAAGTTCGGCACGCTGTCGGAGGGCGAGCGCAAGCGGGTGCAGATCGCCCGCGCCCTGATGCCCGACCCCGAGCTGCTGCTGCTCGACGAGCCGGCCGCGGGCCTGGACCTCGGCGGCCGCGAGGACCTGCTGCGCCGCCTCGGCTCGCTGGCCATCGACCCGCGGTCGCCGACGATGGTGATGGTCACGCACCACGTCGAGGAGATCCCGGACGGTTTCACGCACGCGCTGATCCTGCGCCGCGGCAGCGTCCTGGCGATGGGCGAGCTGGAGACCGTACTGACCGGCGACAATCTTTCGCGCTGTTTCGGCCTGCCGCTGGAGCTGGAAAGACGCGCCGGACGGTGGACGGCGCGTGCCGCCGCGGCCGTTTTTTAGACAATTCGGCCGCCCGCGCCTCCACTGCGCTAAGCGCTCGACGTTCTAGTATCGCGATGTACGACCGGACGTCGATACGGAGACATCATGACCACCGCACTCATCGTCGCCCTGGTTGTCATCCTGATCGCCGCCGTCCTGGTGTACCGGGCGATGCGGACGGTTCCGGAGGCGAGCGCGGACGTCGTCGAGCGGTTCGGCCGGTATCACCGGACACTGAAGTCCGGTACGAACGTCGTGTTCCCGTTCATCGACGCGGTGCGCAACCGGGTCGATTTGCGCGAACAGGTCGTCAGCTTCCCGCCGCAGCCGGTCACCACGTCCGACAACCTCACGGTGAGCGTGGAAACGGTCGTGTATTTCCGCGTCGAGGACCCCAAGGCGGCGACGTACAAGGTCTCCAACTACATCTCCGCAATCGAGCAGCACACGATCACCACGATGCGAAAAGTGATCGGCGATATGAACCTCGAGACCGCCATCAACTCGCGGAGTGAGATCAACACCAAGTTGCGCCGTTCCCTGGTCGAGGTCGCCGAAGGCTGGGGTCTTGAGATCAACCGGCTTGAGGTGAAAGCGATGGACCCGCCTCCGTCCATTCAGGACTCGCTGGAAAAGCAGAAGCAGGCCGACCGCGACACCCAGGCGTCGATGTCGGAGGCCGAGGGCCGCAAGCAGGCGCAGATCCTCGACGCCGAGGGCGAGCGCCAGGCCGCGATCCTGCGGGCCCGCGGCGAGGGTGAGGCGGCGGTGCTGAAGGCGAAGGCCGAGGCCGAGGCCGAGGCGGCGCGGGCGCGCGGCCAGGCCGAGGCGATCGGGATCCTGGCCAAGGCCATCGCCGAGGCCGACCCGGACCAGCGGCTGCTGGCCTACCAGTACCTGCAGATCCTGCCGCGCCTCGCGGAGGGCGCCGCGGACAAGGTGTGGGTGGTGCCCGGCGACATGGGCCGCACGCTTGAGGGCATCGGCGGCATGGCGGCCGCCGACGCCGCGGGGCGCACGCCCAAGCCGCGTACGGAGACGCCGCCGCGCCAGCCGTCGGCCGATGAGGTCACGTCGGAGGCGGACGACTCCCACACGTACGGCTTCTTCAACCGGCCGGCGTAGGGCGGCACCGAGGGGTGCACCCCGAGTGATCGGGCGTTTCTCCCGTTCTCTACCCTGAACGGCGTGAACGTCCTGATCATCCGTACCCACCGGTGACGCCGCTCGAGGCGCTCGGCATCCTCGCCGCCGGGATCGGCGCCGGAACCATCAACACCGTCGTGGGATCGGGATCGCTGATCACCTTCCCCGTGCTCCTCGCGTTCGGCTACCCGCCGGTGGTCGCCAACGTCAGCAACACCATCGGCATCGTCTCCGGCTCGGTCACCGGGGCGATCGGCTACCGCGCCGAGATGCGCGGGCAGGCCGGGCGGCTCGTACGGCTGGCCGTCGCGTCCGCGATCGGCGCGGTGATCGGCGGCGTCCTGCTGCTGAAACTGCCCGCGGACGCGTTCCAGTTCATCGTGCCGGTACTGATCGTCACGGCGGTCGTACTGATCATCGCGCAGCCCTGGCTGAACCGGTGGACCGCGCGGCGGCGCGCGTCCGGGCGTGCGGTGTCCCGCTTCCGCGACGGCGGCCCGTACCTGCTCGCCGGCGTGCTGTGCTCCGGCGTGTACGGCGGCTACTTCGGCGCGGCGCAGGGCGTCATCCTGATCGCCCTGCTCGGCGTGTTCATCACCGAGTCGCTGCAGCGCATCAACGCGGCCAAGAACGTGGCCGCGGCGGTGGTCAACGGGGTCGCGGCCGTGCTGTTCGCGTTCGTCGCGCCGGTCGCCTGGGACGCCGTGGCGGTGCTCGCCGTCGGGTCCATCATCGGCGGCGTCGTCGGCTCGGTCGTCGGACGCCGGCTGCCGCCGCTCGCGCTGCGCGTCGTGGTCATCGGCGTGGGCGTGTACGCGGCCGCGCAGATGCTGGTCTGAGAGGAATTTCGCACGCATAGTGGAGGCAACCGAACAGGGAGCCGCCATGAAGGGTGACCGGGTCGAGATCATCGTGGACACGGGCGGGGCGTCGCGGACGTACGAGGTGAACGCCACCCGCGCCGGACGCCGCGTGGAGGTGACCACCCGGCGCGGCGTGGTGGAGGTGGCCGAGGTCACCCGCACCGGAACGCCGGTGCGTACGGCACGTTTCATGTCGGCTCGGGTGATAGCGGTCGTGGAGCATCCCGTACGTTCGCCCGAAGCGCCCGGCGAGGTCGCATGACGGTGCAGAATGCCGTGCGAAGCCAGCGATGGGTGGGGTACCCGTCACGCATAGGGCGACCACGGGAGGCACGACCATGACCGAACCACGGCAGCGTGAGAAGCCGTCTGCGTACGAGCTCGATCTCAGCAATGCGGAGTGGCTGCGCGCCGAGGAAAGCGAGGGCGAGGAAGAGGCGATCGAGATCGCCTTTGTCGACGAGTACATCGCGATGCGGAACTCCGCCGAGCCGGAGGGCACGGTGCTGGTGTTCACGCAGGCGGAATGGGACGCGTTCGTGCTCGGCGCCAAGGACGGCGAGTTCGACTTCGACGACGAGTGAGCGGCCGTACCCGGCCAGGCCCAGGCGTTGACGCCCACACCTGCGGGTTCTAGGTTCCTCCGCATCGGGACGTCGTCCCTGATGATCCACCGCCCGTCGGCCGGACGGCGCTTTCGCGGTCCGGATGCCCGTCCGGCCGACTAATGGTCCCGGCGAATTGCCGCGAGTTCCCAGGTCGGACGTTTCTCAAACGCGTCCGGACGGCCGGATTACGACAGTTGCAGGCCTCGTCGTCCGCGACGCGTTCGCATAAGGTGAAGTCAATTCCGGAATCGATATCCCGGACGGTGCGGAAGTGAAGGGAAGAATACGACCTCGGGGCGATCCCGCCTACCGGATATTTTACCGCCCGCGTTTTTCCGATCGCGCGGAGTGACGGATGGACAGCTCCTCGATGACGGCTCCTTCCGGCGATGGCGCGATCATGCGGGAAATCGAATCCGAATTTCCCGGCTGGGGCGTCTGGCACAGCGGTACCGGCCGCTGGTGGGCTTTCCGCACGGCCGCGAACCCCCTGACGATCGCCCAGCTCCGCGCCGGTTGCCAGCTCATCGTCCAGGCGAACACGCCGGAGACGCTGCGCGAGGAGATCCGCACCGAGAACCGCGCCGCCGAACGCGCCCTCGGCGGCGACGATTCCGTTCCCTGAAAGGCGATTATCCGGCCGCCAGGTAGCCCTTCGCGATCGCGTCCTCGATCAGCGCCGTCGCGTACCGGCCGAGTTCCGGCGACCCTTCCCTGATCAGTTCCACCCGGCCCCACACCTTGTCCGCGGTGACGCCGTACGTCTGCCAGGTGCCGCCGCCATTGCGGTAGTTCGCCAGCATCGGCTGGAGCCGGTCCAGCGCCCGCGCGAACCGCGCCTCGGCGGACTGCCGGTCCTCGAACTCGTCCCACAGCTTCCGCACCTCGGCGGCCTGGTCCGCGGGCAGCACCGCGAACAGCCGGTCGGCCGCCGCCTCCTCGCGCTCGGCCTGGCCGGCCAGCACGGCCGGGTCGTCGTACACGAAGGTGTCGCCGGCGTCGACCTCGACGATGTCGTGGATCAGCACCATCCAGGCGACCTTGGCCAGGTCGGTGCCGGGCGGCGCGTACTCGGCGAACACCATCGCGAGGATGCCGAGCGACCAGGAGTGCTCGGCGGAGTTCTCCCGCCGGGAGCCGTCGAGCAGCAGGTTGCGGCGCAGGACGCGCTTGAGCTTCTCGGTCTCCTGGACGAACTCGAGCTGCTGGGACAGCCGGTCGAGCGCGTCGTCGGTCACGTCGGGTACGCGGATGGCGGCAGGATCGGTCACAACCCCCATTCGACCAGTTCGCCGTGCCGAACGGCATGTGAGATCGAGAACATCGTCCGACACGCGTGCCAACAACGCGGACGGAACCCCCGATAACGGGCACGTGGCTGCGGCGGGTCCCCCGGGGCGGGAAGATGGAGCCTCGCAATCGACCAAGGGGAGCCGCCAAATGTCCGAAGCCAGGCCATGGGTCCGTCCGCGAATCCTCATCGGGGCGGCCGTGGTCGTGGTGATCATCGCGGTCGTCGTGGTGGGTGTGTGGCACGAGAGCGGCTCGGGCAAGCCCGCCCACGCCCGCGCGCACGCCGCGGCCTCGTCGCCGGGCACCTTCCAGGGCCCGAAGGCGCCGACGGTCGCGCCCGCGATGATGATGGGGAACCAGAAGGCGCCGGTGCTGATCGAGGAGTTCGCCGACTACCGGTGCGCCGCGTGCGGCCGGTTCAGCCGGGACACCGCACCGGCCCTGATCAGCAAGTACGTGAACGCCGGCGTCGTACGGCTGGCGTGGCGGGACCTCCCGGAGGGCGGCGCGCAGTCCGAGGCCGCCGCGATCGCCGGCCGCGCGGCCGCCCGGCAGAACAAGTTCTGGCCGTTCAACAAGGCGGTCTTCGCGCTGAAGCCGACCGAGCACAACGACAAGCTGACGGCCGCGGCGCTGCGCAACGCCGCCAAGTCGGCCGGGCTCGACCTCACGCGGTACGACGCCGACATCAAGAGCCCGGCGCTGCGCACCGCGGTGGAGCAGGACCGCGCGTTCGGTGACGCGCTCGGCGTCCCCGGCCCGCCCGCGTTCCTGATCAACGGCGAGGCGTACAACGGCGACCTGCCGGTTTCCACCTTCGAGAAGGCGATCGCCCAGGCCCGCAAGGGCTGACCCGTACGACGAGGGGCCCGGCGCGTTCGCGCCGGGCCCTTTCGCGTACCGGGTGCGGGTCAGCCGCCGTTCAGGCCCTTGGACACCTGGGCGCCGAGCTCCGCGTCGACGTTGGTCCAGTACTCGACGACGCGCTTGCGTACCTCGCCTTCGGCCGCGTTCTCCGAGGTGGCGTGGCCGACGATGTTGCTCGCCAGGTGCGCGCGGCCTGTCTCGTCCAGCACCTCGCGGTACAGCGTGCCGGGCTGGCCGAAGTCGTCGTCCTCGGCGTGCAGCCGGTACGCCGACCGTACGATGTCGCCCGCGACGTGGTAGCTCTCGCCCTTCCACAGCTCCGGATCGGCCTCCGGGCCGCCGTAGGAGTTCGGCGCGTACACCGGGTCGGTGCGGTTCTCGTACCGCATCGGGCCGTCGAAGTTGTAGGAGTTGACCGGCACCCGCGGCCGGTTCACCGGCAGCTGCAGGTAGTTCGGGCCGATGCGGTACCGGTGCGTGTCCGGGTAGGAGAACAGCCGGCCCTGGAGCATCTTGTCCGGGCTGGGCGCGATGCCGGGCACCAGGTTCGCCGGCTCGAACGCCGCCTGCTCGATCTCGGCGAAGTAGTTCTCCGGGTTCGTGTGCAGGGTGAACTTCCCGATGTTGAGCGGCGGGTAGTCACCGTGCGGCCAGACCTTCGTGAGGTCGAACGGGTTGAACCGGTAGTCCGCGGCGTCCTCGAACGGCATGATCTGGACCTGCACCGTCCAGGACGGGTACTCGCCGCGCCTGATCGACTCGTACAGGTCGCGCAGGTGGAAGTCGCGGTCGGCCTTCGTCTGCTCCGCGGCCTCGGCGTCGGTGAAGTTCTTGATGCCCTGGTCGGTCTTGAAGTGGTACTTCACCCAGAACTTCTCGCCGGCCGCGTTGTACCACATGAACGTGTGGCTGCCGTAGCCGTTCATGTGGCGCCAGGTGTACGGCGTGCCGCGGTCCGACATCAGGAACGTGACCTGGTGCGCCGACTCCGGGCGCAGCGTCCAGAAGTCCCACTGCATGTTGTGGTCGTGCATGTGGTTGTCGGCGCGCCGCTTCTGCGAGTGGATGAAGTCCGAGAACTTCGACGGGTCGCGGATGAAGAAGATCGGCGTGTTGTTGCCGACGAGGTCGTAGTTGCCCTCGTCGGTGTAGAACTTGATCGCGAAGCCGCGCGGGTCGCGCACGGTGTCGGGGAACCCGAGCTCACCGGCGACGGTCGAGAAGCGCAGCAGCAGATCGGTCTTCTTGCCCTTCTGGAACAGGCCGGCCTTGGTGAACTGGCTGACGTCCTCGGTGATCTCCATGGTCCCGTACGCCCCGCCGCCCTTGGCGTGCACGACGCGTTCCGGCACCCGCTCGCGGTTGAACTGGGCCATCTTCTGGATGACGTAATGATCCTGGAGCAGCAGCGGACCGTTCGGCCCGACGGACTGCGAGTCGTGATCGCTCGGTGCGGCGATCCCGGCGTCTGTCGTGGTACGTGCGGTCATGATCGGAAACCTACCCCCCGAAATCTGAATGATTCAAGTTAACGAGTTAGTCGTGTTACCCCCTCCGGTCGTCACCCGCCCGGTCCCCCCTCGGTACCGTTCCCGGGTGAACAGCCACCTCAACCGGCTCGCCGTGGTCGCCGCCGGCGCGCTCCTCCTGGCCGGATGCGACGGCGGCACCGAGTCGGCGCTGAGACCCCACGCACAGCGTCCGCGCAGCTCGCCGTCCGGCCCGCGGCCGTTCACCGTCGCGTTCGGCGGTGACGTGCACTTCCAGGACGGCCTGCGGGACCGGCTCGCGCACCCCGGCAGCGCGCTCGGCCCGATGGCCGCCCGGCTGCGCGCCGCGGACCTGGCGATGGTCAACCTGGAGACGGCCGTCACCACGCGCGGCACCCCCGTACCCGGCAAGCGGTACACGTTCCGGGCCCCGAAGACGGCGTTCCGGGCGCTGAGCGGGGCCGGGGTGGACGTCGCCACGATGGCGAACAACCACGCGGTCGACTACGGATCGGTCGGCCTGCGCGACTCGCTGGCGGCCATCCGTACGTCGCGGTTCCCGACGGTCGGCATCGGGCGCAACGCGGCCCGGGCGTACCGGCCGTGGCGCACCACCGTGAAGGGCAACCGCGTCGCGGTGCTCGGCGCGACACAGGTCATCGACGACAACCTGGTCACGGCGTGGACCGCGACCGCGCGCCACCCCGGACTGGCGTCCGCGAAGAAGGTCGGCCGGATGGTACGAGCGGTCAAGGCGGCCCGGAAGGGTTCGGACGTGGTGATCGTGTACCTGCACTGGGGCGAGGAGTACCGCCCCTGCCCGCTTGCCCGGCAGAAGTCCCTGGCCCGCCGCCTGGCCGCGGCCGGCGCCGACATCATCGTCGGCGGCCACGCCCACCGCCCACTGGGCGCCGGCCGGCTGGGGAACGCCTACGTCGACTACGGCTTCGGCAACTTCGTGTTCTCCCTCAAACACGGCCTGGACCACGGCCCCCAGAGCCACCGAAGCGGCGTCCTCACACTCCAGGTGACCGGCCGGAAGGTGACCAGGTCGACCTGGAGCCCAGCGGTGATCAAGAACGGAATCCCGCGACCGTTGACGGGGAAGGCGGCGAGCACTGCGGTCACACGGTGGGAGGCGCTACGCAAGTGCACGGGCCTGGATCGGGTGGGGTAGCCCGCGCCCCCCTGCACGCCCCCGCGCCGCACGCGCTTCGCGCGTGAAAAGGCCTCGCTTCGCGAGACTGATCTATTTACGCGTGCAGCCGCCGTCGAGGCAGGCCGCCGTTTGCGAAGTGCGAATTGGATGCCCGCCGCAGGGTACGCGCAGCGCGTGATCTTCGGCTCTGCATCCAGGCTGCACCACAACGCCCCCGCGCCAAGAATCTGCACAGACCCCGCCGTGCTCCTGCCCGCACTTCGCAAACGGCGCCCGGCCACCCACGGCGGCCCCACGCGCAAAAAATCAGTCTCGCGAAGCGAGGCCTTTACGCGCGGGAGCGCGGGAGCGCGGGAGTCTAGGCGGTGCAGAGTGTTGACCAGGGGCGTTGTTGTACATCCAGGGCGCCGATCCTCGCCTGCGGCGGGCATCAACCCCGTGACGCGCGAAGCGAACCCCGACCGGCTCGGCACCCTGCAAGTACCACGACGCCCCCGTGCCTGGAATCTGCACAAGATCCCGCCCCGCTCCTGCCCGCACTTCGCAAACGGCGCCCGGCCACCCACGGCGCCGAACGCGCCAAATAGATCAGTCTCGCGGAGCGAGGCCTTTCGTGGGCTCGGTGCGGGTTGTGGCTAGGCCACCAGGCGGCGGACCGCTTCGTAGGTGTGGGCCGGGTTTTCCTGGAGGACGGCTGATAGGGGGGAGCGGCGGGTGCTGACCGTCAGGGCGGCGCGGGCCAGGGCGTCGCGGAGGGGGCGGATGACCGGTTGGGTGATCTCCTCCACGCCGAACTGGTACGCGCGGGACAGCCGCTGTACGCGGGTGGCGCCGGGGCGGCGGCGGAGGCCGTAGCGGGCTATCGCGGCGGCGCGGGACTGGGCGCGGGCCAGTTCCTCGGTCAGGACGTAGGCGTCCAGCAGGGCGCTGTTCGCGCCCTGCCCCAGGTGCGGGGCCATCGCGTGGGCGGCGTCGCCGAGCAGGGCCAGGTCGCGATGGTGCCAGCGCTCGCAGGTGATCGTGATGATCGGGTTGACCAGCAGCTCGGCGAACGAGCCCACCGCGGACAGCGCCTCACCCATGGCGGGCATCATCCGGGCCGCGAGCGCGCGCAGTGTGACCAGGTCGCCGTTGGCCATCGCCTCACGCAGCGGCCCCCGGGACGCAGACAGCGCCACGTACGAGACCCCGCCGCCCATCGGCGCGCCGAGCGCCAGGCCGTCGGCCGCCCACACCTCGGCCTCCGCGCCGCCGAACGGGTCGCCAGGTACCAGCGCCCGTACGGCCAGCCCGGGCGTGTGCGTGCGCCGCGCCCCGAACTCCCCGGCCGCGCGGACCGTCGAGCCCAGCCCGTCCGCGCCGATCACCAGGCCGGCGTCGATCTCGTACACGCCCTCGGCGTCGCGCACCTCGACCCGGCCGTCCGGCGCCACCCCGATCACCTCGTGCCCGAACCGCAGGTCCACCCGGTCGTGCGCGGCGATCGCCTCGTGCAAAATCTGGTACAGCCGCGCCCGCGGCACGCCGAGCGCGTGGTCGATGCCCACGCCGTAGTCGGGGACCGGCACGCGGTACGTGCGGCCGCCGATGCCGAACGTGCCCTCCCGCGTCAGGTGCGGCGACGCGGCCATGAGCCGGTCGCGCAGGCCGAGCCCGTACAGGACGGCAAGCCCGTTGGGGTGCAGCGCGATGCCGGCGCCCACGTCGGCGGGCACCGGGACGCGTTCAAGCAGCGTGACCGGCAGCCCGGCCGACGCCATGGCCAGCGCGGCGGCCAGCCCGCCGATACCGCCGCCGACGATCACGTACCGCCTGGACTCCGGCTCTCGCGTCACGTCACCATTGTTCCGCGCGGGCCCGCTGCGCCGCGATCAGGTCCCGGTACCACCCGTACGACGCCTTCGGCGTGCG
>Ga0164243_10009621_pt1 | contig 14047 bp, 12 predicted proteins | sample OricompcompostOP_FD_108781 | JGI IMG/M metagenome (GOLD analysis project Ga0164243, IMG submission 108781) | Organic Plus compost microbial communities from Emeryville, California, USA - Original compost - Organic plus compost (OP) | ecosystem: Engineered > Solid waste > Mixed feedstock >... | reverse complement strand
GCCCGCGCGACCGACACCCAGTCGGTCGTCTCCGGCGTCTCTCTCAGCAGCGTCGGCCAGGTCTCCTCGTCGATCACGCCGGTCGCGGCGATCCCCTTCGAGGACTGGTAGGCGCGCACCGCCGCGGCGGTGCCGGGCCCGTAGTCGCCGTCGACCTTGATCGAGGCGCCGGCGCCGTTGAGGTGCTCCTGCGCGAGCACGACGAGGTCGCCGCGCGAGCCGGTCTTGGAGCCGTTGGCCTTCAGCGTCGGGTAGCGCGGCCCCTCGAGCGGCTCGATCGGGTCGAGCTCGGCGCCGACGGCCGCCCAGTCCGACGCGGATGCGAAGTCCCACACCCACCAGCTCACGCCGGTCGCGCCGTAGCCGGCCGACAGCTGGCGGAAGCGGCGCACGTCGGCCGCCTTCGTGCCGTCGTAGGTCTGCCCCAGCGGGTAGATCGGGGTCTCGTAGACGCCGTTGTACTGGTAGGTGATCTGCAGGCTGGTGTCGACGGTCGTGCCGATCGTCTTCCAGTAGACCTGCGGGAGGTTGAAGGTCGCCCCGCCCGGCGCCATGAAGACCGAGTACGGGAAGCCCGGGTGGTAGTGGACGTACGGGAACGACGTCAGCCCGATCGGGAAGTCGTCGCCGACCGCCGCGCGCAGCGCTCTCGTGTAGCGCTGCGCCTGCGCGTACTTGCCCTCGTAGGCGCCCTCGGCGTCGATCACGAAGCAGTCGGCGCCGGCCGTCTTGGCGGCCGCCGCGGCGCGCGCCTCGCCGAGCGGGTCGTTGCCGTAGACGAACTGCCAGCCGCAGACGTTCAGCCCCGTCGCCTTCAGCGCCGCGACGGCGGAGGACGAGAACTGCGACCAGACGTTGGTGCCGTCGGCGCTCTTGACGAAGATCGTCCGCACGCCGGCGGCGGCCGCCTTCGCCGCGATCGCCTCGGGATCGCCGCCGGCCGCTCTTCTGAGGTACCAGATCCACATCCCGCTGCCGTCGAAGACGCTTCTGCCGTTGCTTCTGACCGGCGGCTCGACCGGCGTCGGTCTCGTCACCTTCGCGGGCGGCTTGCGGACGGTGACGCGGACCCCGTTCGAGTAGCGCGGCCCCGGCATCACGACCCGGATGACGCCGCTGACGGCGTCCTTGGGCACGCTCACGAGCAGTCGCGTCCTGGTGCGGAAGCGGCCGGCGACGCGGCGCTTGCCGACCTTGCCGGAGCGGCCGCGGACGGGGAACTCGACGCGCGCCGCCTTCGTCATCCCGCCGGCGCCGATCAGCATCTTGCCGCCGCGCACGACGATCGTGTGCGACCCCTGGCAGGGATACGGCACCGACGAGCAGCGCACGAAGACCAGTCTCGGCTTCTTCGTCGCCGCCTCGGCGCCGGGCGCGAGCGCGGCGAGCGCCGCTCCGCCCGCCAGCAGCGAGGCGGCGGCGAGCAGCAGGAGGGTGATCTGTCGGCGGACGGCGAACATCGGGGCGGGCGAGCGAGCCAGCTTACGTGCCGGGTGATCGGCCGGGCGGGCGCGCTCTTGCAACCTCTCAACACGGCTATGCCGCTCGCGTTGCGGTCAGCGTCGCGACCGGCGCGTCGCGCGCCGGCCGCAGCACGACGATCTCGCCCGGCGCGTTGGCCAGCAGCCACGCCGTCTCGGCCGGCGTGAAGCCGTCCCCGCCGGCGGCCGTCTCGGCCGCCAGCACGATCCGGTCGTAGCGCTCGTGGCGCAGCATCTGGCGCAGCGCGTGGCGCGCGTCGCGGCCCTTCTCGACGCGCGCGTCGACCGGCACCTCGAACGGCCGCGCGCGCTGCTCGACCGCGTCGAGCAGCGCCAGCGCGACGGCGCTCTGGCGCGGCAGCGCGCAGTCGAGCGAGAGGTGGAGCGGCACCTCGGCGAGGTAGACCGGCACCAGCGTCGCGTGCTCGGCGCGCGCCAGCCGCAGCGCCGACTCGAGCGCCGGGACCGACAGCTCGCGCCCGCGGAAGGGGAACAGGACGCGCCCGGGGCCGGGCGGCGGCAGCGCGCGCCGCATGCGGCGGCCGCGCAGGACCCACGCCGAGGCGGCGGCGAGCGCGAGCGGGACGACGGTCAGCAGCAGGTCAATCATCGGCTTCCCTCGCGTCTGGTGCGGTCGGCGACGATCCGCACGTCGATCCCCGGCAGCGCCGCCAGCAGCCGGCTCGGCAGCGACGGCCGCAGCAGCCGCTGGAGCGCGCCGCGATGGCGCGGCTCGCCGATCAGCACGTAGGTCGTGCCACGCTCCAGCGCCACCCGCCGCACGGTGCCGACGAGGTCGTCGCTCGGCTCGATCAGCAGGTGCGCGCCGAGCACGACCGCGAGTCGCCGCAGCGCGTCGAGCTGCTCCTGCGCGGCGGCGTCGAGCGCGCCGGGCGGCTGGACCCACAGCAGGTCGAGCTCGGCGCCGAGCCGCTGCGCCGAGCGCCACGCCCGCCGCACGACGCGCTGCGACGCCGGCGTCGGCTCGACCAGCGCCAGCAGCCGCTCGCCGATCGCAGCCGGCGCGGCGGCCGTCACCATGCGCTCGTCGTCGCGCCGGCGCGGCAGCGCCGGTCCGTTCACCACCCGCCGCGCCTCGACCTCCTCGGCGACCTGCCGCAGCGCCACCTCGCGCAGCGCCGACAGGTGCTCGACCTTGAAGAAGTTGTTCAGCGCCGACTCGACCCGCTCGGCCGGATAGACCTTGCCGGCCCGCAGCCGCTCGATCAGCGCCTCGGGGGTGAGGTCGATCAGCACCAGCTCGTCGGCGCCGGCGAGCACCTCGTCGGGGACGGTCTCGCGCACGCGCGTGGCGGTCAGCTCGGCGACCTGGTCGTTGAGCGACTCGAGGTGCTGGACGTTGACGGTCGTCGAGACGTCGATGCCGGCGGCGAGCACGGCCGCGACGTCCTCGTGGCGCTTGGCGTGCGGCAGGCCGGGCGGGTTGGTGTGGGCGAGCTCGTCGATCAGGCACAGCTCGGGGGCGCGCGCGAGGATCGCGGCGAGGTCCATCTCCTCCAGCGTCGCGCCGCGGTGCTCGACGCGCAGCCGCGGCACGACCTCCAGCCCGCGCGCCTGCGCCTCCGTCTCGGCGCGGCCGTGGGACTCCAGCCAGCCGATCGCGACGTCGCGGCCGGCCTCGGCCTCGGCCTGCCCCTCCTGCAGCATCCGGTACGTCTTGCCGACGCCGGCCGCCATCCCGAGGAAGACCTTCAGCCTGCCCGGCCGTGTCGCCGTCGCGCCCATCTACGCACCGAGCAGGTTGTGGACGATCAGGTCGACGAGCTTGATGCCGACGAACGGCGCGATCAGGCCGCCGAGGCCGTAGACGAGCAGGTTGCGGCGCAGCAGCTGCGTCGCGCCGACGGGACGGAAGCGGACGCCGCGCAGCGCCAGCGGCACCAGCAGCGGGATCACGATCGCGTTGAAGACGATCGCGCTGATGATCGCCGAGCGCGGCGTGCCGAGGTCCATCACGTTGAGCCGGTCGAGCGGCCCGCTGTCGCTGCCGGCGAGCGCGTAGGTCGAGGCGAAGATCGCCGGCAGGATCGCGAAGTACTTCGCGACGTCGTTGGCGATCGAGAAGGTCGTCAGCGCGCCGCGCGTGATCAGCAGCTGCTTGCCGACCTCGACGATCTCGATCAGCTTCGTGGGATTGGAGTCGAGGTCGACCATGTTGCCGGCCTCGCGCGCCGCCTGGGTGCCGGTGTTCATCGCGACGCCGACGTCGGCCTGCGCGAGCGCGGGCGCGTCGTTGGTGCCGTCGCCGGTCATCGCGACCATCCGGCCGCTCTGCTGGTGCTCCTTGATCAGCGCCAGCTTCGCCTCGGGCGTCGCCTCGGCGAGGAAGTCGTCGACGCCGGCCTCCTGCGCGATCTTGGCCGCCGTCAGCGGGTTGTCGCCGGTCACCATCACGGTCCGGATGCCCATCGCGCGGAGCTGGTCGAACCGCTCGCGCATCCCCTCCTTGACGACGTCCTGGAGGTGGACGACGCCGAGCGCCTGGTTGTCGCGCGCGACCGCCAGCGGCGTGCCGCCGTCGCGCGCTATCCGGTCGAGCTCGGCTCTCAGCTGCGGCGGGACGGCGCCGCCCTCGGCCGCGATCCAGCGCTCGATCGCGTCGCCGGCGCCCTTGCGCAGCCGCGTCCCGTTGACGTCGACCCCGCTCATCCGCGTCTGCGCCGTGAAGGGGACGAAGCGGGCCTCCGGCTCGCCCAGCTCGCGCGCGCGGATCCCGAGCCGCTCCTTCGCCAGCACGACGATCGAGCGGCCCTCGGGCGTCTCGTCGGCGAGCGAGGCGAGCTGCGCCGCCTCGGCCAGCTCGCGCTCGCTGACGCCCGGCATCGGCACGAACTCCGACGCCTGCCGGTTGCCGAGCGTGATCGTCCCGGTCTTGTCGAGCAGCAGCACGTCGACGTCGCCCGAGGCCTCGACGGCGCGGCCGGAGAGCGCCAGCACGTTGCGGCGCACGAGCCGGTCCATGCCGGCGATGCCGATCGCGCTCAGGAGCGCGCCGATCGTCGTCGGGATCAGCGCGACGAGCAGCGAGATCAGCGTCGCGAGCGAGGTCGCGGTGCCGGCGTAGTCGGCGAACGGGCGCAGCGTCACGACGACGACGAGGAAGATCAGCGTCAGGCCTGCGAGCAGGATCCCGAGCGCGATCTCGTTCGGCGTCCGGCGGCGCGACGCGCCCTCGACGAGCGCGATCATGCGGTCGAGGAACGACTCGCCCGGCTTCTGCGTGATCTCGACCTCGATCTCGTCCGACAGGACTCTCGTGCCGCCGGTGACGGCCGAGCGGTCGCCGCCGGCCTCGCGCACGACCGGCGCCGACTCGCCGGTGATCGCCGACTCGTCGACCGAGGCGATCCCCCTCACGACGGTGCCGTCGCCGGGGATCACCTCGCCGGCGGCGACGACGACGACGTCGCCCGGCAGCAGCTCGCCGGCGCTCTTCGTGCCGCCGTCGCGCAGCCGCGCGGTCGTCTCGCTGCGCATCGCGCGCAGCGTCGCCGCCTGCGCGCGGCCGCGACCCTCGGCGATCGCCTCGGCGAGGTTGCCGAAGATCACCGTCAGCCACAGCCAGACGCTGACCGTCAGCACGAACCAGCCGGGGTCGCCGTCGCCGCCGACGATCCACGCGACGGTGCAGATCGCCGCCCCGATCTCGACCACGAACATGACCGGGTTGCGGACCATCAGCCGCGGGTCGAGCTTGCGCAGCGACGCCGGCAGCGCGCCGCGCAGCGTCTGCGCGTCCATCATCGGGTCTCCTTGTCGAGTGCGAGGTTGAGCTCGAGGACGTTGACGCCGGGCTCGCCGAAGAGGCCGAGGCCGCGGCCGTCGGTGTTGGCGTCGATCAGCTGCTCGACGCGGTCGAGCGGGAGCTGGCGGACGGCCGCGATCCGGTGCGCCTGGATGCGCGCGTTGGCGACGGTGATGTGCGGGTCGACGCCGGAGGCGGAGGTCTGGACGGCGTCCGGCGGGATCTCCGCGCGCGTCAGGCCGGCGTCGTATCTGCCCTCGGTCTCCAGGTACGCGGCCGCGCGCTCGCTGATCGCGTCGCGCGTGTCGGCGCCGTTGGGGCCGGCGTTGGAGAAGGCGGTCGCCGACGGGTTCCAGTCGGTCTGCGACGGGCGGCTGTGGAAGTACCGCGCCGTTCTGAAGCCCTGCCCCAGCAGGCGCGAGCCGACGACGCGGCCGTCGAGCTGGACCTGCGAGCCGTTGGCGGCGTCGTTGAACGCGACCTGGCCGACGCCGGTGACGGCGAGCGGGTAGAGCAGGCCGAGCACGAGCGTGAGGACGATCAGCCCGACGGCGGTCGCGGTGAGGTCCTTCTTCATCAGAGCATCCGATCGGTCAGCCCCTGCACGACCGGGCCGAGCAGGAGGGCGGGGACGAAGGTGAGCAGCGCGACGAGCAGGATCGTGCCGACGGTCAGGACCCCGAAGGTAGGCGTGTCGGTGCGCATCGTGCCGGGGCCGGCGGGCGCGACCTTGCGGCCGGCGAGCGCGCCGGCGATCGCGAGCACCGCGACCAGCGGCAGGAAGCGGCCGGCGAGCATCGCGCCGCCGCCGAGCAGGTCGGCGAAGGTGATGCCGAAGGCGCCGTCGTTGCCGGGCGCGTTCGGCTGCACGAAGCCGGTGTAGCCGGCGAACGCGGAGCCGTTGTTGTTCGTCTGCGAGACGTAGGCGTAGAGCGTCTCCGAGAAGCCCTGCGGACCGCCGTTGTAGATCGATCTCAAGCCGTATCTGGAGGAGATCGCCACGGCGGTCGCGACCAGCACGAGCAGCGGCACCGCGAGCGTGCCGATCATCGTCAGCTTGACCTCGCGCGCGCCGATCTTCTTGCCGAGGTACTCGGGCGTGCGCCCGACCATCAGGCCGGCGATGAAGACCGCCAGGATGACGAACATCAGCATCCCGTAGAGGCCGGAGCCGACGCCGCCGAAGATCACCTCGCCGGTCATCATGTTGGCCATCGGGATCGCGCTGCCGATGCCGGTCAGCGACTCCATCGCGGCGTTGACGGCGCCGCAGGAGGCGACCGTCGTGACGACCGCGAACAGCGAGCTGGAGCCGATCCCGAAGCGCGTCTCCTTGCCCTCGAGGTTGCCGCCGTGGATGCCGGCGAGATGCTGCGCCGGCGTGCCGTGCGACTCGGCCGCGTAGACGATCCCGACCGCCACCGCGAAGAAGGCGAACATCGCGCCGTAGATCATCCAGCCCTGGCGGCGGTTGCCGACCATGCGGCCGAAGGTCGCGGTCAGCGCCGCGGGGATGACGAGGATCGCCAGCATCGAGACGACGTTCGTCAGGCCCGAGGCGTTCTCGAACGGCATCGCCGAGTTGACGTTGAAGAAGCCGCCGCCGTTGGTGCCGAGCAGCTTGATCGCCTCCTGCGAGGCGACCGGGCCGAGCGTGATCAGCCCCTTGACGCCCTCCAGGCTCGTGAACGCCTGCGCCGGCGAGAGCGACTGCGCCAGGCCCTGGCTGACGAAGAACAGCGCCAGCACGAACGAGAGTGGCAGCAGCACGTACAGCAGCGCGCGCGTGAGGTCGGACCAGAAGTTGCCGAGCGTGCGCAGCGAGCGGGCGGAGAAGCCGCGGATGACGGCGATCACGACCGCGATGCCGACGGCGGCGGAGAGGAAGTTCTGCACCGCCAGGCCGGCCATCTGGCTGAAGTTCGACATCGTCGTCTCGCCGGCGTAGTACTGCCAGTTGGTGTTGGCGACGAACGACGAGCTGGTGTTGAAGGTGACGTCGGCGGGCGCGCCGCCGAAGCCCGCGGGGTTGAACGGGAGCGACCCCTGCAGGCGCAGCAGCGCGTACAGCAGCAGCCACGAGCCGAGGCTGAAGATCAGCGCCGAGCGGGCGTAGCGCTTCCAGTCCTGCTCCTCGCGCGGGTCGACCCGCAGCAGCCGGTGGAAGCCGCGCTCGACCGGGCCGAGCACGCTGCCGAGGATCGCGTCGCCGCGGAAGACCCGGTGCATGTAGCCGCCGAGCAGCGGCGTGAGCGCCGTCAGCAGCGCGAGGAAGACGACGATCTGGAGCCAGCCTTGGGCGGTCATCGCAGCCGGTCCAGTCCTTCGATGAGCACGAGCATCGCGGCGAAGAACGCGACCGCGAGCGCGATGACGAGAAAGTCCATGGACCGACTGTGCGGCCGCCGCCGCCCAGGCCCGGTCAAGATTCGGCCGGGCGGCGTCAAGATGTCGTTAAGGTGCGATCGGCTGGCGCCGATCTCGCGGGTGCGCTCAGCCGGCGAAGCGGTAGCCGACGCCCGGGTCGGTGCGGATGTAGCGGGGGGCGTCGCCGGGCGGCTCGATCTTGTGGCGCAGGTTGGCGATGTGGGTCCGCAGCGTGCGGATGTCGTCGCCGTAGGCCGGTCCCCACACCTCGGTCAGCAGCGCGCGGTGGGTCAGCAGGCGGCCGCGGTTGCGCGCGAGCACGCGCAGCAGGTCGTACTCGATCGGCGTCAGGTGGACCTCCTCGCCGTCGCGGCGGACGACCCGCCGCGCGAGGTCGAGCTCGAGCCCGTCGACGGCGATCGTCGGCTCGTCGGCGGCGCGGCCGGCGCGGCGCAGCGCGGCGCCGAGCCGCGCGACCAGCTCGCGCGCGCCGAACGGCTTGGTCACGTAGTCGTCGGCGCCGGCCTCCAGCGCCCGCACCTTCTGCTCCTCCTCGCCGACGGCGGAGAGGACGAGGATCGGCATCTCGCTCCACGAGCGCAGCTGGCGGGCGATCTCGATCCCGTCGCCGTCGGGCAGCACGAGGTCGACGATCGCCGCGTCGGGCGGGCGCGTCGCGGCGGCGTCGAGCGCCTCCTCCGCGGTCGCGACCGTGACCGGCTCGTAGCCGGCGTCGCGCAGGATCACGCGCAGGGCGCGCAGGATCTGCAGCTCGTCGTCGACGACGAGGATCCGCCTGCCCATCACAAGCCCTCCGACGGTGCGCCGACGCCGGAAGAGCGAGCCTCCAGGCGAGTCCCTCCGATCGAATCCGAGCCCTCAGGCGAGGATTCGACCGGCAGCTCCACCACGAAGGTCGTCCCCTGCCCCGGCAGCGACTCGGCCCAGACGCGGCCGCCGTTGGCCTCGACGAAGCCGCGCACGACCGCCAGCCCCAGGCCCGAGCCGACGTGGCCGTCGCCTCTGCGCTCCTCCCCGCGGTAGAACGGCTCGAAGATCCGCTCCAGCTCCCGTCCCGGGATCCCCGGGCCCTGGTCGACGATGCGGATCAGCAGCCGCCTGCCGACCGCCCGCGCCCGCACCGCGACCGGGTGGTCGCCGCCGTAGCGGGCGGCGTTCTCGAGCAGGTTCGCGAAGGCCCGTTCGAGCTGGGCGGCGTCGGCGCGCACGAGCGGCAGGTCGCGGTCGATGCCGACGTTGAAGCCGGCGGCGTGCGGGGTCTCGTCGATCGCCGCGCGCAGCAGCTCCTCGACGGCGACCCAGTCGGTGCGCGGGTCGGCGGCGCCGCCCTGCAGCCGCGAGAGGTCGAGCAGCTTGTCGACCAGGCGCGACAGCCGCTGCGCCTCGCCGGTGACGGCGGCGGCCAGCTCGGCCCGCTCGGCGTCGGTCAGCGACGGCGAGGAGAGCGCCTCGCCGGCGGTCGCGATCGCGGTCAGCGGCGAGCGCAGGTCGTGCGAGACGGCGCGCAGCAGGGCGGTCTTGATGTCGTCGCTGCGGCGCAGCGCGCGCGTCTCGACGAGGTCCTGCTGGAGCGCCTCGCGCTGCAGCGCGACGCCGACGATCGCCTCCAGGCTCGGCACGACCCGCTCGCGCAGCCGCTCGGCCGCGTCGCTCGACGGCGGCGCCGCGAGCCGCAGCGTGCCGATCCCGGCGAGCGGGATCGAGCGCTCGCCGGGCTCGGCCGGGTCGTCCAGCTCGATCGCCGCGCCCGGCGCGAGGTCGAGCGCCCGCTCGAGCCGCCGCGCCGCCTCCGGCAGCGCGGCGCGCACGTCGCTGCCGCCGAGCAGCAGCCGCGCGAGCTCGGCGGCGAGGTCGGCCTCGCGGCGGCGCAGGATCGCCTCGCGGGTGCGCGCGCGGGCGACCTCGGCGAGCGTCGAGGCGATCGCGGCGGCGACGAGGAAGACGATCAGCGCGACCCAGTTCTGCGGGTCGCTGATCGTGAAGCGGCCGGTCGGCGGGATGTGGAACCAGTTGAAGGCGAGCGCGCTCGCGACGGCGCTGCCGAGGCCGACCCAGAGCCCGAACCAGGTCGCGACGAGCAGCACCGCGAGCAGGTAGACGACGCCGGTCGAGACGGCCGGCACGATCTCCCGCAGCGGGAAGATCAGCAGCGTCGTCGCCGCGACCGCGCCGGCGCCGGCGAGGACGCCGGCCCACCACGGCGGGCGCGCGTCGCGCAGCAGCAGCGATGAGGAGCGGCCGGTCACGGTGTCGTCAGCGTACCCGCGCATCCCCGCGACGGCGGCTGCGCGGCGGGGCCGGGCGGCAGTGGTCGGACCGTTCGTGACAGCATGCGAGGCCGCGTGTTCATCGTCGTCGCGTTCGTCCTCATCTCTCTCGCGGCGGGTGTCGCGTTGGAGCGGCGGATCGGCGGCGCCGCGGCGCGGCGGTGGCGGGGCGCGATCGTCAGGCTGATGCTGTACGCGCTGATGCCGTTCGTCGCCTACGTGTCGATCGCGCGGCTCCATCCCGGCGGCGGCTTCGCGGTCGGCATCGCGCTGGCGCTCGTCCTGCTGGCGCTGCTCGGCGGCGCGATGCACTGGGTCGCGCGCGGGCCGCTCGGCCTCGACCGGCCGTCGGCCGGCGCCGCGATCGTCTGCACGATCCAGGCGAACACCGGCTTCTTCGGCCTGCCGCTGGTCGCCGCGCTCTTCTCGCAGGCGGAGTTCACCCAGTCGGTCGCGTACGACGCGCTCGTCTCGACGCCGGTCTTCATCCTCGGCAGCTTCACCGTCGGAGCGCTGTTCGGCACCGCCGGCGGCGAGCGCCACCTCGGCCGCCACGTCGTCTCGACGCTGCTGCGCAACCCGATCCTCTACGCCGTCGTGGCGGCGCTGCTGGTGCCGGAGTCGTGGGCGCCCGAGGCGCTCGTGACGCCCTCCAAGGTCGCCGTCTACCTGCTCGTCCCGCTCGGCTTCATCGTCGTCGGCATCACGCTCTCCGACGAGGCCGACGAGGGCCAGTTCCGCTTCCCGCCGCCGCTCTCCCGCCCGGTCGCGGCGGTGATCGCGCTGCGGATGCTGGTGATGCCGGTGATCGTGCTCGCCGTCTCGCTGCTGGTGATCAGGCTGCCCGGCCCCTACCCGCTGCTGGCCGCGATGCCCTCCGGCGTCAACTGCGTGCTCGTCGCCCACCAGACCGGCCTCAACCTGCGCCTCTCCGCCGACGCGATCGCCTGGACGACGATGGTCGCGCTCGCCGGCACCTTCGCCGTCGGCGTCGCGCAGGCGCTCGGACTGCTCTGAGGCCCGATACGGGCTAGAGTTCTCCCAGTCCCCGGGGGCGTAGTGCTAACGGGAACACGCCGCCTTTGCAAGGCGGAGTTGGGGGTTCGATTCCCCCCGCCTCCATCGCTCCGTCGCGCGGACCACGAGCGACGCTGCGGGCGCGCGTCGGCGCCCGCAGCCGGTGCGATCAGTGCAGCGTGGCCCAGAGGTACGCGACGTGGTCGCGATCGTGCGGGCTGGGATTGCGGAAGCGGGCGTCCGTCTCCCAGGCGTAGTCTCTCTGCCCGTATCCGACCGCCATGCAGCTCGGGTCCGTCCCGGTCTGGTCGTCGAGCGCCGCCACGGAGTGCCCGAGCTCGTGGCACGCGACGGCGTCGTAGTACTGCTGGTTGTTTAGATGTGACATGCCGAGATACGTCATGTTCATGGACACGTCGAAGTGGTGCGTGTGTCCGTTGCCGTCTATGCCGGGCAGGACGTTCGCCCCGTTGTAGTAGTAGGGCGAGGCGAGCCCGACCCAGCCGGTCGACCCCCAGTAGCCGTCGGCTGCTCGCACGTGGGTGCCCGATCCGGTCGGCATCTCGATGATCCCGAGGTAGCCGGGCGTCTGCCATGCGAGCATCGCGCGGTAGATCGCCAGACGGACGTTCGGGTTGGTGGCGTTGTTCTCGACGCCGAGCGTCGGCGTGTGGCCGAGACCGCCGAGGTGAACCGGCTGGCCGTAGGAGTCCAGCCACCAGTGCCCGGCCTGAGCGGAGCTGGCCGAGACCAGCAGCGTGACCGCGGCGGCGATCGCGATCGCGACCGTCCGCGGCGTGAGCCGTCGCGTTCTCATCGGACGTCCTCCCGCAGGCCGGCGACCCCGCCATCGTTGAATTCACGCGCCAGCCGCTGGCCGACGCCGTTGGCGAGCGCGAAGGTCGACCGCCCTCCCGCTCCGACGCTCACGCGTCCGTCGATCAGCGGCACGATCCAGCGCCCGGCCATCCGCGGATGCTCCCGCAGGAACAGCAGATAGCGCTCGCCGACTCTCGGCGTCTCGTTGCCCTCGACCTCGAGGCCGCCCGGCGGCAGCACGAACGACCACACCGGCTCTGCGCCGATCCGCCCGCGCAGGCGCGACTCGACGGCGAGCGTCACGTCCCGCGTCGGCAGCGCGGTCGGCTCGCCACTGGCGCGCGGATCGTCGCTGATCCACCGCGGCCCGTCCGCGACGGCCGTCACGCGCGCCACGACGACGACGGTCGACAGCCCGTTGAGCTCTTCCAGGTTCCGCGAGCGCGCGAAGCTTGCATGGAGCTTCGGTCTCACGAGTTGCGGCGGCTGCACGACCGCCGCCGGCGGCGCCGCGTCCCCTTCGGCAGTGCGGTCGGAGGTCCCGACGGTCAGCGCTGCCGCGGCAGCCGCGATCGACGCCGTCGCGGCGGCGGCTTTGAGCGAGCTCACCCTGAGCACGCGCATACGTCCCCCTTTTCTGTTGGCGTTCTCCGCTCGCACGATGCCCCCGCATCGGCGAGATGCGAATCCCGCCTCACGAGCGCGAACGCGCCAAATCTAGGCGCCGGCCGACCGCCCGTCAAGCCCCGGCAGGTCACGCGTTCGCGTGGTGACAGACGGCCTCAGCCGGGCGCGTCTCGTGGCAGGCCGTCGATCAGCGTCAGCGGCTCGGGGCCGTCGACCACCTCCACGCGCAGGCCGACGCCGATCTGCGGGGCGGTGAGCGCGGGGAGGCCGGCCGCCCGCATCGCCTCGCGCAGCGACTCGATCAGCCGCTCCAGCGCGCGGGCGCTGATGCCGGTGTCAGCGACCGCGGCTGGCGGCTGGCGCAGCACGGTACGGCGCAGGCCGTGCAGCTGCGGCGGCAGCGTCAGCACGCGCGGCGGCTCGCCGGGCGCGCCGAGCCCGGCCAGCGAGGTGCGCGCGACGTGGTCGGTGAAGAACCTGCCGTCGAGCAGCTCCAGCTCGTGGAGGAGGATCCGCGCCAGCCAGCCGTCGAAGCGCTCCTCGTGCGGGCGCGCGTCGAGGTCGAGCCAGCGGACCGTCACCGTCGCGGACCGGGCGACCTCGCCGCTCACGGCCGGCAGGCAGAGGTTGCCCTCGGTCATCGTCACCGTCGGACCGCCGGTCGCGGTCACCTCCGGGTTGACCATCACGAGCGTGCGGCCCTCGTCCTCGGCGATCACGAGCCGCAGGTCGAGCCCCGCCATCGTCGCCGCCAGCCCGACTCCGCCCGGCGGCGCGTGCATCGCCGCCAGCAGCCCCTCGGCGATCGCCCGCCGCTGCGCCGCGTCGACCTCCTCGAAGTCGAGCGGCGCCGCGACGCGCCGCAGCCATTGCCCGGGCAGCGACAGGCCGGCGAGCGAGGTGCGGATCAGCGGCAGCGGCGGCGCGGTCATCGCGCGCGGATGCTAGTCGCCGCCCGCGGCGCTCAGCGCAGCGGCCGGAAGCGGTCGACGGCGATGCCGCGCTCCTCGTCGGCGATCGTGAAGCTGACGTCGACGTAGAGGCTGGTGACGACGCCGCGGCGGTCGTATCTGACGGTCAGCAGCGCGACTCGGTCGTCGATCGCGGCCTGGACGCGGGCGAACAGGCGCGGGACGGTCGCGTACGGGCGCAGCGGCGCCGGCACCGCTCTGCCTCTGACGCGCGCCGGCCGCCCGTCGCGCACGACGAGCGTGCGCGGCCGCGTCACCTCGCGCCCGCAGAAGCAGCTGATCCGCGCGCGCATCGCGTACGAGTCGATCCCCGCCGCCGTCCAGCGGGCGCGGGCGGCGTCGAGCGCGCGCCGCGCCGCGCCGCTCGCGATCTCGGGGTCGACCGGCTGCGGTCTCGCCGCGGGCGGCGAGGGCGGCGTCGGGATCGCGCCGGCGGGCGCGGCCGCGACGGCGAGCGAGAGGAGCGCGAGCGCGAGCAGGACGAGTCGTGTCATGCCGTCGCTACGCATGAGCCGACCTGGCCGTCACGCCCGCGACGCCGGCGACCTGACGACGATCCGCACGACCACGCGCGTCGGACGCGTCGGACGGGCGAGCGAGAGGAAGTCGCGGACGGCGCCGTCGCGGCCGCAGAAGGGACAGGCGAGCCGATCGGTCGGGGCAACGGGGCCGGCGGTGAGCGCGACCGGCGCGTCGCAGTCGGGGCAGGCG
>Ga0164243_10009620_pt1 | contig 14047 bp, 15 predicted proteins | sample OricompcompostOP_FD_108781 | JGI IMG/M metagenome (GOLD analysis project Ga0164243, IMG submission 108781) | Organic Plus compost microbial communities from Emeryville, California, USA - Original compost - Organic plus compost (OP) | ecosystem: Engineered > Solid waste > Mixed feedstock >... | reverse complement strand
TCCTACGAGGTCAACGGCGCGCTGCTGTCGCGGGCGCGCGTCTACGAGCTGAGAGAGCTCAGCGACGACGACGTGCGGACGCTGCTGCGGCGCGCGATCGAGCGCAGGGAGCTCGGCCTGGTGGAGGTCGACGACGAGGCGGTCGAGCTGCTGACGGCGCGCGCGGCGGGCGACGCGCGCACGGCGCTGGGGGCGCTCGAGCGGGCGGCGATGACGGCGCCGGAGAGCCGCGTCACCGTCGAGCACGCCGGCGAGGCGCTGGCCGGCCGGATCCTCCACTACGACCGCGCCGGCGACAACCACTACGACACGATCTCGGCCTGGATCAAGTCGACGCGCGGCTCGGACCCCGACGCCTCGCTCTACTACCTGGCGGTGATGCTGGAGGGCGGCGAGGACCCGCGCTTCATCGCGCGGCGGATGGTGATCCTCGCCAGCGAGGACATCGGCAACGCCGACCCGCAGGCGCTCGTCGTCGCGACCGCGACGGCGCAGGCGGTCGAGCTGGTCGGGCTGCCGGAGGGCGCCCACGCGCTCGCGCAGTGCGCCGTCTACCTGGCGCTGGCGCCGAAGTCGAACGCCGCCTACAAAGCGCTTGGCCGAGCACGTGAGTTCGTGCGCAGGAACGGCGCCGCCAGACCGCCGGTCGCGCTGCGCTCCGGCGGCCGCGGCGAGGGCTACGACTACCCGCACGACCGCCCCGGCCACGTCTCCCCGCAGGAGCTGCTGCCGGAGTCGGTCGCCGGCACGCGCTTCTGGCAGCCGACGGCGACCGAGAGAGCGCTCGGCGAGCGCCACGAGCGGATCCGCAGAGCGCGCGGCAAGCAGCCGTGAGCGGGCGGCGGCCGCTCAGAAGACGTTGACCTCGAGCCAGTCGGCGGCGAAGTAGAGGACGAACAGCGCCGCGACGAGCCACATCAGCGGGTGGATCTCGCGGGCGCGGCCGAGCGCGACGAGCACGAGCACGTAGCCGAGCACGCCGAAGCCGATCCCGGCGGCGATCGAGAAGGTCAGCGGCACGCCGACGAGCACGAGGAAGGCCGGGATCGACGACTCCGGGCGCTCCCAGTCGATCTCGGCGACGACGCGGATCATCAGGTAGCCGACCATCACGAGCGCCGGCGCCACCGCCGGATGGAGCGTCACGTCTCTGCTCAGCGGCACGCCCTGGCCGACCAGGCCCAGCAGCGGCACGAACAGCACGGCCAGCAGGAAGAGGCCGGCGGTGACGAGCGTCGCCAGGCCGGTGCGGGCGCCCTCGGCGACGCCGGCGCCGCTCTCGACGTAGGTCGTGACGCTCGAGGCGCCCATCGCGCCGCCGAGCGCGGCCGCGCCGGAGTCGACCAGCAGCAGCCGGCCGCTGTTGGGCAGCTGGCCGTCGGCGTCGGTCAGGCGGGCGCTGCGGCCGACCGCGACCGCCGTCCCGATCGTGTCGAAGAAGTCGGTCATGAAGAGGGCGAAGATCACCGGCACCAGCGACAGCGTCAGCGCGTCGCCGAGGTTGGCGGGGTCGAGCGCGTCGCCGATCGTCGAGAAGTCGCCGGAGCCGGGCAGCCGCGCGACGCCGTCGGGCCCGTCGAGGACGCCGAAGGCGATCCCGATCGCGGTCGTCGCGATCATCGCCAGCACGACCGCCCCGCGCACCTGCCGCGCCGTCAGCACGAAGGCGAGCGCGATCCCGGCCAGCGCGATCAGCACCGGCCCGCTGGCGACGTCGCCGAGCGCGATCCCGGTCGCAGGGTCGTTGACGACGATCCCGCCCTCGCGCAGGCCGACGAGCGCGATGAAGAGGCCGATCCCGCAGCCGATCGCGAGCTTCAGCGACAGCGGGATCGCGCGCATGATCGCCTCCCGCAGCCCGCACAGCACGAGCACGACCGCCAGCAGCCCCTCGATCACGACGACCGCCATCGCGACCGGCCACTCGAGCCCGCGGCCGAGCACCAGGTCGTAGGTGACGACGGCGTTGATGCCGAGCCCGGGCGCGAGCGCGAGCGGCAGGTTGGTCGCCAGCGCCATCGCCGCCGTCGCGATCGCGGCCGACAGCGCCGTCGCGACCGCGACCGCCGCGAACGGCATCCCCGCCGCCGACAGGATCGCCGGGTTGACGAAGAGGATGTAGCTCATCGTCAGGAAGGTCGTGACGCCGCCGAGCGCCTCGACGCGCGCGGTCGTGCGCCGTTCGGCGAGGGCGAAGAAGCGCGACGGCGCGGCGGTCACGCCGCCAGTATCACCGCTCCGCGAGCCGCGGACGCGCGTATCGCAGCCGCTGCGGCATCAGCGGCAGCAGCACGCGGCGGGCGTACTCCTGGCCGCCGCGCAGCGCCAGCCCTCTGGCCGGGTCCCAGCGGAAGCCGTAGAGGCGGCGGATCTGCCGCGGCAGCAGGCCGACGGTGGCGAAGTTGGCGTACTCGAGCAGCGGCCGCAGGTGCAGCGGCACCGGCGGCTTGAGCACGATCTGCACGGCCGTTCTGCGCGCCTCCTCGCTGACGTGCAGGTCGCCGCCGTCGAGCATGCCGCGCAGGTACTGGTCGAAGCCCTCGATCGTCGCCGGCATGTCGCGCTCGCGCAGACCGAACATGCGGCCGAAGACGCGGTAGTCGCGCCAGTAGGCGTCGCGCTCGTCGCGCGTGAGGCGGCCGACGTAGCGCTCGTGGACGACGATGCCGGAGTCGACGAGCGTCGCGAGGATCCACATCAGCAGCCCCGGGTCGTCGGCGGCGTACGGCGTGCCGGCGGGGAAGCGGCCGGCCGGCTCGCGCAGCTCTCCGCGCACGCCGCTGTGGACCCGGCGCACGATCGCGGTGACGCGCTCGGCCTCGGCGCGCGGGCCGAAGACGACGAGGTTGACCGCCATCGCCGTGCGGTGGAGCCGTTCGTACGGCTCGTCGAGCGCGCCGGTGTGGGCGAAGAAGCCGGCGAACGCGACCGGGTGGGCGGCCTGCATCAGCAGCGCGCGCGGGCCGGCGAGCGCGACGATCTGCTCGCGGTGGACGCGGCAGATCATCGCGTCGTCGTCGAAGACACCCTCGTGCGTGCTCATCCCCTCCGAGGGTAGGAGGCGGCCGACCGCGCGGTCGGCGATGCTCTGACCATGGAGGTCGCCGCCCAGCTCGCCGTCCTGCGCCGCCGCTGGGCCGGCTTCTGGCCCGCGGCCGACGTCGACGCGCTCGTCGCCGACGTGCGCACACGGCTCTCCGCCGCGCTCGACGCGTGGTCGCTGCCGGCGCCGGCGGTGCTGCCCGGCGGCCACGTCGCGCTCGTGCTGGCGGCCGGCGACGCCGTCCTCAAGCTCAACCCGCGCGACCACCCCGACGCCGCCGAGCTGGCCGGCGAGGGCGCGGCGCTCGCCTTCTGGGCGCCGACCGGCGCGGTGCCGCGCCTGCTCGCCAGCCGCGACGACGGCTTCACGCTGCTGCTGGAGCGGCTGCGCCCCGGCACGCCGCTCGACGACGCCGGCCTGCCGTGGGAGCGGCGCCTGCGCGCGACCGGCGCGCTCGCCGCGCGGCTGCACGCCGCCGGCGCGCCGCCGCGCTCGCTCCCCCACATCTCCGCCGACTACGCGCGCGGCTGGCGCGAGGCGCTCGCGAGCGCGCCGGAGGAGCTCGCCGAGCTGGAGGCGCTGCTGGCCCCGCGCGCCGACGACGTGCTGCTGCACGCCGACCTGCACGGCGGCAACGCGCTCGCCGCCGCCGACGGCGGCTGGCGCGCGATCGACCCGCACGGCGTGCGCGGCGACCGCCACGCCGACGTGTGGGCGCTGATCGACCCGCTCGCCCCGCCGCTGCCCGACGCCCCCGGCGCGGCGGCCGCGACGGCGCGCGCGGCGCTGGAGACCTACGCCGCGGCGGCGCGGCTCGAGCCCGGGCGGGCCGCCGCCTGGGCCCGCCTGCGCGCCCGCGCCGAGGCGCTCGCGATCGACGCCGACGGCGACGACGCCGAGCCCGAGGACCGCGCCTGGGCGCGGCGGCTGCACCGCTTCGCCGATGCGCTGACGCATCCCCGCGCGACGAGGCGCGTACCCTAGACGCATGCCAGCACAGGCCTACGCGGGCAAGGAATGCGTCTGTCAGTACCGCAAGGGGATCTGCGACCAGACCTGCGTCCGCGACATGCTCGACACGCCGTTCTACATCGCGTGTCTGAAGTTGAGAGGACGGCGCAGCCTCGTCGTCGGCGGCGGTGACGTCGGCCTCGAGAAGGTCGAGGGCCTGCTCGCCTGCGACGGCGACGTGACCGTCGTCGCGCCCGATCTGCAGCCCGAGCTGCAGCGGCTCGCCGACGAGGGCTCGATCGAGTGGATCGCCCGCGAGTACCAGCCGGCCGACCTCGAGGGCACCTTCATGGTGATCGCGGCGACGAACGACTCCGAGGTCAACATCAAGGTCTACGACGACGCCGAGAAGCGGGCGATGCTCGTCAACGTCGTCGACGTGCCGCCGCTGTGCAACTTCATCCTGCCGGCGATCGTCCGCACCGGGCCGCTGGCGATCGCGATCTCGACCGCGGGCGCCTCGCCGGCGCTGGCGAAGCGGATGAAGCAGGAGATCTCGCAGCTGTTCGGCGAGGACTACGCGCGCCTGGCGGTGATGCTCAACGACGCCCGCGGCTGGGCGAAGTCGACGCTGCCGACCTACCAGGAGCGCAAGGAGTTCTTCGAGGGGATCGTCAACGGCGACCCCGACCCGATCGAGCTGATCCGCGCCGGCGACGAGCAGGCCGTGCTCGACCTGATCGAGGCCGCCCAGCGCGACCACGCGACGGCCTGAGCGCCAGGCGATGTCCGCTTTGGCAGGCGGGCTCCGTCTTCACAGGTGACATGGATCTCGACCTCCTCATCGCCACCCACCGCCGGCCGATCGAGCGCCACCTGCGGCGCTACGTCGGCGACGCCGGCCTCGCCGAGGATCTCGCCCAGGAGGTCTTCCTGCGGGCCTGGCTGCACGCGCCCCGCGACGTCTCGGAGGAGCGCCAGCGCGCCTGGCTCTTCCGCGTCGCCCGCAACGCCGCGATCGACGCGCTGCGCGCCCGCCGGCCGCACGACGACGCCGCGCTGCTCGACGACCTCGGCTCCGCCAACGCGGCGCCGGTCGAGGACCTCGACGAGCGGCTCGCGATCGAGGCGGCGCTGGCGCAGCTGCCGGCGCGCGAGCGCGCGCTGGTGACGCTCCAGTTCGCCGGCTTCGGCCCGACCGACGCCGCGCGCCTGCTGCAGACGACGCCGGAGGCGGCGCGCAAGCGGCTGACGCGCGCCCGCGAGCGCTTCCGCATCGCCTACGCCGATCTACGGCCCGTCGACGAGCCGCCGCTGGTGCTGCTGGTCGCGCGCGACGAGCAGCCGGAGATCTACGAGCGGTGGCTGGCCGGCGGCGAGCTGCGCGTCCGCCGCGTCGCGCCCGAGGACGCCTCGCGCCAGCTCGCGACCGCGCACGCGCTGGTGCTCTCCGGCGACACGCACGACGTCCACCCGGCGACCTACGGCCAGCCGATCCGCGCTTCCCGCAACCCGCGCCTGGAGGCCGACGTCGCCGACCTGGCGATCGTGCGCGAGGCGCTCGCGACGCGGATGCCGGTGCTCGGCATCTGCCGCGGCCACCAGCTGATCAACATCGCCCGCGGCGGCTCGCTGCACCAGGACCTGAGCGAGATCGGCCACCGCGACGACCACTCCGGCGGCACGCACGCGATCGGCACCGCGACCGGGACGCTGTCGCGCAGGATCCTCGGCGCGCGCGCCGCGGTCCCGACGCTCCACCACCAGGCGATCGACCGCGTCGGCCGCGGCCTGACGGTGACCTCCACCGCCGCCGACGGGCTGATCGAGGCGGTCGAGGATCCGCGCCTGCCGTTCGCCGTCGGCGTCCAGTGGCATGCCGAGCTGCCGGAGGCGACCGAGGCCGGCCGGCGCCTGCGCGACGGCCTCGTCGAGGCGGCGCGCGCGCACGCCGGCACCGCTCCGCTCGCCGCCTGAGTGCAAGACTTGCTCGTGTGAGCGAGCAGCTGACCCACCTCGACGCCGACGGCCGCGCCCGCATGGTCGACGTCGGCGCCAAGGCGGTCACCGACCGCCGCGCCGTCGCCCGCGCGCTGGTGCGGATGGCGCCGGCGACGGCGGCCGCCGTGCGCGACGGCGACGCGCCCAAGGGCGACGTGATCGCGGTCGCGCGGATCGCCGGGATCCAGGCGGCGAAGCGGACCTCCGAGCTGATCCCGCTCTGCCACGGGCTGCCGCTGTCGTTCGTCGACGTCGCCGCCGAGGTCGACGCCGACGCCGGCCTCGTGACGCTCACGAGCGAGGCCCGCACGAGCGCGCAGACCGGCGTCGAGATGGAGGCGCTGACGGCCGCCTCGGTCGCCGCCCTGACCGTCTACGACATGGTCAAGGGGCTGGAGAAGGGCGTCGAGATCGCCGAGGTCGTGCTGCTGGAGAAGTCCGGCGGGCGCTCGGGAACCTGGCAGCGGGAGTTCCCACCGTCGTCGCGCAGCACCGCGCGATGACGCGGAACTCCCAATGCGCAGCACAGTAACCTGCGGCGCCGTGGACACCGCGATCCTGACGATCTCCACGTCGCTCGCGCGCGGCGAGGGCGAGGACCTCTCCGGCGCAGAGCTGGAGCGGCTGGCGCGCGCGGCCGGCTGCGAGATCGTCGCGCGCGACCGCGTCACCGACGACCGCTCGGCGATCGCGGCGACCCTGCGCGGCTACGCGAGCGAGCGGCTGCCGCTCGTCTTCACGACCGGCGGCACGGGGCTGACGCCCGACGACTGCACGCCGGAGGCGACGCGCGACGTGATCGACCGCGAGGCGCCCGGCTTCGCCGAGGCGCTGCGGGCGGAGTCGCTCAGGCACACGCCGTTCGCGATGGCCTCGCGCGGCGTCTCCGGGATCGCCGGCCGCACGCTGATCGTCAACCTGCCCGGCAGCCCGAAGGCGATCGCGCAGCTGTTCCCCGTGCTCGCGCCGACGCTCGAGCACGTCGTCGCGCAGCTGGGGCGCGAAGGTGGCCGACGCGCCCGCCATTGAGCTGAGCGGCGTCGGGCGGCGCTACGGCGAGCGCTGGGCGCTGCGCGACGCGACCGTGACCGTCCCGGCCGGCGCGACGCTCGTCATCTTCGGCCCCAACGGCGCCGGCAAGTCGACGCTGCTGCGCGTGCTGGCGACGCTGCTGCGCCCGCACGCCGGCAGCGCCAGCGTGCTCGGCGAGGAGCTGCCGAGAAGGGAGTGGGCCGTCCGCGGCAGGGTCGGCCTGCTGGCCCACGACGCGCTCCTCTACCGCGACCTCAGCGCGCGCGAGAACCTGCGCTTCCACGCCCGCCTGCACAAGCTCGGCGAGGAGCGCGTCGAGGCGCTGCTGGAGGCGACGCGGCTGCTGCCGCGCGCCGACGACCCGGTGCGGACGCTGTCGCGCGGCCTGCTGCAGCGGGTCGCCGTCTGCCGCGCTGTGCTGCACGACCCGCCGCTGCTGCTGCTCGACGAGCCGCGCGCAAACCTCGACCCGGCGGCGGCGGCGCTGATCGAGCCGCTGATCGGGCGCGAGAGCGGCCGCACGCGCGTGATCACCAGCCACGACCCGGCCGGCGGCCTCGCCGAGGCCGACATCGCGCTCGGCCTGCGCGACGGCCGGCAGGCGCTGCTGGGCGCGACCGGCGAGATCGACACCGCCGCGGTGGAGGCGCTGTACCGATGAGGGGCGATTCTGCGGCCAGAGGCCTTGAATCGCCTTCGAGAACTCGCCTGGAGGCTCGTTCTCGGGACACCCGCCCCATGCGCCCGACGATGGCGCTGCTGCGCAAGGACCTGCTGCTGGAGCGGCGGGCGCCGGAGTCGATCCCGGCGATGGTGCTGTTCGCGATCACGACCTTCGTGCTGTTCCACTTCGGCCTCGGCAGAGACGAGGTCGACGGCTCGCTGGCGGCCGGCGTGCTGCTGGTGACGATCCTCTTCGCCGCGATCCTCGGCATCAACCGCCTGTTCGTCTCCGAGCAGGAGGAGGGCGGCTTCGACGGCGTGCTGATGGCGCCGATCGACCGCACCGCGCTCTTCCTCGCGAAGGCCGCGGCGCTGTTCCTGTTCCTGACGCTGGTCGAGCTGGTCGCCGTGCCGGCCTTCGCGATCCTGCTGCTGGGGCCCTCGCCGTGGCACGCGCTGCCGGCGCTCGTGCTGACGCTGGCGCTCGTCAACATCGCGCTGGCGGCGGTCGGCGCGCTCGTCTCGGCGCTGGCGATCCGGACCCGCTCGCGCGACCTGATCGTGCCGATCGTGACGCTGCCGCTGCTGGTGCCGGCGCTGATCGCGGCGGCGCGCTCCTGCGCGCCATTGCTGGCCGAGCACGGCGACGCCTGGCCGGCTGCGAAGTGGCTGTTGATGCTCGGGCTCTATGATCTTGTCTTCGGGCTCCTCGCCTACGCCGTCTTCGATTTCCTGCTGGAGGACTGACGCAATGCACGGAAAGGGGCTGCGAGCGCTGACGCTCGCGACCCTCGCCGCCCTCTCCGCCACGTTCGCGCTGGTCGTCTTCTGGGCCCCGAACGACGCGGATCAGGGCTTCATCCAGAAGATCTTCTACCTCCACGTCCCGGTCGCGATCATCACGCTGGTCGCCTACGTGGTCGCCGGCGTCTTCGCCTGGCGGCAGCTGAAGACCGGCTCGCGCGAGTGGGACCTGCGCTCCTACGTGGTGATCCACATCGCGCTGATCTTCAACATCGTCGGCCTGCTGACCGGCGCGATCTGGGCGAAGGCGTCGTGGGGCCACTGGTGGGTGTGGGACGAGCCGACGCTCGTCTCCTTCCTGATCGTCTTCCTGCTGTACGCGACCTACCAGCCGCTGCGCTTCTCGATCGAGGACCCCGAGCGCCAGGCCCGCTACGCGAGCGTCTTCGCGATCATCGCGGGCGCCTTCGTGCCGCTCAACTTCATGGCCGTGCGGATGGCGACCAGCCTCGTCCACCCGCGCACCTTCGCGACCGCCGAGGGCGGCATGCCCGGCGAGATGATGTTCGTCTTCCTCGTCTCGCTCGTCGCGATGGCGCTGCTGTTCTGGCTGATGGTCAAGTACGAGATCACGCAGAAGACGGTCACCTGGCAGATCCGCGCGCTCAGACGGCGGCTGCTCGGCGACGACGCCGTCGCCCCCCTCGGCCGCTCCGCGGCGCCGACGATCGCTCCGCAGGAGGCCCCCGCCCGATGAACCCGCTCGCCCTGCTCGCCGCCGCCCCCGCGGTCCCCTACGACAAGGCCGGCCGCTACGTCGCCGCCGCCTTCATCGTCTTCTTCGCGATCGTGCTGATCTACGTCGCGATCATGGCGACGAAGCTGCAGCGGCTCGAGCGCGACCTCGGCGACCTCAACAGAGAGCTCGACCGCCGCCAGCGGGAGCGTGCCGAGGCGGCCGACGAGGTCGGCCCCGCCGTCGGCGCCGCGACCGCCGCGACGACGCGGGAGAGCGCCTCGTGAGCGAGGTGCTCGCGATCGGCGTCTCGCACAAGACCGCGCCGGTCTCCGTGCGCGAGCGGCTGGCGCTGACGCCCGGGAGGGTCGCCGAGTTCCTGCGCGACACGCAGGCGATCGGCGACGTGCAGGAGGCGGTCGCGATCTCGACCTGCAACCGCACCGAGGTCTACGTCGTCGCCGGCGACCCGGTCGAGGCCGAGTCGGCCGTGCTGGGGATGTTGGCGCGCAAGGCCGGCATCCGCCCGACCGAGCTGGCCGGCTCGATCTACGCGCTGCGCAACTGCGACGCCGCCCGCCACCTCTACCGCGTCACGAGCGGTCTGGAGTCGATGATCGTCGGCGAGGCCGAGGTCCAGGGCCAGGTCAAGCGCGCCTACGACGACGCGCTCGCCGCGCAGTCGACCGGGCCGCTGACCAACCACCTCTTCCGCGCCGCGCTGGCGACCGGCAAGCGCGTCCGCAGCGAGACGAGAATCGGCGAGCGCCGCCTCAGCGTCTCCTCCGTCGCGGCCGCGCTGGCGGCCGAGCAGCTGGAGGGACTGGAGCGCCGCGAGGTGCTGCTGATCGGCGCCGGCGAGACGAGCGAGCTGGCGGCCCGCGCGCTCTCCGACCACGGCGTCGAGGCGATCTTCGTCGCCAACCGCGGCCGCGAGCGGGCGATCAGCCTCGCGCAGCGGTTCGGCGGGCAGACGACCTCCTTCGACGAGCTGCCGGCCGAGCTGATCCGCGCCGACGCCGTCATCTGCACGACCTCCTCGCCGCACCCGATCCTCGGCGCCGACGACGTCGCCGACGTGATGGAGCAGCGCGACGGCCGCCCGCTGCTGATCCTCGACCTCGCCGTCCCGCGCGACGTGGCGCCCGAGGTCCGCGACGTGCCCGGCGTCTCGCTCTACAACGTCGACGACCTCAGCGCCGTCGTGCGCCGCAACCGCTCCGTCCGCCAGGTCGAGGCGCAGCACGCCGAGGGCATCGTCGAGGAGGAGATCCAGCGCTTCGCCGAGTGGCTCGGCCAGCTCGAGGTGCTGCCGACCGTCGGCGCGCTGCGGGCGCGCGGGCAGGAGATCGCCGCGCAGATCGTGCGCGAGAACGCCGGCCGCTGGGAGTCCGCGTCGGAGAAGGACCTGGAGCGCGTCGAGGCGCTCGCGCAGGCGGTCGTCAACCGCATCCTGCACGAGCCGACGGTGCGCATGAAGGGGATGAACGACGACCGCGTCCACCTGCGGATGCAGGTGATCCGCGACCTCTTCGGGCTCGAGGAGGAGCAGGACGAGGCGGCCGACGAGGCGCCGCTGGCCGAGGTCCGGCCGCTGCGCGGCGGGCGCCGCGCCGCGCAGGGCTGATGCGCGTCGGGACCCGCGGCAGCGCGCTGGCGCTGGTCCAGGCTCGGCACGTCGCGACGCTGCTCGGCGGCGAACGGGCCGGGGTCGAGGTCGTCACCGTCACGACCAGCGGCGACCGCGGCGCGCTGCTGGGCGACAAGTCGCGCTGGGTCAAGGAGCTGGAGCTGGCGCTGCTCGCCGGCGAGATCGACGTCGCCGTCCACTCCGCCAAGGACGTGCCGGCCGAGCTGCCGGAGGGGCTGCTGCTGGCCGGCGTGCCGGCGCGGGTCGACGGGCGCGACGCGCTCTGCGGCGCGCCGTCGCTGGCGGCGCTGCGGCCCGGGGCGGTCGTCGGCACGAGCAGCCTGCGGCGGGCCGCCGAGCTGCGCGCGCTGCGGCCCGACCTCGACGTCGTCGCGCTGCGCGGCAACGTCGACACGCGCTTGCGCAAGCTCGCCGCCGGCGAGGCGGAGGCGATCGTGCTGGCGGTCGCGGGGCTGGAGCGGCTCGGCCGCGCCGACGCGATCGACGGCCTGCTCGACGAGCTGGTGCCGGCGCCCGGCCAGGGCGCGCTCGCGCTCGAGGTGCGCGCCGACGACGCCGACGCGGCCGCCGCCGCGGCGGCGCTGGACGACCGCGACGGGGCCGCGACGCTGGCGGCCGAGCGAGCGCTCGTGCGCACGCTCGGCGCGACCTGCCACACGCCGCTCGGCGCCCACGCCGTCCGCGGCGAGGACGGCGGCCTGACGCTGCGCAGCTTCGTCGGCCTGCCCGACGGCTCCCGCTGGCTGCGCGACGAGCTGACCGCGGCCGCCGGGATCGACCCCGAGACGTTCGGCGTCGCCGCCGGCCGGCGGCTGCTGGCCGCCGGCGCGCGCGAGCTGCTCGACGCCGCCGAGGCGCTCGGCGCCGGCGCGCCGCCCCCGGCCTCCACCCCCGAAGGAGTCAGATTGTGAACGGCCCGACTGGACGCGTCTGGCTCGTCGGCACCGGGCCGGGCGACGTCGACCTGGTGACCGGGCGGGCGCTGAAGGCGCTCGGCGAGGCCGACGTCGTCCTCCACGACCGTCTGATCCCGCCGGGGCTGCTGGCCCACGCCCGCTCCGACGCCGAGCTGATCTCGGTCGGCAAGACCGGCCACGGGCCGTCGATGCCGCAGGAGCGGATCGACGCGCTGCTGGTCGAGCACGCCGGCGCCGGCAGGAAGGTCGTGCGGCTCAAGGGCGGCGACCCGTTCGTCTTCGGCCGCGGCGGCGAGGAGGCGCTCGTGCTGCGCGCCGCCGGGATCCCGTTCGAGGTCGTGCCCGGCATCACCGCCGGGATCGCGGCGCCGGCCTACGCCGGCATCCCCGTCACCCATCGCGACCGCTCGAGCGCGGTCGCGCTGATCACCGGCCACGAGGACCCGGACAAGCCGGAGTCGGCGATCGACTGGCCGGCGCTGGCCGCCTTCCCCGGCACGCTCGTCTTCTACATGGGCGTCAAGCAGCTGCCGCGGATCGCGCAGCAGCTGATCGCCGGCGGGCGCCCGGCCGACGAGCCGGCGGCGGTGGTCGAGCGCGGCACGCTGCCCGGCCAGCGGACCGTCGTCGCCACGCTCGCGACGATCGCCGAGCGGGCGCGCGAGGAGGGGATCAGACCGCCGTCGATCACCGTCGTCGGCCCGGTCGCGGCGCTGCGCGATGAGGGGATCCGCTGGTTCGAGGAGCGGCCGCTGGCCGGCGTGCGGGTGGCGGTGACGCGGGCCCGGGCGCAGGCGAGCGGGCTGGCCGAGCGGCTGCGCGCGCTCGGCGCCGAGGCGCTCGAGACGCCGGCGATCCGGATCGAGCCGCTCGACGCCGAGGTCCCGCTCGACCCGAGCGGGTTCGACCTCGTCTGCCTGACCTCGCCCAACGGCGTCAGAGCGCTGTTCGCGCGGCTCGCCGCCGGCGGCCGCGACGCGCGCGCGCTGGCCGGCGCGACCGTCGCCGCGATCGGCCCCGGCACCGCCCGCGCGCTGCGCGCCCACGGGATCGTCGCCGACGTCGTGCCCGAGCGGTTCGTCGCCGAGGCGCTCGTCGAGGCGCTCGCCGACGTGCCGGTCAGACGGGCGCTGATCGCGCGGGCGCGCGTCGCGCGCGACGTGCTGCCCGACGCGCTGCGGGAGCGCGGCGCCGAGGTCGAGGTCGTCGACCTCTACGAGACGGTCGCCGAGCGGCTCGACGACGAGGCGCGGGCCGCGGCGCTCGCCGCCGACTACGTCACCTTCACCTCCTCCTCGACCGTCCGCTTCTTCCTCGACGCGCTCGGCGGGGCGGAGCGGATCGGCCCGGGAACGCGGCTGGTCTCGATCGGCCCGGTGACGAGCGCGACGCTGCGCGAGCACGGCCTCGAGCCGCAGGTCGAGGCGAGCGAGCACGACGTCGACGGCCTGCTGGCCGCGCTCCTGGCCGACGCGGCCGCGCGCGACGACGCCGATCGCAGATGAGCACGCTCGGCCTCCCACGCCTCCACCACCGCACGATCGGCTCGACGAACGCGCGCGCGCAGGAGCTGGCGCTCGCCGGCGCGCCGCACGGGACGATCGTGACCGCCGCCGAGCAGACGGCCGGGCGCGGGCGGCAGGGACGCAGCTGGGCGACGCCGGCGGGCACGGCGCTGGCCGTCTCGACGATCGTGCGCGAGCCGCCGCCGCTGCTGACGCTCGCCGCCGGGCTGGCCGTCGCCGACGTCGCCGCGGCGCTCGACGCGGCCGGGCGCGAGCCGCGGATCAAGTGGCCCAACGACGTGCTGCTCGACGGCCGCAAGGTCTCCGGGATCCTCGCCGAGGGGCGGCTGCAGGACGGCTGGGCGGTGCTCGGGATCGGCATCAACGTCGCGATCCGGCAGGAGCAGCTCCCGCCCGAGCTGGCGCAGCGGGCGACGACGCTCGGGCGCGAGCCGGAGGCGGTCGAGGAGGCGCTGACGCTGCTGCTGGCGGCGCTGGAGCGGTGGCTGGCGACGCCGCCCGACGCGCTGCTGGCCGCCTACCGCGAGCGCGACGCGCTCGCCGGTCGCGAGATCGCGTGGGACGGCGGCCGCGGCGTCGCGGCCGGGATCGCCGACGACGGCAGGCTGCGCGTGCGCGGCGACGACGGCGCCGAGCACCTGCTCGACGCCGGCGAGGTCCACCTCGGCGCACTGCCGCCGGCGCGCTGAGCGGGCCGGCTCGCGGCTCCTGGCTCGCGGCTCGCGGCTCGCGGCTCGCGGCTCGCGGCTCGCGGCTCGCGGCTCGCGGCTCGCGGCTCGCGGC
>Ga0164243_10009619_pt1 | contig 14052 bp, 14 predicted proteins | sample OricompcompostOP_FD_108781 | JGI IMG/M metagenome (GOLD analysis project Ga0164243, IMG submission 108781) | Organic Plus compost microbial communities from Emeryville, California, USA - Original compost - Organic plus compost (OP) | ecosystem: Engineered > Solid waste > Mixed feedstock >... | reverse complement strand
CGCCACGAACTGGCCATGACAATCAAGCCGTCACCGGCCTTCGCGGCCGGTCCCCATTGCTGCCCGGCTCCCACCAGCGCAAGCATGATGCTGAACGTGATCCGGCCTTCAGGACCGGTCCCCATTGCGGCGCACCGCCGCCTCGCCGCAACCGGGTTCGCTCCGGGCGACTGTCACCGGCCTTCAGGGCCGGTCCTCACTGGGCGCTGAGCTGCCCGATGAGGTCGCTGAGGTTCCCGCGCCGTCACCGGCCTTCGCGGCCGGTCCGCATTGCGGCTTGGTCTGCTGTTTTGCGCCCTCGTCACCGGCCTTCCGAGGCCGGTGCTCGTTGCGGCGGTTGTGGGGTTCTTCCGCAGCTGTACGACGATCGGTCGTCGCCGGCCTTTGGGGACGGTCCTCGTGGTGGTAGTTGGGGTTGCTGCCTGGCGGGGTGCGTCGGTGGGGGCCAGCCGGGCTTCGAGGGGATCAGTGGCTTGGTTGCCTCGGGTTCGGTGGGCCGTGGGGCCATGCTTTTGGCTTAAGCGTGGGGAAATTGGGGTGGGGCGGGGGTGGCGCGCGCTAGGTTGCGGCGGCTGTTGATCTCGCTGGGAGACCTCGGAGGGCGGATGAAGCGGGCGGAGCGGTTGCGGCAGCTCGGGATCGGGGCGCAGTTGAAGGAGATGCGGCACCAGGCCGGGATGAGCACTCGGAAGGTCGCCGCGGCGCTGGGGATCTCACCGGCCTCGGTCAACCGCAACGAAATCGGGCAACGCGTGCCCGGGCACGACGAACTCACCGCGCTGTGCGCGCTGTACGGGATCACCGGCGAGCGCAAACGAGCGCTGATCGAGCACGCCGCCGAATCCGCCGACACCGCCGCCTGGGTCGAGCACGGGCGGATCGCCGACGACCTCGCCAGCCTCGTGATCCTGGAGAGCAAAGCCAGGCGGATCACCTGCATCGAGTCGACGCTGATCCCTGGCATCGCGCAGACCGCGGACTACTCGCGACTGGTGATCGACGGATCCCCAGTGGAGTCCGAGGACATCGAGCGACGGGTCCGGACTCGCCTCGGCCGCCAGTCGATCCTGTCCAAACCGGATGCGCCGCAGGTCAACCTGATCATCGATGAAGGCGCTGTCCGACGGACCTTGGGTGACCTGCGGGCTTGGCGCGATCAGCTCGATCAGCTGCTGATCCTCCAGCGCCGCGACAACGTGAGCATCCGGGTCCTGCCGTTCCACGCCGCGGCCCGCCCGGCGATCAGCGGCTTCTGGACGTACGAGCTCGGTGACGGCGCTCCCTACGTGTTCGTCGAGACCGAGGGCGCAGGCGTGTTCGTGACTGATCCTTCTGAGGTAGGACCGTTTCTGAAAACCTGTCATGTGCTGGACGGGGCCGCGCTGAGCGAGGACGACTCCAGCGCGTTCATCAGAAACATCGCCGAAGGGGTTCGCGATGAAGCGCTTCATATGGCGCACCAGCAGTCATTCGAGCCAGACCGCGTGCGTTGAGGTCGCGATCGCCGGGGAGGTCGTGGCCGTGCGCGACTCCAAGGACCGGGAGGCCGGGCACTTCGCCGTCCCGGCCGCGCGGTGGCGGAGCTTCCTCACCGCGCTGAAGCAGGACCGCTACCCGGGCTGACCGGCTCAGCGGCGGGATTCGAGGACGGCGTCGTAGAGGTCCTTCTTGCGGGCACCGGACAGCTCGGCGACCTCCGCGACGGCGTCCTTGAGCCGCATCCCCGACGCGGCCCGCTCCTCCACCTGCGGCACCAGGTCCGCCGGGTCCTGCGAAACCGCGACCGCCCCGGCCAGCACCACCGTGATCTCCCCGCGCACGCCCTCGGCCGCCCACTTCGCCAGCTCACCGAGACCGCCGCGGCGGACCTGTTCGTAGGTCTTGGTCAGCTCCCGGCACACCGCCGCCTGCCGGTCCGCGCCCAGCACCTCGGCCGCGTCGGCCAGCGCCTCGGCCAGCCGGTGCGGGGCCTCGAAGAACACGCTGGTGCGCTGCTCGGCGACCAGGCGCGCGAAGAACCGGCGCCGCTCCCCCGGCTTGCGCGGCGGAAAACCCTCGAAGCAGAACCGGTCCGACGGCAGACCCGACACCGCCAGCGCCGTCGTCACCGCCGACGGGCCCGGCAGGCACGTCACCCGCAGCCCCTCGGCCGCACAAGCCGACACCAGCCGGTAGCCCGGATCCGACACGCTCGGCATCCCCGCGTCGGTCACCAGCAGCACGTCGTGCCCCGAGCGCAGCGCCTCCAGCAGCTGCGGAGCGCGGGCCGACTCCACCGCCTCGTAGTAGCTCAGGACCTTCCCCGACGGGCTCACCCCCAGCGACGACGCCAAGGAGCGCACGCGCCGCGTGTCCTCCGCCGCCACCACCGACGCCGACGAGAGCGCGTCCACCAGCCGAGCCGACGCGTCCCGCGCATCGCCGAGCGGAGTCGCCGCGAGCACCAACGTGCCCGATCCGGATTCGAGGTCCATGAGCTCAACCCTACGATTCAGGTGTGAGCGTGCTCGTGCCGAACTCCGCCCCGACCGGCCGCCTCGTCGGACCCGGCCAGACGCCGCCGGTCGCCGAACCCGCAACCGCGGACGCGCAGCACCTGCTCACCCCGCGGATGCCCGGTGATCGGCTGCGCGGGTGGATCACCGCGCTCGTGATCGCGCTGATCGCCGCGGTCGTGCGGATCTGGGACCTGTCGCGGGCCACCGACAAGGGCACGCCCGTCTTCGACGAGAAGTACTACGCGATCCAGGCGTGGCAGATGCTGCGCAACGGCGGCTACGAGGACAACCCCGGCTACGAGGTCGTCGCGCACCCGCCGGTCGGCAAGCAGCTCATCGCCATCGGCGAGTGGATCTTCGGGTACAGCCCGTTCAGCTGGCGCATCTCGGCCGCCGTCGTCGGCGCGATCATGGTGCTGCTGGTGGTGCGCATCGCGCGGCGGCTGACCCGCTCGACGCTGCTCGGCGCGATCGCCGGGATCCTGCTGATCTGCGACGGGGTCTCGCACGTGCAATCCCGCATCGGGATGCTCGACATCTTCCAGGCGCTGTTCGTGCTCAGCGCCTTCGGCTGCCTGCTGGTCGACCGCGACGAGATCCGCGAACGCATCGGGCGCGTGGCCGCCGACGGACGCATCGGCGAGAGCGTCTTCGGGCCGCGGCTGGGATTCCGGTGGTGGCGGTTCGGCGCCGGGGTCTCGCTCGGGCTCGCCTGCGGCGTCAAGTGGAACGGCATCTACTACATCGCCGCGTTCGGGCTGCTGTGCGTGCTGTGGGACGCGCTGGCGCGGCGCACCGCCGGCGTGCGGCGGCCGTGGACCGGGGCGATCGTGCGCGACGTGGGGCCCGCGCTGGCCTCGCTGGTCCTGCTGCCGATCGCGCTGTACTTCGCCACCTGGTTCAACTGGTACGGCAGCGAAACCGCCACCGACCGGCACGCCTCGCTGGTCTCCGACGACGTCGGGTTCGGGTTCGTGCCCGAGCCGTTCCGGTCGCTGCTGTACTACCAGGCCAACGTGCTCGACTTCCACACGCACCTGACCACCGGCGACCACCCGCACCCGTGGGAATCGAAGCCGTGGGCGTGGCCGATGGGGATGCGGCCGATGCTCTACTACTACGAATCCGGGGTGCACGGGTGCGGCGAAGGCAGCTGCGTCGGGGCGACCATGCTGCTCGGCACCCCGGCGATGTGGTGGGTGTCGCTGCCCGTCGCGGCCTGGGCGCTGTGGCGGGCGGTCAGCCGGCTGGACTGGCGCTACACCGCGGTGCTCGTCGGCTACGGCGCCGGGTACCTGCCGTGGTTCACCAACCTCGCGCGGCAGATGTACTACTTCTACGCCACGCCGATGGCGCCGTTCCTCGTCCTCGGGATCACGCTGGTGCTGGGCGAGATCCTCGGCTCGGCGCGCGAGCACAGCGAACGGCGCAAGACCGGGCTGCTGGTCGTGGCGCTGTACGTGGGGCTCGTGGTGGCGAACTTCGCGTGGCTGTGGCCGATCCTCAACGGGGTGCCGATCACCCAGGAGCACTGGCAGGCCGAGATGTGGCTGCCGTCCTGGCGGTGACCGCCCGCCCCCGGTGAACACCGGACACTGTGGACGGTGGCCGGAGCCCGCAGGCCCCGGCCACCCCGCGCTCCGCCTCAGGCCAAGCCGGTCAGCGCGGCGCGCAACGCGGCCACCGCATCGGTGAGCTCGTCCGGGCGCACCGACAGCGGCGGGCGGAACCGCAGCGAATCCGGGCCCGACGGCAGGAACAACGCCCGGTGCTGCGAACGAGCCGCGGCGATCGCGGCATCCCGCAGCCGCGGATCGCGGAAACTCACCGCGCACATCAGGCCCCGCCCGCGCGGGGCGGTGATCAGGCTCGGGAACCGCTCGGCCAGCGACCGCAGCTCGCCCAGCAGCAGCTCACCCATCTCCCGGCTGTGCGCGAACAGGCCGTCCCGCTCGACCACCTCCAGGATCTTCGTCGCCCGCACCATGTCCACCAGCGCGCCGCCCCAGGTCGAGGAGATCCGGCTCGGCTCCTTGAACGCGTTGTCGGCGACCTCCAGCACCCGGCGGCCGCCCATCACGCCGCACACCTGCATCCGCTTGCCGAACGCCACCAGGTCCGGCTCCAGCCCCAGCGCCTGGTGCGCCCACGCGCCCCCGGTCAACGCCCCGGTCTGCACCTCGTCGGCGACGGTGAGCACGTCGTGCTCGCGGCACAGGTCCTGCACCGCGCGCAGGAAGCGGGGACGCAGGTGGCGATCACCGCCCTCGCCCTGGATCGGCTCGTACACGAAGCACGCGACCTCGCTGCCGTAGCGGCGCAGCGCCGCCCGCGCCGCCTCCAGCGCCACCTGCTCCTCCGGCAGCAGATCCGGGTGGTCCCAGCGCGCACCCGGCTCCACCGCCGGGCTCGGGATCCGCGGCCAGTCGAACATCGGGTAGTCGCGGACCTTCGCGGGATCGGTGTTCGTCAACGAGAGCGTGTAGCCGCTGCGGCCGTGGAACGCCTTCTCCAGGTGCAGCACCCGGCTGCCCCGGACCGCGACGCCGCTGCGGGCGTTGCGCTTGGTCTTCCAGTCGAACGCGACCTTCAGCGCGTTCTCCACCGCCAGCGTGCCGCCGTCGATCAGGAACAGCAGCGGCAGCTCCGGCACCCCGGCCACGCGGCGGAACACCTCGGCGAAGCGGGCCTGCTGGACCGTGGCGAAATCCGGGTTGGACGGCTTCACCCGGGACGCGCGCAGCAGCTCCGCCTCGAAACCGGGCTCGCGCAGATCCGGGTGGCCGTGGCCGAGCGGGGCCGAGCTGAAGAACATCGTCATGTCCAGGTACTCGGTGCCGTCGCGCAGATCGCGCAGGCGGCAGCCCGCGCCCGCGTCCAGGTCGACCACGATGTCCAGCAGATCGCCGGTGACGTGCTCGCGGAGCTCGGGGACGGCTCGGGTGGCCTCGGGGGTGGGAGTGCGGACGGCTTCCTGCTGTGCGGTCATGCCAGCCTCCTCGGTGCTCGTGCGGGCGCGGTGGCGCGCCGCTCCGATACACCGAAAATTATGGTGCTGAGTCATGATCGGCAGCAATATTCACTGCTGACTGTCGGTCTCGATGAAAGATTTACTTCGGCTCGCGTCACTCGACCAGCCGCAGCAACTCCGCCAGGCCGTTCGCCAGCGAGTCCCGGCGGCGCTGCCCCAGCCCCGCCAGCAGCTCCCGCTCGGCCGCCAGCGCCCGCGGGAACACCTCGTCGATCAGCTCCCGGCCGCGGTCGGTCAGCTGCACCCGCGCGCTGCGGCGATCCCGCTCGTCGGCGCGGCGCTCCAGCAGGCCCCGGCCGGCCAGCTGGTGCAGCCGCTTCGTCGTCGCCGCCCCCGAGGCGACCATGAGCTCGTTGAGCCGGCCCGGCGTGACCGGCTCGCCGGTCCGGCGCAGCGCGCAGAGCAGGTCGAACTCCGCGCGGTTGAGGCCGTGCTCGGCGATCGCGCTGTCCAGGCGGCGGCGCACCACCGCGGCGGCGCGCAGCACGCGGCCGACCACCTCCATCGTCGAGGTGTCCTCGCCGGGGTGGATCTCGCTCCACTGGGACCGGGCCGCGGCGATCGGATCCGGTGTTCGGTTCATCTCACCATCATTTCACTGGTGAACTTCTTCTCCTAGCGTGGGAAGGTGCCGACCACCGTGCTGACCCGCAACGTCCGCGACGCCGTCCGGCTCCGCCCCGGCGGGCCGCTGGCCTGGCCGGCGGGGCGAGCGCTGCTGTCGATGTCGGTGCCGCTGGGCGCGCTGCTCGCGCTCGGGCGGCTCGACCTGCTGCCCGGCGCCGTGTTCGGGGCGCTCACCAGCGTGCACTGCCGGGCCGAACCGCATCCGCGGCAGGCGCGGACCCTCGGCGTCGTCGCGGCCGGGATGGTCGCGGCAGTCCTGACCGGGCAGCTCATCGCCGCCTCCACCGGCGGGCAGCCGTGGCACGAGCCGCTGGCGATGCTCGCGACCGCGCTCGGCGGAGCGATCGCCACCGCGGCGGCCACCGCGGTGAAGATCGGGCCGCCCGGCGGGTTGATCTTCTCGTTCGCGATCGGGGCCTGCGCGCACCTGCCGCTGCGGCCCGGCGACCTCGGGGTGCACGTGCTGGTGACCGCGCTGTCGGCCGGGTTCGCGTGGGCGGTGACCACCGCGGGCGGCGTGATCGGCGGGCTGGCGCCGCACCGGCGGGTCGTCGCCGCAGCGCTCGAAGCCACCGCCCAGGCCGTGGAGGACCTCGCTGACCTGGGACGACGGCATCGCGCCGCGGTCGCGATCGAGACGGCGTGGAACACCGCGGCCGTCGTGAGCCCGCGGCACCGCGACGGGGCCCGGCACCGGGAGCTCGTGCGCGCGGTGGCCGCCTGCGAAGACGTGCTCAGCAGCGGCGAAACGCCCTTCGACCTGCGGGCCGCGGCGCGGGACCTGCGCGCCGGGAAACCCTTCCCCGCCGGGCCGGAGGTGGCCGCTCCCCCGCCGCCGGAATCGCGCTGGCGGATCATCCGCGGCGTGCTGGCAGCGGCGCTGCGGCCGCACCGGGTGCGGAGCTGGATCGTGCCGTACGCGCTGCGGGTGGGGCTGGCCGCGCTGGTGGCCGGGATGGCCGCCGACCTGCTCGGGATCGGGCACGCCTACTGGGCCGCCGTCTCCGCCGTCTCGATCATGCAGGCCACCAGCACCGCCACCTCCGTGCCGCGGATGCTGCAACGCGTCTCCGGCACCGTCGTCGGCGTGCTCATCGGCGTGGCCGTGCTCTCCGCCGAACCGCCGGTGTGGGTGCTGATCGCGCTGCTGGCCGCGCTGCAGTGGGGCGCGGAGATGACCGTGACCGTGAACTACGCGTTCGGGCTCGCGTTCGCCACACCGGTGGCGCTGCTGGTCAGCGCGATCGGCACACCCACCGAACCCGGGGCGCTCGGGTGGAGCCGGTTCCTGGCCACGCTGCTGGGCGCGGCGATCGCGGTGCTCGTCGCCTGGGCGCTGCCGCACGGGCCGTGGCTGGAACGCGTGCACGCGGCGATGCGGCGCGTCCGCGACCTCACCGACCGCGAGCCCCTCCAGCCCGACCGGCTGCGGGCCGCGCTCGTCGAACTGCACGAAGCGCACGACACCGCCGCCGGCGAGGTCGACCCCCGGCGGCTGCCCACCGAAGAACTCCTCGACCTCTCCCGCGCCGCCTACGCCCGCCTCGACCGGGTTTGACCCGCACCCCCCGCCGGATACACCGGGCTCGGAACCGCAGGTCAACCGAGTGGAGGAACCGTGCAGTACGACGAATTCCTGGCCGCGGTGCGGCAGCGGGCAGCACTGGCCGACAACCGGGAGGCCGACCGCACCACCAAGATCGTGCTGTCCACGCTCGGGCGCCGGCTCGCCGGGGACGAGCCGCGCGACCTCGCCGCCCAGCTGCCCGAACAGCTCAAGGAACCGCTGCTGGAACGCACCGGGCCGGCCGAGAACCGGGACAGCTTCGACGACTTCCTGGACCGCATCGCCGAGCAGGAAGGGCCCGACACCGACCCGGAGACCGCGCGCGAGCACGCCGACGCGGTCGTCGGCACGATGGCGCAGTTCGTGACGCCGGGCGAGCTCGAGGACCTGCGCTCGCAGCTGCCGTCCTCGTACGCCCCGCTGTTCGGGCGGCTCAGCGCGTGATCGCGGGCTCGGTCACCGCCGCGGCGGCCGCGCTGCGCGCCCTGCGGGCGGTGACCGCCCAGATCACCAGCGCCACCGCGGACAGCACCGCCGCCTGCCCGCCGACCGCGGGCATCCCACCGGTCTCGTAGGCCAGCGGCCCCACGAACGAGCCGAACGAGCCGCCGAGGAACACCGCGACCATGAACAGGGTGTTCGCCTGCCCGGCCGCGCCCGGGTTCGTGGTCAGCACCCGGTTCTGGTTCGCCGCCTGCATCGACTGGCTCGACCAGGTCAGCAGGAACGCGGTCACCCCGAACAACCAGATCACCGAGGAATCCGCGGCCGTCGCCAGGGACGCCAGCACCAGCAGCGAACCGAACGCGCCGACCGCGCGCAGCGACCCGATCCGGTCCACCACCCGCCCCGCGAACGGGGTGAGGATCCCGGCGGCCAGCCCGACCAGGCCGAACAGCCCGGCCTGCGACGCGCTCCACCGCGTCGGGCCGGTGATCAGGTACAGCGCCGCCACCGTCCACAGCGAGTTGAACGTGGCGAAGCCGAAGAACTGCATCGCGCTCGACGGCAGCAGCGCCCCGTTCCGCCCGCGCAGCAACCGCAGCGTCGACACCAGCAGCCGGCCGTAGCTCGCCCCCGGCGCGGACAGCTCGACCTCGCCCAGCACCGCGCGCACCGCAGGCAGCACCGCCAGCACCAGCGCGGCGAACACGACCAGCACCCAGCGCCAGCCGATCACCTCCACCAGCAGGCCGGACACCACCCGGCCGCCGAAGATCCCGCACAGCAGCGCCCCGGCCAGCGCGGCCGTGGTCGACCCGGACTTGCCGGCGGGCGCGAGCTTGCCCGCCGCCGGGATGATCAGCTGCGGGATGTTGGCCACCAGCCCCACCGCGAGGAACCCGGTCGCCACCGCGGCCACGCTCGGCAGCACGGCGGTCAGCAGCAGCGCGGCCGCGATCGCGAAGCTCTGCGCGGTGATCTGCCGCCGCGGCTGCACCCGCTCGGAGACGGGGACCAGCAGGAAGATGCCGCAGGCGTAGCCGATCTGCACCGCCGTGGCGATGATCCCGGCGCCGGCCGTGGAGGCGCCGAGCGAGCGCGCCAGGTCCACCAGCATGGGCTGCGGCAGGTAGATCACGCTGACCGCGACCGCCGCGGCCACCGACATGACCGCGAGCCGTCCGGTCCAGCCCTGCTCCTCCGGTGCGCGCACGCCACCTCCCCGTAGATTTCCAACTGGTTAGTTACAAATCTACCGGAGTGCCCGCCCGCCCCGGCAACGGTGAGCCGCAGCACTCGCCGGCGTTGGCAGGATGGGCGCTATGTCCTCGTACGACCGCGCCCGCACGACCCAGCGGATCTACGACGCCGCGGTGGCCGAATTCGCCGCGCACGGGATCTCCGGAGCCCGCGTCGACCGCATCGCGCAGGCAGCCGGCGCCAACAAGGCGCTGATCTACAGCTACTTCGGCAACAAGGAGCAGCTGTTCTCCACCGTCGTGCAGCGGCGGATCACCGACCTCGCCGAGGCCGTCGCGCTCGACCCCGAGCACGTCGAGACCTACATCGGCGACATGTTCGACTTCGTCACCGCCAGCCCGGACGTGATCCGGCTGATGCAGCACGAGGCGTGCCACTACGAAGCGCGGGAGGTGCCGGACCGCTCCGCCCGCCGGGAGCACTACGACGACAAGGTCTCCGCGGTCCGCCGCGCCCAGGAGCACGGCACGCTCGACCCGCAGCTGGATCCGCGGTTCGTGGTGCTGACCCTGATCAGCCTGGTGAGCTGGTTCGTCGCAGCACCGCAGATCACCGACATGGTCGTCGGCGACGGCAGCGATCCCGAGCTGCGCGCCCGCTACCGCGCGCACCTCGTCGAAATGGCCCGGCGGATGATCGCACCGCGCTGATCGGATTCGCCGGACTCGGAGACCACCACTGCCGTTTCGCGGCCGCGGAGACCGCAGAATCGCCGGACCACCTATCCCGGGAACGGCTGAATTCGGAATCCGGCAACAGCACAAGGGCCACCCGCCGAGCGGATGGCCCTCTGCCGATTTTCCCCGCGGAGATCACCGCGCTCGGCGGGCGCGTCGCGCCACACGCGCCCACCGCGGAATTCAGCGCCGCAGCGCCTTGATCACCAACTGCCCGACGACGAGGTACACGAGCGCGGCCAGCCCGTAGTTGAGCACCACGCCCAGCAGCGCGTCGTCCGGGGTGAACACGTCCCCGAGCCCGAGCACGAACACCTTCGCCGCCCCGTAGATGAAGGAGACGAACTCGTTGCCCTGGTTCGCGTCGAACACCACGAACAGGATGTGCAGCACGAAGATCGTGACGATGGCCCCGACGACCAGGCGCACGATGTTCGCGACCGCGTCCGAGCCCCCGGGCCCGCGGCGATCACCGTGGTACTCGCCGTAAGGCGGCTGGCCCTGCGGCGGGTAGTAGGGCTGGTTCGGACCTTGCGGAGGGTGGTAACTCATCGCCGCGATTGTGCGATTCCGACTTTCCCGGCCACAAGGGTTTCCGGCCGATTTCTCCCGGAGACCCGCGCCACCGGAGAAAAGCGGCGGCACCTCCTCCGCTTCACGTTGGTCACCGCAACGAACGGACCGCGCAATCGCCAACGGTTCGCAACTCCCCCGCCCCATCGGGGCCGGCTCGCGGAGGATTGCGAATTCCATCCGGAACCCCCTCGTCCGAATTGCGCGCGCGATCGCGCTCCCGCGCACATCCGCATTGCCCTCCGCTCCCGCCGGGCCATAGACTCCTTTCGCCCGATTGGAACCGCACCGCATTTCTCGACGGTCACCGCTGTCCGCCGCGCCGGACACCGCGACCGCGGGGAGGACCACCGCGTGAGCGAGCACGACAAGACCGCCAACGGCCTGGACCGGCGGATCCCGCAGACGTCCGAGGGCGCCCGCATCGACAAGCGCCTGTCCTGGTCCGGCCGCCTCCCGGAGGTCGAACCGAACCGCGACGTCGACCTCCTGGACCGCATCCAGGCGCGCCTCCGCGGCCGCTGACCCGCCCCGGCCACCGCCCGGCCGGGACTCCCTCGACGTGAGCCGCCGCGCACCGCGCGAGCGCAGCCGGGCCACCGGGGAGAGACCTCGAAGCGGGCGCGATTCCCGGCGCAGGGGTGCTTCCGGCTTACCGCCCGTCTCCCGGACCATGAACGGGGACGGCACATCACCGGTATCGGCGGACGGGGCAAAGGTGTGCGCCGCGGGGCGTCCCGCGCAGCCACCCCCGCAGATTCGACCTGGAAATTCACGTGCGGGGATTTCCCGCGATCCCGCCCGCTCCAAGACTTCTCGCAGCACGCATTCAGAAGCGCAGTGCTTCGATCGATCTCACTTGACCCGAGGAATGCAGCCCTGCCTCCGGGTGATCACGCAAGAAACGACTTGGCCGTCGAACCGCATTCGCCCTAGAACAGCATGCGCCCCCGGTTTCCACCACCGCGCGGGCCGGCCCGCAGACGTGCCGGTTTTCGACCACTCACACGCGCTGCTCGCCACGCGCCCGCTCCGAAGGAGAACCGGTTGCACCCGACGATCACCTCGCCGGAGGACTGCGATCAGGCGCTGCGCGAACACGCCCTGATCGACTTCGTCACCCGTGCCGTCAACGCGCTCCCGCTCCTGCGCGCCGGTGCGCTCACCTGGCTGCTGTCCGCCGAGACACCGGACGCCGGTTGGGCGGAGCACTTCGGCGTGCGCACGTGCTCGCTGGAACACCAGCAGGGCACGCGCCGCGACGTGCGCCGCAGCGGGATCAGAGCGATGCAGGCAGCACTGGCCCTGCCGCCGCGAGCCCGGGCAGCCGAGTTCTCCCGCCTGCTGCCTGCGAGCAGGTCCGAAGTGCCCCGGCAGTGGGCCTCCTCGGTGGCGCGGGGACCCGAGCCGGCGCAGGCGTGCGACGACCTCAAGGACAAGGGCCGGATGCGCGCCTGGTTCCGCAGCCGAGGTGTGCCCGTACCCGCCGGCGACATCGTGCCCGCGCACTCGCTCGACCACGGCGCACTGGCGCGCAAGGTGGGAACTCCGTTCGTGGCCCAGCGCCCGATCGGCTCGGGCGGTGACGGCACCTACCTCGTGCGCGACGACGCGGACCTGCACACCGCCCGGACCTGCGAACCTGCGGTGGACCGCTGGCTGATCAGCGAATACGTGGACGGCTCCACGCTGAACTTCCACGGCCTCGTCGACCAGGCCGGGTCGGTAAGAGTGACCAGGCCGTCGCTGCAGCTGGCCGGCCTCAGCAGCACCGGTTCCGAGTTCGGCGCCTCCTGCGGATCCGATTTCCTGGCACCGCAGCGATTTCCCCCCATCGCGATCGAACGAGCGCGGATCGCGGTCGAGCACATCGGCGCCGGGCTGGCCGAACGCGGTTATCGGGGAGTGTTCGGGATCGACCTGGTCGTCCGCGGCGATTCGGTGGCGGTGCTGGAACTCAACACCCGGCCGCAGAGTTCGACGTGGCTGCTCGGCGAGATCGAGCGGGAACAGGGATGCGCCCCGCTGCTGGCCCGGCACGTGCTGGAACGGCACGGACGGAGCACCAGCGGCGATCACGACTCGACCCCGGCGCGCGGGGTGCAGCTCGGCGTGCGGCACGTCGGCCCGAGCTCGCGAGTCGTCACCGCGCCGCCCAGCGGGGTGTACGCGCTGCGGGGTCACCGGCTGGTGCGGCGGCGAGCCGGGTTCGGGCTGCTCGACTGCTCGGAGGACGAGTGCGTGCTCGTCGGCCTCCCGCCTCCCGGCCGGACGATCGAGACCAGCGCTTCGCTCGGCACCCTGGTCACCCGGAGCGCCGTCACCTCCGAGGCCGGAACGGTGCTCAACGACCACGGGGCACGCCTGACCGCGGCCTTCCGCGAACTGTTCACCCTCTCCGCCGTGGAGGACGAGGAGATCACCGCATGAACCCACCCACCCTCTACCTGCGCACCGCCGCAGCGCAGGACCTGGACCTGCTGCTGCAGTGGCGGCGCGAAGCCGCGGCCTGGCTGCAGGCCGAGCACGACACCGCGCAGTGGTCCGCCCCCGCCGACGAACAGCGCCTGCTGAACTGGATCGAGGAGGGCGCCACGTTCCTGGCATCGCTGCGCCCCGGCGGCACCCCGGTGGCGACGATCACCAGCACCCCGCACGGCAGCCCGGTCCTGTGGACCGAAGAGGAACTCCGCACCCCTGCCCGCTACCTGCACAAGCTGGTGGTGGACCGGTCCCACGCCGGAATGGGCATCGGCGGGTGCCTCGGGCTGTGGGCACGCTCGCACGCGGCGCGAACCGGGGTCTCGATCGTCCGCTACAGCGCCTGGGCCAGCAACGAAAAGCTGCTGGCCTTCTACCGCGGATTCCAGGGCCGGTGCGTGCGCATGGTTCCCGGCTTCAACAACGGAGCCCTCTTCGAAGACCCGGCGCAAGCACGCGACGACCTGCCCGTGGTGGAAGGCGACGACGTACCGGTCTGAGCCGCGGCCGGCCGAAGAACCGTCCCGGAAGGCACGCGCCGCGAAGAGGCTCGATGCGACGCTGCCGCACTCCGGTCGCCGCACGCGAAAAAGCCGTCCGCTGTGGACGGCTTTCCCATCCAGGGCCAGTTCGCCCGAACACGTTGGAGCGCGCGCATCCCCGGAACGCTCCCCAGCACAACGAGCCGACGAAACCGGCCACCGCAGGGCTTACGGCCCGCATCAACCTGCGGAACGCAAGAAAAGGCCCGTGCTCCGCGAGCACGGGCCTTTTCTTGCGTGGAGCTGAGGGGAATCGAACCCCTGACCTTCTCGATGCGAACGAGACGCGCTACCAACTGCGCTACAGCCCCTGGTTTTTCGAGTGCCCCCTTGCGGGGTGCGGTCAGTAGCT
>Ga0164243_10009618_pt1 | contig 14053 bp, 9 predicted proteins | sample OricompcompostOP_FD_108781 | JGI IMG/M metagenome (GOLD analysis project Ga0164243, IMG submission 108781) | Organic Plus compost microbial communities from Emeryville, California, USA - Original compost - Organic plus compost (OP) | ecosystem: Engineered > Solid waste > Mixed feedstock >... | reverse complement strand
GGCCTTTATCTCGCCGCGCAGGGCCTGCGCGTAAAGCCCTTTCGGATCGCGGGCGATGCATTCCTCTATCGGCGTATCCACGAATATCTCGACAAACTCCCCTTCAGGGAGGCGGGAACGAATACGATCCCGCTCAGCCCGAAAAGGCGAGATGAAGGAGACGAGCACCACCAGACCTGCATCGGTCATCAAGCGGGCGACTTCACCGACGCGGCGGATATTTTCCGCCCTGTCTTCCTCGGAAAAACCGAGATCACTGTTGAGGCCATGGCGGACATTGTCGCCATCCAGCAGATAAGTGTGCTTGCCAAGCGCATGCAGCCGCTGTTCCAGCCGGTTCGCGATGGTGGATTTGCCGGAGCCGGACAGGCCCGTAAACCAAAGTACCGCCGGTTTCTGGAACTTCTGTGCCGCGCGAGCATGCTTGTCGAGATCGAAGGATTGCAGATGCACATTCGTCGCCTGACGAAGCGCGCCGTCGATCATGCCAGCCCCAACCGTCGCGTTGGTCAGCCGGTCGATCAATATGAACGCACCCGTTACGCGGTTGTCGGCGTAAGGGTCGAATGCGATCTGGTCCACGGTCTGGAGATGGCAAAGGCCGATCTCGTTGAGGTCGAGACGGGATGCTTCCTGACGGGTGAAGCTGTCGACATCGGTCCTGTAGACGATTTCGCTGATCGTTACCGGCGTCTGATCCGTCTCGGTGCGCAGCAGATAAGACCGGCCGGGATGCAAGGCCTCCTCACCGAACCAGACGATATTGGCGGAGAAGCGATCCGCCACTTCAGGCCGGGCCTCCGTTCCCACCAGCATGTTGCCGCGTGAAACCTCGACCTCATCCTCCAGCACCAATGTGACAGCCTGGCCTTCGGAAGCGCGCGGCAGGTCGCCGTCATAGGTGGCGATGCGCTTCACGCGGGAAGTCTTGCCGGATTTGGCAACTACGATCGCATCACCGGCGCTGATCGAACCTGACGCCACAGTGCCGGAGAAACCGCGAAAATCGAGATTGGGCCGGTTCACATATTGCGCCGGGAACCGAAAGGGCTTTGCCACCGCATCTGTATCGATGCGCACGGTTTCGAGATGTTCGAGCAAATGCGGTCCGTCATACCAGCCCATGCGGGGAGACGGCAGGGTCACGTTGTCGCCGAAACGCGCCGAGAGCGGGATCGGCTGGATGCTGGCAAAGCCAAGCTCCTTGGCGAAGCTCATATAGTCGGCAACGATGCGCTCGAAGGCTTCTTGCGAAAAATCGACCAGATCGATCTTGTTCACGGCCAGAACGATGTGGCGAATACCGAGCGTCGACGCAATGAAGGAATGGCGGCGGGTCTGGGTCAAGATGCCCTGCCGGGCGTCGACCAGCACAATGGCAAGATCTGCGGTCGAAGCGCCGGTCGCCATATTGCGCGTATATTGCGCATGACCCGGCGTGTCCGCGACGATGAACTTGCGGCGAGGCGTCGAAAAGAAGCGATAGGCGACATCGATGGTGATGCCCTGCTCCCGCTCGGCCTCCAGACCGTCAACCAGCAATGCGAAGTCGAAATCGTCATCGGTCGTTCCGAACTTGCGGCTGTCGTTCTTCAACGAAGCAAGCTGGTCCTCGAAGATCAGTTTGGTGTCATAAAGCAGGCGCCCGATGAGCGTCGATTTGCCGTCATCCACCGAGCCGCAGGTAAGAAAGCGCAGCAGCGTCTTGCGCTCCTGGTCGGCCAGAAAATCGCTGACTGCGGCATTGGTCGCAACAGGCTTGGTTATCGCATTCATCAGAAATAGCCCTCGCGCTTCTTCTTCTCCATCGACCCGGCCTCGTCGCGATCAATGGCGCGGCCTTGCCGCTCGGATGTTCGGGCGATCAACATCTCCTCGACAATCGCAGGGAGGTCGGCCGCACTGGATTCAATTGCGCCGGTCAACGGATAGCAGCCGAGGGTACGGAACCGCACCAGCCGGTTTTCCACCCTTTCGCCCGGGCGCAGTTTCATGCGGTCGTCATCAACCATGATCAACATGCCGTCGCGTTCGACCACCGGACGATGCGCTGCAAAATAAAGCGGGACGATGGGGATATTTTCTTGCAGGATATATTGCCAGATATCGAGCTCGGTCCAGTTCGACAGCGGGAAGACGCGGATCGATTCCCCGGCGGAAACGCGCGTATTGTAGATCTTCCACATTTCCGGGCGCTGGTTCTTCGGGTCCCATCCGTGCTGCGCATTGCGGAAGGAGAAAATGCGCTCCTTGGCGCGTGATTTTTCTTCGTCGCGTCGGGCGCCTCCGAACGCAGCATCGAACTTGTACTTGTCAAGCGCCTGCCGCAAGGCGACCGTTTTCATCACATGGGTGTGGACATTCGACCCATGACTGAAAGGCCCGATGCCCTCGCGCACGCCATCCTCATTGATATGCACGAGCAGCTCGAAACCCTTTTCACGGGCCTGCGCATCGCGAAATTCGATCATCTCACGGAACTTCCATGTCGTATCGACATGCAGAAAGGGAAAGGGCGGCGGCGCCGGATAGAATGCCTTCATCGCCAGATGCAGCATCACCGACGAATCCTTGCCGACCGAGTAGAGCATCACCGGATTGGAAAAGGTGGCCGCAACCTCTCGAAAAATATGGATGGCTTCCGCTTCAAGGCGCTGCAGATGCGTCAGGTTCTTGATCAGGGATGCATGATGCACGACTACTTACTCCCGGCAACCGGATGGATCTTGATGCTGGCGGGGGGACGGCCCAAGGACAGGGGACAGGCCTTCATCCGGCGCAGATGCGGCAAAAGCCACAGTGCGCGCATTGTCGTGAAATGATGCGGAAAAGGGAAAGAAACCTATCGCGTATTGCAACTGGCTTGCGCGAAAAACTTACCGTATTTGAAAGCCGGGCAGGAACAAACTTGCGCGTACTAAGAAAACCCGATTTTCCGTCAAGTTACGGAAAATCCTACAATTTTTGTGATATTAAACAGGTTTTCCGATCCGGAGCTGCCCGTCATTCGGACAGCTCCGGAGCAAATTATTACTCGGTGAGTATTACTTGGCGAGTACTGCTTGGGCGAGGCTCGCCTGAACATCGTTGAGCGCCGCTTCTAGCACCGACACCATCGTATCGATCTGCTGATCGTTGATGATAAGCGGCGGGCAGAAGGCCAGCGTGTCGCCCATTGCGCGGGAAATCACGCCGCGTTCCTGAAGTGCCGCGTTTGCCTGCGCGCCCAGCGCACCAGCTTGTTCAAGGCCTGTCTTTGCCTGCTTGTCTGTGACAAGCTCGACACCGGCAATCAGACCCACGCCGCGCACTTCGCCGACCAGCGGGTGATCCTGCAACGCACGCAGACGCTTCTGCATATAGGCACCGCGCTCGCGTGCGTTGGCAACCAGATCGCGCTCTTCGATGATCGCGAGATTTTCCAACGCCACAGCCGCCGCCACCGGATGCCCGGATGCCGTAAAGCCCGTGCCAAGCGTGCCGATCTTGTGGCTTTCCTCGGCAATCGGCGCGTAGACGCGCTCGTTGATGAGAAACGCCGAGATTGGCAGATAGGATGACGAAAGCTGCTTGGACATGACCAGAATGTCCGGCTTGATGTCGAATGTCTGACTGCCGAACAGGTTGCCTGTCCGTCCGAAACCGCAGATGACTTCGTCGGCGACCAGCAGAATATTGTAGCGATTGAGAACGGCTTGCACCTTTTCCCAATAGGTTTTGGGCGGAACGACCACGCCGCCGGCACCCATCACCGGCTCGCCGATGAACGCGGCAATGGTATGCGGACCTTCTGCGAGAATCAGTTGTTCCAGCTCGTCCGCCAGCCGCGTCGCGAACTGCTCCTCGGTCTCTCCCGGCAGCGCATCGCGATAATGGTGCGGGCAACCCGTATGCAGGATGCGATCGATCGGCAGGTCGAAGGAACGGTGATTGTTGGGCAGGCCCGTCAGGCTGGCGGAGGCAATCGTGACGCCGTGGTAGCCGCGCTTGCGCGAAATGATTTTCTTGCGCTCCGGCTCGCCCAGCGCGTTGGAGCGATACCAGATCAGCTTGATGACCGTATCGTTGGCTTCGGAGCCTGAATTGGTGAAATAGGCCTTGCTCATCGGCACAGGCGCCATCGAAACGAGCTTTTCAGCGAGATCGATGACGGGACCATGCGAGCGATAGGAGAACGTATGGTAGAAAGGCAGCTTTTTCATCTGCCGCGCGGCTGCTTCGGCCAGGCGCGGCTCGGAAAAGCCGACACCGACGCTCCAAAGTCCCGACATCGCCTCAATGTAGCGCTTGCCCGTTACATCCTCAACGTAAATGCCGTCGCCACGCTCGATGACAAGCGGACCTTCCGCCTCGAGGCGCACAGCATCGGTATAGGAATGGAGATGATAACGGATATCGCGGGCTTCAAGAGAGTTTGGCTGAGCAGTCATTCATTGATCCTCCGGAAAGATAATGAATTTGTAGCCCGTTTCGGGAAAAGCGCAAACCGGAAGCTGCTGAAAAATGCCCTTCGGAACAAACCGCCGAGGGACCTTGGAAATATCTAGAGAAGTCCGAACGTACGGGCTTTGGCGACCGCTTGAACCTTGTTGACGGCAACCAGCTTTGTAAGCACGTTGCTGATGTGAAAATTCACCGTGCGCGTGGAAATATTGAGGATCGTGCCGATGATTTCGGCAGTCTTTCCTTCACTCGTCCAGCGCAGGATTTCCCGCTCGCGCATCGTCAGGTCCACTTCCGACACGCAATTCATGGTCGGAACATCGAGATGTTCATACATGGCGAGATGCAGCAGGTTGGATGTGATCTGCAACTGACGCCGCAACATGGAAATCTCGCCGGAAGACAGGGCCGGGCCGCTTCTCAGAAAAGACAGCATTCCAAACACGCCTTGCGCCGCCCAGCACGGTTGCGAAATGCCGACCCTGAGGCCGAAGCGCTGGGCATCCGCCCATATCTGCGGAGCCTCCGCAAACAGCTTCGATGACCAGACCAACGGCTCGACGCTGTTCAACGCCTTGCGAACCAATGGGTCTATATCCGCGTATTTCTTGTCAGCATAAAGATCGGTCCATTCCTGCGGCAATGTGCCAAAACTCAGCCATTTAACCACGCCGTTCAGCAATGGAATGCGCATGATATAAGCCGTATGTGCAAAGCCGCACTGTTTGGCATAGGTGTTTATGTATTCAAGGAGCTGTCCGGCATCGTCAGCAGATTGCATGGATTCATAAATTTGTTCCCATTTCATTGCAGACATCCCAATCAAAGTCTAATTTTGAATTTATTAAAATGTGGCGCCCTTACATAAAACAGTTGCGCAATTAATTCGTAACACAACCATCAGTTTTTGACTATATAGCAAAATGCTTTCATCTGAATACAAATCGATAATTTGTGAATATTTTTGCTAACAGCAACTAATTACTAAATTAGTCTTTAGTAAAACATAAAAAAGCTAATGCTTTAGCTTTCCATTCCAGAAACGGGCGTCGCAAGCTCCCGCTACCGGAACGGCCAAAAACCTCTCCAACTGTTTTATTGCAAGCACTTCCGAATGGAACCCGTTTCATGGTTCGCTGGAAATGCTCATGCACCGCCGAACCTGAAACCGATTTGCATCCATGAACACTAAAGCCCTCTGACAGGTTCGGCAAACCTGTCAGAATGACGAGTATTTCAGATATGATTAATAAACGCTGGCAAGCGCGGGTACGCAGCGACCGGTCAGGCCGCTGCGTCTTCGTCTATTTCGGCACCCGGCAGATAATTGAGGATAGGCCCCAGCCAGCGTTCCACTTCCTCGACCGGCATGCCCTTGCGCGCCGCATAATCCTCGACCTGATCGCGCTCCACCTTGGCCACGCCGAAATAATAGCTTTCCGGATGGCCGATATAGAGACCCGAGACGGAGGAGCCGGGCCACATGGCGTAGCTTTCGGTCAGTTCCACGCCCGTCTTCGCGGTCGCGTCCAGAAGACGGAAAAGCGTCGTCTTTTCGGTATGATCGGGCTGCGCGGGATAGCCGGGAGCCGGACGAATGCCCTTGTAAGGCTCGCCGATCAGTTCTTCCGGCGTAAAGGCCTCGTCGGGAGCATAGGCCCAGAACTCCTTGCGCACCCGCTCGTGCATCAATTCGGCAAAGGCTTCCGCGAAGCGGTCGGCCAGTGCTTTGACAAGAATGGCCGAGTAATCGTCGTTGGCGCGTTCGAAACGTTCGGCTATCGCCACTTCGCCAATACCCGCCGTCACGACAAAGCCGCCAACATAGTCCTGCTTTCCGCTCTCGGCAGGCGCCACGAAATCGGACATGGCCACGTTCGGACGGCCATCGCGCTTGCTCAATTGCTGGCGCAGCGTGAAGAAAGTTGCCAGTTCCTGCTGCCGGTTTTCATCGGTGAAAAGACGGATATCGTCCCCTACCGCATTCGCCGGCCAGAAGCCGACGACAGCCTTGGGCGCGAACCATTTTTCGTCGATGATCTTTTTCAGCATCGCCTGCGCATCGGCCCAGAGCTGGCGAGCCGCCTCGCCCTGCTTTTCATCCTCAAGGATGGCCGGATAACGCCCCTTCAATTCCCATGTCTGGAAGAACGGCGTCCAGTCGATGTAGCGAGCGATCTCCGTCAGATCGTAATCATCGAAGGTTCTGGTGCCGGTGAAGGTGGGCTTTACCGGCACAAAATTATCCCAGTCCAGCTTATGCGCGTTGGCGCGGGCGCGAGCGAGCGGCAGGCGCTGCTTTTCCGCTTCGTTGCGCGCATGGGCTGCCGCAACCTTGGCATATTCGCCGCGCAGGCCATCGATATAGGCCTGCTTGCCTTCCGGCGACAGCAGGCTGGATACCACGCCGACGGCGCGGCTGGCGTCGATAACATAGACGGCCTGCCCGCGTTCATAGCGCGGATGAATTTTTACCGCCGTATGAACGCGGCTTGTCGTTGCGCCGCCAATGAGAAGCGGGATGTCGAAACCTTCACGCTCCATTTCCGCGGCCACATGCACCATTTCATCCAGTGAGGGCGTGATGAGACCGGAAAGGCCGATGACATCCACCTTCTCGTCGCGCGCCACCTGCAAAATCTTTTGCGTCGGCACCATCACGCCCAGATCGATGATTTCGTAATTGTTGCAGGCCAGCACGACGCCGACGATATTCTTGCCGATATCGTGCACATCGCCTTTCACGGTTGCCATCAACACCTTGCCGGCGCTCTGGCGTTCACCGCCTCCGATACCGTTTTCGGCATTCAGGCGCTTTTCCTCTTCCATGTAGGGCAGAAGAACAGCCACAGCCTGTTTCATGACGCGGGCGGACTTGACTACCTGCGGCAGGAACATCTTGCCCGCGCCGAACAGATCGCCAACCACATTCATGCCCGCCATCAGCGGGCCTTCAATGACGTGCAGGGGGCGCTCGGCAGCCTGACGCGCTTCTTCCGTATCGGCTTCGATATATTCGGTAATGCCGTTGACCAGCGCATGTTCGAGACGCTTTTCAACCGGCCATTCGCGCCATGTCAGATCCTGTGCCTTGGCTTCCTTCGAACCGGAGTCGCGGAAACGCTCGGCGATTTCCAGCAGGCGTTCCGTCGCATCGGAGCGGCGATTGAGCACCACATCCTCGCAAGCCTCGCGCAGTTCCGGATCGATCGTGTCGTAGACAGCGAGCTGCCCGGCATTGACGATGCCCATATCCATGCCCGCCTGGATGGCATGGTAGAGGAACACGGCATGCATCGCCTCGCGCACCGGCTCATTGCCGCGGAACGAGAAGGAGAGGTTCGACACGCCGCCCGACACATGGACATGCGGCAGGGTGGCAATGATCTGCCGCGTGGCTTCGATGAAGTCGACACCGTAATTATTGTGTTCCTCGATACCTGTCGCCACCGCAAAGATGTTCGGATCGAAGATAATGTCTTCCGGCGCAAAACCGACCTGCTCAGTCAGAATCTTGTAGGCGCGGGTACAGATTTCGATCTTGCGAGCTTCCGTGTCGGCCTGCCCGGTTTCATCGAAAGCCATGACCACCACAGCCGCGCCATAGGCGCGAACGAGCTTCGCATGATGGATAAAGGCTTCCTCGCCTTCCTTCATCGAGATGGAATTGACCACAGCCTTGCCCTGAACGCATTTCAGGCCAGCCTCGATCACCTCCCATTTGGAACTGTCGATCATGATCGGCACGCGGGCGATATCCGGCTCGGCGGCGATCAGATTGAGGAACTCGACCATCGCCTTTTGCGAATCGATCAGGCCCTCATCCATGTTGATGTCGATGATCTGCGCGCCGTTGGCGACCTGATCGCGCGCCACATCCAGGGCGGCGGCGAAATCGCCGGCCTTGATCAGCTTGCGGAACCGGGCGGAACCCGTGACATTGGTGCGCTCGCCGACATTGACGAAGGGAATGTCCTCGGTCAGCGTGAAGGGCTCAAGACCCGACAGGCGCATCAGCGGCGCAACCTTGGCAGGCTTGCGCGGCGGATGTTTTGCGACCGCCTCGGCAATGGCGCGGATATGTTCCGGGGTAGAGCCGCAGCAGCCGCCCACCACATTGACCAGACCGTCACGGGCAAAGCCTTCAATCTGGGCGGCCATGGCTTCCGGCGTCTCGTCATACTGGCCAAACTCGTTCGGCAGGCCCGCATTCGGATAGGCACAGACGAATGTGTCGGCAATCGAAGACAATTCATCCAGATGCGCGCGCATGGCATTGGCGCCGAGCGCGCAATTGAGGCCGATGGTGAACGGCTTGGCGTGACGCAGCGAATGCCAGAAAGCCGTCGGCGTCTGGCCGGACAAGGTGCGTCCGGAAAGATCGGTGATCGTGCCGGAAATCATCACCGGCAGGCGGACGCCCTTTTCCGCGAACACTTCTTCCGAGGCAAAGACCGCCGCCTTCGCATTGAGCGTATCGAAGATGGTCTCGATGAGGATAATGTCAGAGCCGCCGTCTATCAGCCCCCTGATCTGCTCGGCATAGGCAATGCGCAGATCGTCGAAGGTAACGGCACGAAAGCCGGGATTGTTGACATCCGGCGACAGCGAAGCGGTGCGGTTGGTCGGCCCGAGAGCGCCCGCCACGAAGCGGCGGCGACCGTCCTTCTGCTCGGCGCGCAAGGCGGCGCGGCGGGCAAGACGCGCGCCATCGCGGTTCAGCTCATAGACCTGATCCTCCATGCCGTAATCGGCCTGTGCAATGCTGGTGGAGGAGAAGGTGTTGGTTTCGAGAATATCCGCGCCCGCAATGGCGTAGGCGTAGTGGATTTCCTCAATAGCCTTGGGCTGGGTCAGCGTCAGAAGGTCGTTATTGCCCTGAAGCTGGCAATCGCAACCGCCGAAACGTTCGCCACGAAAATGCTCTTCGTGGAAGCCAAGCCCCTGAATCTGGGTTCCCATCGCGCCATCGAGGATCAGGATGCGCTCACGCGCTGCCTTGGTGAGAGCTGCCAGCACTTCGGAGCCATCCGGCTGCGCTGCCGTTGCACCAAAAAGACCATCGAGGGGAGAGGCCATAAAACACCGCCTGTATTCTATCTGTTATCAGGCAGCAGGTCTGTTCGCGACGCACAAACCTCAATTGCCTGCCATACGCATACCGTGAAGCTCGCTTAATGACATAAACATATCTTTATGTCAATTCGAGCCTTCTGTTTTCCGTACCTCATCCGGCATCACTCGTCTATTGCCCGAGGGAAGAAATCGTGACTGCGCCAGGCCACCGCCCCGCCACAATGTGCGGGCAAAAATGGCCGCAGGGACAATATGTGTTGTTTGTTTTTGCGCGCATTTTTCCGAAGCGGTTCAGACTTTGGTATGCGCTGTGAGGAGAGACCAATGAAAAGGTTTGCTTATTCCCTGTTTGCCGCATGTCTGTCACTGGGCCTGGGGCTATCCGCAGCCGCCGGGACCGCGAACGCGGCACAGCCGTCTCTGATGACGACACCATCCGCCCAGACCTCGGCACCGACCGTGCACCCGGTTCAGTATTACGATTATCGGGACGACCGGCGCTATTGGCGGGAACATCGCCGTCACTGGCGGCATGACTACCCGCGTTATCGTCCGCACTATCGCTATGACCGCCGCTACTGGGGACCGCCGCCCGCTTATCGCTACCGTGCGGCGCCGGTCTATCGCGGCGGCAATCCGCATGTGCGCTGGTGCTACAATCGTTATCGCTCCTATCGAGCTTATGACAACACGTTCCAGCCCAATTACGGGCCTCGCCGCCAGTGCTATTCGCCATATCTCTGAAACGGCAAAGCCCCGCTCACGCGGGGCTTTTTCCATGACCGAGCGATCTGCCGATCAGGTGACATAGGCACCGATCGAAGCCGCGACCAGCCCGATGGCAACCGCAATCATCACGCCATAGACGCGCGGCTTGTCAAACAGGACGGCAAAAGCCGCAAACCAGCTGACAACCGCGGCACCCAGCGCGAATAAAAAGCCCGGCTTGTCGCCGTGATACAGGTTGGCCGCCATAAGACCGCCGATAATCAGCGCGCCAAAAACGATCATCAACCCTGTGGCATATCGCTCGTAATCGTCCATTTAAATTCCTCGGTTCCGCGCCCGCAGTGACGGGTGCCGGAAACTTTCGTCAATCCATTTGGCCATTTAAGGGCATTGGCCGGTCGCCTTCACACAATCATTATTCGTGTCGTTCTTCAACCATTTCGCTGTGCCATTTTCGGCAATTGTTGCGACTTTTCACGCGAACGTTCCTGTAGCCATCCGATAACCGGCATTTTTCGCGATCGAAACCGTGCTAACATCACCCATATGGAATCGTCAGGCGTCACCCTATTCGAAACAGAAATTGGACCGTGCGGCATTGCCTGGCGCGGCCAGAAGATCGTTGGCGTCGAAATTGGAGAGGCAGACGAAAAGGAAACCCGGTATCGTCTGCGCGAGCGGTTTCCCGGAGCCGACGATAAAGAGGTGCCGGCTTTTGTTATCCGGGCAGTCGAAGGCGTGCGTGCGCTTCTGACCGGAGCCGATGTCGATTTTTCGGGCACGCCGCTGGCGCTCGATACCCAGCCCGATCTCAACCGGCAGGTTTATGAAATCATCCTCGAATTGAAAGCGGGCGAGACCACGACCTATGGCGCAATCGCCAGACGGCTGGGAGATGTCAGCCTTTCGCAGGCTGTCGGCTATGCGCTGGGTAAAAACCCGTTTCCCATCATCGTGCCATGCCACCGGGTTCTCGGTTCCAACGGCAAGGTCGGCGGTTTTTCCGCCGCCGGCGGAACGGCGACAAAGCTCAAGCTTCTCAATATCGAACGGGCGAAAACGTCGAGCGAGCCCGATCTGTTTGGCGGTCTGCCATTGCAGGAGCGACCGCAGGCGGACTGGTGATCACCCCTTGTCCGTCACCACATCGGCGGAAAAGCGCAGTTCGCGCATGGGGCGCACAAGCTGTGTCGTGGCGTCGTAAGTCGGATGCTTCTTGAAGGCAAAAAGCGCTTCCTCATCCTTGAATTCGGCATAAACCACCAGATCGATGCGATCGCACATCGGGTCGACCTTGGAATTGGGCAGAACTTCAAAAAGGTCAGCGTAGGGAATGGTGCCAAGCTGTTCCAGTCCCTTTTTGACGGTTTCGATATCCTGATCTTGCCTGACGCTGAAGAAAACAATGTGCCGGATCACGCCGCAACTCCCTGAAATTGGTGAGGCGTGTCTAGCGCATCGCGGCGCGCAGAAAAATGGCAAATTTGAGCGATGCGCCTAACTTGCCTTGACGCGACGCCAGGCGAACCCACCCTCATCTGGAACGGAACCGCGACCGGGCTGATAGTAGCCGGGCGTATCGACCAGCCGGTTTTCGCCAAGACGGCTCTGGGCAACCTTGTTCGTCACCTGCAAGGTGTCAAAGCCGGTGCGCAGCATCAGGGCGGCCTGATCGATCAGCACGTCGCCAACGGCGCGCAATTCGCCCGCAAAACCTTCACGACGCAGGATCTCGGCCTTGGAATAGGAGCGACCGTCATTGAAAGCGGGGAATTGCAGCGCAATCAGCGATACGCTGCCCAGTTCGTTCAAAAGCGGTTCGATCGCTTCGCCGGGCGCTACCGAAACACCGATGCGGCGATTGGAGGCGCGGCGGCGCTCTTCATCCAGCCCAAGCCAGACGGCCAGCGGAATGATGATCGCCGGGGCATCGCCCGCAGCTTCAAGATCGTCGGCAAAGACATAGTCGTCTTCGCGAAAGCCATCGGCAGACCAGAGTTTGGTTTCGTTGATATCGCTCATTTCCGGTCCCCTGCTTCCAAATTCTTCAAGCTATCCGACAGACCCGACAGGTGGATGCCGCATTCTGTCTTTTCCGATCCAGCCCAGCGGCCTGCCCGCTGATCTTCGCCCTCGCCTACAGGTCGCGTGCAAGGCATGCAGCCAATGGAGCGATAGCCCTGCGCGACCAGAGGATGTGGCGGCAGGCCGTGCTTTTCAGCATAGGCCTTGAGGTCCGCCGCCTGCCAGCGCGCCAGCGGGTTGATGCGTATGCGCGGCCCCACGGCCTCAAAAACCGGCAGGCTCTCGCGGGTCGAAGCCTGAAACTGCTTGCGGCCTGTCATCCAGGCGCGATAGGGCGCAACGGCGCGCGCCATCGGCTCAACCTTGCGGATGAAGCAGCAGCGGTCCTTGTCGGTCATCGACAGGGCGCCGAACGGGTCTTCGCTTTTAAGGCTTTCCACGACGGGCAGAATGTCCTGTACATCCGTCAATCCCAGCCGGTCCACCAGATCGTGACGATAATCGAGCGTCGCCCGGAAATGCTTGCCCGTATCGAGGAAAAGAACCGGGGTTGCCGGATCGATTTGCGAAATCATGTGCAGAAGCACCGCCGATTCCGCCCCGAAGGAAGACACGACCGCAATCTGCCCCCCATAGAGTTCCTGCGTGGCAAGCGCGATCACTTCCTGCGGGGTGGACGCGCCGTGGCTTGCCTCCAGAAGGCGGGCTTCGGCGGCAGCACTTTCTTCTGCATCAAGCTGCACGGCTGATTTCTCCATATAGCGCGCGTTTGAACGGCTCCATGCCGACGCGGCGATAGGCGGCGAGGAAGGTCTCGTCCGGGCTTTCGCGCAAGGCGAGATAGGTATCGACCACCGTTTCAATGGCGTCCACCACATCTTCCGAAGAGAAGCCGCGACCGGTGATTTCGCCAATAGCCGACTGTTCATCCGCCGAACCGCCAAGCGTGATCTGATAAAGCTCCTCACCCTTCTTCTCGACGCCCAGAATGCCGATATGGCCGACATGATGGTGGCCGCAGGCATTGATGCAGCCGGAAATCTTGATCTTGAGATCGCCGATTTCAAGCTGGCGCTGCTGATCGCCAAAGCGTTCGGAAATGCGCTGCGCCACCGGGATGGAGCGCGCATTGGCAAGGGCGCAATAGTCGAGGCCGGGGCAAGCGATGATGTCGGTGATGAGACCGGCATTGGGCGTTACCAGACCATCCGATTGCAAGAGATCGTAGACGGCTGCCAGATCGGCCTTGGCCACATGCGGCAGAACCAGATTCTGCTCGTGGCTGACGCGGATTTCATCGAAGGAATAGGTTGCCGCAATATCGGCCACCAGCTCCATCTGTTCTGCGCTGGCATCGCCCGGAATGCCGCCAATGGGCTTCAACGAAATGGTGACGACGGCATAATCGGGATGCTTGTGCGGCGTGACGTTGCGCGCCACCCAGCTTGCAAATTGCGCATCGGCCTTTTGCGTCACCGCCAGCACTTCCCAGCCTTCCGGCCTTTGCGGCAGGTTCGGCATCCGGAAATAGCTTTCGATGGCGTCGATATCGCGCTGCGGCAGCTTCAGTTCGCCATGACGGATTTCTTTCCACTCTGCATCGATCTCGCGGGTCAGTTCCTCGACGCCTGTCTCATGGACCAGAATCTTGATGCGGGCCTTATACTTGTTGTCGCGACGGCCATGCAGATTATAGACGCGGACAATCGCCGTCACATAGGTCAGCATGTCCTCGATAGGCAGGAAGTCGCGGATTTTCTTGGCCACCATCGGCGTGCGG
>Ga0164243_10009617_pt1 | contig 14053 bp, 17 predicted proteins | sample OricompcompostOP_FD_108781 | JGI IMG/M metagenome (GOLD analysis project Ga0164243, IMG submission 108781) | Organic Plus compost microbial communities from Emeryville, California, USA - Original compost - Organic plus compost (OP) | ecosystem: Engineered > Solid waste > Mixed feedstock >... | reverse complement strand
CGCCGCCGCGGACGAGGTCGAGTTCGCCGACCCGTCCGACTGGTACACCCACCCCCCGCGGGCGATGGCCGACGGCTTGAATCACGCCGAGGCGGCGCTGTGGGAGGGGCGGCGGCTGCGGATGCTGGCCGAGCCCGCCTGGACGGGACGCTCCCGCGCCGAGGTGCTGGAATGGCAGCGCGCCGAGGCCCTGACCACTCTGGCGTACGAGGGCACCGGGGCCGCGTTCCTCTGCCCGTACTCGCGCACGCTGCCCGCGGGCGTCATCGCGGCGGCCCGGCAGACCCATCCGGAGACGGTCAAGGGCACCAAAGCCGTGGCCACTCCCGGCTATCTGGACCCCTGGACGTTCAGCGAGCGCTGCGACACCGGGCCGCTGCCCGACCCGCCGCCCGGGGCCGACCGGATCCCGCTCGACCGGCCGGACCTGTACTGGCTGCGCCAGTACGTGGCCGACTTCGCCGAGCGCGCCCAGGTCTGCGACGAGCACCTGCAACGCCTGCTGGTGGCGGTCACCGAGGTGGTGACCAACGCGGTGCGGCACGGCGCGCCGCCGATCGTCCTGACGTTGTGGACCGACCCGGACGACCGTGCCCTGGTCTGCGAGGTCTCCGACCGCGGCCGGTGGAAGGCGGGCGCCGACGCCGGGCTGCTCCCGCCGCGCGGCGCCACGCCCGGCACGGACGCCCCCGGACGGTTCGGTTTGTGGGCGGTGCGCCTGCTGTGCTCGCTCGTCCAGATCCGCACCGGTGAACGGGGCACCACGGTACGGCTGCGACTCCGCGCTCGCGGGCGTACGCTTGACGTGACCTCGCCGCCCACCATGGACGCGCAATGGAGACCAACTGGTTCGCCAAACGCCCGGTGAAGGACGTACGGCCCGGTGATCACGCCTGGCTGGCCTACTCGGAGGCGGAGGAGCGCGATCTCGTGATCGGCGGCTTCGTCGGCGAGGGACTGGACACGGGCGAGAAGATCGTCTACGTCACCGAGGCCGGGCCGGAGACCCTGCCGGGCGTCGCCACCCGCACCGGAGCCGAGCTGAAGACCTTCCTCGGCTCGCGGCAGCTCCGGGTGATCGGGCACCGGGACGCCTGCCTGGACGGGCACGGCCGGTTCGTCCCGGAGAAGATGGCCGAGACCATCGACCGGGAGAGCGGCGAGGCGTTCGGCCAGGGCTTCCGGGCGGTACGGATCACCACCGACCACAGCTGGCTGCTGCGCGGCCCCGGCCGGCACGACCTCGGCCAGATGGTGGGCTGCGAGCACCGGATGGGCGACGCGGTCGCGCCGTCCACCATGGCGATGGCGATCTGCCAGATCGAGCGGCGCGCCTGCCTGCCCGACGAGCTGGCCGCGCTGCGCGACACGCACGAGGTGCTGGTGGAGGTCGACCCGGAGTTCAGCGACGAGGTGCTGACCATCGTGCGCACCTTCGACCCGCCCGGCCTGCGCGTCGAGGGCGAGCTCGACTCCGCGCGGCACACGGTGTTCGCCGACACGCTCGCCAGGGCCTCGGCCGGGCGCCGCGTCGTCCATCTGGACGTGTCCCGGCTCGCCTTCATCGACCTGGGCGGCCTGCACCTGCTGACCCTGCACGCCAACGGCCCGGACGGCGTGCGGATCCTCCTCGACGGCCTGACCCCCGCCGTCGAGGCCGTGATCGACATGGTCGGCTGGCATCGCCTGCCCGGCATCGTCCGTGGCCGGCGGCCCGCGGCATCGACCGAGCGGTTCGGGGGCGGCATCTCATGACGCTGGAGCACAGGGCCTTCCTGTACGGCGGCATCGAGCATTTCCTGTCGGTGTCGGTGCCGTACGTCGCCGAGGGCGTGGAGGCGGACGAGGCCGTGATCGTGGTCGTCCGCGAGCCGGGGCTCGGCGCGTTGCGCGACGCCCTGGCACCGTACGGGGAGGCGATCGAGTTCTACGACTCCGATGCCTTCTACCGGCATCCGGTGCGGACGCTGAAGAGCTACCAGGAACTCCTGCTGTCGAAGAAGCCGCGCGGCGTGCGCGCGCTGGCCGAGCCGGTCTGGGACGGCTGGACGCCCCGGCAGACCGTGGAGTGGGCCCGCTACGAGTCGCTGATCAACGTGGTGTTCGGCGACGCCGACGCGCGGGCGCTGTGCCCGTACGACGTGAACGGGCTGCCCCAGCGGATCATCGATCACGCGCGGCAGACCCACCCCCTGCTGGAGGACCGCGGGCGCACGGTGCGCAACACCGACTACGTCCAGCCCGCCGTGTTCGGCGGCCGGTGCGACCGCGCTCGCGCCTTCAAGCGTCCGCGGGGCGCCGACTACTACGCCATCACCTCGGACGACCTGCACGGCCTCCGCGCCTTCGTCGGCGAACGCGCTCTCCGGCACGGCCTGGACCCGCAGGCGGCGCAGCACCTGGTCACCGCCGCCAACGAGGTCGCCGCCAACGCGCTGCGGCACGGCTCACCGCCGGTGGGGGCGTGGGTGTGGGCGGACGGGCCGGAGCTGCTGTGCGAGGTCGGCGACAACGGACTGTGGCGCGCCGGGCCGCTGGTCGGCTTCGTCCCGCCCGGCTCCGCCCTGGAACGGGGCTTCGGGCTGTGGACGGTACGGCTGCTGGTGGATCTGATGGAGCTGCGGGCGGGCTGGGACGGGACGTTCGTCCGCCTCCACGTCCGGCGTTGACGCAGGTCGCGGACGCGCCCCGGGGGGTCACGGAAAGTTTCAGATAGCGACGAAAACCCTTGCCAGTCCCCGTATCCCGGCGGTCCCCGGTCGTACCCTGGAAAGGGTCGGCGAGCCCCTGGGGAGGCGTCATGGAGACCCTCTGGTCCATCCGGAGGCCGGTCGGCGAACTGCGTCCCGGGGACCACTGCTGGCTCGCGTACGGGAGCCCTGAGGAGCGCAGCCACGTCGTCGGCGCGTTCACCCGCGCGGGCCTGGACTCCGGGGAGAAGGTCGTCCACGCTCCCGGCCGGACCGTCCCCGCCGGGCGCAACGGGTCGGGGCTCGCGCCCGAGGCGCTGCTGACCTGGGTGAAAGACGCGACCGCCCAGGCCATGCGGCAGGGCCACCGGGGCGTGCGGATCGTCGCGGACCTCTCCTGGGCACTGGACCATCCCCAGGGCCTGGAGTCGCTGTCCGAGTTCGAGCGCGGTCTCGACCTCCTGGTCGGCGAGTCCGCTCAGGTCATCGCCGTCTGCCAGGTCGACCGGCGCCGCTGCGGTCCCGCCGACCTGGACGCGCTGGGCGCGCTGCACGGCGGCGCCGTCGCCGCCGACCCCGAGTTCGAGGACGACGTCCTCCGGATCGACCGCACGTTCCACCCGCCGGGGCTCGCCTTCACCGGGGAGCTGGACGCCTTCCGGCACTCCGCCCTGGTCCGGGTGCTGGGCACCGCCCGTGCCCACGCCAAGGACGGCGAGCTCCATCTGGACATGTCCGGGCTCGTCTTCATGGATCTCGGCGCCCTCAACATCCTGGCCGACACGGCGGCCCGTCCCCTGCACGACCGCGCCATCGTTCTTGACCGCATGCCGCCGCACCTCCGCGGCATCATGGACGCCGTGGGCTGGCACATGCTCCCCGGCGTACGCCTGGGCGCCTGACCGCTCAGCGGCGCGCCGAGCCCAGCGCCCCCGGCAGCAACCCCGCGAGGGCGCGGAAGGCCCGGCCTCGATGGCTGATGGCGTCCTTCTCCTCGGGGGTGAGCTCCGCGGACGTGCGGGTCTCGTCGTCCGGGACGAAGATCGGGTCGTAGCCGAAGCCGCCGGTGCCGCGCGGGGCGCGGATGATCCGGCCGTGCATGCGGCCCTCCACGACATGCTCGGCGCCGGACGGCACCACCAGCGCAGCCGCGGCCACGAAGTGCGCGCCGCGGTGCTCGTCGGGGACCTCGGCGAGCTGGTCGAGGACGAGCCACAGGTTGGCCTCGTCCTTGTCGGGCGAGGCGTCGCCGAACCGGCCCGACCAGCGGGCCGACAGCACGCCCGGCATGCCGTTCAGGGCGTCCACGCACAGGCCCGAGTCGTCCGCGACGGCGGGCAGGCCGGTGGCGGCGGCGATCGCCCTGGCCTTCAGCAGCGCGTTGCCCTCGAAGGTCAGCTCGGTCTCCGGCACCTCGGGGGCGTCCGGGAAGCCGTCGAGGCCGACCACCTCGACCCCCTGCCCGCTGAGGATGCGCTCCAGTTCGGCGATCTTGCTCTTGTTGCGCGAGGCGAGGACGATCGTCCGCACGCCGGTCACCGGCCCAGAACCTCGTTCTGCAGGCGGGTGAGCTCCGCGCAGCCGCCGGCGGCCAGGTCGAGCAGCGCGTCCAGCTCGGCACGGTCGAACGGGGCGCCCTCGGCGGTGCCCTGCACCTCCACGAACCTGCTGTCGCCGGTGCAGACCACGTTCATGTCGGTCTCGGCGGCCACGTCCTCCTCGTAGCACAGGTCGAGCCGCGGTTGCCCCTCCACGACGCCCACGCTGACCGCCGAGACGGAGTTGATCAGCGGGTCGCCCTTGCACAGGCCCCGTTTGCGCATCCACTCCACCGCGTCCGCCAGCGCGATGTAGGCGCCGGTGACCGCGGCGGTGCGGGTGCCGCCGTCGGCTTGGAGCCCGTCGCAGTCGAGCTGGACGGTGTTCTCCCCGAGCGCCTTGTAGTCGACGCAGGCCCTGATGGACCGGCCGATCAGCCGGGAGATCTCCTGGGTGCGGCCGCCGAGCCTGCCCTTGACCGACTCGCGGTCGTTGCGGGTGTTGGTGGCGCGGGGCAGCATCGCGTACTCGGCGGTGACCCAGCCGAGGCCGCTGTCGCGGCGCCAGCGGGGCACCGAGTCCTGGACGGACGCTGCGCACAGCACGCGGGTGCCGCCGAACTCGATCAGCACCGATCCCTCGGCGTGGTCGAGCCAGCCGCGCTGGAAGCGGACGGGGCGAAGCTGATCGGGTGCGCGATCGTCGGGTCGGGCCATGGGACCCACCCTAGGGCCTTGGGAACCGCGCCGCCTCCATCGGCGCCCCGCGTCCCATGGTTGATCCCGCTCCGGACGGTAATCACTCTCATTGAGTCGTGACCGGGGGGATGGGCTCAATGAACAGATATATCGCCGAGGCCGCGGGAACCGCGCTACTGGTGTTCTTCGGGGTGGGCGCCGCCGTCTTCGGCCTGGCGCAGATCGGCACGCTCGGGGTGGCGCTGGCGTTCGGGCTGGTGCTGCTGACGCTCCTGTACGCGATCGGCCCGGTCTCGGGCGCCCACCTGAACCCGGCGGTGACCGTCGGGTTCCTGGTGGCCAGGCGGATCACGGCCACCGAGGCCGGCGTCTACATCATCGCGCAGGTGATCGGCGGCTTCATCGGGATGGGCGTGATCCGGCTGATCTCCACCGCGGGCGGGGTGGAGATGCAGGTGAACGGCGCCAACAGCTACGGGGAACGGATCAATGTCGGCGGGGCGTTCCTGCTGGAAGTGATCATGACGTTCATGCTGGTGCTGGTCTGGCTGATGGTGACCCGCGGCAACGACGTGTACGCCTTCGACGGCCTGGCCATCGGCCTGACGCTGGCGCTGGTCCACCTGATCGGGATCCCGCTGACCGGCACGTCCGTCAACCCCGCCCGCTCGATCGGACCGGCCCTGTTCGGCGGCTCGACGGCGCTGTCACAGGTCTGGCTGTTCATCGTGGCGCCGCTGGTGGGCGGCGTGCTGGCGGCGCTGACCGAGCAGTCCCTGCGCACGTCCAGCCTCCGCACTCCGAACGAACCCGCGCCGGAGGTCCGGTCGCCGCGCTAGACCTCGTAGACGGCGCCGACCCGGGCCAGCTCGATCGGGCCGCGGAAGTCGCCCTTCCTGGCCTCCGCGAGCGTCTGCTCCGGGCTGTTCCATGGCAGCAGATGGGTGAGGACGAGGGTGCTGACGCCCGCCTTGAACGCGTGGTCGGACGCCTCCCGTCCCGTGAGGTGCATGTCGGGGGGCAGCCCGGGACGCTGGACGAACGCGGCCTCGCAGAGGAAGAGGTCGGCGCCGCGGGCCAGATCGACCAGCTCGGGGCAGGGGCCGCTGTCGCCCGAGTAGGTCAGCGTGCGATCGCCGTGCTCGATCCGCAGCCCGTACGCCTCCACGGGATGGTTCATGAGCGCGGTGGTCACCGTGAACGGCCCGATCGTGGCCGGCCCCTGCTCCAGCGGCCGGAAGTCGAAGGTGTCGAGCATCCCGGGGTTCGGCTCCAGCTCGTACGCCTTGACCATGTGGTCGGCGGTGCCGGTGGGCCCGTACACGGGGATCCTGGGCGCGGGACCGTCGGGGCAGTAGGTGCGGGCGATCCAGTAGACGCACAGGTCGAGGCAGTGATCGGGGTGCAGGTGGGTGATGCAGATCGCATCGATGTCCAGCACGTCGTGAAAGCGCTGAAGCGTTCCCACCGCCCCGTTGCCCAGGTCGAGAAGCAGGGAGAACCCCTCCGCCTCGACCAGGTAACAGGACGCGGGGCTGTCCGGCCCCGGGAAGCTGCCCGAGCAGCCGATCACAGTGACCCGCACGCTCACTCCTCCTCTTGATGTCCCCGAGGAATCAGGTGATCAGAGCCGTGTGCTCCATGGCCTCCACGAAACCGATCTCCGGTCCGAGGAAACGGCGGCCGAGCGCTGCGAACACGGCGGGGTCTCCGGTCGCACGGAACCGGTGCGCGGGGGGCGGCAGGGCTTCCGCGCGGGCCATTCCACGGTCGTGCAGCACGCGATAGACGTCCTTCGCGGTCTCATCGGCACTTGAGACCAGTGTGACCCCGTCGCCGACGACATACGAGATCACACCGGTTAGCAATGGGTAGTGGGTGCACCCCAGGATGAGCGTGTCGCACCCGGCCTCGATGATCGGCGCGAGGTACTCGCGGGCGTCCTCCAGCAGCTCGTCGCTCATCGTGACGCCCCGCTCCACGTACTCCACGAAACGCGGGCAGGCCGCCGTCACCAGCTCGATGTGCGGCGCGGCGGCGAAGGCGTCCTCGTACGCCCTGCTGGTCACGGTGGCCTGGGTGGCGATCAGCCCGACCCTGCCGTTGCGGGTGGCGCGGGCGGCCCGCCGGGTGGCCGGGTTGATCACCTCGATCACCGGCACGTCATAGCGCTCGCGGGCGTCCCTGAGCATGGCCGAGCTGGCGCTGTTGCAGGCGATCACCAGCATCTTCACACCCTCGGCGACGAGCTGGTCCAGCATCTCCAGCGCGTAGGCGCGCACCTGCGCGATCGGACGCGGCCCGTACGGCTGGCGCGCGGAGTCGCCGAGGTAGATCACCGGCTCGTGCGGCAGCTGGTCGAGGATCGCGCGGGCCACGGTCAGCCCTCCGAACCCGCTGTCGAAGATGCCGATCGGCGCGTCGGTCGAACGCGTGCCGAAAGATTCCGACATGGTCCACAAGGCTAGGCGAGAACCCGCCGCAGAAGCGTGTCATGCGTCGTACATCACATGGTCACATGACTGAAACGCGGCTACCGCTTGCGCGCGAGACGGGCGAGCTGCCGGCTCTGCGCGACCAGCCTTCCCGCCGAGTCCCACACCTCGACCTCCTCGTCGAACCACCCGCCGCTGACCAGCCGCCCGCTCCCGTACAGCGCCAGCGGACCGGGCGCGGGCAGCTCACGCAGGTGCCAGGTCATCTCCACGGTGGGCGCCCACCCGGTGGATCCGATGTTCGTCGCGACCGGCGGCAGCGCGTCCACGGCGACGGCCAGCACGTAGGGGTCGGGCTCCGTCCCGTCCGCCATCCGGAACCAGGACCGCGCCTCCAGCCTGCCGCTGGGCTCCCCGTCCAGCCACCGCATGGTGGACGGGTCGAACCGCATGTCCACCCGGTCGGCGAACCCCCGCACCCGGACGGGCCCCTGCTTCATCGACTCCGGGCAACTCTCGATCGGCGGCAGCGCGGGAACGGGCGGCTCCCCCCTCCACTCGTGCTCCCCGCCTTCCCCCAGGGTCCCCGTGACGATCAGGGCCTCGACCAGCCGCTCCCCGCCCTGAACGAGCGACGCCCGCGCGGTGGCGGCGGTACGCCCCGCCTTGACCGTCTCCACCAGAACCTCGGCCCGCCCCGCCGCGGCCGGCCGCAGAAAGGTGGCGGCGGTGGACAACGGATGCTCGTGCGGTGACTCCGCGACGACGGCCTTGTCCAGCACGGCCATCAGGTAACCGCCGTTCAAAGCGGTCCCGATCGCATACCCGCCGTCCAGCTCGACCTCATACCGGCCGTCCGCGACCTGCTTCACCGCCGTGGCGTCCAAGAACCCGCTCATCCCCACCTGCCCGTCCACGCCGCGAAGCCAGTACTAGAACCGCGTTCGAGTATAAGCCGCGGCAAAATCGCCCCCACGCCCAGCCCCCAACAACGCAAAGCCCCCAATCGGGGGCAAGGGGGTGCAGGGGGCGGAGCCCCCTGCCGGGGTCGTAGGGGCGGAGCCCCTACACCGGGGTCGGTGGCCCCGCTCCGGGGGGTGTGGGGGGTCGCCCCCCCACAGTGTTACGCCCAGAGTTGGCCTTCCAGCTTTGCCTCTGCCTCTTCAAGGGTGCCGCTGTACGCGCCCGTCGACAGGTACTTCCACCCACCATCGGCCACAACGAACACGATGTCGGCACGCTCCCCCGCCTTGACGGCTTTGCGCGCCATGCCGAGGGCGGCGTGGAGGGCGCCGCCGGTGGAGATGCCGGCGAAGATGCCCTCTTGTTCCAAAAGTTCGCGGGTGCGGCGCAGGGCGTCCTTGGAGCCGACGGAGTATCTGGTGGTGAGGACGGATTCGTCGTACAGCTCGGGGATGAAGCCCTCGTCGATGTTGCGCAGCCCGTAGACGAGTTCGCCGTACCGGGGCTCGGCCGCGACGATCTTCACGTCGGGGACGCGTTCGCGCAGGTAGCGGCCGACGCCCATCAGCGTGCCGGTGGTGCCGAGGCCGGCGACGAAGTGGGTCACCGAGGGCAGGTCGTCGAGGATCTCGGGGCCGGTCGTCTCGTAGTGCGCCAGCGTGTTGGCCTCGTTGCCGTACTGGTAGAGCATCACCCAGTCGGGGTGTTCGGCGGCGAGCCGCTTGGCCACCCTGACCGCCTCGTTGGAGCCGCCGGCCGCGGGCGAGGAGATGATCTCCGCGCCCCACATCCGCAGGAGCTGGCGGCGCTCGGCGGAGGTGTTCTCCGGCATCACGCAGACCATCCGGTAGCCGCGCAGTTTGGCGACCATGGCCAGGGAGATGCCGGTGTTGCCGGAGGTGGGTTCCAGGATGGTGCAGCCGGGGCTGAGCAGCCCGTCCTTCTCCGCCTTGTTGATCATCCAGAAGGCGGGGCGGTCCTTCACCGAGCCGGTGGGGTTGCGGTCCTCCAGTTTGGCCCACAGCCGCACGTCGGGGCCGGGGGACAGCCGGGGCAGGCCCACCAGCGGGGTGCGGCCCAGCGACTCCAGCAGCGAGTCGAAACGCATGGCGTCGTGGGTTCCGGCTCAGCCGCCGGCGACGGCGGGGAGGATGGTGACGCTGTCGCCGTCGGACAGTTCGGTCTCCAGGCCGCCGAGGAACCGCACGTCCTCGTCGTTGAGGTAGACGTTGACGAACTTGCGCAGGCCCTTGTCGTCCACCAGCCTGTCCCGGAGGCCGGGGTGCCGGGTGTCCAGGTCGGAGAAGAGCTCGTCGAGCGTGCCGCCCTTGCCTTCGACGGCTTTGGCACCGCCGGTGAGGTTGCGCAGAATCGTCGGGATCCGGACCTCGATCGCCATCGCGAAGATCTCCTTCGGTCGTACGGGCTCCCCGCCCACGGCATCACAACAGGGCGGGGCGCGGGGGAATTCCGGGCTGTGGGGAGCGTTCGGCGTCCCCGTGGCGCGTCAGCGACAGTCGTAGACGACCTCGGCACGCGAATGGCCGAAGAGGAAGCTCTGCACCGGCGGCACCGAGCACGGCGCGACCGCCCGGTGCCGCCGGGTCCCCTCGCGCTGCTCGCCGCTCCGCATGCGGGCCAGTTTACCGGTGCCTGGTTTCGCGTCCGCCCTGGCGCGGGGCCGCATGCCGGGGCGCCTCACGCGACCTCACGCGACCTCACGAGTACGAGTCGACGATCTCGACCTTCTCCTCGACGACCTCGCCGTCGACCAGGAGGTAGGAGCGGAACTCGATCTCCTCGGGGTCGCGGGTGGAGACGATCACCCGGTGCACCCGCGGGTCGGCCAGCGGGGAGCGCAGGTAGTCGATGTCGGTGCGGGACGGGTACGCCTCGGTCGAGGTGTGCGAGTGGTAGTGGACGATCATCTCTTCGTCCCGGTCGCTCATCTCCCTGTCGACCTTGATCCACTCTCCGGAGTCGAAGTCGTGGTAGGTCGGCGACCGTTGCGCGTTGGTCATCGGGATGAACCGGGTGGGGCGGTCGGAGCCCTCCGGCCCGGCGAGCAGCCCGCATGCCTCGTCGGGGTGGTCGGCGCGCGCATGCGCAACGATCTTGTCAACCAGGGAACGCTCGATCGTCAGCATGAGCCGAAGGGTACCCGCACGCGGAGCGGGGCCTGCTAGTGGGCTAGTGGGCGGGCTCTCCGATCGAGACGCCGGGCGCCCGTTCCAGGCCGGTCGCCCGGAGCATCCCGGCGAGCCGGGGCGGGACGCCGCGCAGGAGCACCTGCCGCTGGCGGCCGCCGCTGGTGCGCCCGGCCTCCACGATCCGGCGCAGGCCCTCCTCGTCGCAGGAGTGGAGCCCGGAGAGGTCGAGGCAGACCAGCCCGGCGCCCGGGGGCAGGACCCGCAGTACGCGGTCGAGCGCGGGCCTGGTGGCGGCGTCGAGCGTCCCGGTCAGCGCGAGACCGGGCGGGCTGAAGAGCGGTGTGACGCGGAGCGACCCGTCGTCGTACAGGTCGTCGGCGCGTGCCCGCGCGTGGTGGTGGGACTCCATCCGCTCCAGCCGGGGCGCGGGGAGGCGGCGCCGGTCGTACTGGCACAGCATCATCGCCACGATGCGGGCGCCGCGCAGGACGGGTCCGACGTGGCGTTCGCACGCGGCCACGCGCCGGGCGAGGAACTCCGCCTCGGCGGCCAGGTCGACGGGGTGCCCGGTCGCGGGGGCGGGCGGCAGCAGCGGCCATTCGCCGGTCAGCCGGATCCCGCGGTGGCCCTGGAGCAGCGCCAGTTCGGTCTCGGTGGCGAGCAGGCCCACCGTCTCGTCGGGCCGGAACCCGCCGGTGCCCCGGTAGACCTCCGCGACGGTCCGGACCACCAGCCGGCCGTCGTCCAGCGCGGCGGCCAGGTCGAGCCCGGCGGCCTGCGGCAGGGTTTCGAGCCTGGCGGGACGGGGCCGCAGGCAGACGGGGAGGACGTGCGGGCTCTCCTGGTCCGCCAGGTAGACGATCTTGTGTTCGGCGGCCAGGCCGTCCCTGACGTAGGAGAACAGCACCGACCGGCGCTCGTCGGCGTCGCCGTAGGCCAGGCAGAAGTGATCGCCGCGCACCATCCGCCCGACCGCCCTCGGGGCCGATGAGATCGTCATCCGATCAAGGTATCAACACCGAAAGCGACGGCGTCGGGACATTGCGTAACAATCCACGCCGAAGCCGTGGCCGGACGCGGTCATCTGAGCGATACGCGGCCCGGCGCGCCTCACCACAACGCGCGGACGAGGGTCTCCTGAAACATGGTCAGCCAGTCGTAGGCGGCGAACATGGGGGTACGCGGGTCGTTCGCGTCCAGGTCGGCGGCCTCCTCGTACCACTCCTCCGTGATGTCGAGCCGGGTGCCGAGGGCCAGCCGCACGTCGTTGAGCGCGCGCAACCACACCTGCGCCTGCTCCTGGTCGAGCATGACGTCGGCGCCTTTCCGCGCGTCGCCGACCGCGCCCAGCACCGTGGCGGCCGCGTCCCGCTTGCCGTCGCGCAGGCCCATCTCGGTGTAGCGGCGGAATTCCACGGCCGCCGCGTCGTCCTGGTAGGCGTCGGGGAACAGCCGTGCCAGCACCGGGTCGTCGGGCTTGGCGGCCTTGTCCGCGATGCCCAGCGCGGCCAGTTCACCGTCCTCGCCCGGCCGCTCGCCCAGCAACTCCAGCATCTGCTCCATGAGCACCCGCACCAGGGCGGCCTCTTCGGGCTCCAGCCGGATGCGGACCCCTCTGGGCCCTCGGAGGGCGCCGCCGGCCTTGGTGACGTTCACAGGTCACCGGGCCGGGTCGCCACGGACTCAGTCATCGCGCTTCACAGTGGCCCACAGCCCGTAGGAGTGAAGGATCTCAACGTCGCGTTCCATCTCCTCGCGGGTTCCGTTGGCCACGACCGCGCGGCCCTTGTGGTGGACGTCGAGCATGAGCTTCTCCGCCTTCGGCTTGGGGTATCCGAAGACGGTCTGGAACACGTAGGTGACATAGGACATCAGGTTGATCGGGTCGTTCCAGACGATCGCCAGCCACGGACGGTCCGCGCTCCGGTCCTCGCCGACGTCCGGCCGGTCCAGCTCGACCGGCGCGGGTGCGGTGCTCATGCTCATGCCGCTCATGGGCCCGCTCTCCTCGCACTCCTCATCGGATCACCATCGGATCATCGTCTTCCTCCATGGTGCACGCCCGGCCCGCGTGCCGCACGCGCCGCCTCCCCCTAGGCAGTACGCGCGACGCGCCCTTTAGGGTTCCAGGTGTGGACCTTGGCGAGCTTGGCGTAAGCACGGCGCTGCTGACCGACCAGTACGAGCTGACCATGCTCCAGGCCGCGCTGAACAGCGGCACCGCGGACCGGCGCGCGGTGTTCGAGGTGTTCGCGCGGCATCTGCCGAATGGGCGCAGATATGGCGTCGTCGCCGGAACGGGGCGCCTGCTGGACGCGATCGAGGCGTTCTCGTTCGACGAGGCGGCGCTGGAGTTCCTGAGCGCCCGCGGGGTGGTGGACGAGACCACGGCGGGATGGCTGGAGAAGTTCAGGTTCACCGGGAACGTCTGGGGCTATCCCGAGGGCGAGTGCTATTTCCCGGAATCGCCGATCCTGGTGGTGGAGGGGACGTTCGCCGAGGCCGTCATGCTGGAGACGGTCGTGCTGTCCATCCTCAACCACGACTGCGCGATCGCCTCGGCCGCCTCGCGGATGGTGCAGGCGGCGCAGGGACGGCCGCTGATCGAAATGGGGTCCCGGCGCACCCACGAGCGGGCGGCGGTGGCCGCGGCGCGCGCCGCGTACGTCGCGGGTTTCGCCACCACGTCCAATCTGGAGGCGGGCCGCCGCTACGGCGTGCCCACGGCGGGGACCAGCGCGCACGCGTTCACGCTGCTGCACGACAGCGAGCGGCACGCGTTCGAGGCGCAGTTGGCCTCGCTCGGGCAGAGCACGACCCTGCTGGTCGACACCTACGACGTCGAGCGGGCCGTGCGCACCGCCGTCGAACTGGCGGGGCCGTCGCTGGGCGCGGTCCGGATCGACAGCGGCGACCTGGGCGTGGTGGCCCGGCGGGTACGCGCCCAGCTCGACGAGCTGGGCGCCCACGACACCCGCATCGTGGTCACCGGCGACCTGGACGAGTACGGCATCGCGGCGCTGGCCGCCGCGCCCGTGGACGGCTACGGGGTGGGGACGGCCCTGGTCACAGGCTCGGGCGCGCCCACGGCCTCGCTGGTCTACAAGCTGGTGGCGCGGTCGGACGGGCCGGAGGACGACGCGCCGATGCGTTCCGTCGCCAAGCGTTCGGCGGGCAAGCCGACGCGGGGCGGGCGCAAGGCCGCGATCCGCCGTGTCGACGCGCGCGGCACCGGGTACTCCGAGGTGCTCACCACGGGCGAGCCCACGCCGGGGCCGCGCGACCGCCTTCTGCACGTCCCGCTCATCCAGGACGGGACGGTGGTCGGCCGCGAGACGCTGGAGGCGGCCAGGGAACGCCATGCCCGGGCGGTGCGGGAGCTGCCCGCGACCGCGCTCCAGCTCTCCAAGGGCGAGCCCGCCCTCCCCACCGAGTTCGTCGACGGCGGTCCGCGGCGCTGAGGTCCCCGTGGGGTAGCGTCACAAGGGGAATGGGGAACGAGGAGTCGACCATGGGCAAGGCTCTGATCATCGTTGACGTGCAGAACGACTTCTGCGAGGGCGGGTCGCTGGCCGTCG
>Ga0164243_10009614_pt1 | contig 14056 bp, 15 predicted proteins | sample OricompcompostOP_FD_108781 | JGI IMG/M metagenome (GOLD analysis project Ga0164243, IMG submission 108781) | Organic Plus compost microbial communities from Emeryville, California, USA - Original compost - Organic plus compost (OP) | ecosystem: Engineered > Solid waste > Mixed feedstock >... | reverse complement strand
GCGTGACCGGTAGACCCTCCTCGGCGAGCTGCCTGATCCGGGGAACCAGGCCGACGGTGGACACGGTGACGTGGCGTGCCGACATGCCGAGCCCCTCCGGAGCGGGCGCGGTCAGACGGCGTACTGCTCCGACCACTGCCTTGTAGTTGGCGAGCGGCTCCCCCATGCCCATGAAGACCACGTTGGAGACCCTGCCCGCGCCCCCGGGGACCTCGCCGCGTCTCAGCGAGCGCGCTCCCGCGACGACCTGCTCGACGATCTCGGCGGTCGACATGTTGCGCTGTAGGCCGCCCTGACCGGTGGCGCAGAACGGACAGGCCATGCCACAGCCCGCCTGGCTGGAGACGCACATGGTCACCCGGTCGGGATAGCGCATCAGCACCGACTCGACCAGGGCACCGTCGAAGAGCCTCCAGAGCGTCTTCCTGGTGGTACCAGCATCGGCCTCCAGCGTGCGGATGGGATCCATCAGATCGGGCAGGAAGCCAGCCACCAGGTCGGCACGCTGACCAGCCGGGAGATCTGTCATCTGCGCAGGGTCGTCGACGAGCCGCTCGAAGTAGTGGACCGAGAGCTGCTTGGCCCGAAACGCCGGAAGGCCCAGCTCCTTCGCCGCCTCCTGCCGCTCGACCAGGCTGAGATCAGCGAGGTGACGCGGCGGCTTGGCACGACCCCGCGGCGGGGTCATCACCAACGGCAGGGCACGCCCGGCCTGAGCGGCGACCTCGGCCTCGGGAGAGTGCGGGGATGACGCAGACATGACCAGGCCATTCTCCCACCCGACAGGTCAGCGGCCTAAACGTCGCGGTCAGGTGTGCTCGATCATCAGCCAGAGCACGAGGGCAGCGACGCCGAGCACGACGATCGCGGTGGAGATGATCCCCAACCAGACGAACTCGGCGAATCGACGGGTCTTGCGGGGAAAGAGCAACGCCAGGGGTACGACGAGCGTCAGCCCAACCCAGGGAAAGAGCTCCTCCGCGCGGTCCTGACCGAAGACCGCGGCCAGGATCGCCCCGGCTACACCGGGCACCACGATGATGTAAACCAGTCCGGCGTAGAAACCCGCCAGCGCGGCGAACGTCGGATGTGAGCCACGCCACCAGCCGAACACGCCGGCATCGTCCCGGCTCGCGGCGTCGCCGCTCCCACCGGCATCCACGGGGACGTCCGGCTCGGCTGCGATGGCGGGCTTGTCGGTCATCGTCATCAACGGTAGCGGCCAGCAAGCGCGCCGGCCGCGCGCCCACGCTGGGAACCGCAGCTGTTTCGCTCCTGCCTGGCCGGCGTGCTTCCGGTGAGCGGGCCTGCCGTCGCACAGCGCCTTAACGCGCGCAAGGAGCCCGTCTCGTGGTCGGCCAGGCGATCGGCACCCGCCGCGTCGACCCGGCATCAGTGGCGCTGCTGCGCGATTACCTCGACGCGATCGGGCGCCGCTCTCTCGACAACCTCAAGTCCTTCGCAGAGGAGACCTTCGGTGACAAGTGACGCTCCGGCCACCGTCCACCACTCCGGCACTGTCGACGCTCCGGCCGAGACCCCGTCGGGGTAGTCCGGGACGTTCGGGCTCGGTTACTGACGGGTAATCGAGCTCGAACGTCCCGGACTACCCCAGGCAGGACAATCCTCCGAGCCCGTCGGGTCAGAACACCGCGTAGTGGAGCAGCAGCCACACCGGCGCGATGGTGGCCAGCAGCGAGTCGAGGCGGTCCATCAGACCACCGTGGCCCGGGATCACGTGGCTCATATCCTTGACCCCGAGGTCGCGCTTGATGACGGACTCGCACAGATCACCGAGGACGGCCATCACACAGGCGATCGCGCCGAGGGCGACCCCGACGTACCACTGGCCGTCGAGGAGCAGAGTAACTACGAGGATCCCGACAGCGATCGTGAAGACCACCGATCCGGCGAAGCCCTCCCACGACTTCTTCGGTGAGATCACCGGCGCCATCGGGTGCTTGCCGAAGAGAACACCGGCCACGAACCCGCCGATGTCGGAGGCGATGGTGACCAGGACCCAGACGATGATGCCCTTGACGCCGTCATCGTGGATCCCGCCCGCACCGACGCCGCCGCCCTCGTGGAGCATGAGCGCAACGAACGATCCCAGGAAGGGGATGTAGAAGATCGTGAAGACCGACGCCGTGGCAGTGCGTACGTAGCCGTCGACGCCGCGATGGAGCAACCACAGCATGGTCGCGAGCCCGGTGACCGCACTGGCCGTGACGAGCGCGTCTGCGCCCCAGAAGTAGGCCACCGCGACCATGACGATCCCGCCGAGCATGAGGGGCTGCTCGGGGAGATCGATCTGCTTCTCCAGGAGGCCGCGACGCAGCTCCCAGACGGCCACGGCGACGGCGAGGGCGACGACGACCATGAAGGCGGTCTTGACGACCAGCAGTGAGGCGGCCGCCACGCCGAGGAGGACGATAGCCGAGGCGATCGAGACCGGGACGTTGCGGCCGGCGCGGCCATAGTCCTTCTGCGGCTTCTTGGGTCCGTCCGCGGGCGGCTGCGAGGGAGTGGCGGGCATGGAGATGTCCGTCATCGGGCGGTTCTGGCTGCCGGGTCCTCAGACCTCGAGCAGCTCCGCCTCCTTGTTCTTCAACATCTCGTCGATCGCGTCGGTGTGCTTCTTGGTGAGACCGTCCAGGCGCTTCTCGGCCCCGGTGACGTCGTCCTTGCCGACCTCACCATCCTTCTCGAGCTTCTCCAGGCCCTGCTTGGCGGTCCGCCGCAGGTTGCGGACCGCGACCCGGCCCTCCTCCGCCTTGGTCCGGGCAACCTTGATGTACTCCTTGCGGCGCTCCTCGGTCAGCTCGGGGAAGACACAGCGCAGGATCTTGCCGTCGTTGGCCGGGTTGACGCCGAGGTCGGAGTCGCGGATCGCCTTCTCGATGTTGGCCATGGCGCCCATGTCGAACGGCGCGATCACGATGATCCGCGGCTCGGGCGAGGTGAAGGTGGCCAACTGCTGGATCGGAGTCGGGGTGCCGTAGTAGTCGACCAGGATCTTGTTGAACATGCTCGGGTGGGCCCGCCCCGCCCGGATCGCCGCGAACTCCTCACGGGTCGCCTCGACCGACTTGTCCATCTTGGCGTCGGCCTCGTTGAGGATGTCGTTGATCACGGGATCGCTCCTAGCTGGTGGTCTGCGGGCCTGCCGCCCGGTGGTCGTGCGTGCGGTCGCGCGGGCTCAGCCGCCGGTGACCGTCGTACCGATCTTCTCACCCCGTACCGCGCGGGCGATGTTGCCGGGCACGGAGAGGTTGAAGAAGACGATCGCGAGGCCGTTGTCGCGGGCCATGCTGATCGCGCTGGCATCGGCGACGCGAAGGTCGCGGGCAAGGAACTCCTCGTAGGACAAGGTGTCGAACATGACCGCGCCGGGGTTGCTCTTCGGGTCGGAGTCGTAGACGCCGTCGACACCCTGCTTGCCCATGAGCAGCACCTCGCAGCGCGCCTCGAGCGCGCGCTGGGCCGAGACGGTGTCAGTCGAGAAGAACGGCATCCCGGCGCCCGCCCCGAAGATGACCACGCGCCCCTTCTCGAGGTGCCGAATCGCCCGGCGTGGGATATAGGGCTCCGCCACCTGCCCCATCGTGATCGCGGTCTGCACCCGGGTCTCGACGCCGTGCTTCTCGATGAGATCCTGCAGAGCCAGGCAGTTCATGACCGTGCCGAGCATGCCCATGTAGTCGGCGCGGGCGCGCTCCATGCCACGCTGCTGGAGCTCGGCTCCCCGGAAGAAGTTGCCTCCACCGACGACGATCGCAACCTGGGTGCCGGTGCGCGCGATCTCGGCGATCTCGCCCGCGATCGCGTTGATCACGTCGAGGTCAAGACCGACCTGTCCACCCCCGAACACCTCGCCGGAGAGCTTGAGAAGCACGCGGTTGTAGCCGGTCACGGGGGTCCTTTCGTCCAGGTGCGGGGGCGGGCCGGGTCGGCCGGGATGAGGAAGGAGGCCGGTTCGATGATCACGCGTGGGTCATCGAACCGGCCTCCTTCGTTGTGTTGCTGTGAACCTATCCGGCCCGAGGGCCTTAGGCGCCGACCTCGAAGCGAACGAACCGCTTCAGGCTGGTGCCGGCCTCGTCGAGGACCTGCTTGACCGACTTCTTGCTCTCCACCACCGACGGCTGCTCAAGGAGGACGACCTCCTTGTAGTAGCCGTTGAGGCGGCCCTCGGCGATCTTGCCGATGATGTGCTCCGGCTTGCCCTCCTCGCGAGCAGTGGCCTCGCCGATCTCGCGCTCGTGAGCGACTACGTCGGCCGGCACCTCCTCACGGGTGAGGTACTGCGGGCGCATCGCGGCGATCTGCTTGGCGGCGACCGTGGCCCCCTCGGCATTGCCGTCGTACTCGACCAGGACACCGATGGCCGGCGGCAGGTCGGCCGCGCGCTTGTGGAGGTACGCCACGACCGGGCCGTCGAAGTAGGCGTACTCCCCCAGCTCGATCTTCTCGCCGATCGAGATCGCCAGGCTCTCGACGAGCTCCCCGACCGTCTGGTCGCCGACCGAGACCTTCTTGAGCGCCTCGAGATCGGCCGGCTTGGCCTCCGCGGCGGCGTCGGCGATCTTCTGGGCGGCGGCAATGAAGTCCGCGCCCTTGGCGACAAAGTCGGTCTCCGACTTGAGCTCGACCAGGACCCCCGGAGCATGCGCCACGAGTCCGGCCGAGGTCTCCCGCTCGGCGCCGCGAGCGGCGGCCTTGGCCGCCCCCTTGGTACGCAGGATGTCGACGGCCTTGTCGATGTCGCCGTCGGCCTCGACGAGCGCCTTCTTGGAGTCCATCATGCCGGCGCCGGTGAGGTCGCGGAGCTTCTTCACGTCAGCAGCGGTGAAAGCCATGTGCGTTGAGTTCCTCTGACTTCAGTAGTGGTGGGTGAGACGGCGTCTCAGGCCTCGGCCGGAGCCTCGGGCGCCTGGGTGGCCTCGGTGGCCTCGGGCGCCTCTGCCGGGGCCTCGGGGCTCGCCTCTGCGACAGCCTCGGCGACTTCGGCTTCGGTGGTCGCCTCGGCCGCGACGTCGGCGTCGGCCTGGGCCTCGGTGGCCACCGGGGACTCAGCAGCCGGAGTCTCGAGAAGCTCGCGCTCCCACTCGGCCAGCGGCTCGTCGGCGGCACCGGCAGCACCTTCGGTCTTCGCGCCCGAACGGGCAATCAGACCCTCGGCGACCGCGTCGGCGACCACCCGGGTGAGCAGGCCGACCGCGCGGATGGCGTCGTCGTTGCCCGGGATCGGGAAGTCGACCTCGTCGGGGTCGCAGTTGGTGTCGAGGATGCCGATAACCGGGATCTTGAGCTTGCGAGCCTCCTCGACCGCGAGGTGCTCCTTCTTGGTGTCCACGATCCAGACGGCGCTCGGCGTACGGCCCATCTCGCGGATGCCGCCCAGGGTCTTCTCGAGCTTGTCGCGCTCCCGCTTCATGCCCAGGAGCTCCTTCTTGGTGCGGCCCGAGCCGGCGACGTCGTCGAAGTTGACCTCGTCGAGCTCCTTGAGCCGGTTGATCCGCTGGTGCACGGTCGAGAAGTTGGTGAGCATGCCACCCAGCCAGCGCTGGTTGACGTAGGGCATGCCGACGCGGGTCGCCTGCTCGGCGATGGCCTCCTGTGCCTGCTTCTTGGTGCCCACGAACATGATCGTGCCGCCCTTGGCCACGGTCTCCTTGATAAAGGCGTAGCTGCGGTCGATGTAGGCCAGCGACTGCTGCAGGTCGATGATGTAGATGCCGTTGCGCTCGGTCATGATGAAGCGCTTCATCTTCGGGTTCCAGCGACGGGTCTGGTGTCCGAAGTGGACGCCGCTCTCGAGGAGCTGGCGCATGGTCACGACTGCCATGATGGTTCTTCTCCTGTGTGGTGGAGCCGTTCACCGCTGTGCTCACCCTTGCGCTGCTGGTGCCGAGGGCGGGCCGGTGACCGGATCCAGTCGGTTTTCAGTTTCGCGTCCATCGGCTGATGGACCCTGACGCCTGCGCGCGACCTGACCCTTGCGGGACTGAAGGTCGTCGCCCACGGGCGGCCGACGCCCCGGAGTGAGGCGCCGTCGTGGTCTGCGGACGTGCGAAGTCAACCCATACGGGCTGCAACACCCAGCCTAGACGCTCGCGGCGGCACGAGCGAATCACGGATGGCCGCCCGGCCCGACCACTCTTTGTCCACAGCCGCGGCTCGTGCCTCCCTTGTCCACAGTTGGTACGACGCCGCTGGCCCGCGCCCCACAACGAGGGGAGTCTGCTCCCATGACCCGCCGTAGCCCCGTGATCCTCACCGGTCGCCGTCGCGCCTCCGTCGCGGCCCTCCTCGTCGTCCTGGCGGCCCTCTGCGGTCTCGGCGTGCCACGCGCTGCCGCAGTGGAGGCCGTCGGCCACGGCGGAGGTCCGACTCCGACCGGCGAGGACCCGGTGGGCCAGTGGCCACTTCGCCCGCGTCCGGAGGTGGTGCAACGTTTCGACCCGCCCGATGCCCCCTGGGGCGCCGGCCACCGCGGTGTCGACCTGCTCGGCCAGGTCGGCCAGGCGGTCTATGCGGCGCTCCCCGGGCGGATCACCTTCGCGGGCGTGCTTGCCGGACGGGGAGTGATCGTCGTCGACCATGGCTCGACTCGAACGACGTACGAGCCGGTGGCCGCCGGCGTCCGAGTCGGTGCCGAGGTCGCCGCCGGGCGACGCATCGGCACCCTAGCGGTGATCCAGTCCCACTGCTTCCCGCGGGCGTGCCTGCACTGGGGCTGGATCGACAACTCGACCGATGCCTACCTCGACCCGCTGCGGCTGGTCGGTGCCCCGCAGCCGGTCCGGTTGTTACCGCTGTGGCGCGCCGCCCCGGCAGCACCGTCGCTCAGCCCACTACGTCGGCCGGCCGCCGGACGGCGGGCTTCCGGCCAGGAGTGACCCCAGCGCGTTCGACGTCAGGCCCGTGGATGCGCCTGCTGATAGGCGCGACGAAGTCGATCGGTGCTGACGTGGGTGTAAAGCTGCGTCGTCGCCAAAGAGGCGTGGCCGAGCAGCTCTTGCACTGAACGCAGGTCCGCGCCGCCCTCCAGCAGATGCGTCGCGGCCGTGTGCCTCAGCCCGTGCGGGCCGATGTCCGGAGCACCCTCGACGTCAGCGATCCGGCGATGGACGAGGGTTCGGACGGCCCGCTGGTCGATCCGTCGTCCGCGGGCGCCGAGGAACAGTGCCGGCCCGGAGCCGGGCACGGCGAGCTGTGGGCGTCCGCGAACGAGCCAGGCGTCGAGCGCATGCGCCGCGGGGCCGCCGTACGGCACGGTGCGCTCCTTACGCCCTTTGCCGAGCACCCGGACGACCCGCCGGTCGTCATCGAGATCGTCGACGTCGAGCCCAACGAGTTCGCCAACGCGGATTCCGGTCGCGTAGAGCATCTCCAGCATCGCGACGTCGCGCAGCCCGAGCGGACTCCCGTCATCGGCCAGCGCGGTGGCGGCTCGGATCAGCTGGTCGGCCTCGTCCACCCGTAGCACCGGCGGCAGCGCTCGCCGAGCCTTGGGCGAGCCCAGGCTCGCCCCGGCGTCGTACGTCGCCCGGCGGGTGCGTGCCAGCCAGCCGGTGAAGACGCGGGCAGCGGTGGCACGCCGTGCCAGAGTGGTGCGCGAGCGTCCGGTCGTCTGCTGCTTGGCGAGCCAGCTCCGGAGCGTGCGAAGGTCGAGGTCTGCCGGGTTGTCGAGGCCGAGTCGGGCGGCATGGTCGAGCAGCGAGGCGACGTCGCCCAGGTAGGCCCGGACGGTGTGCGCGCTCAGGTTGCGCTCGGAGACCAGGTGGCGCTCGTAGTCGGCGAGGACCCGCGCCGATGCCTCGGACAACGCCTCCTGCGCCTCATCCGTCTCACCAGTCACAGTCTGAAGTCTAAGAGCGAGCGGCATCCGGAGCGAGCATCCAGCCCTCGGGCACCCGCTCGACCAGACCGGCGCGCTCCAGATGGAGCAGCGCGGAGGCGACGGTGGCCACGGCCACCCCGGAGGCGCGGGCGATCGACACGGCCGACGCGCCGCGACCGAGCGGAACCCCATCGAGCACCTGTCGATGTCGCGTCGTCAGGTGATCGCGCGGACGGGCCGGCCCATGCCTGTCTTCGACGAGATACTCCCCCGGCCTAGCGACCAACTCGAGGACCTCCTCACCGCGGGTGACGATCACCCCGCGCCCCAGGCGAACCTGCTCCATCACCCCGAGCGAGGTGACCTCGGAGATCGGCCCCGGCACGCACATCAGCTGACGGTTGAGCTTCGTCGTCCAGTTGGCGGTGTTAAGAGCGCCGCTCCTCGGCGCCGCCTGGACGAGCACCGTGCCACGGGTGAGGGCGGCGATGAGGCGGTTGCGCCCGAGGAAGCGCATTCGCGTCACGGGGAGACCCGGTGGCAGCTCAGAGACGATCGCGCCGGTGTCGACGATCGCCTCGAGGAGGCGGGTGTTCTCGATCGGATAGAAGCGGTCGGCACCGCAGGCGAGCACCGCGACCGTCCGACCACTCACCGCGAGCGCACCCCGGTGGGAAGCGGCGTCAATACCGATCGCACCGCCGGAGACCACCACGAACCTCTCGGCGGCCACGCCGGCGGCAATCTCGCCCGCGGCCTCGACGCCGTACGTGGTCGCCGAGCGTGACCCGACCACGGCCACCGAGCGCTCGAGCTCGCCGAGACGCAGTGGGCCGCGCACCCACAGCCCGAGGGGCGCGCCGGCACGGTCTTGGACCGGTTCGATGCCAGCGAGGCTCTCGATCTGCGCCGGCCACTCGGCATCACCGGGAATCACGAACCGGACACCCGACCGCAGGGCGTCGTCGAGGACCTGATCGGGCCGGAGCGCGTCCAGCCGCGCCGCGACGTCCGCCTGCGCTTCGCTGACCGCGGTGTCGGCCGGCGGCTCGTGGAGGGCGGCGAACAGCGCCGAGGCGTCCATCCCCGCCAGGAAGCCATCGAGCCGCTTGTCGCCCGGCTCGAAGAGCAGATTGAGCGCGACTCGCGCCAGCCGCTCCCGCTCGTGGCCGACCGCGTCGAGAACCGGCGAGCTCACGCGGACCTCCGCGCATAGTCGGCGATCCGGAGCGACTCCCCCGACCGGAGGCGCAGCGCGGTATCAGTCTGTGCCGCGCCGGGCGCCGCGACACCGGACAGGTCAGCGACAGTCCATGCCAGCCGATGGACCCGCACCGCGCCGCGTCGGCTCAGCTTGCCGGCGTAGACGAGCTGGTCGACCGTCGACTGCGCCTCGGCCGCCAGTGGCCAACGCTCGCGGAGTGCCGCACCGGGGGCCTGCCCGTTCAGGTGCCATCGGGCGTCCGCATAGCGCGCCGCCTGACGCTCCCGGGCCGCCGCCACGCGGGCGCGGATCGTCGCGCTGCTCTCCGGCCGCGCGCCAGGGTCGTACTCATGCGGGCGCAACGGTCTGACCTGCCGGGTGATGTCGATCCGGTCGGTGATCGGACCGGTGACCTTCCGCAGATAGTCCCGACGCTGCTGCTCGCCGCAGGTGCAGTAGTTGTCACGGACGTCGGCAGAGTAGTTGCCGCAGGGGCACGGATTGGCGGCGAGCACCACGATGCTGCGCGCTGGCAACGTCATCGTCTCCTCGGCGCGGGCGACCGTGATGTCGCCGCTCTCGAGCGGCTCGCGCAGCGACTCGATGGCATCGGCGCGAAACATCGGGAATTCGTCCAAGAAGAGGACGCCGCCGTGAGCCAGCGAGATCTCTCCCGGTTTCACCCGGCCGGTCCCGCCACCTACCAGGCTGGCTTTGCTCGCGTCGTGGTGCGGAGCGGTGAACGGGGGTCGGGTGACCAAACCACCGGCGGGCTCGAGCACGCCTGCGAGTGACTGCACCGCCATGAGTTCGACCGAGACCTCCCGATCCAGATCCGGAAGGATCGTCGGGATCCTCTCGGCGATCGAGGTCTTGCCGCAGCCCTTGGGCCCCTTGAGCAACACGTGGTGGCCGCCGGCGGCGGCGACCTCGACGGCGAATCTCACCTCGGCCATGCCAAGCAGGTCGATCATGTCGAGCTCGTCGAGGCGGTTGTCACCGCGCCAGCCGAGGACGTGGCCACCGCTGCGGGTCGGCACCGGAGGAGCCTCGGGCAGCTCCTCGCCGCGGAGCTCGGCAACGACCTGCCCGAGCGACCTGAGCCCGAGCACTTCCATATGGGCGACCATCGCCGCCTCCCGCGCCTGTGGCTCGGGGACGATCACCCGAGCGACCCCGCGCTGACCCGCGGCCATCACCATCGGCAGCACCCCGGTCACCGACCGCAGGCCGCCGTCGAGGGTGAGCTCGCCGATGAACACGGTGCGCTCGAGCGACCCGGGGTGCACATGACCCGACGCGGCCAGGATCGAGACCGCCACGGCGAGGTCGTAGTGACTCCCGCCCTTCGGCAGGTCGGCGGGCGAAAGGAGCACGGTGATCCGCTTGGTCGAGGGCCACTCCAGGCCGCTGTTGAGGATGGCCATGCGCACCCGGTCGCGCCCCTCGGCGAGCGCGGCGTCGGCGCGACCGACCAGCGTCACGCCGACCTGACCCGGCGACACGTCTGCCTGGACATCGATGAGGTGGCCGACCGCGCCGCGCAGCGCGACGGTCCGAGTAGTCGCGAACACGCTCACAGCCCCCTGACGTGATCGATGACGGCCGCCCCGCGGGCAGGATGGATGATGGCCACCAGGTCGATCCGCAGGTCCGGCACCTGCCCGAGGTCGTGGTCGGCCATCCACCGCTCGGCGAGGCTTCGGAGCCGGGCGAGCTTCGCATCGCCGACCGCCTCATGCGGCGATCCGAAGTCGTCGCTACTGCGGGTCTTGACCTCACAGACCACCAGGACGTCGCCATCGCGCAGGACGAGGTCGAGCTCCCCTTCGTCACAGCGCCAGTTGCGGTCGAGCGTGATCATGCCCTGCTCGTGGAGATGGCGCTCGGCGACCGTCTCGCCGTACCTCCCCAGTGCCTGTCTTTGAAGTGCGGTTGTCGTCATGTCGGGCCTCTCGTGCGGTTCGTCGTGCGGCCAGCATCCGAGGCGGCGCCGACGACGGCCATCGCCGTACGGCGGACTGTGCACAACTGCGACGTGAACCGGCCCTGTGTAGACAAACCGGCTCATTTGGGATGACCGATCGGATGAATCCCGACCCGTTTCGCGCCGGGCTCGTCGCCCGGCTGCCTACGGTTCACGCGGGAGCAGTGCGAGGGGGTGGATGCGTGGCGGGCTGGAGCAGGTCGGATGAACGAGGTGCGGTGGCCGTCGAGGCGGCGCTCGTCACCCCACTCCTGCTGCTCCTGGTCTTCGGGATCATCGAGTTCGCTTTTCTCCTCAAGGACGATGTGGCGCTCACCTCCGCCGTCCGCGGCGGTGGACGCACCGCGTCGGCCAACGCCGGATCGGGCCCGGCCGGGGACGACGAGAAGGGCGACTGCCTGGCACCGTGCTCCGGTGAGAGCACCCCACGGCTGGCCCAGCTGGCGGCCAACGCGATCCAGCACAGCGGCACCGCACTTCCGAAGGACTCCATCGAGGAGCTGTGGATCTACAAGGCGAACGATCAGGGCTTCCCCGGTGCGAACGGATCGACCACCTGGAGCTGCGCCACCAACTGCGTCGAATACCGCTGGGTGGCCGCCAAGGACGAGTTCCGCTACTACTCCGGAAGCTGGCTCTCCAGCTCGATCAGCGCCTGTGCGAACAACACCCCGGACTCGGTGGGCGTCTACATGAAAGCCCACCACCGCTTCCTCAGCGGCCTCTTCGGCGCGGGGATGGAGCTCGCCGATCATGCCGTGTTCGCATTCGAACCGCTGCCCACGCTCACCTGCGCGGCCGGTACTCACCCGTGAGCCGTTTCCTCGCCCGGCACCGAACCGACGACGGGTACGTCGCGGTGTTGGTAGCGCTGCTGGTCGGGACCGTCTTCATCCCTCTCTCTGCGGTCGGCGTCGACATCTCCAGGTGGTACGTCGAGGTACAACGGGTGCAGAAGGCGGCTGACGCCGCGGCGATGGCCGGCGTCACCTACATGCCCAACGACTTCACGAGCGCGCGGACGACGGCGCTGGCGATGGCCGCCAGGAACGGCTTCGACAACTCGGGGGGCGACGTAGTCACCGTGACGGCCGGCGACATCCCCAGCCAGCTGAAGGTGACCGTCGAGAGCCGGGTGGGCAACGCCTTCGGCAGCGCGCTGGGAGTCGGGAGCACCACGGTCACCCGGAGCGCGGTCGCCGACTACACCGCGCCGGCGCCGATGGGCAGCCCGTGCAACACCTTCGGCAACGAACCGGCCAGCACCAGCGGCGCCGCGCAGCCGGTGGGCTCGGCGCTACCGACCTCGGAGGGCAGCACGTGCAACAACACGCCGAACTTCTGGGCCGCGGTGGAGGGTCCGCAGACCGACAAGACCCAGGGCGATCGGTACCAGACGGTCAGGTGCACCGAGAGCAACAATGCCCGCACCACGACGTACGGCTGCACCGGCGGCACCAACGCCGAGTACCGCAAGGACGGCTACTACTTCGCGGTCCACGTCGAGGCCGGCGCGGTCGGCCAGCCGATCGACGTCCAGGTCTACGACCCGGTCTATGCGAACGCCGGCATCTACTGCGAAAGCCTCCCGGCCGCGAAGAGCCTGAGCGACGACATGAATCCGTTCACGCCCTCCGACGGCAAGGACCGGTACGCCGCCGGGTCGTCCAAGAGTCCGAATCGGTTCTGCCCCGGAGACATCTCGGTCGGCTCCCCGCCATCGAATGCGCCCGCCACCACGACGACCTTCGTGATGCGCGGCGCGACGGAGACCAACAACCCGGCGAAGTCCACCCCGTACGCCGGCTGCGCGCACCAGTTCAACGGCTTCAAGACCGCTCCGAGCGCGAGCCAGCTCAAGAGCGGGCAGAGCAGCTACAACCCGCAGCTCGCCCAGGTCTTCCACGAGTGGTACTCGCTGTGCAGCTTCACCCCCGATCGTGCGGGCGACTACTTCCTCCAGGTGCGTACGAATCTCGCCTTCACCGGCCCGGCGACATACAAGAACGACACCAAGACGTCCGTACAGTCGGTCATCGCGACCCCGGCCGCCGCCGCCCTCGACACGGCGGGCACGACGTCGCAAGGTGCCGGAGCCAACTCCTTCACGCTGCGTGCTGTCCCCGCCGCGCCCAGCGCGCGCAGCGCGGTGTCGGTCAGCGGTTGGGACCGGATGCCGGTCCTCCAGATCGCGCCGTCGAGCACCGCGACCTTCAACCTGGCCCGGGCGCTCCCCAACACGAAGGGGCAGTATCTGACCTTCGACTTCTTCGACGCCTCGGACGGTTCGAGCGGCAGCGTGACCGTGCTGCCGCCCCCGGCGGCCGATCCCGCTACGCCGGGCTCGATCAACTCCCCCGGCGGGATCCCCGGGTGCCGCTGGGGCAAGAACGACACCCTGCCGAAGAACTACACGGGACTCTCGAGCTGCTCGGTGAGCGTCACCGGCTCGCAGACCGACGGCCAGCTGGTTCACATGGTCATCCCGATCCCGGAGGACTACTCCTGCGACGACAGCACGCTCACCGGCTGCTGGTTCCAGGTGAAGATGGCCTACAGCGGCAACGTCACCGACCTGACCACCTGGAGTGCGAACATCGGCGGCGACCCGGTGCGCCTGGTCGAATAGCTATTCCTTCGGCAGGTCGATGTCGGACGGGGTCAGCGTCTCGACGTTGACATCCTTGAAGGTGAGCACCTTGACGGACTTCGCGAACCGGGCGGGGCGATACATGTCCCACACCCAGCAGTCATTCATGGTGACCTCGAAGAAGACGTCCCCGGAGTCGGTACGTGCCTTCACGTCCACCTGGTTGCACAAATAGAACCGGCGGTCGGTCTCGACGACGTACTTGAAGATGCCGACCACGTCGCGGTACTCGCGATAGAGGGTCAGCTCCATCTCGGTCTCGTACTTCTCGAGATCCTCGGCGCTCATGAGCCAGACTCTAATGCGGCGAGCACAGCGTCGGGGTCGATGTCGGCGCCCTCGGCGAGCGCCTGGACGGATCCCACCCCG
>Ga0164243_10009613_pt1 | contig 14056 bp, 13 predicted proteins | sample OricompcompostOP_FD_108781 | JGI IMG/M metagenome (GOLD analysis project Ga0164243, IMG submission 108781) | Organic Plus compost microbial communities from Emeryville, California, USA - Original compost - Organic plus compost (OP) | ecosystem: Engineered > Solid waste > Mixed feedstock >... | reverse complement strand
GCTCGCGTACGCCGAGTCCTCGTTCCCCTCGCGGAGGAGGCCGACGTCCGAGCGGGCCGCGTAGCGGAGTGCGATTGTCATTTGCGCAATTCGATGACGGTCTTACCGATGCGGATCGGAACGCCGAGCGGCACCGGAGTCGGGCGGTTGACTTTGTTGCGGTCGAGATAGGTCCCGTTGGTCGAACCCAGATCTTCCACGATCCATTGGCCGTTCTGCGGGAAAATCCGCGCATGTCGGCTCGAAGCGTAGTCGTCGGTGAGGACGAGCGTGGAGTCGTTGGCCCGGCCGATGGTGATGGGCTGCTCCGTTAGGTTGATGACGGTACCTTGCAGAGGGCCACCGGTGACGATCATTTGCCTCGGTTCCCCCCTCTTAGGCTTAGATGCCTGTTTCGCGGGCTTGGTTGACAACTTGGGTACTGCGGAGGCCGTACGTGCTCCGAACAAGTCTGTCCGGATCACGCCGACCGCGGCAATCACAAAGAACCACAGCACCGCGAGGAACGCGAGCCGGATCAGCAGCAGCGTGAGTTCGGACATTGACCGTCTGTCTACCTCTAATCGCGCCGGAAGACCAGGGTCGTGCGTCCCAGCGTCACTCGCGTGCCGTCCTGGAGCTCGACCCGGCGCACCGGCTGCCCGTTGACGAAGGTTCCGTTCGTGGAGCCGAGATCAACGAGAACGACCTGCTGACCTTCGACCCGCAATTCGGCATGATGCCGTGAAACGCCCGGGTCGACCAGCCGAAGATCACAATCCGTGCCCCGGCCGAGCAAAGTCACCGGCGTCGTCAGCTCGAACGAGCGCTGACCCTGCGGGTCGTCCTGCGTCGAGACCAGCAGGCGCGGGCGGCCGCCGAACACGTTGCCGCGCGGCTGCGGCATGTCCGTGACCGGCTGCCTGATCTCGTCCTGCTCCACCGTCGCGCCCCGGATCACGCCGGACCGGATCCGGAACAGGCCCACCGCCAGATCGTCGGCGCGCTCGAACCGCACCCGGACCGGGCCGACGAACGAGTACCCCTGCTCCTTGGCGTACTCCCGGGCGAGATTGGCGAGCTCGTGGCTGATGCTGTCGGCGTACACCTCAAGGCGCTCGCTGTCGGTGGCGGACAACTCGACCACGAAATCGTTCGGCACGAGCGTGCGCCCCTGCGCCACGATCGCGGCCCTCTCGTCCATCTCCCGCTGGACTGCGCTGGCGACCTCGACCGGCTGAAGGTCGGACTTGAACGCCCGCGCAAAGGCCCCCTCGACCAACCCTTCGAGCCTCCGCTCGAAGCGCTGAAGGACTCCCACCGGGTACCTCCCTTCCTACTCACTGGTCGAGTCCGCCGCACCTCGCCGGCCGGCTCGCGCGCCGACCGTGCCCGGCTCGGCACCCTCTCCTGTTGTGCCACTCCACACGACCGGCCGGAAGTCGGCGCCGCTCGCCCCCTCTTCCGGCTTCGTCGTCTACAGGGATCGTATCCGGGTTCCTCACCACTGGCGGTTCCGTGCTAGCCTTTCAGCGCACCCAAAAAGGGCGGGTGGCGGAACGGCAGACGCGCACGGTTCAGGTCCGTGTGTCCGAGAGGACGTGAGGGTTCAAATCCCTCCTCGCCCACGCGAGCCTCCGTGTTCGCGAACGTGAGTTCGCTTCCCGGGGGCTTAGTGTTTGCCCAGGGGGTCCCGCCCCCTGGAACCTTTGACGGCCTCCGTGTTCGCGGACGAGAGTTCGCGTGCCGGAGGCTTTGTGTTTCCCCGGGACGACCTCCTGGAGCCCGGTGGCCTCGGCGGATCGCCGGACGGGTCGGCGCGGCCGGGCAGGGGTGGTTTGCTGCGCTCCTCGTGCAGGGGGTTTCCCCCTTTTCGACCCCCATGGTGTGGGGACTGCCCTCGATCGCGTGGGGTACGCGTCGGAGCCGTGTGGCAAAGCTCCCATTCGAGCGGGGTGAAGACTCCCCGGGCGTGCTTGATGTCACTCCGTGCCTTCGATCGTGGTGTGAGGCCCCGGACGGGGGAGTCCGGGGCCTCACGATGGGGGTGTTCGTACGGACTGCGTACGCGTCAGGTGTACGCGGAGTGACTTGACGCGGGCTTGCGAAGGGCTTTCAGGTCAGGCCGTGAGCAGTTGGTTGATCAGGTCGTTGAGGCTGATCAGGCCCGTTATCCGGCCGTCCGTGGTGACCAGGCCCAGGTGGGCGTGGGCGTCCTGGAGGGTGGCGAGGGCGTCCGGGATCGTCGTCTTGGCGTCCAGGCGGGGGGCCGGGCGGGCCAGCTCGCGGGGGGTGGCGCCGGGCTGCAGGAGGGCGTCGCGGACGTGCAGGACGCCGATGAAGTCGTCGGGGGACGCGCCCGTCACCAGGAGGCGCAGGTGGTTGGTGCGCGCCGCCACGCGGCGGACCGTGGCCTCGTCGGCGTCGCCGGGCACGGCGGCGGCCTCGGTGATCGGCCGGGTCAGCGGCTCGATGGTCTGGCCGTCCACGTGCAGGGCCCGGGTGAGCAGGTCGTGCTCGTCGCGGTCGAGCAGGCCCATGCGGCCCGATTCGCCGACCAGCATCGCGAGCTGGTGGGGCGTGCGCACGGTCGCGAGTTCGTCGCGGGGGCGTACGCCGAACAGGCGCAGCAGGCCGTTGGTGAGGCCGTTCAGGGTGGCCAGGAGGGGGCGGGCCAGCCAGGTGAAGCCGCGGAACGGGAGGGCCAGGCCCATCGCGGCGGCCTCGGCGTAGGTGAGCGCCCAGGACTTGGGGGCCATCTCGCCGGCGACCATGTGCAGGAACGTCACCAGGGCCAGGGCGACCGCGAAGGCGACCGGGACCTGGAGCGACTCGGGCAGGCCGATCAGGGCGAAGAGGGGCTCCAGCAGGTGCTCGATGGCGGGTTCGGCGACCATACCGAGGCCGAGCGAGCAGAGGGTGATGCCGAGCTGGGCGCCCGCGAGCATCATGGACAGCTCGCGGCTGTTGCGGATGGCGGCGCGGGCGAGGGTGCGGGCCACGCGGCCGGACCTGGCCGCGGTCTCCTCCAGGCGGTGGCGGCGGGCGCTGACGACGGCGAACTCGGCGGCGACGAACAGGCCGTTGCCGATCAGCAGGACGACGCCGAGCAGGAGCGCGGTGAGGGTGTTCATCGGGCGCCCGCTCTCGGTGCGTGGGAGGCCGGATACCCGGCGTCGTCGGCGGCGGGTCTTCGGGCGGTATGTCGAGGTCTCTTGGTTCTCATCGCTTCGCGGGTGGGTGGCGGGCGGGGGTCAGTCGGGGGTGCGGGCGAGCCGTACCTTGTCGGGGACCCGGCGCTGCACGCCGAGGACGGTGAGGACGGCGGTGTGCACCGTGTCATCGTCGTCGTCGAGCGTGTGGTGCGCGGTGAGCGGCACGGTGACGGTGTCGCCGGGCTCGGGCAGCCGGCCGAGCCGCGCCATGACCAGGCCGCCGATCGTCTCGTACTCCTCGCCCTCGGGCAGCGCGAGGCCGGTGGCGCGCTCCACCTCGTCGAGGCGCAGCGTGGCCGAGACGTCCCAGCTGCCGTCCTCGCGCGGCTCGGCGCGCATCGGCTCGGGGTCGTTCTCGTCGACGAGCTCGCCGACCAGCTCCTCGGCCAGGTCCTCGATCGTGATGATGCCGGCGAGGCCGCCGTACTCGTCGATGACGCAGGCGAAGTAGTCGTCGGCGCCGCGCATCTGCTTCAGCACGGCGGGCAGCGGCAGCGTCTCCGGCACCAGCAGCGCCGGGCGGGCCAGGCCGGCGAGCGGCGCGTCGCCCCTGCCGGACTCCATCGCCCGCAGCAGCTCGCGCAGGCCGGTCACGCCGACCACGTCGTCGCCGGCGTCGAGCACCGGGTACCGCGAGTGCCCGGCGCGCTTGAGCACGTCGAGGATCTCGGTGGCGGGGCGGTCGGCGCGCAGCGAGACCACCCGGGGCCGCGGCACCATCACGTCCTCCGCGGTGCGGTCGCCGAACTCGAGCGCCCGCTCCAGCAGGTCCGACAGGCGCTGCGGCAGCTCGCCCGCGGCCTCGGACTCGGCGATGATGCGGGACAGCTCCTCCGGCGTGGCGCCGTGCTCGACGTGCTCCACCGGCTCGACGCCGACCTTGCGCAGCAGCCGCGTCGCCGCGCCGTCGAACAGCCGGATCACCGGGCCCGCGACGGCCAGGTAGACGAGCGTCGAGCGGGCCAGGAACTTCGCCACCGGCTCCGGACGGGCGATGCCGAGGTTCTTCGGCGCCAGCTCGCCCAGCACCATCTGCACGGCGGTGGCGATGACCAGCCCGGCGGCCACGGCGACCCCCGGCACGACGGCCGGGGACAGCCCCGCGGCGACCAGCCCGGGGCCGATCACGTCCGCGATCGCGGGCTCGGCGATGAACCCCACCAGCAGGGTGGTGACCGTGATCCCGAGCTGCGCGCCCGACAACATGAACGACAGCCTGCCGGTAACCTCTAACGCGCGTCCGGCGGCGGCGTCGCCCGCGGCCGCCTGCTCGCGCAGCAGGGGCCGGTCGGCGGCGAGGAACGCGAACTCCTGGGCGACGAAGTAGCCGGTGCCGAGAGTCAGCAGGAGTACGGCCAGCAGGCCTAGAAAGGTGTTAAGTCCCATTACGGAGCACACCGTCCCGCGTGGCGGGGATGCGCCCGGAGATGTCGGTCACCCGTGCCGCAGCACGGGCAAGTACTCCACGGGTCCGAGGCGGACACGTCCATCCCTTCACTCAAGGTCTCTCCACGATAACGGGCATGGCCGGTCCCTGTGTTCCGAGTGTTCCCTGTTTCCGGTTTCGTTTCGTACGCCCGCCGTTCTGTGTACTTCTCCGCAGAGATACATCGGTCACCGGTAAGCGGATCGCAAGCGTGAGGGCGTAGCGTCAAATCAGGGTCACGACATGACATTGCCGGAGGTGTGCCGGTGGCTTTCACCGGGCGCCCACGGCGGCCCGGGGAAGCTCATGATCGGGCCCGAAGCCGGAGACGAGACGGCGTGCGCGCCGATGGAACGGAGGAGGAGCGGTGACTGAATGGCCGGGTGCGGAGGACGACCGCACACGGGCGGTACGGCGGCCCACGCAGGGGGGCACGCCCCAGCCACCCGGGTGGGCCGTCGCTGACAGGCCCGCGGCCGCGCCTCCCCCGCCTCGCTACGAGTCGCCGGAGGAGCGCCGGCTGAACGAGACCACGGTCCGCAAGGTGTCCCGCGTGTACGGCAAGCCGCGCAAGGGCGACAGCCCGGTGCAGCCGCTGCGGCGGTCCTCGGGCGGCGGCGGCGGAGGCGGCGGCTGGGACGGCGGCGGGCCGGCCGGGCCGCGGCGGCCGCGCCGGATCGGGCGGATCGTCCTGCGGTCGCTCGCCGTGTTCCTCGTGCTGGTGCTCGTGGCGGGCATCGGGCTGTTCGTCTGGATCAACTCCCGGATCACCGGCATCGAGGTGTTCGAGGACTACGAGGGCCGGCCGGCCGCGACGCCGGGCCAGGACTGGCTGCTCGTCGGCTCCGACAGCCGGGAGGGGCTGACCGCGGCCCAGCGCAGGCGGCTCGCCACAGGCCGGGCGGCCGGCAAGCGCACCGACACGATGATGCTGCTGCACATCCCCGAGGACGGCGGGCGGCCCACGCTGGTGAGCCTGCCGCGCGACTCGCTGGTGCCGATCGACGGGCACGGCAGCGACAAGCTCAACGCCGCGTACTCCTTCAAGGACGGCGGGCCGAAGCTGCTGACGCGGACCGTGGAGAAGGTCACCGGCATCCGGATCGACCACTACATGGAGATCGGGTTCAGCGGGTTCGTCGGCATCGTGGACGCGGTCGGCGGCGTGAACATCTGCGTCAAGCAGAACATCCGCGACCCCAAGGCCGGCATCAACCTGAAGAAGGGCTGCCAGGAGATGGACGGCGGCACCGCGCTCGGCTACGTGCGCACGCGCGCCACCGGCAACATCCCGGACTTCGAGCGCACCCAGCGGCAGCGGCAGTTCTTCTCCGCCGTGGTGAAGAAGGCCGCGAGCCCGGGCGTGCTCGCCAACCCGTTCCGGTCGATCCCGCTCGCGGCGGCCGCCACCGACTCGGTCACCGTGGACAACGGCACCGGCGCCTTCGACCTGCTGTCGCTCGGCCTGGCGATGAGCGACGACCCGGTCACCACGATCGTGCCGGTGGGCTCGTTCCCCACCATCAACGGGGTCAACTACGCCAAGTGGGACACGGCGAAGGCCACCAAGCTCTTCGACGCGCTCGCCGCGGACAAGCAGGTTCCCAAGGACGTCCTCGCCAAGTGACGCCCGCCGTCCTCGCGCCCCGCCCGTGCCGGCGGGCGGGGCGTACCTGCTTCAACGTGCCGTAAGCGTTCTGTAAGCGGGATTCCGGGACCAGACAAGCGGGATGCGGTGTCTTGTATAGGCAAGGACGACGGTCGCTCCGGGCGCTGATCCCGGCCGACCGGCCACGGCACGGCTCACCGCGAGAGGAGGGCGGCGTCGATCTCGCGCCGCGCGACATCATGAACTTCAAGGTCCTGGCCCGGAGCCCCATCACGTGGGCGGCCGTGGTGGTGCTCGCCGCGATCCTCGGCGTCCTGCTCTACCTGTTCCAGCCGTGGCGGCTCTTCACCACGGTGGAGGTCAACGAGGCGGAGCCGGGGGTGTCGGCGCCGGTCAGCGCGGGCGGCGGCGAGGCGGCCACCGATGGCGGCGAGGCGGCGGCCGGCGGCGACGCGGCGGCCACGCCGGCGAAGAAGGCCAAGGAGCTGTCGAGCGGCACCTTCATCAGCCACGAGCACTCCACCAAGGGCAAGGCGCGGGTGCTCGAACTGCCCGACGGCAGCCGGGTGCTGCGCATCGAGAACCTCGACACCTCCGACGGCCCGGACCTGCGGGTGTGGCTGAGCGACCAGCCGGTCAAGGAGGGCACGGACGGGTGGTTCGTGTTCGACGACGGCAAGTGGCTGGAGCTGGGCGAGCTCAAGGGGAACAAGGGCAACGCCAACTACCCGATCCCGGCCGACGCGGACCTCGACTCGCTGAAGAGCGTCACGATCTGGTGCAAGCGCTTCAGCGTCTCGTTCGGCGCCGCCGCCCTCACCTGACGCAGGGGCCTGAGCCTGGGGATTGCGCGGAAAGTTGTCCACAGGCTGTGGATGGCTGTGCACAACCGGGCGCGGGACTGTGGATAACGTGGGCCGGGCGGTGCGCGACCTGTGGGTACGCGGCACGGCCCGGCCGCCTGTTTCCGGGCGGGGCGCGGTTACCGTAGGGATATGCCAGAGCTGCCGGAGGTGGAGTCGCTCGCCGAGTTCCTGCGCGAGCGGGCGGTCGGGCGCACGGTGTTCGCCGTCGAGGTGCCGGCGTTCCAGGCGCTGAAGACGGTCGATCCGCCGATCACCGCGCTCCGCGGCCTGACCGTGAGCTCGGTCGCGCGGCACGGCAAGTTCCTCGATCTGGCGTTCGGCGTCGGCGGGCCGCATCTGGTCGCGCACCTGGCGCGCGGCGGCTGGCTGCGCTGGCGGGACGACTTCGCCGGGGTGCGGCCCGCGCGTCCGGGCAAGGGCCCGCTCGCGGTGCGGCTGCGGTTCACGCCGGACGAGGAGGGGCGCTCGCCGGGCTTCGAGCTCACCGAGATGGGCACCCAGAAGCGGCTCGCGGTGTACGTGGTGCACGATCCGGCCGAGGTGCCGGGCATCGCCGCCCTCGGGCCCGATCCGCTCGCCGGCGACTTCACCGCGGAGACGCTCAAGGGCATCGTGCGCGGGAGCCGTACCCAGATCAAGGGGCTGCTGCGGGACCAGAAGGTCATCGCGGGCATCGGCAACGCCTACTCCGACGAGGTGCTGCACGCGGCGCGGATGTCGCCCTTCAAGATCGCCGGGACGCTCACCGACGAGCAGGTGGACCGGCTGCACGAGGCGATGGTGAGCACGCTGCGGGAGGCGGTGGAGCGGTCGCGCGGGCTCGCGGCGAAGGACCTGAAGTCGGAGAAGAAGAGCGGGCTGCGGGTGCACGGCCGTACCGGGGAGAAATGTCCGGTGTGCGGGGACACGATCAGGGAGGTGTCGTTCGCCGACTCGGCGCTGCAGTACTGCCCGACCTGCCAGACCGGCGGCAAGCCGCTCGCCGACCGGCGGCTGTCCCGCCTGCTCAAGTAGCAGCCGGCCGGTGACGCGGCGTCGCCGGCGCGCTGCCAGAATGGCCGGGTGAACGTACCTGAAACCCCTGTTCGGTCCGTGCCCGAGGACGCGTATCTGCTCGACGTGCGCGAGCCCGAGGAGTGGGCGGCCGGGCACGCGCCGGGCGCCGTGCACATCCCGCTCGGCGAGTTGCCGGCCCGGGTGGCGGAGGTGCCCGCGGACGTGCCGGTCTACGTGATCTGCCGGGTCGGCGCTCGGTCGGCGCAGGTGACCGCGTGGCTCAACCATCTCGGCCGGGAGGCGGTCAACGTCGGGGGCGGCATGATGTCGTGGGCCGCGGCCGGGAAGCCGATGATCGCCGAGGGCGGGCACCCCCCTTACGTGGCCTGACCGCGAATGGCATAATTCGGGTAAAAGTTAACAACCGCGGGAGCTCGGGCGGAAACCGGGCTGAGAGGGCGGCTACTTCGTCGAAGTGCGCGCCGCCGACCGCCGAACCTGTCCGGATAATGCCGGCGTAGGGAGCGTGTGATGGGGTCTGCCGCCCTGCAGGACGGGTCAAGCACCCGGAACGACCGTAACGAGGCACCTCTCACTCTCGACGAGCAGCCCCCGCAGACCCTGGGGGTGCTCGACCAAGGCGCCTTCTGGGCGAACCTCGGCGTCAGCCTGCTGGGGTTCTCCGGGGCGCTGTTCCTGCTCGATCCCCTCGGCGACGCGCCGCTGACCTTCACCGCCGCGCTGGTCGCGGCCGTGGTCGGCAGCCTGGTGGGCACCGCGATGGTGGGGCTCGCCGCGGTGCCGGGGGCACAGACCGGACGGCCCGCGATGGTGCTGCTGCGCGGGTTGTTCGGGGCGAAACTGTCGTACGTCCCGACGGTGCTCAACATCATCCAGATGCTCGGCTGGGGCGCGTTCGAGCTCTGGGTCATCGCCAACGGCGCCCAGGCGATCTTCGGGGACGCGGTGCCGTACGGGGCCTGGGTGATCATCGCCGGGATCATCACGACCGCGCTGACGATCCGGCCGCTCGGCGCGATCCGGCTGCTGCGCCGGTACGTCACCGCCGGCGTGATCGTGTCGATGGTCTGGCTCACCGTGGCGCTGGTCCGCGAGGGCCCGTCGCTGACCGGCGGCTCCTGGGACGCGTTCGCGCCCGCGATGGACTACGTGATCGCGCTGTCGGTGTCGTGGGTGCCGGTCGCGGCCGACTACGCGCGGCACTCCCGGTCCGGCCGGGCCGCGTTCACCGGCGTGGTCGGCGGCTACACGATCGCGCAGGTGGCCTGCCTCGCGCTCGGCATCATCGCGCTCGCCCTGGTGGCGAACGACGCCGACCGGGTGTGGGAGGCGTTCGTGGCCGCGCCGCTCGGCGCGCTGTTCTTCGGCATCCTGGTGCTGCGCGAGACCGACCAGTCGTTCGCGAACGTGTACTCCACCGCGATGTCGCTGCAGAACCTGCTGCCGCGGGTGGACCGGCGGCTGTTCAGCGTGGTGATCGGCGTGCTCACCACGGTGATCGCGCTCGTCGTCGACGTGAACTCCTACGGCGCCTTCCTCGCCGTGATCGGCGCGGTGTTCGTGCCGATGTTCGGGGTGCTCGCCGTGGACTACTTCGTGCTCGGCGGCGGCGCGCGGTGGAACACCGCCGAGGACGCGCCGTCGCGCTGGCTCATGGTGCTGCCGTGGCTGCTCGGCTTCGCCACCTGGTGGATCCTCGCCGCGCAGCCCGGGGGCTCCTGGTGGGACTCCTGGTGGGTGACGCTGCGCGAGTCTGTGGGCTTCACCCCGGCCCCGTGGATGAGCGCGGCGGTCGGCGCGTTCCTCGTCCCGGCGCTGGTCACGCTGCTGATCGGGCTGCCCGCGCGGCGGCGCGCGGCCCGGCGGGACTGACCCCGGCGAGCGGCGGCCGGCGCGTCGGCGTACGGCCGGCATCGGCCGCCGCGATCGCCCGCGGTCAATCGACCGTGATGCCCTCCAAGGCCAGCAGACGGCGCTTGGCCTCCGCGCCGCCCGCGTAGTTGCCGGGCTTGCCCTCCGCCTCGATCGCCCGGTGGCACGGCACGATGAGGCAGACCGGGTTGGCCACCAGCGCGTTGCCCACCGCGCGCAGCGCCTGGGGCCGCCCGATCCGGGCGGCGAGCTCCCCGTGCGTGGTCACCGTCCCGTACGGCACCGCGAGCATCATCTGCAGCACGGTACGCGCGAACGGCGTGGCCAGCCGCAAATCGACCGACCCGGTGAACGCGCGCAGCCGCCCCGCGAAGTAGGCGTCGAGCTCCCGGCGCAGCGGGTCGAGCCGCCGCGGATCGGGCCCGATGAACCGCCCGATCTCCCGGCTCACCCGCTCGAAGATCGCGTGTTCGTCCTCGAAGCTGCAGGCGGCCACGCCGCGCGCGGTGACCGCGAGCACCAGCCGGCCGACGGGCGTGTCCGTGGTGCCGAAGGCGATCTCGGGCGGGGACACGCCGACGTATCCGGGCGCGGTCACCCGAAGCAGCGCTTCTAAGTCTGGTGTCGGCATCGCCCACGTCCTCTCCCGCGGCCGGCCGGTTCACGTGCTCATGACGCCCCGGCGACCGTCCCACCAGCGTATCGGAGCGGTCTCAGCCCTGGAAAAGCGGCAAGATCAAGTGGGGAGAACGGGCACGATGGGGACGTGGGTGACGAGAGGGTCGACAGCGCCGACGACGGCATCGCGCGTGCCGTGGTCGCCAGCTCGGCCAACGCGATCGTCGCGTTCGACCGCGATCTGGTGGTGCTGGTGTGGAATCCGGCGGCCGAGCGCATGTTCGGCTGGGCCGCCGAGGAGGTGATGGGGCGGCGGGCGCCGATCGTCCCGGCCGACCTGGTCGCGGAGCAGAACGCCGCGCTTGAGCGGGTCCGCACGGGCGGGCGGGTGTCGCTGCGCACCAAGCGCATGCGCCACGACGAGTCGCTGATCGACGTCGTCGCCGACATCAGCGCGCTGCGCTCGGAGGCCGGGGCGCTGCTCGGCTACACGTTCGTCTACCACCTGGTGGAGGAGGACGAGACCGCCCGCGACCACTACGCGCGCCGGGACCGGCTGGTGCGGCGGCTCACCGACGTGGTCGGCGACATCAACGCCGAGCTGGAGCTGCCCGCGGTGCTCGACCGCATCGCGGCGAGCGTGACCGAGCTGACCGGCGCGGACGCGGGCTGCTTCGTGCTGATCGAGGACGAGCGGCTGCGGCTGGTGAGCGCGCACCGGCTGCCCGCGGAGATGCGCGGCGTCACCGGCGAGCTGCGCACCAGCCTCGTCGGCAAGCTGCTGCGCACCGGCAAGACCGTGCTGCTGGAGAACGGCGACTCCACCGGCCTCGACGAGCTCGTCTGGTCCCGGCTGCCCGGGTTGAACGCGGTCGCGCTCGCGCTCGCCGCCGTCGGGAGCAGGCCGTACGGGGCGCTGTACGCGTTGTTCGCCTCGCGCCGGGTCGGCCACGTGGAGCTTGAGCTGCTGGAACTGCTCGCCGCGCACGCGGGCATCGCGGTCGGCAACGCGCTCTCCTACCAGGAGGCGGTACGGCAGCGCGCCCACCAGCGGGCGGTCGTGGACGCGTCGGCGGACGGCATCGCCGTACTGGACGAGCACGGGCGGGTGCGGCAGTGGAACCCGGCGGCGCAGGAGCTGACCGGGTTCGCGGCGGACCGGGTGATCGGCGAGCCGCCGCCGTTCCCGCTGCCGCCGCCGGGGGAGAAGCTCACCACGCAGCTGCCGTCCGGGCGCTGGCTCGACATCGTGAGCGCCGAGATCACCGAGACGTCCGAGATCGTGGTCGACTTCCGCGACGTGACCAAGGCGAAGGAGCTGGAGGAGGCCAAGGACCTCTTCCTCGCCACGACCAGCCACGAGCTGCGCACGCCGATCACGGTGGTGCGCGGGTTCGCGGGCACGCTCGACGCCAAGTGGGACGTGATGTCCGACGCCGAGCGGCGGGCGGCCGTGCACACGATCGCCGAGCGGGCGAACTCGCTGAGCCGGCTCGTGGACCACCTGCTGCTCGGCGCGCGGGCCGGGGCGGAGGAGCTGCAGATCCGGCTGGAGACGTTCGACCTCGCCGAGCGGGTGCGCGCGGCGACGCTGGGGCTGCAGGCGTTCTCCGAGCGGCACCGGGTGGAGGTGGACGTCGCCGGGCCGCTCTCGGTGATCGGCGACCCGCTCGCCGTGGACATCCTGCTCGACCAGCTGCTGGAGAACGCGTTCAAGTACTCGCCGGACGGCGGCCTGATCGAGGTGGCCGCGTGGGCGGAGGGCGACCAGGTCGTGGTGGTCGTGGACGACGAGGGCGTGGGCATCCCGCCCGCCGACCGGGAGCGCATCTTCGAGCGGTTCGTCCAGGTGGACAGCGGGGACCGGCGGCGGTTCGGCGGGGTGGGGCTCGGGCTCTACATCGTGCGGAACCTGGCGCGGGCCCAGGGCGGGGACGTGACCGCGCACACCCGGACGGGCGGCGGTACCCGGATGCGTCTAGTGCTACCCGCCGCGAATGCCCTCAAAGGGGACAAAGTATCCTCTTCCATCATGACCGGGTTCGCTAGCGGACCCGACACACCCAAGCGGTAACAGGGCGGTCACAGATAGCCTGATCTATTGTCGAATGTGCACAAGCCGTAATGGCGTCGCGGTTTCCATGCCCGAAGAACGGGGCATTTCGGTCGTATCTGGGTTGTCTTTCCTCAGGGGGAACAGAATCGGGGAGGTGAGTGCGTCGAGCGCCGTCCTGCTTCCATACGCGCCGTCCAGCGTCGCCGTCGCACGCCAGCGCCTCAGCGCCGATCTTCGGGCACGGGGGATCTTCGCCGCGGTAGCCGACGATGCCGTCCTGGTGATGAGCGAGTTGCTGAGCAACGCCTTGCGCCACGCCTATCCGCTGCCGTCCGGGCAGGTCAAGGTGGCGTGGGAGTTCACCGACGGGAACGTCGAGGTCCGGGTGAGCGACGGCGGCGCCGCCACCGCGCCGCGCGCCGGACGGGCTCCGCTCTCCTCGCTGGGCGGCCGAGGACTGGGCATCGTGGAGTACCTGGCCGAGAGCTGGGGGGTGCGGTACGACGACGACTGCACCACGGTCTGGGCGGTCGTCTGCACCCCCCGGCCGACGGTTCCCAGCCAGAACGGGCAAAGTAGCCACGATGCACAGAATGCCGAAAATGGCCAGATTAAGACGCCGGAAATGAGCGTGCTACGCGAGTAGCGCCGGGCGGGGATAGAGCAGAATACGCTCGGCCGTCGACCAGGCGGTGCTGACCAGCAGATATACGCCGGCCGCGAGCGGAAACACCGCGGCCGCGAGCACCACCCCGAACGGAACCGCCCGCAGCGCCTTGATCGGCACCTCGCCCATGCGCCGCGACGTCACCCAGGCCAGTGCGGCCAGCGCCGCGAACAGCCCGACGAAGACGAGGGCCGCCGGGCTGAACAACCCCGACGTCGCCACGACCGCGGCGAAGTGCTCCCCGAGCGGCACCCCGAGGGCGGACTGCGCGAGCAGCAGGTTCGGCTGACCGGCGATCGTCGCCGAGACGAACAGCTGGTAGGTGACGGCGAAGAACGGCGCCTGCGCCAGCGCGGGCAGGCATCCGGCCAGCGGCGTGGTGCCCTCCTCGGCGTACAGGGCGGCGACCTCGCGCCGCAGCCGCTCCGGGTTCCGCTCGTACCGCTTGCGCAGCCGTTCCAGCCTGGGGGCGAGGCGGAGCCGGTCGCGGTGGGCGCGGGCCTGGCGCAGGCTCAGCGGGAGCAGCAGCACCCGTACGGCGAGCGTGAACAGCACGATCGCGACGGCCGCGCCGGTGAGGTCGCCGAGGGAGGAGACGAGCCGGTAGGCCGGTTCCAGAATCGGGTCGAACATGGTGAGCCCCTATCGTCCGCATGCGTGGGTACGGCGCGGCGGCCTGCCGCGCGTCGTGATTCACAGGACATGACGAACGCGCCCGCGGCCGGGTCCTT
>Ga0164243_10009611_pt1 | contig 14057 bp, 13 predicted proteins | sample OricompcompostOP_FD_108781 | JGI IMG/M metagenome (GOLD analysis project Ga0164243, IMG submission 108781) | Organic Plus compost microbial communities from Emeryville, California, USA - Original compost - Organic plus compost (OP) | ecosystem: Engineered > Solid waste > Mixed feedstock >... | reverse complement strand
GCGCCCGTAGGCCTCCGCCACCTTGTTCAATCCTTTCATAATTTCCCGCAAGTGCTCGGGGCGGTCCACATTTTCCGCCCGGTGCGTCGTCACCAGGAAATATTCGCCGCTCGTCAGGTTCAGACGTTCCAGAATGTCACTCGAAGCGATTTCCGGCTCGTAATGCTTCATCACTTCATAAATGGGGTTTCCCGTAAGAACGATTCGGTTGCTCGGAAAACCTTCGGCAATCAAGTGCTTCTTGCTCTGCTCGGTATACGGCATATTAATAGAAGAAATGGCATCAATGATACGCCGGTTCTTCTCCTCCGGAACGTTCAGGTCAAAGCAGCGGTTTCCTGCCTCCATGTGCACCACGGGATACCCGAGCCTTTCGGCCAGAATCGCGCAAAGGGCGCTGTTGGTGTCCCCGAGAAGCAAAATGGTGTCGGGCTTCTCCCGCTCCAGGATATCTTCCATTTGCGAGAACATCGCCGACAGCTGCGTTCCCAGGGAAGCCGCCGAGTCCTGCAGCACATAGTCAGGCTTTCGCAATCCCAGTTGGCTAAAAAAGATCCCGCTCAGCCTTTCTGCAAAATTCTGCCCGGTATGCACCAGCACGTGGCGCTCTGCATACCGGTCCAGCTTCGGAAGAATGAGACTGAGACGGATGATTTCAGGCCTTGTACCCAAAATGGTCATAATTCTCATAACTTCCGTCTCCTATTCTATCGCTTCGCCTTCCTCCGCCGTTTGGCGGACTTCATGAGTTTCAGCTTGCGAACTGCTTTTCCAGGCTTCCGTTTCCGGGACCTTCTCGCAGCTTTCTTCACCCTTCTCTTACGGATGATCCGGATACGGAAGGATGTTCTGCCTCTGGGCCGCCGCGCCTTGCGAGGGGCATGCGCCGGCTCCTCCGGAGGCTCAATCGGAGGCTGAGCCGGTACCTCAGGCTCCGCAAAGATCAGCGGCGCGCGGTTTCCGGGCATCAGCCAGTGCGGATACAATGTGCGCCACTGATTCATGATTTCATCCAGCCTCCGCTGATAGGTCTCAATTCCGTACATCGCCCTTGCCGTCGCTTCATTGTGGAATCCGGTGTTCGCCAGGGCAGCCGGATCGTCGAGCAGTCCGGCAACCTTGTCGGCCAGCCCTTGCACATCTCCGGCGGGTACGGCCAGGTGCCCATTGCCTGTACTAACCATCAGCTCGCCGAGCCCCCCGGATGCAAAAGCGACCACCGGTTTCCCGCACAGCATGCCTTCCAGCGCGGTCATTCCGAAGCCCTCCGACACCATGCTGGGGACGACAAGAATGTCCATCGCGCTGTAAACCGACTGTACCGATTCGACGAAAGGGATAAACTGGAACCTTGATTTATATCCGGAAAATCTGACATCCGCCAAACAGGCTTCGTAATAGCGATGATCCGCAGCCCTGCCGATGATCACAAAACGGCATTCGGGTCGTCTGGGGCATAGAGATATCGCCATACGAATAAACTCTTTTAAGCCTTTCTCCGGATGAATGAAAGCGGAAATGTAGCCGATGCACTTATGCTCCTCTTTCAGCCGCAGCCCTTTCCGCTCGCTCTGCCTTACCATCTCGCTGAAGGAATGCAGCCGTTCGCTGTCCGTAGACGGAGGCAGCAGGCTGATCGGGCTGCTGATTCGTCCCAGGAACACCCTGGCGGCAGATTCCGAAATCGAGATAATCCAATCGCTGTAAAAGTCAGCAATGTTCAGCACGTCCGTCGTGAACTCGTTCTCCTGAATGACCTCCGTCACTTTCCAGACAACAGGGATCCCGAGCGATTTAGCAGCGATTGCCGGCAGCGCGTTGACGATGGTGTTCGTCAGCACCAAATCCGGCGCAGTCTCTCCGATGAGCCGGACGACGGAGGCGTAATCGGGATGGCTGCGCAGCTCCTCGGCATTCTGCGGCAGCCGGGAATCCGGGTTATACATGCCGTACAACAACGGGAAGGTCTGAATCATGACCTGTATTCCCTGTTTACGGGCATGATCGGTCAGCTTGCCTTCGCCCGGGGCCACTAAGATGCAATTGAAATAGGCTGACATGTACCGGCAGAACAGGAGCAGCAGCTTCTCGGCTCCTGTAATGCTTTTGGTATTGCTGACATGTGAGAACAGCATTAATTTAGGTTTTGTCATATCCATGCTTTAGGACCACTGTAAAATCGTACAGGGGTACGAATCACACCTCCTTTCACCCAGGTAATACAAGATATGAGAGGCGCATATACGCCGGAACCGACACATGGTGCCCGCCATCCGTCCAAAAATGCGTTCAAACGTATAGGGCCTATGCGTAAATGATCGACAGCATCTCGTTCAGGCGCTTGCTGTACGTATGGTCCCTGAACGTTCTCTCCAATGCATTCAAAGCGATCTGTCTGCGTTCTTCCTCATGCGCAAGGTAATATTCGATTTTGTCCAGCAATTCCTCCGGGGAGCTGTACGTTTCGATCTCCACGCCCGGTGTGTAATATTTCGCCAGGTCGCTCCGGCTGTCGCTGATCTGGAGTGTGGCGCAGGCGGAGATTTCAAAGGTGCGGGGATTGGGGGAAGCTGCGGGAATTTTGACGGCGTTGTTGTTCACGGTATCGTCCTCATGGGAGCGGTGCAGATTGATGACGATCTTGGAACCGTTATAAGCCTCCGCAGTTTCAGCGGGCCCCATCCATTTATTGAGCTCGATCCGGTCCTGATAGGCCGTATATTTAGGCAGACGGTCCCACCAGATCCCGTTGATCACCGTTTTATGCTGCATGAGCCGGTCAATGATCGGGTCAAAAAAGGCGATGCGGTTCCAGTAGGCCGAGCCGATAAAGCTGACATCCCGGCGAAGCGGGGATATATTCCGGGACGGACGGTAGTATTCGGTGTGGGCGGCAAACGGCAAATGATAGACATGCGTGCAGCCCAGCTGCTGGTAATAAGGAATGCAGTTTGACTCCAGCGTAAAAATGTAGTCATAATGCTTGACATTCTCCATCGTCATGTCGGTATAGTAAGGATCGTCTGTAAGCCAGACAGCGCTCCGGATTCCGAGCTGCCGGACGGTATCCATCATTTCGTTATTCACGAACATACCGTCCAGAACAAGCACCAGATCGGGAGCGGCCTGCAGTACCGCTTCGACGGTAAGCTGCCCCGGCTCGATAATGATCACTTCGGCGACCATCGACCGGAGCGTGGAAGAGATGGCTTCATCCAGCGGAGAATACGGGAACCCTTTGCCGGATGCGATATACAGCACACGGATTTGACGGAACGGCACAGGATCCGCTCGCCGGCTGGCAATCACATCCGCACGTCCCCGCAAATAACCTTCATGATATCCGCTCCGGTAGCCGTCCTCACGTCCCCTGGCTCTCGCCTGGGCCGAATCGTAGCTCAGAGTCAGATCGGGAACCCTTGCGGGCCATTTAACCTTCGACATATCGACACTCCCTCGTTTGATATTGTCCGGTGTCAGAACTGTTCCAGGAACGTTCTCATCCGGGAAATAAACGTATGCTCCTGCCGGGTCGTGTACAGCCCGCGGGCCGCCATGATTCTCCGCTCTTCTTCATGCTCCAGATAATAGTTGATCTTGTTTTTAAGCTCCTCAGGGGATGTAAAGGTTTCGATGTCATAGCCCGGTCTGTAATAATTGGTGAGATCTTCACGGATGTCTGTAATCTGCATTGCACCGCAAGCGTTGATTTCATAGGTCCTCGGGTTGATCGATTTCCCGCTGATCCGGTGACTGTTGCGGTTGTCCTGCCCCCATTCATCGGGACGATGGATATTAATGACCACTTTCGATCCGTTGTAATAACGGACCGTCTCCTCCGGCGGAATAAATCCAAGCCTTACCGAGCGCCCGAGCAGGTCTTGCTGGGACAAGCGCTCCCAAAATCCCCCGGCAATCAGCACGTTTTTATCCCTCAGAAACGGCGCCAGTTCATCGAAGATGGCGACACGGTTCCAAAAGGCATTGCCTATAAAGCAAATGTCGTACAGATGCTCCGGTCCGCAGCGCAAGGGCTTGAACATGTCAACGTTCACGGCCAGTGGTAAATAGTGGACTCTTCTGACCCCGAGAGCACTGTAAAAAGGCACGCATCCCAGTTCGTGGGTAAACACGACGTCGTACGCGGTGCACGCGGCTGCGGTATCCTCACTAAAATAGGGATCATCGACAAACCAGACGGCCGTCTTGATCCCCATCGCGCGAACCCGCCGGATATCCTCCAAATGATTTTCGGGAAATACATGCAGTCCGTTCAATACGAGGATGAGATCGGGACGTTCCTTTTGAGCAAGCTCCAGCATCTTCGGAGCCTCTACGACGATACATTCTCTGACCAGGCTGCTCAGAGCGGCGGATATCCCCTGATCAATGGCATGAAAGCCCTGCGGAATATAAAACACTTTCATGTCCCGGTAATAAGGCTCGGTAGCAGGTATCCGTTCCATGACAGCCTGACAGACACCAAGGCGCAAGCCGTCCTCGTAGCCCTGAAGGTAACTGGCGCTTGCCGCCGTTTCAGCCACATTTTCCACAGTCTTCACCCTGTCTGTCATGAATTGTGAAAGAACAATATAAATATATGCGGAAGAGGCAATTGCATCATGGACGACAGCCTTCGTACGGCTAAATTGGCGGATGCCCTGCCAAAAAACGGCAAAAAGCCTTTCGCCCCATGGCTGTATCCATGGAGCGAAAGGCCTGACTGTGTCCCATTCCCTCACGTTATTACTTGGATTGATAGGCTAACAAATGACCATCTTCATAGCCTTTGGCAAAACCCGCGTTGAACCCTTCATTATAAGCTTCATCAAATCCTTGGCTGTACGCCGAGTCCGGACTGGTATGAGGCTCTACGCCTTGAGCCACAGGAACCGGCAGCACCGGTTTCGCGACCCGTTTCCGTTTTCTGCGGATGCTTTTGATCCGGTGTCTTCTTTTCTTCAGAAGTAGGCTGTTCCGCCGTTTTTTGGTCTTGGTGGCCCGTGCTTTACGGGCAAGCAGCAGGCGCTTCCCGGATTTTGACCTCCGAGGACGTTTTTTCTTCGTTATCATCCGTTAATCCTCCTGTAATTCTCGGGTGGCTGCGGAATGGGCGGATAGAGATGCGTTTAACCAGGGCGGCGCGGCATTCCCGCTACGGGGCTGGCACAGGCTGATGCCCGTGAGCATCCGGCACAATGCATCCTGATGCTGCGTCAGAAGCCGGATATTTTCAAGAAGTGCCCGGGCAGAGAGGTCCGACTCGGAAGAAATGTCGGCGATGCTCCCGAGAATCCGGGCCAGCGCCTTTTGGCTGAGCGCGATGGATCGAATGAGCTCCAGCTTCGTTTCCTGCTCACGAAGGAGCAAACTCATTTGCCCATGTCTCCGAGACCGTAATCACCGCCGCCGAACATGCCTTCCCCGCCACCGCCACCGCCGTACTCTTCTTCTTCCTGTACAAGCAATGCTTTCAAGTTGCTGCACAATCCATTCTCCATCTTCGTAAGCCCCTCCAGCAGTTCCACGATCTGACCGTGAATCTGCAGAGGCTCGCTCAGTTGATTTTCATGGCTTGCAAACGCGTCCGAGTTCAAATGATTCAGCGTCCAGTTCCGCATTTTCTCCGCTTCGACTGCTTTGGCTTCCAGAATCATGGCGATGTTCCACTGGATTTTGGAGGCGGCGTCCAGCATATGCAAAAAGGCCTGTTCTCTGCTCATACCCAGCACTCCCTTACGTTTCTCCCGAAGTTATTCCTCTTCATTGCTGCCCATCTCTTTCACCACGTGATTCAACGTTTCCGCCAGTGCTTCCTGCAGGTCAGCAATGCTGCTAAGGTAAGAAATGATGCTCTTGTTGATCTGGCTGGAATTTTCAATCAACCCGCTCACACCGTCAAACTCCGGATGTTCATCGGGCAAATCATGAATAATCTGGGCCATCCGGACCGCCACTTGACGCTCGGCATCCAGAACCCTGGCCATCTGTTGCTTGGAATGTGACATATGGGTGAGCATTTCATCAATTTTGCTCTGCATTCCGGTCCCTCCCTGGTGTTAGGTCACGCCGTCTGCGAATAGGCGGTCCGCCTGATCCGCATCTGCCTGCTATATCCTATGCCGCCGCCCTGAAGACAGTTACGCGAATGGAGGCGTGATCCGTTTTTTTTCTTATCATTTTTTTGTAATGATCAGAGCACAGGGTTGTCAAGATGCGGAGGTGCGATGATCAGATCCCCTTCCGGCACGGAACTCACCTGATCCATTGGCCATGCCGATTGTATTCTGTGGTCCATATGCCAGCGGTTCAGGGCATGCCTGGACGCAAAGGGCCTTAGCGTTCCGCGGGACCACTGGTACACGCGTCCGCCGGAGCCTGCCACCAGCAGACCGTCAGCCGCTTCGCCTGGTCCCGCGGACTGGGACTGGGATGCGGTATCCATCATCGTCCGGATCTGGTCGCTGGACAGCGGCTGCACGCCGTCCGGGATTTGCCGGATATCCATCATGGACAGCAGTGTGGCTTCAGCCGCATCCTGGTCCGTCCCGCCGCTGACAGGATATTTCTGTCCGTTCAGCAAAAAATACAGGCGTCCTGCCTGGTCCCGGACAAGTACGTGTGACGGGTACAGATCATGCCCGCTTCGAAGTCCGGGGAACCTCGCAAGCGCGCCTTCCTTCATGCTCGTCACCCAGGCGTAAGGGTTATCCCACTTATTGATGTAGTATGTCTCATTACGCTGGTGAACCGGTTCAAACTGCTGCCCCAGCTGCTTCATGCTCACGCTTCCGAAATGGTGAATAAAAGAGTCCCCCGCAATGATCAGCTTCCGTCCGGTAAGCCGAAGCCGGATGATCCAGTCATCGTCCTCATAGTTGCCGATCCGGTACCCTTCATCCAAATATCCGATGCGGTGCAGAACATCCCGGCGGAGCAGCAGGCAGAAGCCGACCAGGCGGTCGGTTTCACGCCATAACCCTTCGTTCGGGACGTTATAACGGGCGGCGAACGCCCACATCTCCTCGACGTTTTCATAGGGAACCGGAATCTGCTGCTCTCCGCCGATATAGTTCGTCACGGGCCCCACGGCGCCGATTCGGGGGTCGCTGTCCAGGCAGCGGAGCATATGGCTCAGCCAGCCCGGGGTGACGAGCGTATCATTATTCAGAATGACGACGGTTTCCCCCTTTGCCATCATCATGCCGTAATTTACGCCGCCGGCAAATCCGCGGTTCACTTCCAGTCGGGCATACCGGATGGGCCAATTCTGCCGCTGCAGGCGGGCGGCCGTATCATCCGTTGATGCATTGTCGACGACGATAATTTCATGCGGCTCCGGCGTATGAGCTTCGATGCTTGCAATGCATTGGATCAGAAATTCGGCTTGATTAAAGGTCGGAATGATGATGCTGGTGCCCTGGAACGGAATATGAAACGTGTCTTTTCCCCTTTGCAGTCCTTCCATATACCCGCGCTCGTAACCTTTGTTGTACCGGCTGCTACGAGGCGCCGCCAAGCTGGACAGCCAAGCCCGCTGTCGTTCTTCATCGATCCTGATCCGCCTCTTCATCTTGATCCCTCCCCGTTTGCACGAATGGTGTTCTTGTCGGTGGTGCATTCCTATTTTCCCGCGTATGGCGTCTCGCCGGATGCCAGCTTGTCGGCCAGATGCCCGAAGTCCAGCGCGACCTTGCCCAGCTGGCTGGCGATGCGCTCGCAGATCACGACAGCGGGAATGCCGCTTGCCACCACAGCCAGGTCAAACTCGCATCCGGCCGCCTCGGCCATGACTCTCGGGATGTCGCGAAACCCGCGTACCGGGCTGATCACGGCGGCAATATTCAGAGCAGCCGAAGCCCTGAGTACGTCTGCAAGCTCGGGAGCGCGGTCTCCGATCAGGAGCAGCCGTCTTCCATGGAGCAGCTGCTGCAGCAGGCCATGCTCATGCAGCGCATAATTGATCGTGGACGTCGTTAATGTCAGGCTGCGGTAAGATATCCCGTAATGCCGGAGCACGGGAAACAGCAGGCCCTGAAACGTCGGCAGGCGGGAATGCGGAATGCCGATGATCCCGGCTGTGCGGAGCGATTCGGCCAGCATGTCGCGGGCCTGCGGATCAGGCAGCGTCATTCCGGCGTTCGAGAGAAAGCGGCCCTTTTGCCGCACTTCCTCCACAGGGAGCACGGTATCATGAGCCAAGGCCAGCAGCTCACCGTCTCCCAGACGGACGACCGATAACGGCTGGCCGGTGGCCAAGGCATGCTCCATTCGTCCATAGACTTCCTCGGGACGCAGCAAAGGCAGCCAATGCTCCTTGTATACCTGCAGCCCGGCAGCGATAACCTCCCCGGCGCCGATCTCGGGCAGCACTGTATAGGGCGGAAGATGGGAGGCGACTGTCTCCTCCACTCCCTCTGTGTATCCGGCACGGTAGGCTTCCTCACGCATGGCTTGGATATCGATTTCGGGCACCGGACGGGCTGCTTCCTTCAAGTCCTCCGGAGGGAGTTGAAGCGTATCGGGCGCAGGGACGAATAACGGCGGTTTCGGACGCACCTTGCCGTAACGGGGCTTGGTATTCCTGACCATTCTGCCGGGCGGAGCCTGGTGCCTGCGGGACGAAAGGCGGCGCTTGGACCCCTTGAAACGAAGAGCCCTCTTCCAAGAAGGAATGAAGGCTCTCTTACGGATAGGAGGGCGGCTCATGGGAGAATTCCTTTCATCTTCTTACCGGCCTCCTGGAGGGATTCAAACGTGCCCGCGTCGCTCCACCATTGCTGAAGGATATCGTATTCCAGCCGCCCGTCTGCGGCATAGACGTTGTTGACGTCGGTAATTTCCAGTTCCCCCCGGTCCGATGGGCGAATCCCGGAAATAATATCGAACACGGCGGTATCGTACATATAAAAGCCTGTGACACAGTATGAGGACTTGGGCTTCGCCGGTTTCTCCTCAATCAGGCTGATGAGTTCGGGATGTGCCCGGTCAAACACCGGAACGCCGTATCTCCGGGCATCCTGTACCTGCTTCAGGAGCACCCGAGCCGTTCCGGCGGGCTGCCGCATAAATTTGTTCACATACGGGCCCAAGTCGTCCAAAAACAGATTGTCTCCAAGCAGAACGACAAATTTTTCATCCTTGACAATAAAGCTTCTTGCCTGGTCCAGCGCTTCGGCGATTCCTCCCGCAGACTCCTGAATCCGGTAGGTCAGCTGTACTCCAAAGTCCTGTCCGCTTCCCAAGAAGTCCGTGTACAGACCTGCGGACTGTTTACCCATGACAATGAGAATTTCCGTGATGCCTGCCTGGCGCAGTCTGTCGATGCCATAGACGATCATCGGATATTTTCCGACAGGAAGCAAATGCTTGTTGATCAGCCGGGTCAGCGGATACAACCGGGTACCTGTCCCGCCTGCCAAGATGATACCTCTCACTGCACTCCTCCTCCTTCAGATATGCTGCCTGCTTTTTCAATAAACTGGCGGGGATCGATATGCCACTTATCCATAAACAAGCGATGGTTCCGGTCAATCAGCTGTTGAATCTGGTCGGAGGCTGACCGCATGAAGCTGGCGCTGCCCTGATGGTATACAAGCGCGTCCCCGCACACTAGCAAGCGGTACCCGGCCAGCCGGGCCCTGTAGCAGTAATCGTCATCCTCATAATGACCCGGCGAGAATGCTTCGTCCAGGAATCCAATCCTGCTCAGCACATCCCGCTTCATGAGCAGGCACATCCCGATAATCCGGTTGACTTCTACCCAACGGGACGGATCTGACTGATTGTTCCGGGCAGCCACCTGCTGGAATTCCTCGATATTTTGAAAAGCGACCTCCACCTTCTGCCTGCCCGAGGCCGCATTCGTTACAGGACCGACCAGACCGACATCCTCCCTGCTGTGGAGAGCCGCAAGCATATTGGTCAGCCAGTTGGCCGTCACCGTGACATCGTTGTTGAGCAAGAGCAGATCGTCCCCTCCGGCTGCCGCCAGCCCCATATTGCACGCGATTGGAAACCCCCGGTTCTCCGGGAGGGAGATAAAAGGGATCCCTTCCTTGATGCAGTAGTGGTCGGTACCGTCCGTCGAGGCGTTGTCCACAACGATGATTTCATAGGGGGTATCGGTGTATTGGCGGATCGCCCCGACACAGGTCGCCAGCAGCGGCAGGCCGTTATAAGTGGGAATAATGATGCTTGTCATACGCGTGTCCGTACTCATCGTGCATTCCTCCGCAAGGCGACTTCCACGCGGGTGCCTGCCGATGCTGGAGGTATCCAGCCGGCACTGAGCAGCGCATGGAGCGCTTCCGCATGGTCCCCGATGATCAGGTCGGCCACCGCGTTGCCGGCACCCGTGTTGCCCGGGCGTTTCCGGTTCGCGGTGATCACGTCTACCGGCTTCACCAAAGCGAAGTGGTAGCCCTTTGCCAGAGCTAACGCTTGGGCCTTGGGAGGAACCATCAACTGCCCGACGCCAATATCAGCGATCAGACGTCCAGCCAGGGCATGGGGCACGGCCGTGAGGGAATTCGCCCCAAGCTCCTGGTGTCCAAGCACCGTATTCAAAAAGCTCTTGCACCGGGTAACTTCGTCCTGCTGTCCAAACAGCGGCAGATACGGATTCAGATCATTCAATGCAGCATCCACGCCTTCATCCACCTTATATATAAAAGGGGCCAGCTCCTCGGCAGAGATCGCGACATCCCCGTCCGTAAACAGCACGATGTCCGCCGAAGTCATGGCGGCCCCCACGCTGCGGCCCACGTCATGTCCGAGCCGATCCGGAAAATGGAGCAGGCTGGCGATCCGGTGCTTTCGTGCGACCAGGTAGCTCTGGTCCCGGCAGCCATTCAGTACGACAATGACTTCGCGAAGCGGCAGCCGTTCCAACTGCTGAAGCACCTTGCCCAGCGTATCTTCTTCATTGCTGGCACACACGACCGCTGCGGCTGATCCGGCCAGCGGCAGCGGAATGCGGTTATCCTTCCGGCCGCTGCCTTTGGCATAACCGCTGGTGTAGTTTCTGGACAGCCGGAGCATCGCCTGGATATCCGGACGCTTCTTCACATGGGCCGCGCACCAGTCGGCAAACGTCCGTTGAAGCTGCGACTCATGAAGGAGAGCCTCGGCTTCCTCTGTCATAGCGCCAGCCCCGGCGAGAAGCCCTGCCTGATAGGCGGCTTCCAACAAGGGACCTTCCTCCGCCCGGTTCACAGGCATCAACGCCACGCTGCCCCGTACCGCGATGGCCCGGCCGCGCGGCCGGGACCTTTGTCTGCCCCGCTTCCTGCGTACCGGAGCCATCATGCTTTTTCTTGATCTTTTTCCCATCAGGCTCCCCTTCTGACCCGCTTTCGTTCCCGGCCCAGATCGCTCCGGGCGCCTCTTGGACCGGGTTCGGACAAGTACCAATCGACCGCCTGGATATGATCCGTGAGGACGACCTGCTGCAGGGGATCTATCCCGTCCACTTTGGCCCTCCGCCGGTTCAACCGCCCGACCGGCACCTCATGAACCGCTTCGACCTTGAGTCCGGCGACGACCGCTTGGGCCAGGGCGAGGGGAGGGACCGACAGGCATTCCGTTCCGAGCAGATCGATGGCGCGGCGGCTTAGCGCATGCGGCACGGCGGTCAGAGAGGCTCCCTGCAGATCGGGACGGCGCAGCAGCGTGTTCAAGGCATGCTTGGCTTGAACGACCGGATGCGCCTGCCGGAGCCGGACCGGGCCGTTATAACGGTTCAGGGCGACATCTACCCCGCCGAGGACCGCTACTGCGAAGGGCCGGAGCTGCGGGGCCTTGATCGGCATATCTCCGTCCAGGTACAGCATGACTTGGCCCCGGGCCGCTTGCGTGCCTACGCTTCTACCTGCATCATGTCCCAGCGGCTGCTCATACCTTAGCACACGGGCTCCCGCGGACTCGGCCGCCTCTGCCGTCCGGTCGCGGCATCCGTTCGCCACAACGATAACCTCGCAGGAAGGATGCACCCGCAGAGCCTCCCGGACCACGGCGGCAATCGTCTTCTGCTCATTCATCGCAGGGATAATCACCGATACGACAGGGACAGCGTCGGAACGCAGCACCCGCCTTGCCTGCAATTTGGTGTTGAACCGCATCTTAGGCCTTGCCGCCGACTTCGCTGCCTGTCGGTACCTTCGGCGCATGATCCGATAGGACCGCCTGTATGTTATCCGCCTTTTCATCCGCCGCTGCATTCGGCACATCCCTCCCTGTCATGTCGGCTCGTATCTCATCACATCCTATGCCGGCGTTGGTGCAGGGGAAGCGGCTTTTGTGCATGTATTTGGGTCAGGTTCACCGCATTTCCTCCCCTTCTCTTGCCTGGCGGCACAACAAAACAGGCGCGGGGAACGCCCCGCGCCTGTAAGTTTCAATCAGTTAGCTTCAATCATGATCTGTAGTTTCACTAGGTTCGGCATCAACCCGATACGCGCTTCGCTGTCTCATGCTCCGCTGCGTGTATCCCGCGGCTCCTTTCCCCGACGGGGAGGCTGCCCCGATCGCGATCCAGGACAGAAATCCGAAGGTTTCCGGGCCGCCCCGTCTCCGCACCACTTCGATAAAGGCGATATCCTCCCGCTGCGTGTTCAGTACCGCATAGAAATCCGGATGGTTGCACATCGCCACGATCACATAATGGGTGTTCGGATAAGGTTCCTGCAGCGTAACCGGCACTTCCACCTGCACCTGGCCTTCGCCGATCCGGAAGGAAGTGATCCCGTACTGCTGCACGGCCGGCTGTCCCGAGGCGCTCTGTACAGGGGCAAAAGCAAGCTGCTCACTGGTAACCGATTTGGCGGCGATGTGTTTGCTCTGAATCGATCCGTTCTGGAGGTGCTCCGAGTGAACCGCCCCCGGTTGAAGATGCCAATCCTGTATGCTCTTCGCCTGCAGGTGAAGCGGAAGAATCGATTCCGGCTGAATATGGCTGCCGTCCACCGTGTTCGGGGCGATTTTGTCGCCCGTTACGGCCTCATCCTGCAGGGAATCGGTGGTGACGGATTCTGGCGCCAAGTGATGCAGCTGGACGCTGGCTGCCTGCAAGTGACCCGATGTAATGGACTCGGGAGCGAGGTGCTCTGAACCGACAATCCCCTCGTTAAGATGATGTTCTTGGATGAGACCCGGCTGAAGGTGCCATTCCTGCACAATGCCGGACTGCAGATGGTGCGGCTGGATCGCTTTCGGCTGGATATGGCCGCTGCCAACTGCGTGGGATGCAATTTTATCTCCCGTTACGGCTTCGCTCTCGAGCGCATCGTTGGTTACGGAATCCAGTGCCAGGTGGTGCGGCTGGATGCTGCCTGCCTGCAGATGATCCGGGGTGACGGACTCGGGGGCCAGATGACCCGGACCGACCGCTCCTTCGGCAAGGTACTCTCCCTGAATCAGGCCGGGCTGCAGATGGTGCCGCTCGATCGATTTCGGCTGGATGTGGCTGCCGTCAATCGTGTTCAAAGCAATTTTATCTCCCGTTACCGCCCCATCCAGCAGCGAGTCGGTAGTGACGGATTCCGGCGCCAAGTGATGCAGTTTGACGCTGCCCGGCTGCAGATGATCCGACGTAACCGATTCGGGTGCCAGATGATCCGGACCGACAATCCCTTCGTTAAGATGATGTTCTTGGATGAGGCCCGGCTGAAGGTGCCATTCCTGCACAATGCCGGACTGCAGATGGTGCGGCTGGATCGCTTTCGGCTGGATATGGCCGCTGCCGACTGCGTGGGAGGCAATTTTATCTCCCGTTACGGCTTCGCTCTCGAGCGCATCGTTGGTGACGGAATCCAGCGCCAGGTGATGCGGCTGGACGCTGCCCGGCTGCAGATGATCCGACGTAACTGATTCGGGTGCCAGATGATCCGGGCCGACGGATCCTTCGGCAATATATTCTCCTTGGATCAGGCCCGGCTGCAGATGGTACGGGTGGATGGATGCCGGCATGATATGACTGCTGTCGATCGCTTTGGAGGCGATTTTATCTCCTGTAACGGCTTCGCTCTCAAGCGCATCGTTGGTGACGGAATCCAGCG
>Ga0164243_10009610_pt1 | contig 14058 bp, 10 predicted proteins | sample OricompcompostOP_FD_108781 | JGI IMG/M metagenome (GOLD analysis project Ga0164243, IMG submission 108781) | Organic Plus compost microbial communities from Emeryville, California, USA - Original compost - Organic plus compost (OP) | ecosystem: Engineered > Solid waste > Mixed feedstock >... | reverse complement strand
GGACAGCGCCTGGGCCACCGCCGAGGACTCGGCCTCGTGCGCGGTCTCATACGCCATGCTGATCTCCGCGACCGCCTCGTCGAACGCCAGGCGGGTCAGGTTGAGCTGGTTCATCACGATCAGTGGTTCGCCCAGCAGGTCCGGCAGCGGTACGGCGGCGCGGCCGGCGAGCCGGTGGCCGGGCGGCACCTGCGCCTGGATCGTCGCGTGGCCGAGCAGCCGCGACTCCAGGTGGCCGGGCGGCGGGATCGTGGAGATCGCGAAGTCGGTGTCATCGCGGCCCAGCCGCTCGAACACGCGCAGCGGCTCCTCCTGCCGGGCGTCCAGCATCGGCAGGTCCGCGCCGTGCGCCGCGATGAACGGCGCGAGCAGGTAGTTCACGGTCGCCGGGGGCGCCAGCACGGTGAGGGTCAGCGACCGGTCGCCGTCCTCGGAGCCCATCACGTCACGCGCCCGGTCGGCCCGGGTGACCAGGTCCCGGGCGATCGGCCGGAACCGCGTGCCCGCCGCGCTCAGCCGCATCGGACCGGGACCGCGGACGAACAGCCGTACGCCGAGCTCCTGCTCGAGCGACCGCAGCTGCCGGGAGACCGACGGCTGGGCGACGTGCACGGCGCGCGCCGCCGCGGTGACCGAGCCGGTGTCGGCGACCGCGAGGAAGTACCGGAGCACCCGGATCTCCATGACCGCCTCCCCATGCCTCGCAGGCATCGCCCACGTCGATAACAAGTATTAGACGCTATCGCCGGCGCACCGGAAACTGGGCGCATGTCACAGGCCCGCCGCGCCGGCACGGCGTCGTTCATCGGCACCACGATCGAGTGGTACGACTTCTACATCTACGGCACCGCGTCCGCGCTGGTGTTCGGCAAGCTGTTCTTCCCCGGCTTCAGCCCGGCCGCCGGGATCATGGCGTCGTTCGCCACGTTCTGGGTCGGCTTCCTGGCCCGGCCGCTCGGCGGCATCGTGTTCGGGCACCTCGGCGACCGCATCGGCCGCAAGCGCACGCTGGTCACCACGCTGATGCTGATGGGCGTGGCCACGTTCCTGGTCGGCTGCCTGCCCACGTACGCGACCATCGGCGTCGGCGCGCCCGTCCTGCTCGCGCTGCTGCGCGCCGTGCAGGGCGTCGCGGTGGGCGGCGAGTGGGGCGGCGCGGTGCTGATGGCCTCGGAGCACGCGCCGAAGGGCCGCGGCGTGCTGTACGGCATGTTCGCCCAGCAGGGCTCGCCGGCCGGGTCGATCCTGGCGTCGCTGATGTTCCTGCTGTTCGGCATGGTGTCCGACGCGTCGTTCCTGTCCTGGGGCTGGCGGGTGCCGTTCCTGCTGTCCGCCGTGCTGGTGGTCGTCGGCCTGGTGATCCGGCTGAAGGTCGAGGAGTCGCCGGAGTTCGCCGCGGTCCAGCAGCGCGCGGAGGTCGTACGGCTGCCGGTCGCGGAGGTGCTGCGCACCGCGTGGCCGGCGGTGCTGCTCGGCGTCGGGGCCAGCGCGCTGGGCATCGCCTCGGCGTACTTCACCAACACGTTCGTGCTCGCCTGGACCACCACCGACCTCGGCATCGACCGGCAGAGCATGCTGAACGTGCTGCTCGGCGTGTCCGTCGTGCAGTTCCTGTGGCAGCCGGTCGCCGCGCTGATCGCCGAGCGCGTCGGCGTCGTACGGCTCATCACGGTCGCGCTGGCCGGCAACGTCGTCCTCGCCGTCCCGATGTTCCTGGCGATCGGCACCAGGGCGCCGCTGCTGATCTTCCTGGCCATCGCGGTGACGGTGGTGGCCGGGTCGGCGTACTACGCGGTGCTCGCCGGGTTCCTGGCGAACGCGTTCGCGCCGCGCGTCCGGTACACCGGGATCTCGCTGTCCTACCAGCTCTGCAGCACGCTGATCGGCGGCACGACGCCGCTGATCGCGCAGTGGCTGCTCACTACCTCGGGCTCGATCTGGCCGGTCGCCGGGTTCAAGATCGGACTGATCGTGCTCACCGCGGTGTGCGTCGTCGGGCTCGCCCGGTACGGACGCCGCCACGCCGCCGCCCCCGCCGTCACCGCCACCGTCTGACCCCCCGTTCCCGGAGAGGACCCGCATGCGCCTGGACGCGATCTTCCGCAACGGCCGCTTCACCACCCTCGACCCGCGGCGCCCCACGGCGTCCGCCGTCGGCGTGTTCGGCGGCCGGATCATCGGCCTGGACGCCGACCTGGACGGCTGCACCGCCGCGTTCGAGGCCGACCTGGGCGGCGCGCCGGTCGTCCCCGGGTTCAACGACGCGCACCACCACCTGAGCCTGCGCGGGCAGCGGCTGCTCGAGCTCGACGTGCGCACCGACGTGGTGCCGACGCTGGACGCGCTGTACGAGGCGGTACGCAAGCGCGCCGCCGAGCTGCCCGAGGGCGCGTGGATCCACGGCTCCGGGTACGACCAGAACAAGATCGGCGCGCACCCCACCGCGGACGCGCTCGACGCGGTGTCCGGCGGCCGTCCGGTCTGGCTCCAGCACTGCTCGGGGCACATGGGCGTGGCCAATTCGGCGGCGTTCGCGCTGGCCGGCCTCGCGGACCGGACGGCCGTACCGGACGTACCGGGCGGGCACGTCGAGCGCGACACGGACGGGCGGGCCACCGGCCTACTCCAGGAGTCCGCGCAGAGCCTGGTCCGTACGGTGTTCCGGCCGGCCCCGATGGAGGACTACATCGCCGGCATCGCCGAGGCGTGCCGGGTCGGGCTGAGCGAGGGGCTGACCAGCGCCACCGAGCCGGGCATCGGCACGACGGCCGTCGGCAACGGCCCGGCCGACCTGCACGGCTTCCTGACCGCGCGGGAACGCGGCCTGCTCGGCATGCGGATGACCGTGATGCCGTACGTCACCGCGCTGCGCGACGCCGGCGCGTTCGAGCCGGGCGGCGACTGGTTCGGCCTGGACCTGGGCCTGCGTACGGGGATGGGCGACGAGCGGCTGCGGATCGGGCCGACGAAGATCCTCTCCGACGGGTCGCTGATCGGCCGGTCCGCGGCGATGTGCCACGAGTACCACGACGACCCGGGCAACTCCGGGTTCTTCATCTTCGAGGCCGAGGAGTTGCGCCGGATGATCGTCGAGGCGCACCGCTGCGGCTGGCAGGTGGCCACGCACGCCATCGGCGACTCGGCGGTGGAGTCGGTGCTCGACGCGTACGCGGAGGCCCAGCGGCGGCACCCGCGCGAGGACGTACGGCACCGCATCGAGCACTGCGGGATGGCCTCGGACGCGCAGGTGGCGCGGATCGCCGGGCTCGGCGTGGTGCCCGTGCCGCAGGGCCGGTTCGTGTCCGAGATCGGCGACGGGATGGCCCGCGCGCTCGGGCCGCGCGCCCGGCTGGCGTACCGGATGCGGGCGTTCCTCGACGCCGGCGTGGTGCTGCCCGGCAGTACGGACTGCCCGGTCGTGGCGGGCGCGCCGCTGGCGAGCATGCACGACATGGTGAACCGGCGGACGGCGAGCGGCGCGCCGTTCACCCCGGAGGAGGCGGTGACACCTGAAGAGGCGCTGCGGGCGTACACGATCGGGTCCGCGTACGCCGTGCACGAGGAGCAGGTGAAGGGCACGCTGACGCCCGGCAAGCTCGCCGACTTCGTCGTGCTGTCCGATGACCCGCTGGCCGTCGCGCCCGAGCGGATCCGGGACATCGGTGTGGGCGCGACCGTCGTCGGCGGGACGGTCGCCTACGACGGCGGGGCGGTCGCGGGAGTGTGAGGTCCGCCGCGCGTGGGGAGGTTCGGCCTGGTCAGCGGGTTCGGGGGAGAGGGGCGTATGGGGCGCGTGCGCGGGTGTGGGTCAGGATTGTCGGCGAGGATCGGTAGCCTTCTTAGACCGTGAGCACTTCCGCCGCATCGAATCTGCCGCCCGCCTTCCCCGGGCGCGCGCCCCGGGGCACCGCCCCGGCGCTGCGCGCCTGGCAGCAGCAGGCGCTGGACACGTATTTCCGCACCGAGCCGCGTGACTTCATGGCCGTCGCCACGCCGGGCGCCGGGAAGACCACGTTCGCGCTGAAGCTGGCCGCCGAGCTGATCGAGAAGCGCGCGGTGGCCGCGATCACCGTGGTCTGCCCGACCGAGCACCTCAAGCGCCAGTGGGCGGAGGCGGCCGCGCGGGTCGGCATCCGGCTGGACCCGGAGTTCAAGAACGGCCAGGGCCGCACGTCCAGCGACTACATCGGCGTGGCCGTCACGTACGCGCAGGTCGCCGCGCACCCGGCGCTGCACCGCGGGCGTACGGAGGCGCGCCGCACGCTGGTGATCCTCGACGAGATCCACCACGTCGGCGACGCGCTGTCCTGGGGCGACGCGGTGCGCGAGGCGTTCGACCCGGCCGCCCGCCGGCTGGCGCTGACCGGTACGCCCTTCCGGTCCGACACGAACCCGATCCCGTTCGTGTCGTACGTGGAGGGCCCGGACGGCGCGCGCCGCAGCGTGTCGGACTACACCTACGGCTACGACGCGGCGCTGGACGACGGCGTCGTCCGGCCGGTGATCTTCCTGGCGTACTCGGGGGAGATGCGCTGGCGTACGCGAGCCGGCGACGAGCTGGCCGCCACGCTCGGCGAGCCGCTCACCCAGGACCAGCTCGCGCAGGCGTGGCGGGCCGCGCTCGACCCCAAGGGGCAGTGGATCCGGCAGGTGCTGGCCGCGGCCGACCGGCGGCTGACCGAGGTGCGCCGCGGCGTGCCGGATGCCGGCGGGCTGGTGATCGCCACCGACCACGAGGCGGCCCGGGCGTACGCGCGGGTGCTGCGCGAGGTCACCGGTAAGGGCGCGGTCATCGTGCTGTCCGACGACCCGGACGCCTCGGACAAGATCAAGCGGTTCGCGGCGTCGGAGGACCGCTGGATGATCGCGGTGCGGATGGTGTCCGAGGGCGTGGACATTCCGCGGCTGTGCGTCGGGGTGTACGCCACCAGCACCAGTACGGCGCTGTTCTTCGCGCAGGCCGTCGGGCGGTTCGTCCGGGTGCGCAAGCGCGGTGAGATGGCGTCGGTGTTCCTGCCGTCGGTGCCCACGCTGATGGAGTACGCCTCGGAGATGGAGGCCCAGCGCGACCACGTGCTGGACAAGCCGGTCACCGACGAGGACTTCGACCCCGAAGCGGCGCTGCTGGAGCGGGCGCAGCGCCGGGAGGACAACGCCGACGTCGGGGACGAGCTCCCGTTCGAGACGATGGAGACGTCCGCCTCGTTCGACCGGGTGCTGTACGACGGCGGCGAGTACGGCACGGGCGCGACGCCCGGGTCCCCCGAGGAGGAGGACTTCCTCGGGCTGCCGGGGCTGCTGGAGCCGGAGCACGTACGGACGCTGCTGAGCAAGCGCCAGTCGGAGCAGCTGAAGGCCAAGCGGGCCGCCGTACCGGAGGAGCCACCGGAGCCGGAGACGACGCACGAGTCGATCGCCGCGCTGCGCAAGGAGCTGAACCAGCTGGTCGGCGCCTGGCACCACCGGACCGGCCAGCCGCACGGCGTGATCCACAACGAACTGAGGGCGGCCTGCGGCGGCCCCCCGATCGCCCAGGCCAGCGCCTCGGACATCCAGTCCCGCATAGAACGCCTACGCCGCTGGGCCACCGGACGCCGCTAGCGGGCCATCATCGGTAGCGGTTGGCCATCTGATCGGCGGCCTCGGCCAGGCGGGTGCGTAGTTCCTGGGGGCTCAGCACCTCGGCTTCGGGGCCGAGTTGGAGGAGTTGGGAGTAGGCGACCTCGACGGACTCGGCGGGGAGGGTGACCGGGTGCCAGCCGTTCGCGTCCGCGTCGCCGACCTCCGGCACCGCGGCCTCGTCGGCGACGTGGGGCAGGATGCGCAGCCCCAACGGGCTCACCCGCAGGTCCACTCGGATCCGCAGCAGCGACCGGGCGAACTCCGCCGACCAGCGCGCCCAGAACTCCGGCAGGTCGAACTCCTCGTCGCGCGCGAACCGCTCCCCGGTGGCCGTCACCTCGCCGAACCGGTCCACCCGGTACGTCAGGAACCGCTCCCCGGACCGGGCCACCAGGTACCAGACCCCGGCCTTCAGCACGAGGCCGTACGGCTCCAGGACGCGCTCCCGGCCGCGGTACTCCGCCCGTACGGAACGGTCCCGCCACACCGCCTCGGAGATCACCGCCAGCGCCGGCGGCGTGACCGGCTCACGGAACCAGCGCGGCGCGTCCAGGTGGAACCGCGCGGCGGCGGCCAGCGGCGCGTCCTTCAGCGTGGACGGCAGCGCCGCCGTCATCTTCAGCCGCGCCGTGGCCGCCGCGTCCGCCAGCCCCATGTCCCGTGCCGCGTCCGGCAGCCCCAGCAGGAACAGCGCCTGCGCCTCCACCCGGTCGAGCCCGGTCAGCCGCGTCCGGTACCCGTCGACCAGCCGGTACCCGCCGGCCCGCCCCCGCTCCGCGTACACCGGCACCCCGGCCTCGGACAACGCCCGTACGTCGCGGTGCACCGTACGCTCCGACACCTCGAGCTCGGCCGCCAGCTCCGCCGCGGTCATCGCACCGCGCGCCTGCAGCACCAGGACCATCGAGATCAGCCGTGCCGCCCGCATGCCCCACCTCCCGCCTCATCCGATTGTGGGCTAGCGTGCCGCTATGACGAAGGCGCTGGTGATCGTGGACGTGCAGAACGACTTCTGCGAGGGCGGCAGCATGGGGGTCGCCGGCGGCGCGGACGTGGCCGCGGCCATCGCCGCGTACGTGCGCGCGCACCGGGACGAGTACGCCGACGTCGTCGCCACGCGCGACTACCACGTCGACCCCGGTGCGCACTTCTCCGACGACCCGGACTTCGTCGACTCCTGGCCGGCGCACTGCGTGGCCGGTACGCCCGGGGCGTCGTTCCACCCGGCGTTCGCCGAGACCGAGGTCGACGCGGTGTTCAGCAAGGGCGCGCACACCGCGGCGTACAGCGGGTTCGAGGGCAGCGACGACGCCTCCGGCACGCCGCTGGGCACCTGGCTGCGCGAGCGCGGCGTCGACACCGTCGACGTCGTGGGCATCGCCACCGACCACTGCGTACGCGCCACCGCGGCCGACGCCGCCGCGGCCGGGCTGAGCACCCGGGTGCTGCTCGACCTCACCGCGGGCGTGGCCCGGCCCACCACCGACCGGGCGCTGACCGAGCTGCGCGCGGCCGGCGTGGAACTCAGCGGCGAACCGGTCGTACGGTCCTGAAAGCCTGACGCTCCCTGTCGGCTTTTCCTGTGAGGCTCGGCCCATGGAGAAACTGGACGGGAAGGTCGCGCTGGTCGCCGGGGCGACGCGCGGTACGGGACGGGGCATCGCCGTGGAGCTGGGCGCCGCCGGGGCGACGGTGATCGTCACCGGGCGGTCCACGCGGGGGCGGCCGTCGGAGCTGGGGCGGCCGGAGACCATCGAGGAGACGGCCGAGCTGGTCACGGAGGCCGGGGGCACCGCCGTACCGGTGGTCTGTGACCATCTGGACCCCGGTCAGGTCGCGGAGCTGGTCGCGCGGATCGACCGGGAGTACGGGCGGCTGGACGTGCTGGTCAACGACGTGTGGGGCGGCGACCAGCTGTTCGAGTGGACGTCGCCGGTGTGGGAGCACGACCTGGACAACGGCCTGCGGCTGCTGCGGCTGGCCATCGACACGCACATCATCACCAGTCATTACGCCCTGCCGCTGCTGATCCGCGAGCCCGGCGGGCTGGTCGTGGAGGTCACCGACGGGACGGCGGAGTACAACGCGGCGAACTACCGGGTCTCGTACTTCTACGACCTGGCGAAGACGTCGGTGATCCGGCTCGCGTTCGCGCAGGCTCAGGAGCTGAAGCCGTACGGGGGCACGGCGGTGGCGGTGACGCCCGGGTGGCTGCGGTCGGAGCACATGCTGGAGATCTACGGGGTACGCGAGTCGAACTGGCGCGACGCGCTGGCAAAGGAGCCGCACTTCGCTATCTCGGAGACGCCGCGGTTCACCGGGCGCGGGGTCGCGGCCATGGCCGGGGACCCGGAGCGGGCGCGGTGGAACGGGGGGTCGGTGTCGAGCGGTGGGTTGGCGCGGGAGTACGGGTTCACCGACCTGGACGGGTCACAGCCGGACTGCTGGCGGTACGTGGTCGAGGTCCAGGACGCGGGCAAGGAGGCGGACACGACGGGGTACCGGTAGGGCGGCTCCGGAGGGTGATGATCGGGGCGCCGGGATCCCGACGCTCTCGCGCTTCCGCGCTTCCGCGCTTCCGCGCTTCGCGCGTGAAAAGGCCTCGCTTCGCGAGACTGATTTTTGCGCGTGTGGCCGCCGTTGTGGCTGGGCGCCGTTTGCGAAGTGCGGGCAGGATTCCGGGCGAGGGCCTGTGCAGATTCTTGGCACGGGGGCGTTGTGGTACTTCCAGGGTGCCAAGCCGAAGATCACGCGCTACGCGCAACCATGCGCGGGGGTTGATGCCCGCCGCAGGCGACGCCTTGAACCCTGGCTGTACAACGACGCCCCAGTGCCTGGAATCTGCACAGGGCGCACGTGCAGATTCTTGGCCACGCCGTTGAGGTACAGCCAGGGTTCAACGCGTCGCCTGCGGCGGGCATCCATGCTGTGCTTCGCAAACGGCGCCCAGCCTCGACGGCGGTCGCACGCGCTAATGAATCAGTCTCGCGGAGCGAGGCCTTTTCACGCGCGAAGCGCGAGGCCGCGAACCCCCGGCTTACGGTTCCTCGAAGATCGTCGGGATGGCCGGGTCGCCTCGGCTTAGTTGGCGGGCCATGGACGGGAGTTCCTGGATGACCGACGTGTGGCGGTCGCGGGCGGTTACCAGGGGCTCCTGGGGGAGGATCTCGCCTTCCTGGACCAAGGGGACCAGGAGGGGGCGGTCGCGGGGGCCGGGGGCAGGGTCGGAGAGGGTGACCGACTCGTACTCGGCGATGCCGCGGGCGTCGCGGTGGCGGACGGCCCATTTGCGGCCGCCCTTGCTGGGCTTGCCGACCGAGCGTTTCGCCACCGGGCGCAGGGCGCCGCCGTCGTTCTCCGCGCGCGCCACCAGCTTGTAGACCAGCGACGCCGTCGGCGCCCCGGAGCCGGTCACCAGGGCGGTACCGACGCCGTACCCGTCCACCGGCGCCACGGCCAGGCCGGCGATCGCGAACTCGTCGAGGTCGCCGGTCACCACGACCCGGGTCTTCTCCGCGTCCAGGGAGTCGAGCAGCTCACGTACCTCGCCCGCCACCGTGGCCAGGTCGCCGCTGTCGATGCGGACCGCGCCCAGCTTCGGCCCGGCCAGTTCCACGGCCGTACGTACCGCGCGCGGCACGTCGTAGGTGTCCACGAGCAGCGTGGTCTCCGGCCCGAGCGCGTCCAGCTGCGCGGCGAACGCGCTGCGCTCGCTGTCGTGCAGCAGCGTGAACGCGTGCGCGGCCGTACCGGAGGTCGGCACGCCGTACCGGCGCCCGGCGGCCAGGTTGGACGTGGAGCCGAAGCCGGCGATGTACGCGGCGCGCGCCGCGGCCACCGCGGCCTCCTCGTGCGTACGCCGGGAGCCCATCTCGATGATCGGCCGCGACCCGGCGGCCAGCGCCATCCGCGACGCGGCCGTGGCGATCGCGCAGTCGTGGTTCAGGATCGACAGCGCGAGTGTCTCCAGCAGCACGGCCTCGCCGAACGTCGACTCCACGACGAGGATCGGCGAGCCCGGGAAGTAGCAGTCGCCCTCCGCGTAGCCCCACACGTTGCCGCGGAACCGGTACTCGGCGAGCCAGTCGCGGGTCCGCTCGTCCACGACCCCGGTCCGGTACAGGTGCTCGAGGTCGTCGGGGTCGAACCGGAACCGTTCCAGCGCGTCGAGGAACCGGCCGGTCCCGGCGACCACGCCGTACCGGCGGGCGTGCGGCAGGCGGCGCGCGAAGACCTCGAACACCGCGCGGCGGTCCGCCGTGCCCGCGGCCAGCGCGGCGCGGAGCATGGTCAGCTCGTAGTGGTCGGTGAGCAGGGCCGTGCTGGTGCCGGCCCTGGATCGGTTGTCCACGATGGCGAAGCTACCGCACGCCATCGATGGTAGTTTCCGGCTGGTCACCCCGATCACCGGTCCGCGCGAGGGTAAACATGGGGGTGCGGACGCGGTGAGACGCGTCAGGACGAGTGAGTTGGGAGGCGACGCGTGTCGTGGGCACCGCCCCGGTAGAGGCCGAACGGCCGGAGTCCGGCGTCGACGTCCGGCCGGATCATCCATGGGTGACGATCGTGTGGAACGACCCGATCAACCTCATGTCGTACGTGACCTACGTGTTCCAGGCCGTCTTCGGGTACACGAAGGCGAAGGCCGAAAAGCTGATGCTCGATGTGCACCAGAAGGGCAAGGCCGTCGTGTCGGCGGGCAGCCGCGAGGAGATGGAACGTGACGTTGAGGTCCTGCACTCCTACGGGCTGTGGGCGACTCTCCGCCAGGACTCCTGAGTGACGCGCGGATTCCATCGGGCGCGCGGCGGCCGGGTGGCGGCCAAGCTGGACCGTGACGAGGCGGAGATCCTGCGGGTCCTGGCCGGCCAGCTGATCGAGCTGATCTCCGCCGACGCCCCCGACGACGACCCCGACCCGCTGGCCGCCGAGCTCGGCCTGTCCGGTCTCGGCACCGAAGGCCGTACCGAGACGCCGGAGGACCCGGTACTGGCGCGGCTGTTCCCGGACGCGTACGAGGACTCCGGGGAGGCCGGCGAGTTCCGCCGGTTCACCGAGCACGGCCTGCGCGACGGCAAGCGGGCCGCCGCGGACCTGCTGATCACCACCGTCCCGGACCAGGGCGGCACGGTCACGCTGGACGCCGACCAGGCGCAGCAGTGGCTGCGCGCGCTGAACGACATGCGGCTCGCTCTCGGCACCCGGCTCGGCGTGACCGAGGAGGCGCACGAGGAGATCGCCCGCATGCCGCCCAGCGACCCCCGCTATCCGGGCTTCGCCGCGTACGACTGGCTGAGCTACCTCCAGGACACGCTCGTCAACTCGTTGAGCTGACCGCCCCCGGTCGCGTACCTTCCCGTTGGGGGGCCACGGACCGTGAGGGAGCCTCCGTGACCAGTTCGCGAACGACCGACGTTCCGTCAGCGCACGGCGATGCACGGGCCGAACGGCGCCGGTTACGCACCGAACACGCCATCCTGGGAGCCGGCCTCCTGATGATCGCCGCGCAGTTATGGCTGCGCGGCGACATTCTGCGGCACGGCTACTTCATCCTCGACGACTACGTGTACCTGTCGCGCGCCGTCGAGGAGGGGCCGGCCTTCTGGGTCCGGAACTATTTCGGGCAGTTCATGCCGTTCGGGTTCGCGCTGACCTGGCTGCTCGCGCGGTTCGCCCCGTACGTGTGGGAGGCCGCGCTCGCCGTCGTGCTCGTCCTCCAGGCCGGTGCGAGCCTGGCGGTGCTGAGGGCGCTGCGCGTGCTGTTCGGCACCCGCTGGCTGATCCTGCTGCCGTTCGCGCTGTACGTGAGCACGCCGCTCACGCTCCCGGCGACCGGCTGGTACGCGGCGGCGATCAACGGCCTGCCGCTGCAGATCGGGTTCGCGATGGCGTTCGCCGCGCACGTCCGCTACCTGCGCCGCAGCCGTACGACGTACCTGGTGCAGACGCTCGCGTGGACGGCCTTCGCGATGCTCGCGTACGTCAAGGCCGGCGCGATCCCGCTGGTGCTGTTCGCGTTCACCGCCGCGTACTTCTTCACCGGCTCCTGGGCCGACGGCGCCCGCGCGGCCTGGAACCGGTACCGGCGGCTGTGGTACTGGCTGATCCGGCTGCTCGCGCTGCAGGTCGTCGTGTACGCGCTGAGCTTCGGCGACTCCGCGGTGTCCGCGCAGAACCCGGGCGCGAACACCAGCGTCGACTTCGTGTCCCGGCTCGTCGTGCGCACCTTCACCATGTACTTCACCGGCGGGCCGTGGGCGTGGGCGGACAACGGCCTGAACTACGCCAGCCCGGACCCGCCGGAGGTGCAGATCGCGCTGGCCGTCGCGGTGGCGGTCGCGGTGATCGCGCTGAGCGTGCGGTACCGGCGGGTGGCCGGGCGGGCGTGGACCATCCTGTCCGGGTATGTGCTGGTCGCCGACTGCGTGCCGGTGCTGGTCGGGCGGGTGCCGCTGGCCGGGACGTGGCTGGCGTCGGACAGCCACTACGTCGCGGACGCCGCGCCGCTGCTCACCATCTGCCTGGGGCTGGCGTTCCTGCCGCTGGCGGGGGAGAAGGCGCCGTACGTCCGGCCCGTCCCGGCGGGCGGCCTGGTGCCGGCGGCCGCCGGGGTGGCGGCCGGGGCGGTGGTCGTCGCGTCGTACGTGTGCGTACGGGACTACGCCCGCGCGCTCGGGCACGCGGAGGGCCGGACGTGGGTGCGCGCGGCGGCGGACACGCTGCGCCGCGGCCCCGACCTGGCCGCGGTGTTCCCCAGCGCGGTGCCGGAGCGGGTGCTGCCGGCGACGTATGAGGAGCGGGCCTGGTCCACGCACGTGCTCGCGCCGCTGGCCACCGCGGCGCAGCGGAAGGTGCTCGGGCGCCCGCGGCCCACCGAGGAGCCGTACGTGTTCGGCGCGGACGGGCGGTTGCACCCGGCCGGGGTGTACGGCGTGACCACGTACCCGCCGCCGCGGCGCGGCACGTGCTGGTCGATCGGCGCCACGCCGGTGGACGTACCGTTGACCGGCGCGGTCGGCAAGGGCGCGTACGCGATGTCGGTGGGCTTCCTGGCCTCCAAGGCGACCGGCGTGCGGGTCACCTTCAACGACGCGGAGACCGTGACGTTCCCGGCCCGCCCGAAGACCGGCCGGTACGTCTTCATGATCCACGGTGAGGGCCGGACCGTACGGATCGCGAAGACGAAGCCCAAGGCCCCGCTCTGCGTCACCGACGTGGCCGTGGGGTACGCGGTGCCGACGGATCGGCGATAAGGACCCTGAGGGGGTCGCGCGGTTGGCTACTCGGGCGTAACTTGTCGGGCGGGCGCGGACCGACGGGATACGCGAGGAGGCGCCGTGGCGGAAACGCAGACCGCTCCGGCTCCGGCGTTGCTGCGCCGGCGCGGGCACTTCGACCTGGTCTTAGCCGCGGGACTGGTGATCGTCGCGGGGCAGCTCGTCGTCAAGGGCGACCTGGTGCGCCGGTCGTTCTTCATCCACGACGACTACGTCTACATCGCCCGCGCCGCCGCGCACGGGCTGGACTTCTCCTACCTCTTCCAGAACTACAACGGCCAGTTCATGCCGCTCGGCTTCGCGATCACCTGGGCGTTCACCCGCCTCGCGCCGTACGACTGGACCGCCGCGACCGCCGTCATCCTGACCCTCCAGGCCGCCGCGAGCCTGGCCCTGCTGCGCGCGCTGCGCGTCCTGTTCGGCCCCCGCTGGCTGGTCCTCGCGCCGTTCACGCTGTACGCGCTCACCCCGCTGACCATGCCGACGCTCGGCTGGTACGCGGCCGCGCTGAACTCCCTGCCCTTGCAGGCCGCGCTGGCCATGGCGGTCGCCGCGCACGTGCGCTACGCCCGCGCGCACGCCACGGGCGAGACCCCGGGCCGGGACCGGCACCTGATCGAGACGCTGGCCTGGGTGGTCGTCGGCATGCTGGCCAGCCCGAAGGCCGCGGTGATCCCGCCGCTGCTGTTCGCGCTCACCTCCGCGTACTTCTTCACCGGCACCTGGCCCGCGGCGATGCGCGCCGCCTGGCTGCGGTACCCGCGGATGTGGTGGTGGCTGCTGCGCACGCTGGCCGCGCTGATCGTGCTGTACGCGCTGAGCTGGATCAGCGGCGGGCCGAGCGGCGACCTCGGCGGCATGGACGGCGACCAGGTGGTCGGCTTCGCCGGCCGGCTGCTCGGCCAGACGTTCCCGCTGTACTTCCTGGGCGGGCGGTGGAAGTGGGTGGCGAGCGGCGAGAACTACGGCACGCCGCACCCGCCGAACGGGCAGATCGCGCTGGGCGTGCTGGTGGTGGCCGCGGTCGTGGGCATCAGCGTGCGGTACCGGCGGGTCGCGTACCGCGCGTGGCTGATCCTCGCCGGGTACCTGCTGGTCGCCGACGTGGCGCCGGTGGTGTTCGGGCGGGTGCCGCGGCTCGGCGGGTTCCTCGGCGTGG
>Ga0164243_10009609_pt1 | contig 14060 bp, 15 predicted proteins | sample OricompcompostOP_FD_108781 | JGI IMG/M metagenome (GOLD analysis project Ga0164243, IMG submission 108781) | Organic Plus compost microbial communities from Emeryville, California, USA - Original compost - Organic plus compost (OP) | ecosystem: Engineered > Solid waste > Mixed feedstock >... | reverse complement strand
TCCATCCTCGGCAGCGCCTGCATCCATGAGAGCACCTCGGGAAGATCGAAGAACGGGTCGTGGCGCGCCCAGATCATCAGCGAAGGCGGCTGCCAGCGGGCGAGATATGCGGCGATTTCGCCGAACCGGGCGACGTGGTTTCCATAATCCTTGACGAGCGCTCGCTGCGTATCCATCCGGCCCGGCAACTGCATCACCCGCCAGTCCTCCTCCCAGACTTCGGCCGGGATTCGCGCCGCAACGTCCGGCGGCATCCCGCCGAGATAACCGTTGCGCGTGCCCTCAAGTGTCAGATGCGCGGTCGCAGCCGCCTCGTTGTCCGGATTTGGATGCGACCAATAGTCCCTCACAGGATCCCACTGGGGGCCGAGTCCGGTTCGATGCGCGTTGGCGTTCTGAATGATAAGACCCAAAACCTGTTCCGGCGCCTGCATGGCGATGTGGAAACCGACCGGCGCGCCGAAATCATGAAGGTATATGTAGCGCGGGCCGACCGAGAGCCTGTCCAAGAGCTCCGAGATCGCCTGGCCAAAGGCGGGAAACGAAGGCGCCGGCAGAACATCCGACGCGCCGTAACCGGGCAGATCCGGCGCGATCACGTACGCGACCTGCGATAGTGCAGGCACGACTTCACGGAAATAGTCCGCCGAACCCGGGAAGCCGTGCAGGAGCAGCAGCGCCGGCCTGGATGCGTCACCGGCCGTGATGAAGGATAACTCCGTGCCGCCGGACAGGCGAAGACGTTGACGCGGCGCGGGGTCCATGTCCGGCTCCTTTCTCGATCGCCTGATCTGCAAGCTCAACGGTGAAATTAGGCGCACGGGCATGCCGATCAAGATCGGGTTCGCAAAAGAAAAAGGCGGCCGAAGCCGCCTTTTTGCTACCGGTGCAAACCTATTCAGGCCATGGCTTTGCGCAGGTTCTCGTCGATCTTGTCGAGGAAACCGGTGGTCGAAAGCCAAGGCTGATCCGGACCGATGAGAAGGGCGAGGTCCTTCGTCATGAAGCCCGCCTCGACCGTATCCACGCATACCCGCTCGAGCGTGTCGGCAAACTTCTTGAGCTCGGCGTTGCCATCCAGCTTCGCGCGGTGAGCAAGGCCGCGGGTCCAGGCGAAGATCGAGGCGATGGAGTTGGTGGACGTCTCTTCGCCACGCTGATGCTGCCGGTAGTGGCGCGTGACGGTACCGTGGGCGGCCTCCGCCTCCACCGTCTTGCCATCCGGCGTCATCAGCACCGAGGTCATCAGGCCGAGGGAGCCGAAGCCCTGCGCCACCGTGTCTGACTGTACGTCTCCGTCATAGTTCTTGCACGCCCAGACATAGCCGCCGGACCATTTGAGGCTCGAAGCCACCATGTCGTCGATCAGGCGGTGCTCGTACCAGATCTTCTTTTCCTTGAAGGCTGCCTCGAACTCGGCCTCGTAGACCTCCTGGAAGATGTCCTTGAAGCGGCCGTCATAGGCCTTCAGGATGGTGTTCTTGGTGGAGAGATAGACCGGGAAACCGCGCTGGAGACCGTAATTGAAGGAAGCGCGGGCGAAGTCGCGGATCGACTCGTCCAGATTGTACATGGCCATCGCCACGCCGGCGCCCGGCGCATCGAACACCTCGTGTTCGATCACTTGACCATCCTCACCGACGAACTTGATCGAGAGCTTGCCTTTGCCGGGATATTTGAAGTCCGTCGCGCGGTACTGGTCGCCGAAGGCGTGCCGGCCGACGACGATCGGCTTTGTCCAGCCGGGTACCAGACGCGGCACGTTGCGGCAGATGATGGGTTCGCGGAAGATGACGCCACCCAGGATGTTGCGGATCGTGCCGTTGGGCGACTTCCACATCTTCTTCAGTTTGAACTCCTCAACGCGCGCCTCGTCCGGCGTGATGGTGGCGCATTTCACGCCGACCCCGTACTTCTTGATGGCATTGGCCGCATCGATGGTGATCTGATCGTCGGTGGCGTCGCGCGATTCCATCCCGAGATCGAAATATTTGAGATCGATATCGAGATAAGGATGGATCAGCTTTTCCTTGATGAACTGCCAGATGATGCGCGTCATCTCGTCGCCGTCCAATTCGACGACGGGGTTCTCCACCTTGATCTTCGCCATGAGCCTTTCTCCGGAAAAAGGCGGACCGTGCCGCCGACAGACATACTTGGAAGTGGCGCCCCTATAGCATTGCCGCGCCGCTTGGCAAAGGCGCCTTGTCCCACGCTTTACGCCGTTGCGATAAGGCGCTAACAGCGGCGGTATGGCAGGGACGGACAGAGACCGCGAACTGCTCGCCGAGGGACCAGCGATCATCCTCGTCGAGCCGCAGCTGGGCGAAAATATCGGCATGGTGGCGCGCGCAATGGCGAATTTCGGCCTTGCGGAGCTGCGCCTGGTCAAACCTCGCGATGGCTGGCCCAATGAGAAGGCGAGGGCGGCGGCAAGCCGCGCCGACCACGTGATCGACGCGGCGACGGTTTTCGACGATCTCGCTTCGGCCGTGGCCGACCTGCAATTCATCTACGCAACAACCGCGCGTCCGCGCGACAACTTCAAGCCGGTGCGCGGGCCGGTGGAAGCCGCAGGGGAATTGCGCGCCCGCCATGGGGGAGGGCAGAAAACCGGCATCCTCTTCGGCCGTGAGCGCTGGGGCCTCACGAACGAGGAAGTGGCTTTTGCCGACGAGATCGTCACCTTTCCGGTAAACCCGGCATTCGCATCGCTGAACGTGGCGCAAGCCGTGCTTCTCATGTCCTATGAATGGATGAAGGCGGGAGGCTTGGGCGTTGCTCCCGTTTCGCCGGAGCAGACGCCAGCCACGCGCGAGCACCTCGAAAAGCTCATGGAATATCTCGATCGCGTGCTGTCCGAGCGGGGTTACTTCCGTACGGAGGACAAGAAGCCGAAGATGATCGACAATCTCAGGGCACTCTTCACCCGGCCCGGTTTCACCGTGGAGGAACTCGCCGTGCTCCGTGGCGTGCTGGTCTCGCTCGAAAAATTTTCACCAAGAAAGCCGCGCGGCTCCGGCAATCCCGATCTGGAATAGGCATGGACTCGCGCCCGATCCTCTTCTTCGATTCCGGCATAGGCGGCTTGTCGGTGGTCAAGGAAGCCCGTGTGCTCCTGCCGGAGCATCCGTATGTGTATGTCGCCGATGATGCGGCGTTTCCCTATGGCGCTTGGGAAGAGGATGCGCTCCGCGCACGTCTGGTGGATCTTTTCGGACGGCTTATAGACCGGTTCTCTCCGTCCCTCATCGTTATCGCCTGCAACACGGCTTCAACGCTGGCCATCGCCGATCTGCGCGCCGCCTATCCGGACCAGCCCTTCGTCGGCACCGTGCCGGCGATCAAGCCGGCGGCCGAGCGCACGCGCTCGGGCCTTGTCTCGGTGCTCGCCACGCCCGGCACGGTGAAGCGGCAGTACACGCGCGACCTGATCAGCGCTTATGCCAGCAAATGCCACGTACGCCTGGTGGGCAGCGAGAACCTTGCCGGGCTTGCGGAGCAATATATGCGCGAGGGCTTCGTGGACGAAGAAATGGTGCGGGCGGAGATTGCGCCGTGCTTCATCGAACAGGGCGACCGGCGCACCGACATCGTGGTGCTTGCCTGCACGCACTATCCGTTTCTCGTCAACCGCATGAGGAAGATGGCGCCCTGGCCGGTGGATTGGATCGACACGTCGGAAGCCATCGCGCGACGTGCACTCACCCTTGCACAGACACTGCCGCCGCCGAATTTTCACGAGACGCCGGATATTGCCTGTTTCACCTCACGCATGCCGCCCGCAAACCTGTGCCGGCTCGTCATGGGCTTTGGCTTCCGGGTCGTTGAGGGGATGGTGGCCTGATGCCAGGAACATCCGGGACGCTCCGACCAGCGAACAGTTGACTTTTCCGCTCATCGCGCTTAGGACACCGGCCAGCGTGATGGCGAGACCCGCTGTCGCGCTTTTTTGACGTGTCCCGTGGACGTTGCCACAGCGTGCGGTGATGTCCTGTCAGGTCTCGAAAATGGAGGCCAGAGGAGGGCGCGTTTCCTTCATCCGGCGCGTGAGGTTCCGGATGTACCATGTTGTAAAGGGAATGCGATGAGCAAACGCCAGTCTGCAAAATACAAGCTCGACCGCCGCATGGGCGAGAACATCTGGGGCCGCCCCAAGTCGCCGGTCAACCGCCGCGAATACGGGCCCGGCCAGCATGGCCAGCGCCGCAAGGGCAAGCTGTCCGATTTCGGCCAGCAGCTTCGCGCCAAGCAGAAGCTCAAGGGTTATTACGGCGATATTTCCGAAAAGCAGTTCCGCCGCATTTATGACGAGGCGAACCGCCGCAAGGGCGAAACCACCGAGAACCTGATCGGTCTTTTGGAGTCGCGTCTTGACGCGATCGTCTTCCGCGCGAAGTTTGCCGTCACACCCTTCGCTGCGCGCCAGTTCGTGAACCACGGGCATGTGAAGGTGAACGGTCGCCGCGTGAACATCCCGTCCTATCGCTGCAAACCGGGGGACGTGATCGAGGTGCGTGAGAAGTCGAAGCAGCTCACCATGCTTCTGGAGGCCGTTCAGCTCGCCGAACGCGACGTGCCCGATTACATCGAGGTGGACCATAACAAGATGACGGCCAAGTACGTCCGCGTGCCGGCTCTTGCCGACGTGCCCTATGCGGTGCAGATGGAGCCGAACCTCGTCATCGAGTTCTACTCGCGCTAAGGCTGGAATTTCTTTCGACCGGAAAAGGCCGCCGCTGGCGGCTTTTTCTTTTCCAGCGCAGGCGCTATGAGGGGGCATGACGATCCACCCGACGCCCTCGCTCGCAACCGCCGAACCGGACGAAGGAGCCGGCCATCCGCTCTTTGCGGATATCCCTTCATCGGTGGAATTCAACAAGCTCAGGAAGCGCCTCCTGCGGCAGACACGGCAGGCGCTTGAGGATTTCGCGATGGTGCGCGCCGGCGAGCGCTGGCTGGTGGCACTTTCGGGCGGCAAGGATTCCTACGGGCTGCTTGCGATTCTGCTCGATCTCAAATGGCGCGGTCTCCTGCCGGTCGAACTGCTCGCCTGCAATCTCGACCAGGGCCAGCCCAATTTTCCGAAGCATGTATTGCCGGATTATCTTTCGCGCCTTGGCGTTCCACACCGCATCGAATACCAGGACACTTATTCGGTGGTGACGGAGAAGATTCCGGAAACTCGCACCTATTGTTCCCTCTGTTCACGTCTGCGGCGTGGCCACCTTTACCGTATCGCGCGGGAGGAGGGGTGTTCGGCGCTTGTGCTCGGCCATCACCGCGAGGACATCTTGGAGACCTTCTTCATGAACCTTTTCCATGGCGGCCGGCTAGCCGCCATGCCGCCGAAGCTTCTGAACGACGAGGGCGATGTCCTCGTATTGCGGCCGCTTGCCTATTGCGCTGAAGCCGATCTGGCGAAGTTCGCGGAAACGATGCGCTTTCCAATCATCCCCTGCGATCTCTGCGGCAGCCAGGAAGGGCTGCAGCGAAACGCGATGAAGGCGATGCTTTCCGATATCGAAAAGCGCATGCCGGGCCGCAAGGACACCATGATTCGTGCGCTCACCAACGTGCGGCCCTCGCACCTGCTTGACCGGAAACTGTTCGATTTCACCAACCTTTCTCCCGAAGAAAATCAGACAGATGCATTTTGACGAAACTCGGATCGAATGGCTGGCGGAACTGCTCCGCAACGCGGCCAAGACAGAAATCCTGCCGCGTTTCCGCAGGCTGGGAATCGGAGGCGTGCGAGAGAAAACCTCTCCGGCCGACCTTGTGACGGAGGCTGACGTCAATGCCGAACGTATGATCACCAAGGCGCTGCGTGAGCGTTATCCCGGAGCCTTGATCGTGGGGGAGGAGGCTTGCGCCGAAGAGCTGTCGCTGCTTTCCGGCCTTGCGGAGGCGGAGCTTGCCTTCGTGATCGATCCGGTTGACGGCACGTTCAACTTTGCCTCCGGCGTGCCGCTCTTCGGCGTGATGCTCGGAGTGGTGGTGAACGGCGAGACGGTCGCGGGGATCATCCACGATCCAATTGGGGACGATTGGTTGATTGGCCTGAAAGGCGCGGGGAGCCATATCCGAAGCGCTGGCGGGGAGCTCACAAAGGTACGCGTCGCGAACCCGGTGCCGGTCTCCCTGATGACCGGAGCGGTCTCATGGTCGTTCATGAAAGAACCGGAGCGCTCGCGCCTGGCCCGCAATCACGCGAAATGCCTTTCCTTGATCGGCTATCGCTGCGCGGCACATGAATATCGGGTGATCGCCCAGGGGCACGCTCATTTCGCAGCCTATGCCAAGCTGATGCCGTGGGATCATCTGGCCGGCGCGCTTATCCACCAGGAGGCGGGCGGCCACGTAGCCCGCTTTGACGGCAGTCCTTATCGTCCTTTCCACACGGATGGCGGACTGCTGGTTGCCCCCGACCCCGAGAGCTGGAAGGCTCTCAGGACCGAGCTCTGGGCAGAGTAGTGGGCTAGAGCAATTCCAGGAAAAGTGGGAACCGGTTTTCCGTCCGGAATTGCGTCGGAACAAGGACTTAGATCATTTCCGGTGTTTCCATGAAACACTGAAATGATCTAGATTCGCGGATTGACCTGGCGGAACAGCCGGCCGTGCTCGCCGATCAGCACCAGGACGAGCGCTATGATGCCGAGCATGAAGTAGCCGCCGGCCAGGGGACGCAGGGTTCCATCGAAGGCCTGTCCGATAAGCGCGCCGATGAGCCCGCTGCCGATGGTGGCAATGAAGCCCTGTACGGCCGCAGCCGTACCCGCCACATGGCCGAGGGGCTCCATGGCGAGCGCGTTGAAATTCGTGCCCACCCAGCCGAACTGGAACATGGCGAGGGAGAACAGCACGAAGAAGAGCCAGAACGGAACCTGACCCAGCAGCGCCAAAGCCAGCCAGATCGCCGAGACGGCCAGGAAGCCCAGAAGCGCCCCGTGCGAGAGACGGCGCATGCCGAAGCGGCCGACCAGACGCGAGTTGCTGAAGGAGGAAAGCGCCATCAGCCCCGCGCCGACTGCGAACATGATGGGGAAAAGGGAACCCAGATCGTAAATGTCCACGTAAATCTGCTGAGCGGAATTGATGAAGCCAAACAATCCTCCGAGCATCGCCGTCGTCGCCAGCGTGTAGCAGAGCGAAATCCGATTGGTGAGCACGTACCGGAAGCCCTGCGCGATCGAACCGAAGGAGAGCGAGCGGCGCAGCTCCGGTGCGAGCGTCTCGGGAAGGCGCAGCATCGCCCACATCATGATGAGGAACGAGGCGCCGCCCATCAACAGGAAGATTGTCGGCCAATTGCCGAAGATCATCGCGGCCTGGCCGAGGCTTGGCGCTATCACCGGGATGACCATGAAGACCATCATCACCATCGACAGCACTTCGGCCATCTGCCGGCCGCCGAAAACGTCGCGTATAGCCGAAATGGCGATAACGCGCGTCGAGGCAGCGCCGATACCCTGCAGGAAGCGCATGGCCAGAAGCACTCCGAAGCTCGGAGCGAAGACGCAGGCGAAGGCAGTTGCGACATAGACAGCCAGGCCAAAGAAGAGCGGCCCGCGCCGCCCGAAGCGGTCGGCGATCGGGCCGTAGAAAAGCTGGGCGGCACCGAAGCCGGCGATATAGGCGCTGATGACGAGCTGTCGGCTGTTCGCGTCTTCCACCCCCAGTGCCGCGCCTATTTGCTGCAGTGCGGGGAGCATGACGTCGATCGCCATGGCGTTGAGCGCCATCAAGGCTGCTGCAAGGGCCATGAATTCCGCCCTCGAGATGCTCAGCAAGGCTTGCGAATGGTCTTGTTGTGCAACGGATTTCTGCATTGGCGTATTCGCGTGGGAAAAACACGCGCCCTCTCGAAACGTCCCGAACCGCGAAAACGGGCACGGTTTAGACAGCGAAAAAATACGTCGGCCATTTGGCCGACGCAGATGAAACCAGGATTTTGAAACGCACTGCCTGGCCGGATGACCCGATCAGGCTCCCCGGCGCTTCACCGCCGGGAAAAGTTCAGGCAGCGCCGCGGGCACTCACGCCCTTCTCTTCAAGGAAAGACTGCAGCTCGCCCGACTGGAACATCTCGCGCACGATATCGCAGCCGCCGACAAACTCACCCTTCACGTAAAGCTGGGGTATGGTCGGCCAGTTGGAATATTCCTTGATACCCTGGCGCAATTCGTCCGAGGTGAGCACGTTGATGCCCTTGTAGTCGACACCGACATAATCGAGAATCTGTACGACTTGCCCCGAAAATCCGCACTGCGGAAATCCCGGCGTGCCCTTCATGAAGAGAACCACGTCGTTCGACTTCACTTCGTTGTCGATGAATTCGTTTATGCCGCTCATGGCGCCTTCCTTTCAGGCCGGTTCGAGAACCGACAGTAAATCCTGCTTACCGGATATTTATTGCACGATGGCCCCGGGTGCAATGCGCGCAAGGCGATAATACTGACATATGGCGGGAAAGCGACAGCAACCTACGTCCGCCGGCAGCCGTGAGCGCCTACGCGTCCAAAGCGGATGCCGATCCGCTCTCGCCGCTAGTGGAGGAGCCAGGCGAACGCCCGTCGCAGTTCCTGGACACCGTCGCTCTCATACCAGCGGCCATGCGCAAGAATGATCCGCGCAGGGTTCCATTCGATCATCTTCTCCACCGCGGCTCTGAGTTCTTGCCGGTTTCTGGAGAAGGTCATCCTCATGTCCCTCGGCATACCGCCGTGCGGATCCTGGACCCCACCCAGCCGGGTAAGCAAGCGCATCACAACGCCATCGAGCCGGCCTGGTTCGAAATTCTCGATCAGGTCGGTGAGCACCAGTGTGCTGCTTGCGTGATGAAAGAACTCGATTTCTGTCATGAAGCTACCCGGGATGGGGAGGGTCGCAAGTTCCCCGTCCCACGGATAACCGTCAGGTGCCGACAGTTCGCGCGCGGAAAAGTTGATATGGCCCTTCGCCTGCTTGCGGATGCGAGGCGCGAGATAGACCTCCGCCTCGGGATAGGCGTTCCGCCATTCGGGAATCCACCAGTAATGGATGCGGTTAGGCCCGACGATCCAGCGTGGAGTGCCTAGTTCCTCCACTTCAGCTTTCAGATCAGGAACGAGCGGGGTTGGGGAGTGGCAGAAGAGGCCGCCGGCGAGCCTGATCACTGTCATCCGGGTGGGAAAAGGCATTTTCGGCCAGGGCATTCCAAACCGGATCAGTGGCCCGTCGACGATCCAGAGATTTTCGGCGACGGGCTTCAGAGTATTGAGCGGCGGGTAAGTACCATGGGATTTGCCGGACAAAGCATTTCCTCCATCCGGGGAACTTCGCAAGTGTCGCGCACATGCACGTCAGCATAAACGAATTGGCTCTATCCGTCGGCTCCGGCCCGCCCGCCCGGAAGCGGTGTTCACGCCGGGATCTGCTTCAGTGATGGCCGGAATCCACCAAAAGCGACCATCGGCAGCCTGCTCAATCCGGAACACTCGTCTGCAGCGCGAGAGCGTGAAGGACGCCGCCCATATTCCCCTTCAGGGCGTCATAGACCATTTGGTGTTGCTGCACCCGGCTCTTCCCGCGAAAACTCTCGGCCACCACTTCGGCCGCGTAGTGGTCTCCGTCCCCGGCCAGATCGCGGATGGTGACCTTCGCGTCGGGAATGGCCTCTTTTATAAGGCGCTCGATATCGCCTGCACTCATTGCCATGATCGTTCTCCCCTTCGGCCCGCCCGTCCGGCAGGTTCTCAGTCGTTCATGAACCGAGGGAACCAGCCCTCATGGGTAGCCTTCAGTTCTGAAACCGATATGGCACGCGCAGCCCCCAGTTTCAATTCGCGCCCGCCGGTGACGCCGATCGCGACCAGCGGTACCCCCGCCTTTCTCGCATCATCCAGCACCGCCTCCAGGTCCGGGTCCCCCGGGTGAAGCGCGACGGTGAGGAGGTAACGGCCCTGATCCTCACCAAAGAAGGCGGCGGCAGCCTCGCCCGCCGGTGCTTCGATCTCGGCGCCGATGCCGGAAGCCATTGCCATCTCCGCCAACGTGACTGCGAGTCCGCCATCGGAGCAATCGTGCACCGCAGTCACCTTGCCGGCTCGGATGAGTCTGCGCACGAAATTGCCGACAAGCTTTTCATGTTCGAGGTCGACGGGTGGCGGAGCGCCTTCGGCACGCCCGTGAACGTCGCGCAGATAGACTGATTGGCCGAGATGGGAGCCCCAGCCTTCCGGAGCGCCCGCAAGCAGGATCGTCTCTCCTTCGCCTGCAAAGGCGATCCGCGCCATCTTCGACCAGTCGGGGATAAGGCCGACGCCGGCGATGGTCGGCGTGGGCGGGATCGCCTCGCCGAGTGTCTCGTTGTAGAGCGAGACATTGCCGGAGACGATCGGGAAGGCAAGTGCCCGGCAGGCCTCCCCGATCCCCTGAATGGCGCGCACGAACTGCCCCATGATTTCGGGCCGCTCTGGATTGCCGAAATTCAGATTGTCGGTGACCGCCAGGGGCTCGGCTCCGACGGCCGTCAGATTGCGCCAGCATTCGGCAACCGCCTGCTTGCCGCCCTCGTAAGGGTTTGCTTCGCAATAACGCGGCGTGACGTCGGAGGAGAAGGCGAGCGCCTTGGTCGGGTGATCCTCCACGCGCACGACGCCGGCATCGCCCCCGGGTATCTGCAGCGAATTACCCTGGATCAGCGTATCGTACTGCTCCCAAACCCAGCGGCGGGAGGAGAGGTCCGGAGACCCGATAAGCTTCAGGAGCGCATCGGCGATGTCGATCTGGAGCAGCGTGCCTGTGTCGAGGGGAGGAGGCGCTTTCGGCTCCACCCACGGCCGATCATATTCCGGTGCCTCGTCGCCCAATTCCTTGATCGGCAGGTTCGCGACTTCCTCGCCCTGATGGAGGATGCGGAAGCGCAGATCGTCGGTGGTCCTGCCGACGATGGCGAAATCGAGGCCCCATTTGCGGAAGATCGCTTCGGCTTCGGGTTCCTTTTCGGGCCGAAGCACCATGAGCATGCGCTCCTGGCTCTCCGAAAGCATCATTTCGTAGGCTGTCATGCCTTCCTCGCGCACGGGCACCTTGTCGAGGTCGAGTTCGATGCCGAGATCGCCCTTCGCGCCCATTTCGACGGCCGAACAGGTGAGACCCGCCGCACCCATATCCTGTATGGCGATGACCGCACCCGTCTCCATGAGTTCGAGGCAGGCTTCGAGCAGGCACTTTTCCGTAAAGGGATCGCCCACCTGCACGGTGGGCCGCTTTTCCTCGATGGTCTCGTCAAACTCGGCGGAAGCCATGGTCGCTCCGCCCACGCCATCGCGACCCGTTTTTGCGCCGAGATAGACGACCGGAAGGCCCACACCCTCTGCCTTGGAATAGAAGATCGCATTCGTGCGGGCGAGCCCTGCCGCGAAGGCGTTCAAGAGGCAGTTGCCGTTGTAGCGGGGGTCGAAGTTGACCTCGCCGCCCACTGTCGGCACGCCGAAGGAATTGCCGTAGCCGCCGATGCCAGCAACCACGCCCGCCACGAGGTGCCGCGTCTTTGGATGATCCGGCGCCCCGAAGCGCAGGGCGTTCATCGCCGCGATCGGCCTTGCTCCCATGGTGAAGACATCGCGCAGGATACCTCCGACGCCCGTCGCTGCGCCCTGATAGGGCTCGATGTAGGAGGGATGGTTGTGGCTCTCCATCTTGAAGACGACGCACTGGTCGTCGCCGATATCGACCACGCCCGCATTCTCGCCCGGTCCCTGGATCACCTGCGGACCGGAGGTGGGAAGCGTCCTCAGCCACCTTTTCGAGCTCTTGTAAGAGCAGTGCTCGTTCCACATGGCCGAGAAGATGCCGAGCTCGGTGAAGGTCGGCTCGCGGCCGAGCAGATCGAGGATGCGCTGGTACTCATCGGGCTTCAGCCCGTGGGCAGCGACCAGCTCATCCGTGATCTTGAGGTCGTTGGGAATTGTCATCGTGCGGTATCCGTTACGGGAGCTTTGGAGTGCTCTGTGCCGCAGGGCATCAGGGTCAGGACTGCGTTTGCGGCCGGGACGATAGAGGTGATGCCGGTTATATGGAGCAGGCGGGCCATCACCTCAGGCCGCTCCGCCGCAGGATTGGTCACCCGAAGCCCAGCGCGCCACGTCCGCCGAAATCCGGCGGCCCAGCGCCTCGCCCATAAGCGGGCCGAAGACATCGACGTTGCGGGAGGCACCTTCGGCCTCGACAATCAGAAGCGGCCTTGCCTCGTAATTGCCGGCCGGCACGAGCAGGAAGCGCGGACGGCCGCTGAAGGAATTGAGTTCGTTTGCCATCCGATAGGGCCGGAAGGCTGGATCCCGGCTCGCGAACCAGCATCGGTGCGCGGCGATGGCCACTTGCTCCATCACCTGAAGGGAAGCGCTTTTAGTCGGTGTTTCAGACGCGCCGTTCCGCGGGCCGTTGGACTGACAGGCAGCAACGAAAGCGAGGCCGGACAGGAAGGCTGTAGCCGACATACGTCGGGCAAAAACGCTCATGCCGTCGCTCCGGTGAAGAACGACAGCCGCATCAGGCAGCGCGTCCAAGCACGCTTTCAAAGAGGGGGCGTCCATCCGTGCCGCCATGGGCGGCCTCGATCAGGTTTTCCGGATGCGGCATAAGGCCCAGCACATTGCCGGCCTTGTTCACGATGCCCGCTATATCGTTGATGGATCCGTTCGGATTTGTGCCGTCCGCATAGCGGAAAACCACCTGGCCTTCGCCCTCGATGCGCGCGAGCGTTTCGGGATCGGCAAAGAAGTTGCCATCATGATGGGCGACCGGGCAACGGATGACCTGGCCTGGAGCATAGGCGCGCGTGAAGGCCGTGTTGGCATTGGCGACCTGGAGCTTCACATGGCGGCACACGAATTTGAGCGACGCGTTGCGCATGAGCGCTCCGGGTAGAAGACCGGCTTCGAGCAGGATCTGGAAGCCGTTGCAGACGCCGATCACGAGAACGCCCTTGGCCGCCTTTTCCGCGACAGCCTTCATTACCGGCATGCGGGCCGCGATTGCCCCGCAGCGCAGATAATCGCCATAGGAAAAGCCGCCGGGAATAACGATCAGGTCGACGTCCGGCAATTCGGTTTCGGTCTGCCAGATCTTCACCGGAGCCTTGCCGGAAATCTTTGTGAGCGCGGCGATCATATCGCGGTCGCGATTGAGGCCGGGAAGCTGGATAACGGCTGATTTCATGCGTTCGGTTCGTAAGGTTCCTGTCGACGACCAGTCGATCCCTGAATGCACCTCAGGTGATCGAGATACTATAGTTCTCGATCACCGTGTTCGCCAGCAAACGCTCGCACATTTCCTTGAGATCCGCCTCGGCCTTGGCCTTGTCGGAAGTCTCCAATTCCAGGTCGAACACCTTGCCTTGGCGAACCGAGCCGACGCCGGAAAAGCTCAGGCCCCTCAAGGCGGCTTCGATGGCTTTTCCCTGTGGGTCGAGCACGCCATTCTTGAGCGTGACGATGACGCGTGCCTTGATCACGTCGATGAACCCCCGTGTCGGTCAGTGACGGGTTTCGCCGTCGGGTTTGGATGAGACGAGCACCGGCCCGAGAGGCTTCGGGGGCTCGTTTTCGTTCATGATGCCGAGGCGGCGTGCAACTTCCTGGTAGGCCTCGACGAGACCGCCCATGTCGCGGCGGAACCGATCCTTGTCCAGCTTGTCGCGCGTGGCCACGTCCCAGAGGCGGCAGGAATCGGGAGATATCTCGTCAGCGACGACGATGCGCATCATATCGCCTTCCCAAAGGCGTCCGCACTCGATCTTGAAATCGACGAGCTGGATGCCGACACCCAGGAAAAGGCCAGAGAGGAAATCGTTGACGCGGATGGCGAGCGCCATGATGTCGTCGATTTCCTGCGGGCTTGCCCAGCCGAAGGCCGTGATGTGCTCCTCCGAGACCATCGGATCGTCGAGGGCATCGGCCTTGTAATAGAACTCGATGATGGAGCGCGGCAGCACCGTGCCTTCCTCGATGCCAAGCCTTTTCGCAAGCGAGCCTGCGGCAATGTTGCGCACCACGATCTCGAGCGGAATGATT
>Ga0164243_10009606_pt1 | contig 14061 bp, 10 predicted proteins | sample OricompcompostOP_FD_108781 | JGI IMG/M metagenome (GOLD analysis project Ga0164243, IMG submission 108781) | Organic Plus compost microbial communities from Emeryville, California, USA - Original compost - Organic plus compost (OP) | ecosystem: Engineered > Solid waste > Mixed feedstock >... | reverse complement strand
GCGAGCCCTTCGTCCTTGCGGTCTTCGCTCAGGAAGCCGACCCCTTGGCGAATCCGCTTCCCGGGGGACGCGCCGGCGGACGCCACGCCCTTCACGACGACCGAGCCGGAAACGACGGGGTCTAGGCCGAAGACCGCGCGGAGGAGCTCCGTCCGCCCGGCCCCGACGAGGCCGGCGACCCCCAGGATTTCCCCGCGGCGGAGGGTCAGGTCGGCCTGTAGGGGGAGCCGGTGGCGGCCTTGAAGGGCCGACACGGTCAGCACGGTTTCGCCGGGCTCGTGCGGGACCTTCGGGAAGACGTCCGTCAACTCGCGGCCGACCATCTGCCGGATGACGTCCTTGAGGTCGACCCCCGCGATCGCGCCCGAGGCCACGGCCCGGCCGTCGCGGAGCACCGTGTAGCGGTCGGCGATCGCCCGGACTTCTTCGAGGAAGTGGCTGATGTAGACGACCCCGATCCCCTCCGACCGCAAGCGCCGGATGACCCCGAAGAGGCGTTCGGCGTCGTGCTCCGTGAGCGAACTGGTCGGCTCGTCAAAGACGACGACCCGCGCGTCGGAAACGAGGGCGCGGGCGACCTCGACGAGTTGTTGCGCGCCGACGCTCAGACGGTTCACGGGGTCGTCGGGGCGGATTTCCGGGTGCCCGAGCCGGCGCAGCGCGTCGGCGACGACCGCACGGTGCGCCCCGCGCCGGACGATGCCGGCGGTCGTGCGCTCCTGGCCGAGCATGACGTTAGCCTCGACCGAGAGGTGGGGGGCCAGCGCCAACTCCTGGTAGATCATCGCGACGCCGCGGCGCTTGGCGTCTTTGGGGGACTTCGGGGCGTAGTCCGAGCCGTTGAGGGTCATGGACCCCCCGTCGGGCCGGACGGCGCCGCTCAGCACTTTCATGAGCGTGCTCTTGCCCGCGCCGTTCTCGCCGATGAGGGCGTGGACCTCCCCCGCGGCGAGTTCGAACGAGACGCCGCGGAGGGCGCGGCTCGCGCCGAACGACTTGGTGACGTCGGTGATCCGAAGGAGGGGGGCCGTCACGGCTTGCCCGCGAGCATGCCGGCCCCTTCGAGCGCCCGGAGCATGCCGACCGTGCTCGACTCGTTGGGGCAGAAGATGCCGTCGACCTGCCCGCGGAATTTCGTCACGAGGCTCTGGGCCTTCTGCTGCGCCGAGTCCGACGTCGGGCCGGCGTACTCGGTGTCGGAAACGAGGGCGACCTTGGGGTACTCCTTGGCCAGGGTCTCGGTGAACCCCTTCTCGCGCTCCTCGGTGCTGGACGACCCCACCGCGTACCGGAGGAGGACGGCCTTGCCTTCGCCCTTGAGCAGCGTCCCGAGCCTGCGGGCGGCCAAAACACCCCCGTTATAGTTGTTCGTCGCGACGAAGCTCGCGGGCGCCTTGGATTCGATGCTCGAATCGATGATCACGACGGGGATGCCCCGGGCGACGGCGTCTTCGACCGGCTTGACCAGGGCGCGGGCGTCGAGCGGGGCCAGCACGATCCCGTCGACCCGCGCGGCGATCGCGCTCTGGACGAGTTGGATCTGCTGAACCCGGTCGTCTTCCTTCTGCGGCCCTTGCCAGACGAGGTCGACCGTGCCGAGTTCGTCGGCCGCCTTTTGCGCCCCGTAGTGCAGCGTCTTCCAGAACTCGTGCGTGGTCCCCTTGGGGATCATGATGATCTTCCACTTCGCCTTCCGGCCCCCCGAGAGGCTGGCCGAGCTGACGTTCTCGACCTGCGGCGGGTTGATCAGCGCGGCGACCGCCGGCTCGGAGAGGTTGTCGGGGGTGACGAGGGTCTCGCCGGTGTCGATGACCTTCGGGACGTCACGCTTTTCGAGGTGGTCGACCAGCGTCTTCACCCCGAGCGCGCCCATCCGCTCGGGGTTCTGGACGACGAGCCCGCCGATCTTGCCCGCCTTGAGGGCGTCGACCAGCGGCTGGCTCGCGTCGAACCCGACCAGGTGGACCGCCTTGTTGCCCGACACGGGGGCCGGCGCCGCCGCCTGTCCTGGCGCGGACGGGGCCGTGGGCGCGGCCGCCGGAGGCCCCCCGCAGCCGGCCACCGGCGCGAGGACCGAAAGGACGCAAAGGATGTGCAGCCGCGCGCGCATGACGACTCCCCTCAGAACGACCTCATGATGATGATGAGGCCAAGGTTAAGGGCGGTCGGCGCGACGGTCAAGCAACCGGTGCCGGCGGACGAACGGTTAGGGATTCGCCGCCGGATCGACCGTCTTCCGCGCTACCGGGCGAGGAACGGCGACAGGAACTCCGCCGAGCGGCGGACCGCGTCGACGGCCGCGTGGCTGTGGCGGCTCAGTTCGACGTGGAGGCCGCCGTCGTAGCCGATGTCGTGGAGCGCGGAGAAGACGTCGGCGAAGTCGATCGTCCCTTCGCCGAACATCAGGTGGTCGTGGACGCCGCGGACCATGTCCTCGATGTGGACGTTCACGACCCTCGGACCCCAGGCCCGGAGATGGTCGCCGACCGGCCCGTCTTCCAGGCAGTGGACGTGGCCGACGTCGACCGTCAACTGGAGCAAGGGGTGGCGGACCCGTTCTTCCAGCCGGGCGAACCGGGCGAACGTGTCGATAAACATCCCCGGCTCGGGCTCGAACGCGACGGTCACGCCCGCCGTTTCGGCGTGCCGAAGGACGTCGCGCAGGCCGTCCGCGAGGCGCCCCATCGCCTCGTCCTCCCCGGCCGCGTCGGGGAGCGCCCCCGACCAGATCGAGACGACCGGCGCGCCGAGGCGGGTCGCCAGGTCGATCGACCGTTTGAGGAAGTCGACGCGCACCGCGCGGCGGGCGGGGTCGGGGTCGAGCAGGGTCGGGTCGTGTTTCTTCCGGGGGTTCAGGAGGTAGCGCGCCCCGGTCTCGACCACGCGCGCCATCCCGTGCCGGTCGAGGAGGCGGACGGCGTCCGCGACCTGGCGGTCGAGAACGGCCGGGTCTTCGTAAGGGTCGAGGTTGCCGGCGTCGAGCGTCAGGCCGACGCTTCGAAAGCCCTCGGCGGCGAGCCAGGGGATCGCGTCGCGGAGGCGGTGGTGGGCCAGCCCGTTCGTGTTGTATCCGAGTCGCATACGGCCCCCGGCGTTCGGGTCAGGTCGAATAGATCCAACGCCCGGCGTAAGCGGCCGGGACCCACAAGATCCCGACGGCCGCCGCCTCGGCCGGGCCGCGGACCGCGAGCACGAGCCCGACGTGCAGCCAGACCAGCGACAGGATCGCGAACTTCACGGCCCGCTGGATCACGGCCGGCTCGGGCCGCTTGAGCGCCCCGACCGTCCGGACGTTGACCGCCGCGCCGAGCCCCAGGAGAAACAGCACTCCGGCGGCGACCCGCCCCGTGGTTCCGGCGGAAGGACTCGGGAATCGTTGCGCCGAAACGCCCGCCGCGATCAAGCCGACGAAGGCGAGATTCTGGAGCCCGGCCCCCAGCGCCACGTTTTTCCAGCGCCCCGTCTCGACCTCCGAGCGGCTGACCCACGTCACCCCGGCCACGAAGAGGCCGTACGAGGCGGCGGCGAGCCAGCAGACCGGGCCGCCGAGTCGCGCGGCGGCTGACATCCCCAGCAGGAAGTTTAAGCTTCGGCAGGCCCCCATGACCTCCGGGCCGAGGGCCGACCGCTTCCCCCAGGCGTCGTACGCGAGGACGCACAGGGTCAACGCCAACGCGACCGCCCAGCCGTACCGGGTCCCGGAAACGGCCGCGAGGGCCAAGCCGAGCGCGAGGAGCGACCCGCCCAGAACCCCGGCCGTCGTTCGACCGACCCGGCCCGACGGGATCGGCCGCGAGGGGCGTTCGACCCGGTCGACCTCGGCGTCGAACACGTCGTTCAGCGTGATCCCCCCGGCGTACGTGCAGGCGGAGGCGAGCACGAGCGGCACCCAGGCTTCCGGCCGTTCGAACGACCCCGTGACGAGCAGCCAACCGGCCAGGCCGTCGGCCGCGGCCGTGAAGACGTTCGGGAGGCGGACCAGTTGCAGGTAAGGCTTCAACGCCATGGTGGTGGGGGGTCGGGGGGTGTCGACGCACGTGGCCCGCGCGGCAAAGCCCGCGGACGGGAGCCGGGGTCGGCCGTCGTCGCGCGGGCGGGTCGCCGGTCGGTGGGTTCAGGCCGATTGGGCGACGTACCGGAGGAGGTCGTCGTACTGCTTGAAGAAGTCGTTCTCCTCGACCCCTTCCGGCCCTTTGAAGAAGCAGGAGAGGTGGCGCATGAGGCCGCGCCGCCCGCGCTGCTTTTCGACGTCGGCCAGGCGGGCGATGTCGATCGCGAGGGGGGCGGCGAGGAGGCTGTCACACCCCTGCCAGGTGAACTGCATGGTCATCTTGGTGCCGAGGAACCCCTGGAAGTGGATGTGGTCCCAGGCGGTCTTCCAGTCGCCCATGTCGGGGATGTACTCGATCGTGACGAGCGTCTGGGGCTTGTACCCGAGGATCGACGTGACGACGCGGTCCTTGGTGTCGACCTTCGACGCCTTGTTCGAGGGGTCGTCGAGGACGACGCCGTCGCGGTTGCCGAAGATGTTGTGGCCGACCCAGCTCATCACGTTAAGGTTGCGGTGGGCGAACATCGGGGCGAGCACGGTCTTGAGCAGGGTCTCGCCGGTCTTGCCGTCCTTGCCGCCGTGGAGGGCGCCGGTGGACTCAGCGAGCTGATAGATGGCGGGGATCGAGGCGCCGAGGCTCGGGGTGAAGTTCAGGTACGTGTGGCCGCCGCGGAGCGCCGCGATCGCGTAAAGGGAGCTGGCGGGAAGGAGGTCTTCGCCGCCGTCGGCGAGCGCGGCGTTGAGGGCGTTCCAGTCCTGGTGGACGTCGCGGGTCTGGAAGGGGGGCTCGGTGCTGGCCACGCAGAGGACGATCAGGTGGTCGATTCGTTCCGCCTTGACGAACGCGGCGAGGTCGGCTTCGAGCCGGTCGACGGCCTCCGCGGCGGTGCGCGGGGCCGACTCGTCCCCCCAGGTGCCGAGCTTGGCGATCGTCGGCCCGGCCCCGAGCTTGACGCCGGGCTTCACCCGCGCCGAGGCCGCGGCGAGGTCGTCGCGGCAGGCCGCGACCAGGTCGGCGTCGAAGATCCCGGAGTTCTTGCGGAATTCCTCGGCGGAGTCGACGAACGAGCTCTCGCGGATTTCGTGCCCGCCGACGACGAACTGGGCGGCTTCGGGCAGGCCCAGCTTGCCGAAGTCCGGCAGGGCGGTGACGAGGCCGGTCGACTTGATTAGGCCCCGCGAGAGGGCCGACAGCCCGAGGGTGACCGTGGTCCCGACGCCACCAAACGCGCCCACCAACCAGAGGCCGACTCGACGTTGTGTCATGCGCGGATCAACCTAGCCGTTGCGGCTCTTCAGGGGAGGGAGGTCTCGACTGACCCGAGAGGGGCGGGTTCAAAACGAATCGCACGATCGATGACGGAGGTCGAGGCCGTAAAGCTTCATTATGTCCCAACCCGCTCGCGCGTTCAACCCGACGGTCCGGCCGGTCGCCGCCGCCGGAACCCGTTTCCGGCCGGGGGAGGGTCACCGACCGGTCGGCCCGGGCGTACGGTTATAGCGGCCGGAGCGGTCGTCCGCCCGGCGGCCTTGACGGGGGCCGGAATCGCCCGGGAATTCCTCACGCGGTGGGCCCCCGGGGTATAATCCTTTTAACAGGGAGTGTCATCCGGTTTCGCCCAACGTCGAGGCCGGCGACGCCCCCGAAAATCGAGACGTACACCCTTGATCCGCACCCGACTTGACGCGCCGATCGTGCTCGCCCACGGCCTGTTCGGCTTCCGCCGGATCGGCCTGGGGCGGCTGACGTTGACCTCCTACTTCCGCGGGATTCCCGAGGCGCTGCGGGCCGCGGGAAACCGGGTCGTCGTGACCCGCGTCCCCGCGATCGCCGGGGTCAAGATGCGCGCCAGGGCGCTCGGCGAGCAGATCGAACTGGCCTTTCCGGGCGAGCCGGTCCATGTGATCGGCCATAGTATGGGTGGCCTCGACGCCCGCCAACTGCTGGCCGACCCGAAATGGGCGGGTCGGGTCTTGAGCCTAACGACGATCGGCACGCCGCACCTCGGTTCGGCGATCGCCGACCTCGCCCGCCTGCGGGTCGGCCGGGTTTACCGGCTCTTGAGGATGTTCGGCGTCGAGCACCGGGGCTTCCTCGACGTCACCCGACGCGCCGCCCGCGCGGTGAACCGGAATGGGTTTACGCCCCGGTCGGCGCTCTGCTATTGCGTGGCGGGCGACCCGACGCTCGACCAGGTTTACTGGACCCTCAAGCCGTTCTACGAGGTCCTCTTCGACCTGGAAGGGCCGAACGACGGCCTGGTTTCGGTGGAGTCGGCCCTGGCGTTCGGTGAGCCGTTGCCGAAGTGGCCGGTCGACCATTTCCGCCAGATGAATTGGCACACCACCGGTTCGGGGCCGTCGTCCTGGGCTTCGGTGCGACAACTCTACGACGACCTGCTCGCGAACCTCGCCGGGCAGGGGTTCGGCGTCCGGTTGCCGGAGCCGGCCCCCGACGAGGTCGGTCCGGCGGTCTCGATCCTAGAGTACGGCCGCCGGCTCCCCTTCCTCAACGCCGCTTTCCCGCGGCGGCCTTGGGCCGGCGGTCCGGTCGAGCAGCACGGCGACGGTCATGTCGCCGAGGACGTTGGAGGTGGTACGGCAACGGTCGAGGAACCAGTCGATCGTTAGGAGGACCGGGATCTTGTCGGCCGGGAGTCCGACGGACGCGAAGATCAGCGGTAGCGTCACGAAGCTCCCCGACGGGATCCCCCCTGCCCCGACGCTGGCCACCAGCGTCGTCACGACGACGATCAGTTGGTCGATCGGGCCGAGCGTGTACCCCATCGCCTGCGCCATGAAGAGGGCGGCGGTCGCCTGGTAGAGCGCCGTGCCGTCGTTGTTGAAGTTCGTGCCGATGCAGGCGGCGAGTTGGCTCGACTCGCGCGAGACGCCGAGTTTCCCGGTCAGCGCCTTGAGGGTGATCGGCATGGTCGCGGCCGTGCTCGACGTGCTGAACGTGCTCGCCATCACGTCGAGTGCCCCGCGCAGGAACCGCAGCGGAGACATCCCCCGGAAGAGGAAGAGGACGATCAGATACCAGACGTTCTGACACGCCAGGCCCGCCACCACGACCACCACGAGCCAGATCAGGGCCTGGAAGACCTGCATCCCCTCCTTCTGGCCGACGCTCGACGCGATGATGCCGAAGACCGCCAGCGGCACGAGCGCGACGATCCAGAGGAGGACCCGCATGAGCAGTTCGAAGCCGAGCGCGAGCAGGTCGACCGCGACCCGGTAGGTCGTTTCCCCCCGCGCGATTTGCTCGTTGCGGATCTTCGCCAGGCCGATCCCCAGCGCGAGCGTCAGCAGGACGAGTTGCGCCAGGTTGTTCTGGGCGAAGGCCTCGCCGATGCTCTCGGGGATCAGCTCCAGGATGAGGTCGGTGACGCTCTTTTTGGGCAGCTCTTTTTGGGCGGACCCGATCTCGGCGAATTCCACCCCGAGGCCGGGTTTGATCAGGTTCGTCAGGCCCAGGCCGATCCCCATCGCGACGAGCGTGTTGATCAGGTAGTAGATCATCATCCGGAACCCCTGGCGGCCCCGGATGTCGTTCGAAACGATCGCGTGCAGGATGGCGAGGACGACCAGCGGCGCGGCGAGCGCCCGGAGGGCCCGGATGATCAGCTTGGACACGAGGTCCAGGCCGGCGGCCTTTTCCTGCCAGTAGAGCCCGACCGGGATCGCCAAGGCGGCGCCGAGCAGTACCCAAATGTAGAGTGGCACCCCCCCGGGGCGGCTCTCCGGCTCGTCCTGGGGGGAAACGGGGACCGTCTCGGCGCGCGTCTCGGTCATACGCCTTCGTCTCCGGGCCGGCGGTTACGCCGTTCGGTGTCGTGTCAGCGGACTTGTTTAAGACAGGTGGCCAGGTCGGCCCAGAACGGGTCGCTCCGGACCGAGGTCACCCACTTGATAGTCCCCTTCGGGCGGCTCACGTCGAACGTAAAATCGTCGCGGAGGACCGGGCGCGGGACGGTCCGGCTCTCGGCCAGGCCGAGGAGGTGGGCCACGGTGACCTCGTCCCAAATCAGCCAGGCGTCCGGGCTGCCGGAGAGGGCGGCGCCGTCACGCCCGTGGTCGCGGAGCCAGCGGTCGAGCAGTTCGATCAGCGGCTGCGCGGCCGGGCCGCCCTTTTCGAGCCGGCTCCGGGCGCCCGCGCTCGTCATCACGAGGTCCTTCTTGCAGACCGCCTGGTCGCCGACGACGAGCGGGACGGTCGAGTCGAGCAGGACCTGCCAGGCCTTGATGTCGTTCTTGATGTTGTACTCCTCCCCGCCGTTCGGCCAGGCGAGGAAGCCCATCGAGACGATCTCGACCCGGTCGGCGAGCGTCGGGTCGGCCAGCAGGGCGGAGGCGACGTCGGTCGCCGCGCCGATGGCGACGATCACGACGCGGCGATCCGGCGTGCCGGCCCGCGACTCGCGTAGAATGAACTCGACGCCCGGGTTGAGCCGGGGGGTCTTCCGGTCCGCGAGGGGGACGGTCGAGCCGGCGATCACCGTCGGGGTCTTGGCGAGGTGGAGCGAGGCGAGGATCTCGCGGGCGTTCTTGGCCGTCTTTTCGGACGGGTGGTCGGGGGCGTGGGTGGTGACGACCCCCCGCAGGTCGATCCGGGGGGAGAGGGCGAGGTGGGTCAACGCCCACTGGTCGTCGATGTCGGCGCCGCAGTCCGTGGAGAGGACTACGGGGATCCGCTCGTCCGCCGCAGGGAAGAACCCGACCACCGCCAAGAGCAACGCGATCATGTCCGCCTCGTCCTTCGGCCCTGAGCCGTTTCGGCTCACGAGTTGCAACTTTTGCCGTGCTCCAGGATATTGAAGAACGTCCCCACGTCCAAGGGGTCGGCCCCGCCCGAACCGAATCCCGTCTTCTGAGAGGTTGCCGGCCATGAGCGGGTCACCCGACGAACCGCCCCGCGTCCGTAAGTCGCCGAAAGGGGTCGACCCGAGGCCGGCTCCCGAGCCGGACGAGCCCTCGACCTTCCGGCCGAACCCGAAACGGGCGCCGAAAACCTCGGCCGCGGGAACGGGGCCGGCTGCGGACGCGGACGGGTCGACGACCTACCGCCGCAACGCGGGCCGGGGCACGAGGGGGCGCGACCCCGAGACGGGCGTGCGCGACGTAAACCCGGGGAAAGGCCCCGGGCTCTGGGAGCGGATCTTTTTCGGCCGCGTCGGCGCGGGGCAGCTCGCGACCTTCTGCCGCCAGTTCGCCGCCTACCTCAACGCGGGGGTCGACATCAGCAAGGCCCTGGCGAACCTCCAGAGGCAGTTCGCCCTGACGGCCCTCGGCCCCGTGATCGGGCGGTTGCAGGCGGCCGTGAAGCGGGGGGACTCGGTCGCCGAGGCGGTCGCGCGCGAGCCCCAGGCGTTCGACGCCCTGTTCGTCGGGATGATCCGGGTCGCCGAGGCCCGCGGGGGCGTCCCCGAAACGCTCCGGCTTTTGGGCCGGCATTACGAGAACAGGCAGAGCCTGATCCGCCAGGCCCGCTCGGCGATGATTTACCCGATCGCCGTGCTGGTCGTCGCCTCCTTCGTCGTGGCGTTGATGACGCTCTGGCTCCTCCCGATGTTTACGAGCCTGCTCAAGGACATCGCCGGGCGGTCGGCCCAACTCCCGCTCCCGAGCCGGCTCTTGATGGCCTTTAGCGACTTCATGCAGTCGGCCGGCTGGCTGGTCTTCCCCGTCGTGCTGATCGGGACACCGATCGCCCTGTTCAAGCTGTACCGGACGGCCTCGGGTAAGGCGCTCATGGACCGGATGATCCTTTGGGTCCCCGTCTTCGGGGCGCTCGTCCGGAAGATCGACACCTCCCGGTTCGCCCGGACCCTCTCCGCGCTCCTGGCCGCCGGGGTCGACATCGGCTCGTCGCTGGAACTCACCTCCGACGTCTTACACCTCGACCCGTTCCGGCGCGCGGTGCGCGACGCCCGCGCCCTGGTCATTCAGGGCGACGAACTGAGCGAGGCCCTGGAAACCACACACCGGTTTGGCCCCGACGTGGTCGCCGTGGTCAACTCGGGCGAGGAGACGGGGAAGCTGCCGGAGAGCCTGGACCACCTGGCCGACGACTACGAGGAGCAGGTCGCCTACATGGTCCGCAACATGGGCCACCTGGTCCAACCGCTGCTGCTGATTTTGCTCGGCGGGGTCGTGCTGTTCATCATCCTCGCGGTCTTCCTGCCGTACATCTCGATCATCACGAACCTGTCGGGGGCCCGCTGAGCGGGGGGCGAACCGTCGTCTTGATCCGCGGTCCCGCGCCGTTTAGAACCGTCCCGTCGGAGCGGGTTGACGCGACCGTCAGCCCCGGCGTCTCGGTCCGAACACGGGGAACGCGATGAGGCGACACGTCCTTCGGTGGGCCGTCCTGACGGCCCTGGGTTTACTGGCCGGCGGTTCGGACGGACGGGGGGAGGGCTGGAAGGCCGGGACGGCGAAGGTGGCGATCACCCCCCGCTCCCCCGTCTGGATGGCCGGGTACGGCAGCCGCGACCGCCCCTCGGAGGGGGCCGTTCACGACCTCTGGGCCAAGGCGCTCGGTCTTGAGGACCCCTCGGGCAAGAAGTGCCTGGTCGTCACGCTCGACGTCTGCGGGATCGACCGCGCCCTCTCCCGGCGCGTCCGCGACGCGATCAAGAAGGACCACGGGCTCGGTGACGACCGCGTCGTCCTCGCCTGCTCGCACACCCACTGCGGGCCGGTCGTGGGTGAAAACCTGCTGACGATGTACCCGCTCGACGAGGCACAGCGGCGGGCCGTCGCCGAGTATACCGCGTCCTTCGAACGCGCGATCCGAGACGCCGCCGCCGCGGCGCTCGCCAAGCTCGAACCGGCGGACCTCGCCTGGGAGTCGGGCCGGGCCGATTTCGCGGTGAACCGTCGGACGAACAAGGAGCCAGACGTCCCCGCCCTCCGCGCGCGCAACGCCCTGGAAGGGCCGGTCGACCACGACGTCCCCGTCCTCCGGGTCCGCGGGGCCGATAAGGGGGTGCGGGCGGTCGTCTTCGGCTACGCCTGCCACTGCACGGTCCTCAGCTTCAACAAGTTCTGCGGCGACTACGCCGGCTTCGCCCAGGTCGCCCTGGAGTCGCGCTACCCCGGGGCCCAGGCGATGTTCGTCGCGGGCTGCGGCGCCGACCAGAACCCCCTGCCCCGCCGGACCGTTGAACTCGCGGAGCGTTACGGCCACGCCCTCGCCGACGCCGTCGGCCGCGTGGTCGACGCGCCGATGCGTGAAATCGCGACCGGCCTCGTGGCGGCGTATGAGGAGATCCCTTTACGTTTCGCTCCGCTCCCCGAACGCCCTCAAATCGAGGAAGACGCCAGGTCGTCCAACGGCTACGTGGCCCGCCGCGCCGCCAAGCTCTTGAAGACGATCGAACGGGACGGCCGCCTTTCACCGACGTACCCGTACCCCGTGCAAGTTTGGAAGCTTGGCGACCTGACCTGGGTCTTCCTGGGCGGCGAGGTCGTGGTCGACTATTCGTTGCGGTTCAAGAGGAACCTGGGCTCCTCGGGGACCTGGGTGAGCGGCTACTGCAACGACGTGATGGCCTACATCCCCTCGTTACGGGTCCTCAAGGAAGGGGGCTACGAGGGCGAAACGGCGATGATCTATTACGGACTGCCGACCAAGTGGTCGGAGCAGGTCGAAACCCAGATCGTCGAGGCGGTAACACGCCTCGAACGTTCCGTCGCAGCCGGTCACTGAGAACCCGCCGCGGTCGGTCCGAGACGGCCCGCTGTTATGCGTCGACGGCGGGCGGGGCCGGGCCGATCGCCGGCTCGTCGGGTGATTCGCCGAGAGGGGCGACGGCGAGGTACGTCACGAAGGCCGCGAGGTAGGCGTAGACGGCCGCGGGCTGGGCGGCCGCCAGCCGTGCGTACCCGAGGACCCCGGCGACGACCGGGGTCAGGCCGACGACGAGACCGACGGCCCAGGCGAGGAAACCCGGCCGATTCCAGCCGCGCCGCGGGTGGGTCCACGCCCCTCGCGAACGCACGTAGTCGGCCGAGATCGCGCCGGCGACGGGGGCGAAGACCGCGCCGACGAAGCCGAACACCGGGAGCAGGTGGGAGACGAGGCCCGAGGCGACCAGCAACCAGGCGAGCACCGCGCCCGCGACCGTCCACTTGGTCCGCGCGACGTGGGGTCGGAGGAGGTTGAGGCGCTCTCCGAAGAGGAATGCTGCGTAGCAAGCGGGCGCGAGGGCGGCGAGTCCGAAGCCGATCAGCATGACACCGGCCGTCTTCCCGGCGACGAGGATGCGTACGGACTGTTCGAAGCTTAATGCCCGTGGTACCCCGGCCGGGGTGTCGAGGCCGTACCGCGCGAAGGCGCCGGCGACGCTCAGGATCGCCAGCGTGGCGATCACCCACGGGGCCATGGCGACGCCGACCCAGCCCCCGTACCGAACGTCGCGCTCCTCACGGGCGACCGAGCCCCAGTCGGCAAAGAGCAGAGCCGCCGCGCTGAAGAACCCGAAGATCATTTGAACGACCACCAAGGCGGCGAAGACCCCTCCCGTCGAGCCGCCGCGTTGGTCGACGCTCGCCTGGTAGTCGGGCAGCCCTTTCAGGGCGACGGCGGCGGTCAGGCCGAGCAGTAGTGCGGGGAAGAGCGGGTAAACGCTCATGAGGGCGGCGATCACCCGGACGAGGTACCGGCCGGTGAGCGCGGCGGCCAGGCCCCAGAACAGCGAGATCACCAGGAACAGCGTCCCCCGCAATTCAACCACGGCCATGTGGGGCGGCCGTTGAACGCCCGGGTCGAGGAAGCCGGTCAGTTGGAGGCCCGCCAGCCCGAGCGCGGTTCCGTAAAGCGTGGCGACCGCGAGCCAGACGACCTGCACCAAGGTCAGCAGGAGCCCGGGGACCCACGTCGCCCCGTCGACGCCGAAGGTCCGGGCCGCGAGCACCGCGATCGGCCGGCCGGTCCGCTGACCCCAGAGGGCGGGGGCGCGGAACAGGAGCAGGTAGCAGAGGAGCCCCCCGACGGCCGCGCCGGCGACCGGCCAGAGGAGCCCGCACCGGCCCACGGCTTCCCTGGGGATCTGGTCGAAGAAGGCGACCCAAAGGAAGAGGCCGATCGCCTGGGGCGCGAGGCCCGTTTGCCACCCGCGGCGGTCGAGCGGCGGGCGGTCGAGGGCGGCCTGGAGCGTCGGGGGCCAGGTGGTCGGTTCGGTCGTCGTCACGGGTCGATAAACCCTCGTCGCGGTCGAACGGGAGCGGAAGTTGAGGCGGCTCACCCCCGCCGGGTCCGAAGCCGGGGCGGGGGTGAGCCGCGAATGAGACGACCATTCTAAACCAGGACGGTTCAGTATTCAGCCGGACCCGTCACTCCCCCCGCCATCATGAGCGCCTCTTCGTGCTTGCTGACCAGTTCGACGGCGCGATAGCCGCCCTTCGTCTTGAAGTAGAGGATCATGCCGAGGTAGATCAGGGCCATCGTGGCGGGCACCAACGCGGTGATCTTCAGCGCCATGCGGCCGCCGTAGAGGCTGGCGTCCGTCACGAGCGTCTTATCCGCCTTGGCCGTCCCTTGGGCGCCGTTCCACCAGTCGACGAGCTTCTGCTGGCTCTCGACCGACGCGGGGGTCGCCTTGGGGTCCTTCTTGAGGACGTCCAGGGCGCGAACGGCCTCCTTACCATTATCCTCAAGGACGCCGACCTTGGCGCCGTCGAGGCCGACGGTCTTGAAGACCAGGAACTCGTTCTCGGACGGGGCCTTGTACCGTTCGAAGACGGCGGGGTCGGCTTGCCTTAGCGACTCGGAGGCGAAGTGGTCCTGCTTGAAGCCGATGCCGGGGCCGCCGAGGAGGCCGGCGGAGAGCATCCCCACGCCGCCGATCGCGCCGATCGTGATGGCGCCGCCGCGCGGGAACTGCTCGGAGACGACGGCGAGCATCGTCGGCCAGAGGAACGTCTTGCCGCAGGCGTAGACGGTCGCGGCGATGACGCAGAACCAGACCGAGGTCGCGTTACCGAGCAGGGTCAACCCGGTCGCG
>Ga0164243_10009603_pt1 | contig 14062 bp, 11 predicted proteins | sample OricompcompostOP_FD_108781 | JGI IMG/M metagenome (GOLD analysis project Ga0164243, IMG submission 108781) | Organic Plus compost microbial communities from Emeryville, California, USA - Original compost - Organic plus compost (OP) | ecosystem: Engineered > Solid waste > Mixed feedstock >... | reverse complement strand
GCCCGAAATGATCGTCCAGCCGAGCCAGGTCCACGGATCACGATGCTCGCGATGCCACGCGAGATGCCGCTTATAGCCATTCTCGAAGGCCGCCTCGGCGCCCCTGCGCGGCTGCCACGCGACGATGCGCGCGGCATTGCCCTGCTCGCCCCAGGCGTGCGGCGCCTGAAGCAAGAGCCCCCAAACAGATACGAGTGCGATGGTGCGGCGCATGTGAGTTCCCCTGTCCTCGACCGTTCGCACGCAAGTCGAACATTCCCCCTACGGGAGACTGCAACGCCCTGCCGCGGCGAACGTCGCAAGCGGATTGCTACACTTCGCGACATTCCGGTCGCGGAGCAGTCATGACGTACAGAATCGGAGAATTCGCGCGCCTGAGCGGCGTCTCGGCGAAGACACTGCGCTTCTACGACGAAACCGGCATCTTGCGGCCCGCCCGCGTGGACGCTCGAACCCGCTATCGCTACTACTGCGCGGACCAGCTGCAGGACCTTGCTTTCGCGCGCGCATTTCGACAAGCCGGCGTGCCGATCGCGCATCTCAAGCGGATCATGAAGACTTCGCGCACGAGCGCGCAGCGCCGTGCAGTGCTCGAGCGCCTGCACCTCGATCTGCAGCGCTCGATGGAACAGACGATGAGATCGATGCGGTGGGTTCGCGCAATGCTCGATGCGTCGGCCAAGGCGGCAGCCGATATGGCTGTCGTGCTAAAGCCAAGGCCGGCGTTCGAGGTCGTCTCGCTGCGTGCCGAGCTCGATGCCTATGAAGACGTCCTGGAGCTCGAGCGCGAGCTGCTGAGCGCGGTTCGAAACGACTGCCGCGGCGCATTTCGGGCAGTGCTGTGGCATCGCTGCGCCGCCGACGGCGCACTGGACGCGGAACCCGTCATCGAGCTGAAACAGCCGTTGCGACTGACGAATCGCCATGGCGTGAAGCGGCTGCAGGCCACGAATGTGGCCAGCGCATACTCGGCTGCCGACGACGCGTCCGCCGAACGTACCTACGACGCGATTCGCCGCTGGATGCAGCTCTGCGGTTACGAGCTCGCGGGCGCCAAATGCGAGATCGACCACGGTGGGCTGCTGGAGATTCAGTTTCCCGTGCGCGCCGCTGCCATCGGCAACTCGAGGTAGGAAGCGCGCGCGGCATCGTGATGGATGGTCTGCTCGGCGATGACACCTTTCGCATCGACGCCGATCGCATTGCCCGTGTTCATGTTGCGGTCGTACTGAGGAAAGTTGCTTGACGACACCTGCAGTCGAAGCCGCTGCCCCTTCGCGACTACGACGCTCGTCTGTCCGACACCGATCGTGAGGTCGTAAACCTTGCCCGGCTCCGCGGGCTCGCGCCGGCCCGTGAAGTTGCGGCCGGATAGACGCAGCAGTCCTTCGCAGAGATTCATCGATCTGCCGTCCGGCTCGACGACGGTGAGCTTCGCCGTGAAGTCGGTGTCGACGCTCGACGTCGATGCGAACAGCCGCAGCACCACTGGACCGCTGATTTCCGTCTCCGCAGCGAAGGGCGCGGTGCTGTAGATCAATACGTCCGGCCGCGATTCGATCGCGCTTTGCTCGATAGGCCCCGGCCGCATGCCGGGCACGTTCAGCGCGCCGATCATCGCACCGCCGACCGTCGGCACCGGATTCTCGGGATCATAGGTGAAGCGGTCAGGAGCTTCGGTTTTCGGCGCCTCGCGCGACAACACACCATCGCCCTTGACGCCGTTCGCCTTTCCGCCGCTCCTCAGATACAGCTTCGTGCGCGTCATTCCCGGCGGCGGCCACGCCTCCGCCGTGCGCCAGACATTCGGCCCCATGACGAAATAGCGCACGCGCGGCAGCTCGGCCGGCTTACCCCGCACGTATTTGTCGAAGAACGCGATCTGCAGCGCATTGATGCCCGAGCCTTCGTTCGACGCCGTCGCGCCGAAGTCCTTCTCGCCGAGACGCTGCTGGAACACGAGACTGTGCTGCCAGGGACCGATCACGAGATGCTGCCCCTCGCGCGCACGCGAGCTCGCCGCGCGGCGGCGCAGGTCGGAGAACGCGGCGATCTGCGTCCACGCGATCGGGTCATACCAGCCGCATTCGTGCATCGTGGGATAGTCGAGCTTCTCGTACGGCGTGCCCGGCCCGAGCACCGGCGCCGCGTTGCGATCCAGCCGATACTCGAGCAGTTCCTTGAGCCGCCCGTAGCGCGCGATCGGCGCATCGCGCAGCGGCAGATGCAGATACGTCTCTTGCGGATTCGTTCGCATGCGCGCAAGCACTGCTTTCGCCTCCGTCATGTTCTGACCCTGCTGCGCGAGCCGATCGAGCTCTCCGGCGGCCTCGTTCGGCAGCCAGATCAGCGTCTGGATCAGGGGCATCGCACCGCCTGCCATCGGCGGCGGCGCTCCTGCGACAAGGCCGCTTTCGCTGTAGCCGCCGGTCCACGTCGCGATCGCGCGCAAGTGCGGCGGCTTTTCGAGCGCCGTCTTCACTTGATAAGCGGCTTGATGCGAGGCGCCGAACGTGCCGACGTTCCCGTCGCACCACGGCTGCTTCGCGATCCACTCGACCATGTCGTAGCCGTCGCGCCCGTCGTGACCTTCGGCGTCGGCGGGATCGAACTCGCCGTCGGATTCGAAGCGGCCGCGAATATCGGCCCCCATGAACCCGTAGCCCGCTTCCAGAAGCTCACCGATGATCGCGAGCCTGCGCGGGTTGGAGTACTGCTTGCGGTTCAGCGAGCGCATCAGAATCAGCGGATAGCGCCCTTCCGCCTGCGGCAGCCACAGGCTCGAGGCAATGCGCGTGCCGTCGCGCGTCGGAATCATTACGAGCTCGGTGTAGCGCACGCCCGGCGGGAGCTTGCCGGGATCGGGCATGTCCGGATTGAACTCCTGCGCCTGCGCAGAGACGCAATACCAGCTGCCCGCACCGATCGCGCCCAGCAGCACCCCGCCCCCCAGCAACACATCGCGCCTGTTCGCCATGAGCCCCCTCGCGTTAGTTCGTAGTTCCAACGAATGCAGCATAAGGGAGAAACGGCGCCGTTTGCAGCGCCTGCGGGTCGCAGGTAGATGTCCGTGCGCGTGAAGCCAACGCGCGAGGAAATCTCGAGAGCCGGGCGCGCCTATGCCGAAATTCCGCGCGGCGGCAGCGCGAAGCTCAGTCGCAGTAGGTCGCGCCGTTGCCGACGTTCGAGTTCGTAGGCTCGGTCATGCTGAAACGCTGCACCGGCACGATGGTCGGGGCGCAATTGTTGTTCGTCGTGATGTCGAACACGTGCCAATACAGCGTCTGATTCGTTTCGCCGACCGGCGGCGTGAACACGCGCTGCGAGCCGCCGTTCGTGATCTCCACTCGGGCCGGCGATGCCGTCTGACCCGGATCGAACGTCTGCGAGAAGTTGTGCACGTAGAAGCTGTAGCGGCGATTGCGCGCGAGCCGCGCGAACGTCGTGACTTCCGGCCCGAAGCCGTTGACGTCATCGACGTCGAGCGCGATATACGGACTGTCGCTCAACGAGCCCTTGTCGATGTAATAGACATGGTCGTCAGGATTCGCGCCGAGCGTGTGCGAGTCGAGATCGAGCGGCAGCGCGCCCCAGCTCAACTTGATCGACAGGTTGGTGCCGCTCAGGACCAGGCATGGGGTCACCGTCATGTTCGCGCTCTGCACGTCGATGCTCGGCGAGTTGGAAACGGCGGTGCCCTTTATGGCTTGCAGAAATGCCAGATTGCTCGGCTTGGCGCGCAACGTGAACGTGCCTTCGGCATCGGTCACGGTCGTGAGCTTGCTCGCATAGCTGCGTCCTTCGATGCTCACCACCGCATCGGGGACTCGCGTACCCATCGCGTCCTGCACGCAGCCGGTCACATTGACCGTGGGATACGTCGTGTCCGCGTTCCAGGTCGTGAAGTGCGTAACCACGCCTTCGTAATACTGGTTGCCCGTCGTTCCGCGCAGCGTCGCCGTGCCGTCCTGCCTCCAGACCCCCAACGCGGCATCGTAGTGAAACAAGGGAGTGTTCGACGGCAAGCTTTCGACGCGCGATGACGCCGCGATCCGCAACGTCGCGGACATGCCGTCCGCGAGATTGAGAGACGCGCCGTTCGCGTCCGTGAAACGCACGTCGAGCGCACCGAACGACTCGATCGGCGCAGCAACGATGGAGCCGCTCATGCCAAGATAGTTGCCCGGCATCACATCCAGGTTGCTCGCGGGAAGCACCGGCGTGACCACCGCCGTGACATTGCCCGTCGGCATGCTGCCGTCTGCGGTCCTCAGACTGTTCGCGGGGAGCGATACCTGGGCCGTCGAATTGGGGACCGCGATTACGGCCGGCTGCGCCGGCGAGAACGTCTGGACCAGCGCCTCTTTCACCATCGGGATGTTGAGCGGCGCATTCGCCATGCTGACGCTGTCGACGACGCGGCCCTGCGGGGCGTAACCGTCGTTGTCGAAGCTGACGAGGACCGACGGCGCGCTCGGGAAGCCCGCAAGCGTGTATTGACCGTTCTCATCGGTGGTCGTGGTCGTCGTTCCAACGCGGACGGTGACGCCCTCCAGGCCCACGCCGCTGACCGAATCGGTCACCCGACCCGCAACGGTCGGCACGTCCATGTCGACGATCGTGACGCTCGTGCTCGAGATTGCGCCCACCGTCGCATGCGTGGGAGTGCCCATCGTGAAGGTCAGCCCTTCATCCGGCTCGTCGCCGAAGTCGTCGATGGCACCGATGAAGATCGTTCCGGACGATCTGCCGACCGGAATCACCAGCGGGCTGACCCCGGTCGTGAAATCGATGCCGCTGGTCGCGCTGCCGGTCATCGTGAAGGGAATAAGAACGTTGCCGGGCGCGGGAGACGAGAGCGTCACCTGGACTTCGATTTGCGCACCTTCGTTCACGGAGGACGAGGCGACGGCAAAGCTTGCGACCGGAATCGGCAGCGGCTCTCCGCCGACCGTTCCGTTCTCGTCACCGCCGCTGCAGCCCGCCAGCACCGAAAGCGCGCCCGCGCAGGCGCTCGCACGAATCAATAGAGACTTCACTGTCGACTCCCTTGAGCACATATCTCTCGCCCGCGCGCCGCCTGTGTTGTGATGTTCGTCCGGCGCTTTGTGAAATTGTCGCAACCGGTCGGGTTGCGCTTGTGTGACCGGCGTCTAGCTTCGCCGCGTCTTGTACGGGGTTTACCGTAGGCTCGATGACGAACTGTGATCGACCGCTCGCATCGTTGCGAGCGCTCCGTGCGTGCACAGTGCAGCCGCGCTGTCGGTTCGGCACGGGCTCGTTCGTCCTTGGAACGAATCGTCATTCAACCTGGAGTTCCCGTCATGTCCACGAACAGCGTCCGTTTTCACCGTGTCCTGCGCGCCACACCCGATCGCGTCTATCGCGCCTTCATCGATCCCGATGCGCTCGCGAAATGGCTGCCGCCCTATGGCTTCACCGGCAAGGTCCATCAGCTGGACGCGAAAGTCGGCGGCACCCACAAGATGTCGTTCACGAACTTCACGACCGGCAGCTCGCATTCTTTCGGCGGCAAGTATCTCGATCTCGTCCCGGGCAAGCTGGTGCGCTACACGGATCAATTCGACGATCCGAATCTGCCGGGGCAGATGGTGACGACGATTGCGATCACGCCCGTTTCCGTGGGCGTCGAGGTCAACATCACGCAGGAAGGGATTCCAGCGGCGATTCCCGCGGACGGCTGCTATCTCGGCTGGCAGGAATCACTGGCGCAGCTCGCGAAGCTCGTGGAACCCGAGATTCCCGACCAGGGTTGAACGGCCGATGGGGCCGATGCGCTCGGCCCCTCCTTCACCTCTCGATGTGCACGCTCAGATTGCCTCTGAGCGTGCCATCCGAGTCTTGGCATCCAGCGCCTTGATCTTCACGCCATCGGTGAGCGTCTTCACGAGCGTGAGCCGGTCTTCGCCGACCGTCTTCACCTGCATTGGAATTCCGACGATGGAAACCGAGCGCTGCTCGTTGTAGGACACCTCGACGGTCCACGGGTGCAGCCAGTCGCGCTTCACTTCGACGTCCTCGCGCCGCACGGTCATGCCGCTGACGATGTGTTTCATGGCCGGAACGACCTGCGCGTAGTAGTCGCACAGCTGCGCTTTACCGCCTTGCATGTCGAGCGGGCGGCCCGGTGTCGTGCGGTCATCGATGGAGAACTCGAGCTCGTCGTGCATCAGCTTGCAGATGCCGTCGGCGTCGCCCTCGAGCGAGTACCGCTCCCAGGTGTCGAGATAGCTGATGACGCCGCGATCGCCGAGGCTCATGAACGCGGAGCCGTAAATCCAGAGGAGCGCGATCGCTCCGAGCCAAAAGATCTTTTTCATGCTCGTCCTGCGGCTGATCGAGAAGCACCATGCTCCCGCAGTCCCGACGCAGCGAGCGCGACGAGCGTCACGTTCCCGGCACGAGCAGCGCCGATGCGCTCATTCGCGGCTCAACAGCTCCTGCGCCGCGTGCACCAGGAAGATGTAGCTCGCGCCGACGTTGATCACATATTCGTTCTCGCCCCACAGGAACGGCCAGTCTTCCTTGTTCTCGGGAAAGTCCGGCTTCAGGATCAACACGCCCGGCACGATGCCGCCGGCGATGAACGTGAAGTCCGCGCGATTGTTGCCGTAGGCGATCGTCTTCGAATGCGTCCCGACGCCCGAGACGAACGAGATGTCCGAGCTCGGATGCGTGCCGTACAGGAAGCTCAAGCCGCGGAACACGGCTTCACGATCGAACAGATCGGGAAAGGCGGTGTGCAGCCAGAACGCTGTCGTGGAATACGCGACGACCGTGCCGTTGCCCGCCCACCCCCCGCGCGTGACGGGCACGCCATACGGATTCTCATCGAGCACCGCCTTCGATTCGTCCCGATACTTCGCGGCGCGAGCGCGTAGCTTGAGCGCGAACTCCTTGCTCATGAACGGCAATGCGCGCACCGCATCGGCGGCATTCGTCATGAACCGTTTATCGATCGCGGGCCAGAGCTCGCTCACCCGCGCGGCGTATTTCGCGTCCTTCGTCGTCCGCAGCAGTTCGATCGAGGCGCGCAGCTCTTCGTCTTGCGGATTGCCGCCCGTCGTATTGCCGAACGCAAAAAGATTCGGCTTGCGGCCGCGCTCGAAATCCCAAGCCTTCTTGGCCCATTCGAGACATTCGGCCGCCAATGCGTCGCGATACCCTCGCAGCGCGCGGCTCGCGGCGGCCAGCGCCGCCGCCGAACCATAATTGAGGGCCGTCGTCGCGGTCGTGAATGCGAGGCGATCGTCGCGCGGCGACCCTGGATCGTTCGGGTCGTCGACCTTGTTGTCGGTCTTCGTCACGGCATCGCCCAGATGCGTGTACTGCCCCAGATCGGGCTCGACGATGCCGGGAATCGCATGGCCGAAGACGCGGTACTGCGCGATGAGGAACAACGTGCCGTGCTCGATCTGCTGCAGCAGGTCCGGTACGCCGTCGGGCCGGTGAATCTCGACGTGGCGCCGCTCCTGGCTGATCGTCGTTTCATCGCGCAACGGCTTGTAGCGCTCCCACGTATCGACGAGCGATTGCACGACGGCGTAATGCGTCTGCGTGCGCAGATCGAAATCGCCGGCGTCATACCAGCCGCCGATGTTCAGCCCGGGAATGTGCTCGCCCGCCTTGAACGGCGAATCGTTCGACGGACTGCCGCCATAAAGATCGAAATGCTCCTTGTTCTCGGCGACCTGCCGGGCATCGTCGAGATGCGAAGCGCCGTGCCATACGCGATACGCTTCGTTCACGAGCATGTGATCCATCGCGACGGGAAAGTAGACGTCCAACGTCGGCTGCCATGCAGTGGCGAGCACGTCGGGGGCGATACGGAAGGCATGGGTGCGTTGGCCGGCGGCTTCGATCACGTACACCCCCGGCTCGCGCACGGCCGAAAAGTCGAACGTGTAATAGCGATAGCGCAGGTAGTCGCCCCAGGACCGCGGCTGCGCGCTGAAGGCGTCAGTCGTCGTGCCGTCCGCATTGACCTTGATGAGCTTCGCGAGCGTCGGCGCAGCCGCGTTCGGATCGGTTTCGATGACCGCGATTTTCTGCTGGCTCGGGTCGTATCCGACTTGGGAGTGGCCGATCACCGCGGGACGTGTCCAGCCTGGAATCGTGCCGGGCGTCAGCGTCCACTCGAGCACCGTGCCGGCTTTGCCTGCCGGCAGCGTGCTGCGCACGACGAACCATCCGTTCTGCGCCTGATTGCGCCCGTCGTACAACGCAACCTCGGCCGTGCTCGATGTGATCGTGACGCGCCGTTCGGGATCTTCGGGCGCGAACGTCAGCGTGTGCCCCTTCGCCATGGGCAGGCGAATCGTCTCGCCGGCAGCATCACGGCCCGACGGCCCGAACGGATACAGCGGCAGCACGCCGCTGTTCCGATCCATCAGATAGGTGCGCTTGAAATAGGCCGAAGGCAGGAACTCGAGATTGAACCCCGCCTTGCCTTCGAGCTCGCGCGGCAGCGGACGATCCAGGACCACTTTGATTTTCACGCCCGCGCCGCTCGGCTCGGCATGAATGGCGTACTCGAGCTCATGCTGCGGATAGCGCAGTTTCACCTCGATCGCGCCGCGGGCCTTGTCGACCGTGCGCGTCTTGATCGCAGGCGTCGGGTCCCACTGCTCCGGCGTCGGGCTCAAGCGCACATCGCCGTTCGTTGCGGTGCGCACGCCGTGATGGATGAGCTCGATGCCCGCGATCTTGGCGTCGCTGAACAAGCCGTCGTAGGTGTTGCTGAAGACGAGGACGTCGAGCCCAGGCGTCGTGAAATATTCTTTCTCGTTGAGGACCAGCTGCGGCGCCGCGGCCTGGGCCATCGTGCCGATGAATGCCGCGAAGAATACGGCCGCCAACTTCGACGGGAAGGTCATGGGAAGGCCTCGGAGGAGCAGTGGTACCGGTACCAATGTTGCCTTTTCCGGGGCGTCGGCTCAACGTGCGGACTGAAGGGCTGCTGGGCGCTGGGCTGCTGGCCAGAGAAAGAGACGGTGCTCTGCTTATCTGACCAGCAGCCCCGCGCCCAGCAGCCCTTCCCTTACCAACCTTGCCGCTGCCTCAACTGCCTTCCATCAAATAGCGATTCAACCGCCGCGACAACAACGCACAGTTCTCCCAGACCTCATCCATCATCGCGAACTCCGTTCGCTCGTAGCTGCTGCGCGCCTGCCGTCCCGGCGACATCAATCGATCCAAGACGTCCGCGACCGTCTCCGGACCGCGCTCGCCGAGACGCCACAGGTCGTCTTGCAACGACGTACCGAGATGCGCCACCAACAGATCGAAGACTCGAATCGCAAATTCGGATCGATCGCGGCCGCACACCGCGGGCAGCTCGGCGAACAACCATTCGCCGACGTCGTCGTTCGGCTCGAGCCCCTTCTCCAGGGCCAGCGCGAAGGCACGCATGCGCGCCTCGCGGTCTTTCGCCCGCTCCATGAACACGAGGCTCGGCCCCCATGCGGTGCGTGCGCTCTCACCGCCCGCAGCGGATGCAGGATCCTTCGATCCGGTACTCGGCAGCCTCGCCGTCACATCCATTCCGAGCTCGATGAACAGCGCGAGGATCTTGTCCAGCCCCTCGTCATCCCTGCGCAGCGTCTTGGTGTCGTTGAAAAGGTCCGTCAATCGCAGTCGAACCGCGCGGCCTTCGTATTGCCGCGTCTGCGGATTGAAGTCGAAGTCGTAGACGTAGGTCGGATTCAATCCCTGCTTCGCTTCGATCAGGCGCCGGATCGCCCGCAGATTGCCCTGCGCGATGGCCTCGGCCATCTTGCCGTTCTGCTCGCGCTCATGAATTGCGTCGCTCTTCTTGGAATAGGAGCGCGCTTCCGGCGCCGGACTGCGAGACTGGTGCTTGGCAACCGGAGCCGTCACGGCGCATGCGGCGGCCCCGTTGCGGACGGCCGGGCGGCGGCAGACCTGCTCGCAGGCGTTGCGTCTTGGATCGCCGGCATCGAAGCGGGCGCAGGACGCGGTGCAGCCCTCGCTGCCTTCCCCGCACGCGGCTGATTCGGATTGCGCCTGAGACGCAGCGACAGGAATGACGCTCAGCACCGCGACGAGCATCGAGCTCGCAAGAGACAGATGAAAAGCCATACACCACCTTGCAGCGAGCGCGAATTCTTACACGCACGCTGCGGCGCGGCCGAAACTGCGGTCACACTCCTGTCGGCGGCGAGGCCTCTGCGGCGCGCTCGCGGCGCCGCTGCCGTCACCGGCAGAAAATGTCGTGCTAGGCGGAGCGCTGCGCGCGCACGGCGGAGCGCTTCGGCTGTCTCTGGTCCTTGAGAAATCCCTTGCTCGGCCGGAATTGGATGGCGTTGACGCGACGCGCCAGATCTTCGGCGAGCGCTGCATCCTGCTCGATGTGCGGACGCGGCGCGGCTGACTTGCGAAATAGCTTCAGAAACATAGGAAAAGGCAAAAGCGCTGAGGCTGGAATGAACACGGGGCGCACTAAAAATACATAATGAGAAACGCCGATCGTGTGAACGAGATCACACTGATTTGTAGGCAACGCCCGGCATCGATCCGACGACGTCGGCTGCGCCGCCGCTACGGCATTCACCTAGAGTCCTCGGCGCGGGCCGAGCCTATAACGAGCCCCCCGAATCTCATCCGGAGGTTCACATGGAACGCCTCTACGCCGACTGTAGCGAGCTTCCAAGCGAAGGCCATTGCTCGGCAATCATCGCCGCCGATTCCGAACAGGAGTTGATGGAGGCCGCCGCGAAGCACGCGCGCGAAACCCACGGGCACAAGGACGGTCCGGAGCTGCGCAACGCGCTCCGGCAGACCTTCCATCACGATCGCCGCGCCGCCCGCCCGCATTGAAGCCGCAACGCGACGCACACCGCTGACGATCGCTCGAGGAGGCGTCTTCCTCGAGCCGCGTGGATCAGCGCGCCAATTGGAACAACGTCGAAGGCACCCAGCCTTCGTTGCCGAGCTCGTCTGACACCTTCCAGAAGAGGTCCTGCTTCTCGCCGGTCGGATAGAGCATCGTGCCCGGCTCCAGATCGCGCACGACCTCGGTCTTGATGTCCGGCCCGAGATACATGCGGCCGGGCTTTGCCATCGTGACGGATTGCGAGACGTTATCGGCGCGAACATCGTGCTGCATGCCGTTCACTTCCCGAACGAGCTCCGTGAACGCATTCAGATAGGCGGTTGCGATGACCTGGCCGATCTCGGTGTTCGAATAGCTGCTCGCACCGCCCGCCACCAGCAATCCCACGAATCCCGCGCCGCCGCCCGTCCAGCCGACATTCGTCTTCTTCGCGTGCCCTTGGGCGAACGCGACCTGCTCGGTCGAGCGCACGTCGGTCAGCGTCAACGCGACATCCGCGGTCTTGCTCTTGAGGCTGACTCCTCCCAGCCCCGCCGCGATGCCGTACTTGTCGTTCACCTTCGGCAAGAGCCCGCCGACGACCCCGCCGATCTCCTTGCCGCTCTCCTTTTCGTTCTTGCCGACGAGGTCGGGCACGAGCACATAGTCGGCCGCCTTCATCTGACCTTTGCCCACGTTCGAGCCCACGCGGAAATCACCGCCGCCCGCCAGCTCCCGCTCGCGCTTCGCGGCCGCAAGGCCCTTGCCGCGATCCAGCAGCGTGAAGCACTTGGATTCCGCGACGAACACCTTGATCAACGCCTCGGGCGATTCGAGGTTGAGGCTGCCCCACCATTTGTTCTCCGGCTCGACGATCGCAAGCGTGCCCTTGCGGCTCGAGCATTTCGGGATTTCAGGATTCGCCGCATGCGCGAGCGATGCGCATGACATGGACAAAGACGCGATCAACCACGCGCGAGACAGCTTCACGAGGTACCTCCCCAATTCGTGCGAGTGCATGCGGACAGCGGCACGAAATTCTCGGATCGACGCGCTGTCGCAGCGCGCGCGAATGTGCAGCGCCGAGCCGGTTGCACGCAATGCGCCTAAAGAGCCAGCCGAGCCACCCCTCGACTGCGGCTTGGGGAACCCAAAGATTTCCGAGCGCGTTTATCGACGCGCTCACTGACACGATTCCTACAACCGGGGGAGGGGGAGCGATTGCCCAAATTCCTTTTGGTCGGTCCCTATGACCCGCACTGCGGCGAATACACCTTCCTCGCACCGCCGCTCGGCGTGTGGCGTCTGGCGGGCGTTCTCGGCGCGCACGACGTCGAGGTCAAAGTCTTCGATCCGAACTGCTGCAGCGGCCCGCCGCAGCGATCCTTCGAACGCGAAATACTGCGCGAAGCCTGGGATGTGATCGGCATCTCGACGACCGGCATGACGCTGCGGTTCGATCTCGAGCTCGCTCACCTCGCCCGCCGCCTCGCACCGAACGCCCTGCTCCTCGCCGGCGGCATGGAGGCGACGTTTCGCCCCGAGCTCATGTTCGAGCTCGGCCCGTTCGACCGCGTCGTGCTCGGCGAAGGCGAACGACCGCTGCTCGAGCTCGCGGCGCGGCTGCGAACGCAGCAGCCGCTCGGCGGCATTCAAGGCATGGCCGAGCGCCGCGCCGACGGCACCGTGCTGCGATTGCCGCAACCGGCGCTCGACCGCGAGCAATTGCGCGCCGCGATCTTTGCCACGCCGTACGACAGCATGCCGTACGAGGCTTATTGGGATCGTCTCGAAGCCGCGTACCGCGTCGGCGCTCTGCCAACCAAAGCCGCACGCGAAGCCTCGCTCGCGGAGATTCGCTCGGTGCGCCTCATCACCTTGAATTACTGCCCGATGGGCTGCTCGTTCTGTTCGGCGACGAATTTCCTGCATGAAGCGCAAGGCAGCGTCGCCGCGATCGCGCGGCTCGACGCCGACGAATGCCTGGCGATGATCCGGCGCATCGTCGCCGCGCATCCGCGCGTGCGCACGATCATCTTTCAAGACGACATCTTCGTGTTCACGAAGGACAAGCGCATCCTGCCGTTGTGCGAGGGCATCATCGCGGCGAAGCAGCGCGGCGAGATCCCGCGCGAGCTGCAGTTCATCAGCACGAACCGCATCGACGCGATGACGCCAGAGCGCCTGGTTGCGATGCGCCGCGCGGGCTTTCGCGTCCTCGGCTTCGGCATCGAAAGTTTTTCCCCCAATGTCCTGCACGAGTTCAACAAGGGACAGATTCACCGCCACATCGGGCCGATGCTCGCGGCCGCGCTCGAAAACGGCATCACGCCGTTTCTCGATCTCATCCTGAGCTCGCCGCGCTCCTCGCTCGAAGACGTGGCCGAAACGCTGCGGGAAGCCTTCCGCTGGCTGCGCCGCGGCTGCGAGATCGGCATGTATCCCTACGTGATTCCGTTCTCCGGCGCGGCCTTCGCGCGCGACCCTGCTCTCTTGCCGCACACGCAATACGCGCAGCGGCGAATCGAGGGCACGAACCTCGAGTGGGAACAGCCGGCGAAGATCCTGCCGATCGACCCGGTCGTGCGCGAGGTGATCCTGCAAATCGAGCGCGACTTCGAGCGCGCACTCGGGGAGCTGCAAGAGCGAATGACGCACCTGCCCTCGCGCGTGCGCTCGCTCGTGTGGATTGCATGTGCCGCGCCGGTCATGGCGCAGCACGGGATCGAGATCGCGGCGGCGGAGGAAGTGCGCGCGGCGCTCGAATCGCGCTTGCCGCAAGTCAGGAGGGCGACGGCTGCCCGCGCCGTTGCCTCGGCATGAAATCGCAAACGCCCTGGAGCCTGATCGCGCCGCTCGGCGTGTGCCTCCTGCTCACGGGCTGGATCGCGGTATCCGCCGCCAATCTGCAGACGGCGAGTCTGTCGCTCATCATTTACGGGCTCGCCAATCTGATCGTCTACACCGATGCGCTCGATTTCATTCTGCGGCTGCATGTAAGGCGGCGGCATATCGCGACCGCGGCGACGGAAGACAACCGCCATCTGTCCATCGATATCGCGAGCACCCTCCCCGGCTCTGCGCGGCAAGTCGTGCCCGTGCGGCCGTACGCGATCATCGCGTCGATCTACAACCTCGAGCCGCTGCTGGATGAATTCATGGAGGCATTCGCGGCCTATCGCGACCGCGTGTGGCTGATCAGCGACG
>Ga0164243_10009601_pt1 | contig 14063 bp, 12 predicted proteins | sample OricompcompostOP_FD_108781 | JGI IMG/M metagenome (GOLD analysis project Ga0164243, IMG submission 108781) | Organic Plus compost microbial communities from Emeryville, California, USA - Original compost - Organic plus compost (OP) | ecosystem: Engineered > Solid waste > Mixed feedstock >... | reverse complement strand
TTGGCGGCGTGCAGGCCCCGCTCGAAATAGGCGCTGCTGCGTTCGTGCTGGCCCAGGCGCGCCAGCAGGCGGCCCAGTTCGGCGCAGGTTTCCGGTTTCTCTTCCAGCTTGAGGCTGCTTTCGAAATAGTCGCGGGCCTTGCCCCACAGTTCGTTGCGCAGCGCCAGCCGGCCGAGGCAGAGTTGCAGCACCGCGTCGCCGCGATGTTCGTCCTGCCAGCGCTCCGCCGTTTCCAGCTGTTTGGCCGGGTCGTCGCCGGCAACCTTGCCGTAGGCCGCGACCAGTTCGTGGTTCCACTGGCGCTTGAGCTGGATGCGCAGCAGGCGTTCCGCCTCCGGCTCCGCGCCCGCCTTCGCCAGCGCCCGGGCATAGTGGGCGATGATGTGGGGATTGCGGGTCGATGCGCCCGGCAGTTTCTGCCATTGCTCGTGCAGCGCGTGCTGATCGCCCCGGGCGCCGGCTTCGTCGAGCAGATTGGCCGTGACCCGGGTTTCCAGTTCCGCCAGCTGATCGGCCGGCAGCACCTGGCGGCGGCGCAGCTCCGGTATCAACTTCAACAGGTTGGGCCAGTCGCGCAGGCCGGTGTAGACCTCCTTGAGCAGCCGCAGCACGTAGGGATTCTTGGCGGCGCTGCGGCGGATGCGGTTGAGGCTGGCGAGGCTGTCCTCCAGCTGGCCGTTGCGCAGTTGCAGTTCCGCCTGGGTCAATGCCACGGCGATGCCGGGGCCGCGCGTGTCGCTGTGTTCGGCACGCATCAGGTACAGCTGTGCTTGTTTATTGTCGCCTTGCAGGGCGCTGGCCCGCGCCGCCATCAGATGGTTGATCAGCGGCAGTTCGGAATCCGCCGCCGCCCGGTCCAGCAGGCGCCGGGCGCGCTCGAAATTGCCCTCGCTCAGCGCCAGGATGCCGCGCGCCGTGAGCTGGCGCGCGCGCCGCGCGTGGCGATCGCTGCGCCAGCGGTTGAACTGGCCGCCGCGGCGCACGCCCCGGTGCAGCACCGACGCCACCAGGTACATCAGCGCCAGCAACACCACCAGCAGCGCCGCGCCGACCCAGAACGTGGTTTCCAGCGTGTAGCGGCCGAAGGCGATCAGCACGTAGCCGGGATCGTAGGAAATCGCCGCCGCCAGCGCGGCGGCCAGCAGCAGCATCAGCAGAACGGCGATGAACAGACGTTTCATGGCGTGTGCCCGCCCCTGGCGGCCGATTGGGCGCGACGGTTGTTGAGATAGGCCTTCAGTTCACGCCGGGATTCGGAAATGTCCGGCAATGCCATGGTGATGCGCTGCGCCTTGAGTTCGTCGATCGCCGTCGCCACCGCCTGCGTCGCGTGCTCATCCACCGTGAAGTAGGTGGTCAGCCAGTTGCGCGCCTTGCTGAGGCTGTGCTCGTACAGTTTCTGGTTGCCGGACAGCAGCGCCATCTGCGCCTGTTCGAACATCAGTTTCAGGTTCTGGCGCAGCGCCGCCTCGTACTGGGGCGCCAGCAGGGGTTTGTAGGGTTCGTCGCGGCGCCGGATCTGCACCAGCTGATCGAGCTTGGACAGCGCCGCGCGCAGGCCGGATTGCAGACGGCCGCTCCAGTCGGCGGGTTGCTCCTGCGGTTCGGGCGGTTTTTCCTGGATGTCCATCGACTGGATCAGGTGCAGTTGCTCGGCCTGATCGGACACCGCCGCGATGGTCAGGTAGATGCCTTCCACATCGACGATCTCCACCGCCTTGAGGGCGGCGATATCCTTGGCCAGCGCGGCGCGGGTGGGCAGCAGCGCGCTGTCGTCGATGCGGCGGATGATGGCGTCCGCCGCCTGCAGTTGCTCCAGCGCCGATTTGATGTCGCCGCCCAGCAGCAGCCGCTGGTTGGCCAGCTGCATCAGGTATTCGGCTTCGGCCAGCTGCCAGTCGCTGCGGTCGCTGGAGGCCAGTTCGGTCAGGCGTTGCTGCTGGGTTTCCAGCTGCGATTGCAGTTGCTGGATGCGGTTGTTGAGCTGGCCGCGCGCGGCGCGATCGTCGGCACGCTGATCGGCGAGCATCTGCCGCAGCTGCGACAGGCCCGCGCCCTGATCCTGGATCAGCGCCTGGATACGGAAATCGGACAGCTCGCGCCGGGTATCGTCGCGATAGAACACCGCCGCCACGGCGGCCAGGGCCAGCAGCGACAGCAGTACGGCCAGCCATGCCGGCCAGTTGCCGCCCGCGCGCCGCGCGGTGGTGGGGGCGGGTTGCGGGCTCTGCGGGTCTCGGGTTGGTTCTGCTGGTTCGCTCACGACCGGTTGTTCGCTCACTGATGGATTTCCCTGGCTATGTCCTGTAAGGCCGATACGGTCGCCGCCGTGCCCGCGTTGGCGGCGACCACCACGCGGCTGAAACCGAGCTCGCGCGCCGCCTGCGCCACCCGCTCGCTGGGCACCAGCAGCGGCCGCCCCCGATACAGCTCGCGGGCCGGCTGCGGTAAATACTGCCACAAGTGGCGCAGCGTTTCGGCACTGTTGACGCACACCGCATCGGCCGCCGGCTGCCACAGCGCGCGCCGGCCGGCTTCATCCAGGGCCGGATCGCAGCGCCGGTAACACTCCGCCAGATCGACGCGGGCGCCGCGCGCCGACAAGGTCTCGAACAGCGTCTCCCGGCCGCCGACGCCGCGCAGGATCAGAATCCGCTCGCCGTCGAGATGCTGGAAATCGGCGCGCGCCAGCAGCGCCTCGGTGGTCATGGCGGCGCTGTCGGCCTGCGCGTCGATGCCTCGCAGCGCCAGCGCCGCGGCGGTGGCCGGGCCGATCGCGTACCAGTCGATGCCTTCCGGCGGCCGGGGCCATGTCTCGTTGATCCAGCGCAGACCGTAGTCTACCGCATTGACACTGATGGCTATGACGCGCCGATAGTGGGGTAATTCGCGCACGCGCTCGCGGGTGGCGGCGATGATCGAGGCATCGCGCCGCGCATCGAGCGGCGCCACCGCCAGCAACGGTATGTGGCGCGCCCGCCCGCCGGCGGCGCGGATCGCACCGACCAGTTCGTCGGCGCGCCCCTCGGGCCGGGTCACCAGCACGCTCAGGCCGGCCAGACTCATATCAGTCCTCGCTGTAGACGCGTTCCAGGATGCTGCCCGCGCCCTGCGCCAGCAGGTCTTCCGCCACCGCGACGCCGAGCGCCTCCGGCTCGGCGGCGGCGCCGCGGCGCGCGCTGTGCAGCACCTGGTTGCCGTCCGGGTCGCCGACCAGGCCGCGCAGCCACAGCTGATCGCCTTCGAGCTGCGCATAGGCGCCGATCGGCACCTGGCAGCCGCCCTGCAAACGGCCGTTGAGCGCGCGTTCGGCGCGCACGCACACGGCGGTCGGCTCGTGGTGCAGCGGCGCCAGCAGCGCGCGCACCCGTTGATCGTCGAGCCGCACTTCCACGCCGACCGCGCCCTGGCCGCCGGCGGGCAGGCTCGCCTCCGGCGCCAGGCGCTCGCGGATGCGCCCGTCGAGGCCGAGCCGCTCCAGGCCGGCCGCAGCCAGGATGATGGCGTCGAATTCGCCGGCATCGAGTTTCGCAAGGCGGGTGTTGACGTTGCCGCGCAGGGTGAGGATGTGCAGGTCCGGGCGCTTGGCCCGCAGCTGGGTCTGACGTCGCAGACTCGACGTGCCGATCCGGGCACCCTTGGGCAGATCGGCGATACTGCCGAAGTTGGCACTTACCAGGGCATCGCGCGGATCGGCCCGTTCGCAGATGGTGGCAAGCCCCAGCCCGGCGGGAAACTCCATCGGCACATCCTTCATCGAATGCACCGCCAGATCGGCCTCGCCCTCGAGCAGGGCGGTCTCCAGCTCCTTGACGAACAGGCCCTTGCCGCCGACCTTGGCCAGCGGCGTATCGAGAATGCGATCGCCGCGGGTGGTGAAGGTCACCAGCTCGACTTCGAGCCCGGGGTGGTGGCGCTGCAATTCGCCGCGCACGAATTCCGCCTGCCACAGGGCCAGGGCGCTTTTTCGAGTGGCGATACGAAGGGAATTGGAATTCATAAGAACCTGTGCTCAGACCGCGACGCTAATTCAATCGGGCCATGATAAGGGACCGGCCGGCAAATGTCGCCGTGCCGGCCGGCGCACAGGCTACAGGTTTTCCAGCACGCGCTTCACCTCGGGCAGATGGCGGCGGCTGACCAGGGGTCCGTGTTCCACACCCGCCAGCCGCACCCGGTACTGTCCCAGTTCGACCCGTTGCAGCCCGAGGACATGTTCCAGCACCACCAGCGCGTTGCGGTGCACGCGCAGCAGGCGCAAGCCGAATTCGTCCTCCAACTCCTTGAGCGTGTCGTTGATCAACAGCTCGCCGGCACAGTGGTGGGCGGTGACATATTTATGGTCGGCGATGAAATAGCGCACTTCCGTCAGCGGAATCAGCTCGACGCCGCGCCGGGAGCGCGCGCTGATATGGGTGCGCAGCGCGCTCGGCGGGCCGCCGAGCGCCGCCAGTTGCGCCTGTGTCAGGCGCGCCGCCTTCGCCAGCGCCTGGGCCAGCTTGTCCTGATTGACCGGCTTGAGCAGATAGCCGATGGCGTTGGCGTCGAACGCCTCCACCGCGTATTCGTCGTAGGCGGTACAGAAAATGATGGCCGGCGGCAGCGGCAGGCGGGACAGCTCCCGCGCCGCGCCCAGGCCGTCCAGCCCGGGCATGCGGATATCCAGCAGCAACACCTGCGGCTGCCAGCGCGCGCAGGCCGCCAGCGCCGCCTCGCCGTTGTCGGCCTCGCCCACCACGTTCACGCCCGGCAGCGACGCCAGTTGCCGCAGCAGGCGGGCTCGGGCCAGGGGCTCGTCGTCGACCACCAGGATTTTCATTTCCGGCGCGTTCATGGCGCTCGCTCCCCCACCCGGTAAAACATCCGGGCCTTGAACTGTTGATCGTGGTATTCGGTGGCGATGCCGGCATCCTCGCCGTACAGCGCTTGCAGACGCCGGCCGATGTTGTCCAGCGCCATGCGATTGCCCCGGTGCGGCGGGCTCTGCTCCGGCAGCAGCGGATTGCTGACCTCCAGGCGCACCCAGCCGTCGTGCCAGCTGCCGCGCACCGCGATCAGGCCGCCCTCGGGCCGGGCCTGCACGCCGTGATACACCGCGTTTTCCAACAGTGGTTGCAGGCTCAATCCCGGTATCGGCAGCGTGTCCGGCAGTTCGTCCAGGCGCCAGTCGATCTGCAGCCGCGGGCCGAGGCGCCATTGTTCGATGCGCAGATAACGCCGGCACAATTCCACTTCCTCGGCTATCGTGACCTCCGTCGAAGCCTGGGCCAGGCTGGCGCGAAACAGCGCCGCCAGATCTTCCACCGCGGCTTCGGCCGCCGCCGGGTCGATACCGATCAGGCTGGCGATGCTGTTCATGCTGTTGAACAGGAAATGCGGGCGGATGCGCGATTGCAGCGCCTGGATGCGGGCTTCCAGCTCGGCGCGCTGGCGCTGACGCAGCTCCTGCGCCAGATAGAAATAACGCAGCGCAATGCCGGCCAGAACGGCGCTGATCAGGATATTCTCCAGCACCTGCCAGCTATCGATCGCGGGCGCGCTGTTCTCCACATCGTGCAACAACACCTGCGCGATCACGCTGGCGCAGGCCGTGACCAGCAGCACCCAGCAATAACACAGCGCCGCTGCGCCGGCGCGCGACCAGAACATCAGGCGCGAGCGCAGCCGGCACAGGCCGAAGGCGCTCAGCAGGAATATCCACTGCACGAACAACGACAACGTGGCGAACGCCTGCCAGCTGAATCCGCGCAGGCCGAAGCGGCTGATGCCCAACACCACGGTCAGCAGCTCGGCCACCAGCACCAGCAGGAATACCGCCCGCACCGTGCACAGATCGGGAATGAAAAAGGCCGAGGGCTCGGCGTTGCGCGTTTCCGGGTAGGACATGGGTCATCGACAAACGGAGTATGGCCCCAAGCGTAGTTCAGAGTTTTGATTATCGCCCCGCGCCCGGTCCGCCCTGTGAGGATGATCAACCTTTTGGCGAAGGAGCGCGGCCCGCATTCGCTCCTCAACCGAACCGCCGGGTCGGACGCGTATTTTCAAACGCATCCGCCACGCGGCGAAGAATTTTTATGTTTATCGGCGCGCTGCCAATGTGTTGGCCAGCTCCGCCTCCTTCGCCATCGCGCGCGCCACCGCCGGTCGGCTGTTGATGCGCTCGATATAGGCGGCGATTTCCGGTAATTCCGGCACCAGCTTGAAGCGCGTGGTCCAGTTGAGACCGACGCCCCAAAGCACATCGGCGGCGCTGAACCGTTCGCCGAGCCAGTACGGCCCCTTGCCGAGTTGCGCGACCAGCGCGTTCAACATCGTGTCGTAATCGCTGTAGGGCACCATGCGCGGCGGTTCGGGTTTGTGCTGGGTGGCGCGGTCGACCACCGCCGGTTCAAAACAGCTGCCGTAGAACACCATCCAGCGCAGGTACGGACCGCGCAGCGGGTCGCCGATGGCAGGCGCGAGTCCGGCCTCCGGGAACAGGTCCGCGAGATAAAGAAAGATGGCGGGTTGTTCGGTGATGACGGCTTCGCCGTGTTTGATGGCCGGCACTTTTCCCATGGGGTTGATCGCCAGGTATTCCGGCGCGCGCGTTTCACCCTGCATGTTCAGCACTTTCAATTCGTACGGCACGCCCAGTTCTTCGAGCAGAATCAAGGTGCCGGCCGAGCGAGTATTGGGGGAGTGATAAAAAGTGATATTCCGGTTGGTCACGTTGCCTCCTTGGTACGGGCTTGAGCCGATGGTTCGATGCGCGACGCAACGATAACCCAAATACCCACCCGCCTGAACCGCAACGACGAAATCGTCTTGCCTTGGGCGAATCAAGCAACAGATCGACGGCAGAGATCCCGTTACCGTTTTCGTGGCGGCACACAACACGCGCGAGGCATCGATGCAACGGGAATCACTGCGGATAGACCTGGCCCTGCAGGGCGGTGGTGCCCACGGCGCTTTCACCTGGGGCGTGCTCGATCGCCTCCTGGATGAGTCGTGGCTGATCATCGATGGAATTTCCGGCACGTCGGCCGGGGCGATGAACGCGACAATCCTGGTGCACGGATATGCCGCGGGCGGGGCGGCCGGCGCCCGCGCCGCGCTCGAATCGTTCTGGCGGCGGGTATCCGATGCCGCGCGTTTCAGCCCTTTTCAGCGCAGCCCCTTCGATCGGATGCTGGGCCGCTGGACCTTGGACCAATCACCCGTGTTCGTGGCGATGGATATGATGTCGCGGGTTTTTTCACCCTACGATCTGAATCCGTTCGGCATCAATCCGCTGCGCCGGCTGCTGGAATCCAGCATCGATTTTTCGCGCCTGGGCAATGCGCCGATCAAACTGTTCGTCACGGCAACGAATGTCCGCACCGGACGCGGCCGTGTGTTTCGCAACAACGAAATCAATGCCGACGTGCTGCTGGCATCGGCCTGCCTGCCGACTTTGTTCCAAGCCATCGAGATCGACGGCGAGAGTTATTGGGACGGCGGCTACACCGGCAACCCAATCATGACGCCGCTGATCCGCGAGTGCGATTCGGAAGATACGATTCTGGTCCAGATCAATCCGATCGAACGCCCCGGCACGCCGCGTTCGGCACGGGAAATCCTCAACCGCCTGAACGAGGTTTCCTTCAACGCGGTTCTGCTCAAGGAATTGAAAATGATGGCGATGTTGCGCAAGGTTGCGCACGGTCAGAACGAGGAGGGAGCGCGCTGGGCGGCGATGCGCATTCATCGCATCGCCAGTGCCGCCATGGTCAATCTCGGCTATTCCTCGAAACTCAACGCGGAGTGGAAATTCCTCACCATGCTGCGCGATGAAGGCCGGCGGGCGGCGCAACGTTTCATCGATGAGCACGGAGCCGAACTGGGCCAGCGGTCCACTTTGGATCTGGACGAGATGCTCGAGGGGGTCTGAACCGAAAGCGGCTCGGCAGTATCCCTACCGACCTGATTCTTTCAAGTAATTCATCACCCAGGCCGGATCGCCGTCACTCGGGAACACCGGATAGTGAACCGCCTCAATGATTCCACCCCTGCAAATCAGCTGCTTCGGGATTTGGCGGCACAGTCATCAATCGGGTTGGGCAGGTTCTGCGGAAGTTTCGTTAGATCAATCATGGGTGCTGATTCGACTATGGCTTAATCGCTTCGCTTCGGCTACCTCTGCCTGAAGTCCAGCGGTGACCATGAAGGGTCATGCGCTCCATTGGCGGGGTGAATCTGAAAATAATTGCATTTCCCTGTCGAAATGAAGATATCCCGTTCGACTGAAAATAGTGAATGCCGCCAGCACACGAGGTTGATTCCAGCCTTGGTCAGCTCAACGGAGAAATGACATGATCAAACCAGCAAAGAATACGATTTGTCTTTGGTACGATCGCGACGCCGAGGAGGCGGCGCGGTTTTACACCCGTATCTTTCCCGACTCGTCCATGGGGCCGGTGCATCATGCACCAGGAGATTACCCGTCCGGGAAAAAGGGCAATGTCCTGACCGTTGAGTTTACCGTGATGGGCATTCCATGCCTCGGGCTCAATGGCGGCCCCGCGTTCAAGCATAGCGAGGCATTCTCTTTTCAGGTCGCAACCGCTGATCAGGCTGAAACGGATCGCTACTGGAACGCGCTTGTCAGCAATGGCGGCCAGGAAAGCGCGTGCGGCTGGTGCAAGGACAAATGGGGATTATCCTGGCAGATCACACCGATCGCCCTGACGAACGCGATCGCTGATCCCGATCCCGCTGTCGCCAAGCGCGTGTTCGAAGCGATGATGCAGATGAAAAAAATCGATATCGCTGCCATTGAAGCAGCCCGCCGCGGCTGAAGTTGTACGGTGATCGACATGATCACAAGAGGAGCTTTGCAATGATCCCCACCATTACTGCCTTTGAACGCTCACCCGATGGCGGCAGGGGACTGGCGCGTGACATGCGCGTTCGCTGGGCGCTGGAAGAAGTCGGCCAGCCTTACATCGTTCGCCATCTCTCATTCGACGCGATGAAGGAACCCGCGCATCGCGCCCTTCATCCTTTCGGGCAAGTGCCGACTTATGAAGAAGGCGATCTCGCCCTGTTCGAATCGGGGGCGATTGTATTCCATATTGCGGAACGTCATGCAGGCCTGCTGCCACCCGATGCGAATGCACGAATGCGCGCGATTACATGGATGTTCGCGGCACTCAACACGGTGGAGCCACCGGTCTGGGATCTCAGCATGGCCCGTGTGGTGGAGAACGACAAGAGCTGGTACGAACAGCGCCTGCCCATTCTCGAGGATCGCGTCCGCGTACGGCTGAGCGAACTTTCCAAGCGGCTTGGCAACGCCGACTGGCTCGAGGATGAGTTCAGTGCCGGCGATCTGCTGATGGTGGCAGTGCTGCGTATTTTGAAAGGATCGGGTTTACTCGACGACTATGCAAACATCGTAGCCTACGTCGCCCGCGGCGAAGCGAGGCCGGCTTTCAAACGTGCTTTCGATGCTCAATTGACGGCCTTCCAGCGAGCCACCGGTCGGCTGGAAGGCAACACCGACTCCATCGTGGTGTATTCGTAAAATTCCGAACGGGGCTCTCCTTCAGCTGTATCAAGGATACACCTTCAAAAAGGCGTTTGATCGTCGAGAACACCCATCACGGAGCTTTACCAGCGAATCATTCAACGGTGACCGATTTGGCCAGATTGCGCGGCTGATCCACGTCGGTGCCCTTCAATACCGCCACGTGATAGGAGAGCAGCTGCAACGGAATGGTATAGATGATCGGGGCCACCACGTCCGGCGCATGCGGCACGTTGATGACGCGAACACCCTCTTCGTTCTGGAACCCGGCCGCCTTGTCGGCGAAGACATACAACAAACCGCCGCGCGCCTGCACTTCCTGCAGATTCGATTTCAATTTTTCCAGCAGCTCATCATTGGGCGCCACCGCCACCACCGGCATGTCGCTGTCCACCAGGGCCAGCGGCCCATGCTTGAGTTCGCCGGCGGCGTAGGATTCGGCGTGGATATACGAAATTTCCTTCAGCTTCAGCGCGCCCTCCATCGCCACCGGCCACATGATGCCGCGCCCCAGGAACAGCGAATGACGTTTTTCCACGAACGATTCGGCGACATCTTCGATTTCGGCGTTCAGCGCCAGCGTCTCTTCCAGTTTCTCCGGCAGATGATGCAGCGCGCGCACGATGGTTTCTTCATCGCGCGCGCTGAGGCCGTGGCGGCGGCCGAGCGCGACCGCCAACAACAACAATGCCACCAGCTGGGTCGAAAACGCCTTGGTGGAAGCCACGCCGATTTCGGGGCCGGCGTGGGTCATCAGCACCAGATCGGATTCGCGCACCAGCGATGACTGGGCGACGTTGCAGATCGCCAGCGACGAGGTGTAACCCGAGGTTTTCGCCAGGCGCAGCGCGGCCAGCGTATCCGCCGTTTCCCCGGACTGGGAAATGGTGACGAACAGCGTGTCCGGCCCGACCACGAATTTGCGATAGCGGAACTCGCTGGCGATTTCGACCTGGCAGGGCACGCCGGCCAGGCTTTCGATCCAGTATTTTGCCACCAGCGCCGAGTGATAGCTGGTGCCGCAGGCGACGATCTGCACCGCCCGGGTGCGATCGAGTATGGACTTGGCCTCGCTGCCGAAGGCTTCTTCCAGAATCGCGCTGGCGCCGATACGGCCCTGAAGGGTATTGGTGACCACGCGCGGCTGCTCGAAAATTTCCTTGAGCATGTAGTGGCGGAATTCGCCTTTTTCAGCGGCATCGACCACATCGTTCATCTGCACGATCTTGCGGCGCTGTTCCAGGCCGTCCTTGTCCCAGATGTGGTAGCTGTCGGGAGTGATTTCCGCGATGTCGCCTTCTTCGAGATAAATGAAGCGGTCCGTGACCTGGCGCAGGGCGAGCTGATCGGAAGCGAGGAAATTCTCACCGAGCCCGAGCCCGATCACCAGCGGACTGCCGCTGCGCGCGCACACCACGCGATCGGGTTCATCGGCGTGGATCACCGCCACGCCATAAGCGCCTTCGAGCTGCGGCACCGCACTCTTGAGCGCATCCAGCAGCGATTTGCCGTCGCGCATTTCGTGGTGAATCAGATGGACGATGGTTTCCGTATCGGTCTGCGACACGAACTCGTAACCGAGCTTGCGCAACCGCTCGCGCAGGGCTTCATGGTTTTCGATGATGCCGTTGTGCACCAGCGCGATGTTGTCGTTGGAGATATGCGGATGCGCATTGCACTCGTTGGGTTTGCCATGGGTGGCCCAACGCGTGTGGGAAATACCGGTGACGCCGCGCAACGGTTGCTGTGCCTGCGCCTCCGCCAGCACCGCGACCTTGCCCACGCGTTTGTAACAACCGATGTGTTTGTCCGCATCGATGATCGCAACGCCCGCGGAATCGTAGCCGCGGTATTCGAGGCGGCGCAGACCTTCGATCAGAATGGGCGCCACTTCGCGGCGCGCCGCTGCTCCTACAATTCCGCACATAGTTTTCGCTCTCTCAGTTCGATGATTTCAAACCACTCATGTCGACAACGCCAGTCTGATTCAGGATTTCTTCTGCGGCCGCTTCCAGCCGTCGATATTGCGCTGCTTGCCGCGCGCCACCGCCAATTGCTCGTCGTCGACATTGCCGGTGATGGTCGAACCCGCGCCGACCGTGGCGTTTTTGCCGATGACGACGGGCGCGACCAACGAGCTGTTGGAGCCGATGAATGCGCCGTCGCCGATTTCCGTTCTGGATTTGTTGGCGCCGTCGTAGTTGCAGGTGATGGTGCCGGCGCCGACATTGGCGCCACGGCCAATGGTGCAATCGCCGATGTAGGTCAGGTGATTGACCTTGCTGCCTTCACCGATTTGCGCCTTTTTGGTTTCGACGAAATTGCCGACCCGGGCTTTCGCCGCCAGCTCGGTGCCGGGGCGCAAACGCGCGTAAGGCCCGACGTGGGCGTGAGCGCCGATGCTGGCTTCGTCGATGACCGTATGCGATTCGATTTCCGCGTTGTCGGCAATGATCGCATTACGAATGAGACAATTCGGCCCAATTTTTACGTTGTCCCCAAGGCTGACTTCACCTTCGAACACGCAGTTCACATCGATGAAAACATCGCGCCCTGTTTTCAAAACGCCGCGCACATCCAGGCGCGCCGGGTCGGCCAGGGTGGCGCCGTTGGTCATCAGCGTTTCCGCGATGTCACGCTGATGCAGACGTTCCAGTTCGCTCAATTGCAAACGGTTGTTGACGCCCTGCACTTCCCAGGTCGATTGTGGTTGCAGCGCGGCCACTTCGATATTCTGACCGACCGCGAGACCGATGATGTCCGTCAGATAGTATTCGCCCTGCGCGTTGTCCGCCGACAGCTGCGGCAACCATTGTTTCAGCAGCCGCGCCGGCGCGGCCAGAATGCCGGTGTTGATTTCGCGAATCGCGCGCTGCGTTTCACTGGCATCCTTGTGTTCGACAATGGCAACAACCCGGCCATCGGCGTCGCGCACGATGCGGCCGTAACCGCTCGGGTCGGACAGTTCGACCGTCAACAGCGCCATGCGTTCGGCATTGACCGCCGCCAGCAGCTTTTGCAGGGTTTCGATTTTCACCAGCGGCACATCGCCGTACAGAACCAGCACCACGCTGTTGTCGTCCACGGCGGGCATCGCCTGCGCCACCGCGTGTCCGGTGCCCAGTTGCTGTTCCTGCAGAACCCAGCGGGTCGGCAATTGTTGCAGTTGGCTCTGCACCTGTTCGGCGCCGTGGCCGATGACGGTGTGGATGGCGCCGGCGTTCAGTTGGCTGGCGCTGTCGATGACATGTTGAACCAGCGGTTTGCCCGCGAGGCGATGCAATACCTTCGGCAGGCTGGAGCGCATGCGTGTGCCCTGGCCCGCGGCCAGGATGACGACTTCGAGTTTCACGTTGCAGTCCCTTCCAGTTGGCGGCTTACCGGGATAGTAGCCGAAACGAAAAAGGGTAGCCATAAGCTACCCTTCGGTCCTTCTGCTTCCTCGCATAACGCGAAGGCTCGATCTCCCGACGATCGATCAGCCTCCCAGTTTTTTGCGAATCTGCTGGATGGTTCTCAGTTGCGCGGCGGCGGCGGCCAACTGTGCGGCGGCTCGGGTGTAATCGATGTCGCCGCTTTGATTGGCCAATGCCTGTTCGGCTTCGCGCTGGGCCTCGGCGGCGGCGGCTTCGTCGATATCCTGCGCGCGCAGCGCGGTGTCCGCCAGGATCGTTACGATGCCCGGCTGTATTTCCAGGAAACCGCCCGAGACATAAAACACCTGTTCGTCGCCTTCCTGGGTTTTCACGCGCACGGGCCCCGGCTCCAGCGAAGTCAGCAACGGAGCATGACCATACTCGATACCGAGATCACCCAGCGTACCGTGCGCCACGACCATCTGAGCCAAACCCGAAAAGATTGCCTCTTCCGCACTGACAATATCGCAATGGAGAGTCATAGCCATAAGTTCGCTTCTCGTTGCATTGTTGAAAAAACGGCGGAAGCCGCTTTTTCATTCTTCGGACGCTGTCTGGTTTTGCCCAACTCTGCAATGGGCGCCGCGCATTTTTCGCGCGGCGCCGATGGCAGTGCGATCGCACTGCGATTACAGGGTTTTCGCTTTTTCCACGGCTTCGTCGATGCTGCCGACCATGTAGAACGCCTGTTCCGGCAGATGGTCGTATTCACCGGAGAGAATACCTTTGAAACCGCGAATCGTTTCCTTGAGCGGAACGTATTTGCCCGGCGAGCCGGTGAATACTTCCGCCACGTGGAACGGCTGCGACAGGAAGCGCTCGATTTTGCGGGCGCGCGCCACGATCTGTTTGTCTTCTTCGGACAGCTCGTCCATGCCGAGGATGGCGATGATGTCCTTCAGCTCTTTATAGCGTTGCAGTACGTTCTGCACGCCGCGCGCGACTTCGTAGTGCTCCTGACCGATGATCAGCGGGTCGAGCTGGCGCGAGGTCGAATCGAGCGGATCGACCGCCGGATAAATACCCTTGGCGGCGATGTCCCGGCTCAGTACCACGGTCGAGTCCAAGTGCGCGAAGGTGGTCGCGGGCGACGGGTC
>Ga0164243_10009600_pt1 | contig 14064 bp, 10 predicted proteins | sample OricompcompostOP_FD_108781 | JGI IMG/M metagenome (GOLD analysis project Ga0164243, IMG submission 108781) | Organic Plus compost microbial communities from Emeryville, California, USA - Original compost - Organic plus compost (OP) | ecosystem: Engineered > Solid waste > Mixed feedstock >... | reverse complement strand
GTGCCAGGCAACAAGCACACAAGCGCGACGACAGCGGCCGTCGCGCTGAGCAGCACACTCAAAGCATGTCGCGTGCCACGCACGGCGCGGACGTCATGCGTCCGTCGAGCACACATCCAGCGTGCCCACGACGGGCGTCTCCCATTTACGGGCATGGTTCCTCCCTTGGGGATCACAGTGGCCCGGCCGACTCCAGTGGTGGCGCGTCACCACTCAAACAACTGGACCGTACCCAGACCTAGGTCCTACAGCAACACCCTGACCCTGCCCCGGCAGGGAAAGGCAGCTTTCAGCAGGTTTGCGACGGCTTCTTCTCAATTACTCGTCCAGCAATGACCCAGCCCGCGACGCGTCGGAGTGTCACCTACCTATACAAGAACACAACCTGGCAAACCAAAGTGCAACGCTCGCCGGTCGTTCAACCACTACGCTCGAGCGCGCGGCTTTCATTGGCGCCGGTCGCTCGCTGCGTGCAGGCGCTCGCTCCGGACAGTCGCGGGCTTGCGCGGCAAGCCTAATCCGTGGTCGTGAGTTAGGGGATTCCGGCTTGGAATTGGGCCAGGGAGAGCATGCGGAGCGTTGAGTGCGAGGATGTCCCGGTCGTCGTGTAAAATTGACGGCGGTCCCGGTGTGGCGTTTCAGGCTGTCGTGAGCGTAACCGACGGCTCGGTCGACGGCGTGGTCGGTGTCGTCGGACGACGGGTCGCGAGGTCGCGTTCGACGCCATTGGCGAGCCTGGCCAGATCGGCGTAGCCGACGATGCGTCGGAACTGGCGCTCGGATTCGAGCATGCCGGCGGCGGTCCAGCGCAGGCACATCTCGCCGTTGTACCAGCGATTGACGTTGCGCGAATCGCGGCCACGCACTCGATCATCGATCGGGGTGGTGGACTGCAGCGGCGCTTCAACGGACCCGAGTACGAGCCGCGCGGCAGTCCGCGCGGGACGTCGTTCTCGTGGTACGAGCACTTGCCACTGCGCGACTCACGGACGGGCGCACCACCTGCGAGGCGCAGGCGGTCGACCATCCCTCCACCGGTGCGCTGCTAGGCGCGGCCGCTTGAACCACTTCGACCGGGTCATCTCCGCAGCCCCTCGAGGCTGTGCCGGGGAGGCCGTGCGGTCCCTGCCGCACCAGCACGCCGGCACGAACGCGGACGTCAGAGCAGGCCACGCCGGCGGGCGATCGCGACGACGTCCTCGCGCGAGGTTGCGCCGAGGCGCCGGTAGAGGCGGCGGCGGTGCGTGGAGACGGTGTGGATCGAGAGGTAGAGCTGTGCGGCGATCTGCTCGAGCGTGAGGTCGGTGGCTAGCAGGGCGAGGACGCGGCGCTCAGCCGCGGTCGGCTCCGTGCCGGGCAGGTCCCGATCGGTCCGGCGTCGGGTGCCCTGCTCGACGCGCGCGAGCCGGTCGGCGAGGACGCCGATGTCGGGGTAGGCGTCGACGATTGCGCGGGCAGCGTCGGCGGCAGCGCGTGCTCTGGTGCGATCGCCGCACGAGAGGTGCATCTGGGCGGCGAATGTCAGGCTGAAGGCGCGGTAGAGCGAGCCGGCGTGCTTGCCCGTGAGGCGCAGAGCCTGCTCGTGGTGCTCTCCGGCTTCCTCGAGCGCGCCGCGGAGCCGCAGCGCCTCGCCGAGCGCCGTGTACGCGAAGTGCGACTCGAGCGCGCCCCGGCCGCCGTGGCTCTCGGCCACGTCGACGGCCGCGCGCGCGTGGCGCTCCGCGAGTTCGAGGTCGCCGTCGTCGGCTGCGACGAAGGCCAGTGTCCCGAACGCCCAGGTGCGCGACGGCGGCAGGTCGATCCCGCCCAGCAGCGGCTCGATGACCTCGCGCGCTCGGGCGCCCTCCCCGGCGAACCACAGGACCAGGCCGAGCTGCGCCGCCACCGAGAAGCGCAGGGGCGAGTCTTTGTACCGCTCCCACGCGGCCCAGCCGTACCGCGCCGCGCGTCCGACGTCCCCGTGGAACGGGAAGATGCGCATCACGTCGACGATCTGCGCGACGCCCGGCGCCGAGCGCCGGCGCTCGAGCGCGTCCAGCCGCTGCGCGACGAGTCGCAGGTCGTCACCCTCGAGCGAGCTCATCAGCGTGTCCAGCGCCTCGCAAAATGTCGCGAACTCGCCGCGCTCGGGCGGAAGCTGCGCGATGATGCGGCGCAGCGTCACCCATCGTCGTTGCGCGGCCAGCGTGCGCCACGTGTCGTGTAGCAGCGTCGCGGCACGCTCGCCGTCGCCGGCCGCGATCGCGTGGGCGATGGCTTCTTCCACGAACCCATTCGCCGCGAACCATTCCGACGCGCGCCGGTGCAGCACGGGGACGAGCTCGGGCGAGGCGGCGTGCAGCTCGCGCTCGAGCAGCTCGGCGAACAGATGATGGTAGCGCAGCCACGCCACGCCGTTTTCGTCGAGCCCGACGACGAACGCGTTGGACCGGCGCACGTCGGCGAGCTGCTCGTGCGCGGACCGATCTTCGAGCACGGCGGCGCACAGCGGTCCGCTGAGCCGGCTGAGGATCGACGTGCGGCAGAGGAACTCTCGCAGCCGCGGCTCGGCGCGGTCGAGCACCTCCTCGACGAGGTAGTCCGCGACCGCTGCGCCTGTGACGTCGGGGTGCTTCTCCCCCAGCCCGCGCACGTACGCGGAGCGGTCCGTGCGCGCCGGCAGCGCGGCCGCCACGAGCGCCAGCCCGGCCGGCCAGCCCTCCACGCGCGCCTCGATCGCGGCAACGGCGTCGGGGGCGAGCCCAAGGCCGAGCGACCCGTTGAGCAGCCGTTCTGCCTCGCCGCGTTGGAACGCGAGCTCGCGCACGCCCAGCTCGGCGACCGTGCCCAGCGCGCGCCGGCGTGCGATCCGCAGCGGCGACGCGGTGCGCGAGCACACGACCACCCGCACCGACGCCGGCACCGCGTCGACGAGCGCCGAGACCAGGCCGTGGCCGTCCGGATGCTCCACCGCGTGATAGTCGTCGAGGACCAGCACGAGCCGGCGCTCGACATGCGCGGCGATCGCGCGTGCGGCCAGCGGAACCACGGTGTCGAGCAGGTCGGCGCCCGCGCCGAGCGCCTGCCACGCGTCATCAACCGTCTCCGGGAGGACGCGGTCGATCGCAGCCAGCACGTGTGCGCACAGCCGCCGCGGATCGTTGTCGAGCGCGTCGAGCGAGATCCATGCGCGGTCGTCGTCGACCGTCGCAAGCCACGTCGCCACCGCCGTCGTCTTGCCGTACCCGGCCGGCGCGCATGCCACGGTCAGCGGCCGCTCCAGCGCCTCGTCCAGCAGCCCGACCAGGCGCTCGCGCACGATCGTGTCGGGACGCACCGTCGGCACGACGAGCTTGGCCTCGACGACCACCGCCCATCCGTCCGACCCCGCCCGCTGCATGACGACGTCCGATCATCGCTCCTCCGTCGGACGAGTGCCTGCTCGGCGCGATCTGGCGGATCGATTCACGGCCCAGAAATTCGGCTTCTCGAGATGCGAGCGGACGCCGCCTCTCGTGGCGGAGGGACTTCCGACGGCGCCTGCACCGCATCGCGTTTCACCGGGCTCGCCGGGACGAGCGCCGAGCCGCAAAGATCACCGGTGAACTTTCGCGCTGAGACCTTCCGTAGCGGCCGGTGAACGAGTAGCGTCATTTCCGACGGCCACGTGCAAGCGGAGTCGCGGAGGCCCTGCAAGCGTGCCCGTCAAGGACGGCGCCGCGGGCGAACTGCGGCCGTCGGCGCATGGGCTCTCGGCAGGGCTGACTTCAGCGACTCATGTCGATAATCGAGGCTTCGCCGGTCATCGCGAGGCGGCTGCACGCACCGGAGCTGCGACGGGAGTCGATCGCGCGCGACCGTCTCGTGCGCGAGCTGGAGGTCGCGACGCTGCGGCCGCTGACGCTCGTGCGCGCGCCGGCCGGGTATGGGAAGACGACCGCTTTGGCGCAGTGGCTCGCGACGGCGAGCGTCGAGCATGCGTGGTGGTCGCTCGACGTCCATGACAACGATGTCGAGCGGTTCGCGGCGCACCTATTGGCGTCGCTGCGGCGATGGTCGCCCGGGCGCCGCGGAGCGCCGGAGCCGACGCCGAGCGGCGGGCCGGAGCTCTGGGAGCCGGTCGTCGCGCTGGCCGCGGGGGCGCTCGTGCCGCGCGACGGCGAGCGGCTTGCGCTCGTCCTCGACGACTACCACCTGATCTCGAATGCGGCCTGTCACAGGATCGTGTGCGCGCTGGTGGACGCCGCTCCCCCGGAGGTGGGGGTGATCGTGGCGAGCCGGACAGAGCCGCCATTGCGGCTCGCTCGGCGGCGTGCGGCCGGAACGCTCTCAGAGCTCGGGCGCGAGCAGCTGCGCTTCTCGGTCGGGGAGTCGGAGCGGCTGCTGAACGCCTCGCTCGCGCTTGCCCTCGATCGCACCGCCGTCGAGCGGATCAACGCGCGTATCGACGGCTGGCCGGCGGGGCTCGCGCTGATCGCCGCCGAGCTCGCCCGACTGCCCGAGCGGACCCGGCCTCTCCTCGACGTCGTGGCGGCCTCGGGGAGGAGCCTCGATGCCTATGTGGTCGAAGAGGTGCTCGCGCCTGCTCGCCCCGAGCTGCGTGACTTCCTCTGCCGCACGTCGATCCTCAGCCGACTCAGCGGACCGCTGTGCGCCGCGGTGCTCGACGACGCCCGCGCGCACGAGCTGCTGGAGGAGGTTCGCCGCGACGGCCTCCTCGTGACGGCACTCGATCCCGACGGCACCTGGCTCCGCTACCGGGAGCTGTTCGCCGCGACGCTCGCCCGCGAGCTGGAGCGTCTCGAGCCCGCACTCGTGAGCGAGCTGCACCTGCGCGCATGCGCGTGGTTCGAGCAGGCTGGGATGCCCGACGAGGCGATCGAGCACGCGCTGCGGGCCGGCGACGGACCGCGAGCGGCGGCGTTGCTCGCGGCACACTGGCCGACGCTCATCGCCGAGCGCCGGCACACGCGCGTGCGGGCCGTGCTCGATCGCCTACCGGACGAGCGCGGCGAGTTCGGCCCGTTGTGCGAGGCGCTCGACGTGCTGTGCATGATCGAGGAAGGCGTCGACCAGCGGGTCACATACCAGCGTGCGGAGGCGTTGGCCGCACGTCACGGCGACGACGACCCACGCGTGCGCCGAGCGCTCGAACGCGCGCTGATCAGCCCGTTCGCCGGCGACGTCGGCCGTGCCGTCGCGCTCGGCAGGGAGGCTTGGGAGCGGAGCGCTGAGGACCCCGACGCACAGCTCCAGCTCGCCCCGCAGCTCGGGATGGCGCTGTGGATGGCGGGCGAGTACGCCGAGGTCCGCAGGCTGCTGGAGCCGCGCGTCCAGCTGGCGCAGCCGACCTCCGCACGCGCCTGGACGCTCGCTGCGCTCGCGCTGGCCGCCGCCGACGAAGGCGACGCAGCGCACGCCGAGCGGTACGCCCGCGAGGCGACGGCAGCGGCCCAGTCCGCCGGCGCGCAGACACCGCAGCCCGCGAGCATGCACTGGGTGCTCGCCGAGGCGCTGCGTCGCGGCGGCAAGCTCGACGAGGCGCGCCGCCACCTCGACCATGCGTTGGGGGAGGAGGCTCGCCGACCGGGCTCGGTCGGCGATGCGATCGCGCTCGTGCTCGACTCCCAGCTCGCGCTCGCCGAGCACGACCGCCGCCGCGCGCGAGAGAGCGCGCGCCGCGCGCGGCGGGTCATCGTCCAGCACCCGGACGTCGGCACGCTTGCGGCACGTCTGGGCGCCGTCGAGGCCGTCCTGGAGCGACGCGTCGCGGTCGCGCCGCTCGGATCCCAGCCGACCGAGGCCGAGCTGTGCGTCCTCGCGCTGCTCGACGGCGCCAGATCGCTGGCGCAGATCGCCGCCGAGCTCTGCATCTCCCGCAACACCGTCAAGACCCACGTCCGCCGCCTCTACCGCCGCCTCGGCGCGAGCACGCGCGAGGACGCCCTCGCCGCAGCACGCGAGCGCGGGCTACTCGACGGCGGACCGTGACAGCACCGGCCGGGCACGCGGAGCACTCGGCGCTTCCGCTCATTCCCGGCCGATCGCGCGCAACGCCGCGAGCGCTTCGCGCAGATAGGCCGCCTCGTCGGCGGCCGGGCGCAGCTCGTCGAGCCGTCGCTCGATGAGACGGATCCACGCGTGTGCGTGCTCGGGTACCTCGTGGGAGCGCTCGGCGGTGGCGGCCGGCTCGGAGTCGGTCGCGCCGCCGGGTCTGTCATATCGCACGAGGTAGGCGAGGGCTGCTTCGACGCGGTTGCGCACGCCGAGCTTGCGGTATGCGCGCGTGGCGTGGGACTTGACCGTGTTCTCGGAGAGCCCGAGCCGCCGTGCGATCTCGGCCGTGCGCTCGCCGTCGGCGATCAGCGCGACGATCTCCAGCTCGCGAGCGGTGAGCGAGGCCCCATGCTCGGCTCGAGACGGTGATCGATTTGGTTGGATGCTCATCGATCGTGCTCCACGGAGTCGCGGGTGGGACGCAGCGGCGGATGCCGGGGCGCGCCCCCGCCGCAGGCGGGGGCGGGGGCGCGCCACTGCCACGGAACGGCTATCCGGTAACGCCGCCGGAGCGCGTTCGGCCGGCGATCACCTGGATCGGGGCCGAGGCGGTTGCCGCTTTGCTGCGTGCGCCGCGCGCGTTCGGTGCGGTCGCGGTGGCAGTGTTGACTTTGCGGCCGCCGGCTCCGCGCAGGACGCGGACCGTGATCGCGAACGCCTTGCTCCGCTCGGCGCCCAACTTAGCGATCGTCCAGCAGTAGCGACCCTTCGAGACCTTCGGCGCCGGGTGCCCGGAGACGAACACCAGCCCCGGCGGGAGATCATCGCAGACGTGCACTGACCTGAGCGCGAACGCGCTCGCGTTCGTCACCGCGATGCGATACCGAACCGTCCCGCCCGCTCTCACGCGCGTGGCGCTCGCGATCTTCGTGACCTTCAGCAGGCCGCGGACCTTCGTCGTCGTGCTGTCGATGTTGTTGCCTGGTCTTGGGTCGGGCGCGCGGCCGGTGACGCTGGCGCTGTTGCGCAGCGTCCCGGGCGCCATCGGACGTGCGACGACCGTCACCGTCGCCTTCGCGCCAACGGCCATCGTCCCGAGGTCGCATCTGATCGGTACGCGCTTGACGCATCTGCCGACGCTCGTTCTGACGGAAAGGACCTTCACCGGCAGGCTTGGCGTGTCGATCACCTGGACGCCGTCAGAGACGCCCGGGCCGTTGTTCGTCACGCGCAGCGTGTAAGTGATCGCGCCTCTGCCCAGCACGGTTCTGCGGTTCGACGTCTTGACGATCGCCAGGTCGGCGGGCGGGATGCTCGGCGGCGGGCCGCCGGTCACTCTTCTCGTGTCTCTGTTGTTGCCCGGGTTGGGGTCGTCGGTCGGGCTTCTCACCGTCGCGCTGTTGTCGAGCTCGCCAGCCTGGTCGGCCCGCGCCGAGACCAGCACCTGAGCGGTGCCGCCGGCGGCGAGCGTCCCAAGACGGCAGGTCACCGTCGTCGCCGCGACGGTGCACGAGCCCTGGCTCGGCGCCCCGGACAGCAGCGTCAGGCCCGCGCCGGCGTCGTCGGTCACGACGACGTCCCTGGCGTCGCTGGGCCCGTCGTTTCTGACGAGCAGCGTGTAGAACAGCTGGTCGCCGATGGTTACTGTGTCGCTCGAGGGGATCTTCGTGATCGCCAGATCGGCCTCGGGGCCGGGCGGCACTCTCTCGTCGTCTCTGTTGTTGCTCGGGTCGGGGTCTCTCGTGGACGATCTGACCGTCGCGGCGTTGGTGACGCTGTCGCCTACCGAGCTGGTGACTCTCGTCACGACCTTGAAGGTCAGCGTCGCGCCGGAGGCCAGCGAGTCGGCGGTGCACGTCACAGTGCCGTCTCTGAACGTGCAGCCTCTCGACGCCGAGGCGAACGTCAGGCCTCTCGGCAGCGAGTCGGTGACGACGATGTCTCTTGCCGTGCTCGGGCCGTGGTTGGTGACGATCAGCTTGTACGTGAGCGTCTTGCCGGGAACCAGTCTGTCGCTCGTCGCCCGCTTGACGATCGACAGGTCCGCGAGCGGCTCGACCGGCACTCTCTCGGGGTCTCTGTTGTTGCTCGGGTCAGAGTCGGGCGTGTCGCCGCTCACCTCGCCGACGTTGTCGATCTCCCCTTCGGCGTTGTCGGCGACGCGCGCCGTCACGGTGAAGGTGCGCGAGTCGCCGCTGGCCAGCGCCGGCAGCGCGCAGTCGACGATCTGGCCGCTCGCAGCGCAGCCGACGGAGGCCGACACGAACGCGAGGCTCGCCGGCAGCGGGTCGCTCACGTGCACGTTCGTCGCCGAGCTGGGCCCGTTGTTTCTGACGACGAGGTCGTACGTGATGTCATGGCCGGGCAGCGCCGGGCTCGAGCTCGCCGTCTTCACGATCGACAGATCGGCCGGGCGCTGCCTGTTCGTCACCGTACAGGCGATCGAGTCGCCCGGCTGCGGCGAGACGCTCTTGACCGTGCCAGTGCCGGACGGCAGCGCCGGGTCGGCAGCGCCGTTGTTCGTGCACGACCACGACTGCGAGTAGTCCGACAGGGTCGTGCCGCTGCCGGGCGTGACGGCGTCGCTGAGCGAATACGCCTGCCCAGTCGTGCGCGGCAGCACCGTCAGCTCGCCGGTCGTCGCGGTGTCGGCAGGGCCGGTCGTCGCGGCATCGACGGTCGAGCCCTCCGGCGAGATGACGCTGACGTCAAAGGAGTCGGCCGGGCGCACACGGCCGACGACCTGCTTGCTCAGCGTGATCTTCGCGACCATGATCCCGAACGCCGAGGCGTTGTTGGAGGTCGTCGTGATCGTCTGCGAGACGCTCGTCGGCGAGCTCGTCTGCAGCAGCACCGAACTCCACTCCCCGACGCCGTCGCTACCGCGTCCCGGGCAGGTGACCGAGTCGCTGCCCAGGCCGGTGAGGACGCTGGCGGTGCAGCCTCTCGGCGCGGAGGGGTTGAGCGTCTCCAGCAGCGCGACCGGTCTGTCGGCGCTCCACACCGTTCTCTCGTTGGCCGAGCTCGCCTCGGCCTCGCCGAAGACGAAGCTGTAGCCGGTGACGGACTGGCCCTGCGCATCCGTGACGACGATGTCGCTGAGCGTCAGCTCGGCGCCCACTGTGACGCCAGAGCCTGCGGTGTTGACGATCAGCCACGCCGGTCTGCCGGGAATGCCCGCATACGACTGGGGGTAGTTGCCGTTGCCGAGTTGCGCGTCTCCCCACGTCGGCAGCCCGCTCGACCGCAGTCTGCTCGGGGGGACGGTCCCGGGGACGTCGGTCGTGCGAGCAACGAATCTGATCGTGTAGCCGCCCGGCAGCGTCACCGTCATCGGCTGGCCGGCGGCCGAGCGCGACAGCGTCTCGTCGTAGCCACTGAGGTCGAGCCAGCAGATCGTGCTCGCGTATCTGCCGCTGCCGGGTCTCGCGTAGCCGCAGCCGTTCTCGCCCGCCGCCTGCGCGGCCGATGGGACGAGGAAGCACCCGAGCACCAGCAGCAAGCCGAGCAGGGCGATGCCGGCCCACGCACCTCGCGCGTGCGCCCGAGCACGCCTGCCCTGCGGCGCCATGGCGAGCGTTGACCTGTCATACCTAGGCACGATGCGACCTCCCGAGGGTGAGTACAGAGCTGGATGGATCGATGCCGACCAATCGGCGACGTCGATCACACCGCGCATGCCATCCTAAGGTTGCGCATCTTTCACTTGGCACTGAATTGGAAGCTTCACCCGGGTGATTCACGGCGCAGGCGCGAGCGTGCGACGCCCTCTCCACTAAAGTGCCGCCGTCTCACTCGATTTACTGTCGAGACGACGATCATCGCTCCACAGTCTCGATGAAGCTTCGATGCGGGCAGGCCTGCTCAATGAGCTCGTCGAGGATCTCGCGCGCAGCGTGTCTGACCAGCTAGAGGCCACGGGAGCGTGGCCGCTGGCTGGAGGAGGGCAGCCCATGGCCGTCCAGCGCCTCGAGCACATCAGGCATCGTCGTCGACGACCTCGGCGCGGCGAGCGCGTTCTTCGCCGCGCTCGGAGTCGAGATGGAGGGCACGGCTCCCGTCGAGGGCCATCTGCTGGGCCGCATCAGCGGGCTCGACGACGTGCCCGCGGACACCGTGCTCCTGCGAGCCCGCACGGGAAACGGGGCGACCAACCATAGGGCTGGGTTGAAGCGGGCATCGACGCCGTCGCCCGTCAGTGGATGCGTAGGCCCTGGTAGACGAGGTCGATCATGCGGTGGGTCTGCTGGTGGTCGCCGGCTGCGCCGGCCGCCATCGCGATACGGCTGAGGGTCATGAGGAGATCGTCGGCGGTGACCTCCGGGCGGGTGATTCCGGCGGTCCTGGGGGCGTCCAGCAGGCTGCCGAGGGCGTGGTTGAGCTTGTCGCGGCTGTGCACGAAGGGGTTGCCGCCGCTGGCCACGACGGCGCGGATGGCGTCGCTGAGGCCGAGTTTGGTCGTCATGTACTCGATGAAGTGGTCCATCCAGATGCGCAGGGCCTCCGCCGGCGGCCTTGACGCGAGAAGTTCACCGGCGGCGGCGCAGACGACGTCGAGCTCGCTGCGGTAGGTGGCCTCGATGAGCTCTTCGCGGGTGGGGAAGTGGCGGTAGATGGTGCCGACGCCGACCTGGGCGGCCTTGGCGATCTCGGTGTATGGCACGTCGGGCCCACGCGCGATGAACAGCTCTCGTGCGGCGGCGAGCAGGCGTGCGCGGTTGCGCAGCGCGTCGGAGCGCGGGCCGCGTCGGTTGGGCTGCCCGGCGTCCTGGGGCACGTGGATGTCCTTGTCGTTGCTCTTCGGGCTCAGGTCCACAGCACGAGACCGCCGAACCGGCTTGTAGATGGAGCGGATTCCGTTTAGTCTAAGTTATGCGGAACAGATTCCACTAGAGGTTACCGCCTCCCGAATTGGGGAACTGACGAGCCTGAAGTAGCAGTTCTCGACGATGTGCGCCGCGCCGGCGTCGTTTGCTGGCTGGGGCCAGCTCGTCGACGGTGGCAGACCGTCGCTCGAGCTGATGAGCGCGCAGATGTGGGTCCAGTCGCCGCGGTTCTGCGCGTCGCGACTGTGGGAGTTTCGTCCGGCGTCGATGCTGTGCACGATCACCGTCGGTTCTCCGACGCCGGCGTCGATCTGCCACGGGGACAGCGGCGGCCCGCTGGTCGCGCTACAGCGACGGGAGTTGGCGGCAGATCGGCGTCGCCAGTTGGATGCAGGGCGACTGCGACGGCGCCCGGCCAGGGGCGTTAGCTCGCGTCGATCAGGCCAGCTGGATCACACAGGTCCTTGCCGAGCACCCACCCCCGCTGCCACGACGATCGCCGGCTGCGTATCCGCCCGCCGCCGACTCCACGGGCTGGTACGTCGGCGGCTCTCCGCGGCCGGGCGTCTTCGCCGCGTTCCACTGCTCGACGCGCGGCCTTGATCGGATCTCGCTCCGCGTTCCCCTGCGGTGCGATCGCGGTCGCCGTGTCCGCTGGATCAAGCCGACGATCCGCTTCAGCGCATCGCGCACCGGCCGGCCGCCGAGCGTGCTCCGCCAAGCCGGTCGCATCTACCGCATCGGCGGCCGCGCGACGCCGACTGCCGGCCGCGGCTGGCTCAAGGTCACGCAAGGGCGAGGCAGGACCCGGTGCCACAGCGGCGCGATCGCCTGGTCGATGTCCGGCGCCGCGAGCTGATCGCTGCCGCGTGCTGGCTGACCGTCACGAGACCGTGGCGGCGAGACGTGCTCGCGCGCTGAGCGTCGAACCAGCTCCAGCGCTGCGCCCGATGTCGATGCCGGCGCTCTTCATCTCCGACAACGCGTTCCGTGCGCTCTGCTCGGTGACACCCACCCGGGCCGCGATCTCGGCGTTTGTGGCGCCGGCGCGAGCGAGCCGTAGCATCTCCTGCCGGCGCGGATGCATCCCCCTCTCCCCGAGGTCGACCCCGGCGCGCCGCATCCGCTTCAACGCACTGTCGACGGCGGCGACCTCGATGCCGAGCCGCACGCCGATCTCCTTGTAGGGCATGCCGGCCCGCCAGAGCTCCGCGATGGCCGCTTCGACGGCGCGCCGACGCTCCCGCTCGCGTGCCTCGGGGGCCTTCGGCACGCGCCCTCGCTGCCCGACATCGAGCCCAGCTCGGCGCAGCTCTGACAACGCCGTCGCGACTGCGCTGGCCGTCGACCCCACGCGCGCGGCGATCTCGGCATCTGTACCGCCCGCGACGATGAACTCGTACAGGATCTCTCGGCGCCGCGGCGAGATCCTCACCAGCACTTCGCCCGCCGTACGTATGCCCTCAAACGGCGGCTGCCGCTTGGCGTGGGGAACATCCCAGCCGAGCGTGCGCAGGTAACCGCTCCGCTTCACGACCGACACGAGCGATCGATCGAGGATCGCCGCGATCGTCGGGATGGTGGTGCTCGCCAGGTGCAGGGCCTGAAGGCGTCGGTCGTCGCGCGCGGACCACAGCCGCGTCCCGTTACGCCAGTACGCGCAGCCGCCCGCGGGCTCTCGAGTCGTCCCCGCGCGGCTGTCCCCAACGCTTTTGACGGTCGCCGTAGCGCTCATCTACCCCGGGCAGCGACCGTACCCGACGGGCGGGTCGACCGCGCCAGTTCGATCGGTCGCGGTGAGCGGACTCGCGGGCCGCCCCGACGGGACGGCCCGCGCTCCGGCTAGCGTCTCGCTCTTCTACGGCTCGCGCGCTTGCGGGTCGCCGGCGTCTTGAGCCGCGCCAGCTCGCGGCGCTGGGTCTGGTCGAGCATGCGCACGCCGGCGAGGCCCTCCAGCGCTCTGATCACCGCGGCCAGCTCGTCGGCGGACTCGTCGCGTCTGCGGCGCAGGTCGCGGCCGCGGTCGAGCAGATCGTCGATCGCCATCATCTCTTCGTGGGCTCCTTCGTCATCGCCCCGACGTGCGGGGCAGGGGGTCAGCTGGGAGCCCGGGCTCTCGCATATTGTCGCAGGCGGCCTGTTGTCGACGGGTGAAAAGGCCCGCAAATCGCCAAAACTTCGCCAACGCCAGTATTGCGGTTTGCAGCGGTTATGAGAATCGCTTGACACGCCGCGCGACGCTGACGGTCGCGCATGGCTCCTCGCGGAGCTCGACCGCCGCATTGCATAGCCGGCGGCGACTCGGCCCTCCGTCCCGCGCTCGGGCTACAGCCGTTAGTCGGGCGATTTGCTCAGCGCTGCAGCGCGCGGAGGATCGGGTCGCGGAGGCGGCCGCCGGCGCGGCCGTGGTGGTCGACGTCGACGCGGACCGCTCCCGGGCTCAGCGCGCGGGTTCCGTCGCGTCGCGCGCGCCCGGCGGCGGCCCGCACACGAGCGCGCAGCTCCTCCCGCTCGGAGCGCGAGAGCCCGTGGCTGACCTCGCCGGCGTAGGTGCCATCGTCGTCGGCGTAGCGCAGGAAGAAGACCTCGGGTCTGTGGTCGCCGGCGGGCCGCCAGCCGCTCACGTAGAGCCCATGCTCGCGTCGCCAGTGCTTGTGCTTCTGCGCGGCCGCGGAGCGGCGCCCGGGCTGGTAGCGACCGTCGATGCGCTTGGCGACGATCCCCTCCAGGCCGAGCGCGGCCGTCGCTGCGTGCAGGGCCTCGCCCTCGTCCTCGGCGCGGAACCACCGCGGCGTCGCCCACGCCGCGCCGTCGAGCCGCAGCGCCTCGAGCAGCTGCCGCCGCTCGCGCCACGGCCGTCGCCAGGTCTCATCGCCGTCGAGGTGGAGCAGGTCGAACAGCATCAGCCGCGCCGGCTGGTGCGCGGCCGCCGCGGCGATCGTGGCCGGTCGGGCGTGCGCGGCCCGGCGGCCGACGGCGGCGAAGTCGGGCAGGCCGTCGCGGTCGAGGCAGACGAGCTCGGCGTCGAGGATCACGCGCCGGCCGCCGGCGGCCGCGAGCGGCGCCAGCTCCGGGAACGCCGCGGTGATGTCGTGGCCGGTCCGCGTGCGTAGCGTGACGCGCCCGTCGGCGACGGCCACTTGTGCCCGCCAGCCGTCGAACTTCACCTCCAGCGCCCAGTCGGCGGTGCGCGGCGGTGCTCTACAGCAGCAGAAGCGCGGCGAAGAACGCCAAGGTCAAGCAGAGCGCCAAGGCGAGCCTC
>Ga0164243_10009599_pt1 | contig 14066 bp, 8 predicted proteins | sample OricompcompostOP_FD_108781 | JGI IMG/M metagenome (GOLD analysis project Ga0164243, IMG submission 108781) | Organic Plus compost microbial communities from Emeryville, California, USA - Original compost - Organic plus compost (OP) | ecosystem: Engineered > Solid waste > Mixed feedstock >... | reverse complement strand
GTCTCCAGCAGGGCCACCACGTACCGCGCGGTGGTGCGCCGGGCCCGCAGCGGGGTGACCGGGTGGGTCAGCGGCTTGGTGGCCGACCGCAGGTCGCCCAGCGCCTGGTCCAGCTCCCGCGCCTTGTCCAGCAGCTCGTCCGCGGGCCCGCCGCTCAGCTGCGTCACCGCGGCCTCGGTGACGTCCGACAGCCGCTCCAGCACCGTCACCAGCAGCTCGTTGGTGCGCCAGTCGGTCCGCACCGGCAGCACCAGCGCCGCCGCGACCACCCCGCACACCGCGCCCAGCGCCGTCTCCTCCACCCGCAGCACCAGCACCTCCCAGCTGTAGGTGTGCAGCAGGGTGTACAGCAGCCCCAGCATCGCCGTGACGAAGAACGACATCAGCGTGTACGAGAGCGGCGCCGTGTAGAACATGGCGAAGATCAGCACCAGCACCAGCGCGAACGCCAGCACCGTGTTCCCGCCGACAAGACCGGCCAGCAGGATCCCGGCGGCCACGCCGAACACCGTGCCGAGCAGCCGCCGGTAGCCCTTGACCAGGATCTCCCCGGTGGACGCGGTGTTGATGAAGACGATCCAGCAGGTCAGCACCGCCCAGTACCAGCGGTCCGTGGACAGCAGCTCCCCGCCGACGATGGCCAGCGTCGAGCCGACGGACACCTGCACGGCGGCCCGTGTGGTGGGCCGACGCAGCCCCTTCGGCTCCTCGGCCTCCTCCGCCTCCTCGGCGTCGATCGCGGCGTCCTCGGCGTCCAGCTCCTCCCGCGACCTGGCCGTCGCGGGACTGTCGTCGGACTCGTCCTGCGGCCCGTCCAGGGCGATCCGCAGACCCATCACGGCGCGGGCAGCCTCGCCGATGCCGCGGAACACGTCCCGCACCGGCGCGGACGCGGCCGGGAGGTTCTCCTCGTCCCGGTAGCCGAGCAGCCGGTTCCGCACCTGGGCCACGCCCGCCCCCGCCGTCCCGGTCCGCAGGATCAGCGCGCGCAGCGCCCGCAGGTCACGGCGGAGCTGCGCGGTCGCCTCCTCGGGGCCGGGCAGCCGCCCCACCTCCGGCGCGGGGGCGCCCGGCAGATGCAGCGTCAGGGTGTCCGCCCGCTGCGCGCTGCGCGCGGACAGCAGCAGCAGTCCCAGCCGCTCGGCGGCGATCTCCGCGTCGGCGATCCGTCGCTGCACCAGCCGCGCGGTCGGCTCGTCCGGGGTGCCCTCCTCCAGCCAGCTCTGGATCATCAGCGCCGTCTCGTGCAGCCGGGCGGTGCGCTCACGCACCTCCTCCAGCGCCTTGTCGGCCTCGTCGGGCCCGGCGTCCAGCAGCGCGATCTGCGCCGACACCAGCCGCGCCAGCCGCACCCGGAACGCCTGCCGCAGCCGCGCCAGCAGCCCGGCCGGCGTCACCGGTACCACGGCGAACCGCACCAGGGCGCTGCACGCGAACCCGACCGTGATCACCGCCCACAGCGCCGGGAGCCGACCGGGCGTCGCGCCCACGAACAGGGACACGAAGTACATCTGGAAGCCGATCAGCCCCAGCGTCAGCCCGCGGTCGCCGAACCGTCGGCCGTACACCGCGCAGAAGATCAGGACGACGGAGAAGACGTCGCCCACCACCACCCGCTCGCTGAGCAGCGCGCCCAGTGACACCGACACCAGCGCCACCGGCAGCCCCATCGCCAGCGTGACCGCCTGCGCCTCGCGCTTGCGCTCCCGGATGGCGAAGGTGGCGACCATCGACGTCATCGCGCCCGCCACGAGATGGGTGAGGTCCGCGCCGGTCGGGGCGAGCACGGCCAGGGTCAGCGCGATCGCCCCCACCGTGCGCAGCCCGGCGGTCAGCCGCAGCAGCCCGGGGTCGGACGCCGCCAGGTGGTCGCGCAGCCGTGTGCCCGACCGCCGTACCGCCGCCTTCACGCCCGCGCACGCTCCCCCGTCGTCACCGCTCCGTCCGTCGTCCCGGCCTCCGTACGCCGGGTCACCGAGCCGCCCGGCCCGCTTCCTCGACGTGCGCCCGCACCTGTTCCGGTGTCAGGTAGGCGTCCAGGTACTCGAAGTCGCGCAGGTTGCCCGGCCGGTGCGCCTGGAAGCCGGTGCGGACGAAATCGTCGCCGGCGACCGCGTTCAGCAGCCAGTTGGTCATCACGCGGGTCTTGGCGACCCCGGTGCGCAGCGCCGACCAGTGGTAGCCGCGGGCCACCACCTGGGCGGGCAGCCCGTGCAGTTCGTAGCCGAGCGGCTTGGACACCGCGTCCTTGCCGCCGAGGTCCACCACGAGCCCCAGGTCCTGGTGCATGTACGGCCGGGTCTGCCGGCCCCGCAGGGAAGCGATGACGTTCTCCGCGACGTGCCGGCCCTGCCGCAGCGCGTGCTGCGCGGTCGGCGGGCACACCGCGTCGTCGCCCTTGGCCAGGTCCGGCACCGCGGCCGAGTCGCCGAGCGCGAACACCCCGTCGTGCCCCGGCAGCCGCATGTCGGCGTTCACCGCGAGCCGGCCCCGTACGGTCTCCGCGTCGAGCGTGCCGATCAGCGGGCTGGCCACGACGCCCGCGGTCCAGATCAGCGTGCGCGTGGGCACCACCCGGCCGTCGGTGAAGGTGACCTCCTCGGCGCCCGCCTTGGCGATGGACACGCCCAGCGAGATCTCGATGCCGCGCCGGGTGAGGATCTCCTGCGCGCTGCGGCCCAGCTTCTCGCCCAGCTCGGGCATCAGCTTGGGCGCGATGTCGATCAGATGCCACTTGATCAGGCCCGGGTCGAGGCGCGGGTAGCGCTTGACGGCGGCGTGCGTCAGCCGCTGGAGGCAGGCCGCGGTCTCGGTGCCCGCGTAGCCGCCGCCGACCACCACGAACTGCAGCCGCGAGGCGCGCTCCGCCGGGTCGTTGCAGGCGTCCGCCAGGTCCAGCTGGGAGATCACGTGGTCGCGCAGATAGGCGGCCTCGGCCAGCGACTTCAGTCCGAAGGCATGGTCGGTGAGGCCCGGGATGTCGAAGGTGCGGGTGACGCTGCCGGGCGCCAGCACGATGTAGTCGTACGGCTCGTCGACGATCTCTCCGGCGATGGTCCGGATGACGCACACCTTGGCCCGCAGGTCCACGCCGATCGCGCCGCCCGGGATGATCCGGGTCCGGTACTTCTCGCTGCGCCGCAGGGAGATCGCGATCGACTGGGGGGTGAGCACCCCGGAGGCGACCTGGGGGAGCAGCGGCAGATACAGCTGGTAGGACATCGGCGTCACCAGCGTCAGCTCCGCCTCGTCCGGAGTGAGCCTGCGCTCCAGCCGCCGCACGCACTCCACACCGGCGAAGCCGGCGCCCACCACGAGGATCCTGGGTCGTGTCACGATGTCCATCCCTTCGTGCGGCTTCAGGCGGTCCGCCTCGAACGTCGATGCCTGACGCGTGCCCCTGTTGAGCTCCACGATGCCCGCCCCGGTCCCGGACCGCACCGGGAACCGTCACGCCGGGGGACACGGGGCGGCCTCAGTCCCGCAGGTGACAGAGCAGCAGACACACGTCGTCGTCGCGCTCCGAGTCGCTGAGAAGGGGCTGCAGCACGCGGTCCGCCGCGTCCTCCAGGTCCGTGTCCAGCTCCGCGCGGTCGAACGAGGCGAGGGCCGAGCCGAGGCGCTCGATGCCCGGGTCGATGCCCTGGGAGCGCCGCTCCACCAGGCCGTCGGTGTAGAGGGCCAGCGTCGAGCCGGGCGTCAGGCGTTCGGTGTGGTCGGGGATCTCCTGGCTCAGCGGTATGCCGAGCATCGCGCCCGGCTTGGCGTCCAGCGTGCGCACCTCGCCGTCCGGCATCCGCAGCACCGGCGGCGGATGGCCCGCCGCGGCCCAGGTGAGGGTGCGGTCGTCCGGGTGGAAGCGGGCGATGACGGCCGTCGCGAACAGGTCCGGCTGGAGATGGCGCAGATAGCCGTGCAGCCGGGTCAGCAGCCGTCCGGGGCTGTCGCCGTCCACGGCGTAGGCGCGCAGCGCGGTGCGCAGCTGGCTCATCATCACCGCCGCGTGCAGTCCGTGGCCGGTCACGTCGCCGATGACGGTGACCAGGCTGCCGTCCCGCTGCAGGAACGCGTCGTACCAGTCGCCGCCGATGTTCAGCCCGTGCGTGGCGGGCAGATAGCGCGCGGCCAGCCCCACGCCCGGGGCCGAGGGCAGCTCCGTCAGCAGGGCGCGCTGCAGCGTCTCCGCGATGTCCCGGTTGTGTTCGAACCGGCGCGCGTTGTCCAGGGCGATCCCGGCCCGCCGGGCCAGCTCTATCAGCATCACCGCGTCGTCCGGGTCCCACCGCTCGCCCTGCGGAGACAGCGTCAGCACGCCCAGCGGAGCCCGGCGCGGCGTCAGCAGCGGCACGCACAGCAGCGGCCGGTTCGGGGCCAGCACGGACGGCGGCCGGTCCTCCACGCCCGGCAGGTTGCCGGGATGGTCGGCGGCGTACTGCGGGCGCCCGGTGCGGGCCGCCTGCACCGCCGCGCCCGGATGGTCGGCGGGCAGCGGGCGGCCGTCCTCGTGGTCGAACAGCCAGACGTCGACGCCGTCGGCGTACCGCGGCACCAGCAGCTCCGGCAGCCGGCGCAGGATCTCGTCGTGGTTCAGCGACGCGGTCAGCGCCGCGCTGGCGTCCGCGAGGAACGTCAGCCGCCGCCGCGCGTTCTCCGCCTCGGTACGGGCCCGGCGCTCCGCGGCGAACGCCTCCCGCTGCGCCCTGCCCGCCGCGTCCAGCTCGGCGTGCAGCGCCAGGACGCCCTGGTTGGTCTGGTGCAGCTCCTCCCGGTGGAACGCGACCAGATCCTCCTGCGCGGCCAGCTCCTCCAGCACCACCGAGGTGTCCTCGTCGGCCCCGAGCAGCCCCTCGGACAGCGCGGCCGTCTCCTCCGGCACCGGGCACGGGTCGGACAGCCGGCCGGGGTCGGGACAGGGCACGGACGTCGTCCACGGGGTGCGCTCCCCGGCGGCGCCGTCCGGGGCCGGGACGACCACCACGTGCAGCTCGCCGGGACCGCCCTCGGTCCCCTCGCTGCTTTCCACGGTCAGCAGCCATGTGCCGCCCTTGGTGAGGCACTGCCGCAGCTGCCCGCTCAGCGCGGCGGCCAGCCGGGTCCGGGCCACGGTGGGCACCCCGCACGCGGCGGCCAGCCGCGCCACGGAGATCCGGGCGCGGGCCGCGTCGGTGACGGTCGCGATGCGCCAGGCACGCGTCATGAAGAAGCCTCCGGGACGTTGGCGAGCACGGCCACGGCGGTGTCGTCCCGCACCGGACGGGCCGCGCTGCCCGCGTCGCGGACCGCCACGGCGGCCGTCACGGCCGGGTCGGCCGGCGGCACGCCGGTGTCCGCGGGCGGCGTCCAGCGCGACGACAGCCCGTCGGTGTGCAGGATCAGCAGGCTCTCCGGGGTCCAGGCCACCTCGTCCTCACGGACCGTACGCGGCCGGTGCGCGCCGACGATCCCCGGCCGGGACAGCAGCGTCCGCCAGCGTCCGCCGTCCCGCAGCCGCGCGGTCACGTTGCCGATGCCCGCGAAGCGCAGCCGCCCGGTCCAGGTGTCCAGCTGGACCGCGGCGACCGCCGCGCCGCGGGTCCCGGACAGCGCTGTGTGCAGCCGCTGGAGCAGCTCGGAGGGTGGCAGCCGGGCGCAGTGCCGCAGCTCCTCCACGGCGGCGTCGGAGGCGCGGGCGGCCTCCGCGCCGTGCCCGAGGCCGTCCGCCAGCATCAGCGTCACCCGGTCGCCGGACCGCACCCACGACCAGGCGTCCCCGGACAGCTCCGCGCCCGCGAACGGCACGTTGATCCCGCCCGCGCGCACCCCGAGGGAGCGCGACGGGTCCTCCTCGGGCACGAGCCCCGCCGTGGCGGGCCCGACCCGGGCCACCGCGACCGTGCCCCGGCCCACCACGCTGTGCAGGCCGAACGCGTCGGCGATCCGCCGGCACGTCCCCAGGCCCGCGCCGAGCGAGCCGCCGGTGGTGAACCCGTCCTCGAACGCGCCGGCCACGTCGGCGATGCCCGGCCCGTGGTCGAGGGCGGTGATCTGCACGGCCCGTCCCGGCCGTCCCTCCGGCAGCACGGCGGGGTCGACGACGTCGACGACCACTTCGCCCGCCTTGGCGTGCTTCAGCAGGTTGGTCGCCAGTTCGGTGGCCACCAGCGCGCACGCCGCCCGGCGCTGCTCGTCCAGCCCGGCGCGGCCCGCTGCCTCCTCGGCCGCCACCCTGACGTCGTGCACCCGGGTCGCGTCGTGCACCGGCACATGCCACACGCGCGGCATCACATGCCCCCGCGCGGCCGCACCGGCCGGGACACCCAGGAGGTGACCCGCACGGTGGTGCCGGCACCCGGGGTGCTGTCCACCTCGAAGTCGTGCACCAGGCGCCGCGACCCGCCCAGCCCCATGCCAGTCCGTCGCCCGAGGTGTAGCCGTCGCTGAGCGCCCGCTCCAAATCCGGGATGCCGGGACCCTCGTCGGAGAAGGTCAGCCGCAGCCCGGGCGTGCCGTCGGCGGCGGTGACCCCTGTCGTCTCCAGCACGCCGCCCCCGCCGTGCACCAGCGTGTTGCGGGCCAGCTCGCTCGCGGCCGTCACCAGCTTCGTCTGGTCCACCAGACCGAAACCGACCCGGGTGGCGGCCTGCCGCACGTGCTGACGCACCCACGCGAGGTCCATGTCCGACCGGATGGGCAGCCGCGCCTCCACGTCCGCGGCGGTGTCCATCACGGTCTCCCCTCGCCGCCGGGCCGGTTCGCCACGACGGGCTGCGCCAGCATCGCCAGAGCCGCCTCCGTGTTCAGCGCCGTACGCAGCTCCGGGAACGTCAGGCCCAGCTCCACCAGCGTGATGGCGACCGCGGGACGCATGCCCGCCACCACGGTCCGCGCGGCCAGCAGCTCGGTCTGCGCCGCCGTCTCGGCCAGCACCCGGCCCAGGAAGGAGTCGACGATCTCCACCCCGGAGATGTCGATCACCACCCCGGTGACCCGGCTGGCCACGATCGTCTCGGCCAGGTCCTGCTGGAGCTGGGACGCCATGCCGTCGTGCAGATCGCCCTGGAGGGTGACCAGCAGGACGTCCCCGAGCCGCAGCACCGGCACATGCCCCCCGGCCGGGCGGGCGAAGTGCTCGCTCACCGCAGGACCGCACCCTCGGCCGGGGCGTTCACGATGTTCGCGCCCAGCTCGTTCAGGCAGTACCCGAGCGCGTCGGCGAGGCTCGCGCGGGTCTTGACCGTGCCGAGGTCCAGGCCGAGGTGGACGATGGTCTGCGCGATCGCCGGACGGATGCCGGAGACGACGCACTCGGCGCCCATCAGCCGGGCGGCGGCGACCGTCTTCATCAGGTGCTGCGCGACCAGCGAGTCGACCGTCGGCACACCCGTGATGTCGAGGATCGCGAACCGGGCGTGCTGGTCGACGACCGCGTTCAGCAGCGTCTCCATCACCACCTGGCTGCGGGCGCTGTCCAGCGTCCCGATCAGCGGGACCGCCACGATCCCGTCCCACAGCTTGATCACCGGGGTCGCCACCTCCAGCAACTGCAGCCGCTGCCGGTCGATGAGGGCCTGGTTCTCACTGAGCGCGGTCTGCATGGTGACCAGCCGCAGCGTGCCCATCAGCACGCTCAGCGCGGTCGCGCACTCCCGCCGCCGCTCGGGGTCCTCCTGGTCCAGATCGGCCACCAGGAGGTTCTCCACCGGCGGCAGCAGCGCGGCCAGCTCGCTGGAGACCTGGGTGGTGGACAGCCCCGCGCGGGAGCGGGCCGCCCCCATCCGGGCGAGCTGCTCGCGCACCCCGGTGAACCCCGCGGCGTCCGGGTCCTCGATCCGCTGCGCGTCGGCCACCTGGGCCAGCGCGTCCACGATCACCCGGCCCGCGTCCACCGCCTCGTCGCGCGAGACGGTGAACACCGTACGGAACAGGGGCTCGTCGGCCCATCGCTGGGCGATCTGCTCCCGTCGCCGCCGCAGGAACTCCCCGACCTCCCGGGCGGGGCTCACCTGGGTCGCGTCCGCTTCGTGCTCCGGCACCTGTCTGCTCTCCTCCTCGTCGTCACAAAGCGCCCGGACCCGTGACGGGGCCGGGCGGGCGGGGCGGTCCCGCTCAGGCCTCGGGCTCGGCCGGGGCCGCCTGCGGGTGGTCGACGCGCTCCAGCGCCTCGTCGACGCTCTCCGACACGGGCACGGTGATGCTGACGCCCGTCAGATCGAGGATCCGGCGCACCGCGGGGGTGGGCGAGATGATGTGCACGCTCCCCGGCAGCTCCCGCGCCTCCTGGTAGACGCGCAGGATGATGTTCATGCCGGAGGAGTCCATGAACGGCACCGCCGACAGGTCCAGCAGGAAGTGCCGGCGGCCGTGGTGCAGCTGGTTCGCCAGATGGTGCTGGAACTCGGTCGCGGTGTCGACGTCCAAGTAGCCCTCGACGGTCACGAGGGCCACGTCCTCACGAGGAAGTGTCACCTCGACGGACAACGGGTCCTGGGCAATGGGCACGAGTACCTCCAACAAGGTGATCAAGCTCTTCGTCGCGCAGCCGCGCGTACCCCCGAATCGCCCCCTCATGCCTGCCGCCGCAGGATCGGCCGTCCGCGTGACCTACCCCACTCTGATCCCCACGATGCACGTGTCGTCGTCGGTGTCCGACCTGCTGTACGTGAGCAGCCGGTCGAGCCGCTGGTCGAGCGTGCCCGGGGCCTTCGCCGCGGTCGTGAGGAGGTGCGTCAGCGACTCCTCCACCGAGCGGTCCCGGCGCTCGATCAGCCCGTCCGTGTACATCAGCAGGTTGTCGTCCGCGGCGAGCTGCACCTCGCCCTCCTCGTACCGCGCCTCGGGCACCGCGCCCAGCAGCAGACCGCGTACCGGGGGCAGCGGGGCCGCCTCGGAGCCGCGCACCAGCACCGGCGGCAGATGACCGGCCCGCGCCCACCGCAGGGTGCGGGTGGCCGGGTCGTACAGACCGCACACGGCGGTGGCCGTGACCCCGCCGGTGAGATGGTGCACGACCATGTTCAGCCACGACAGCAGCTGCCCGGGCCCCGCGCCGGTGACGGCGAGGCCGCGCAGCGCGTTGCGCAGCACGACCATGCTGGTCGCCGCCTCGATGCCGTGCCCGGCGACGTCGCCCACGCACAGCAGCACCAGACGCGACGGCAGCACCACCGCGTCGTACCAGTCGCCGCCGACCAGCTGCTCCGCCTCGGCCGGCCGGTAGCGCACGGCCACGTCCAGGTCGGCCATCTGCAGCGGGCCCTGGGCGGGAGGCATGATCGCGCGCTGCAGCTGCAGCGCCAGCCGGTCCCGTTCGCTGGCCTGCTGCTCGGTGTGGGCGAGCTGGTCGCGGGTCGCGGCCAGCGCCACCTCGGTCCAGTGCTGCGCCGAGATGTCCTGGTAGGCGCCCCGTACGGTGAGCAGCCGCCCGTCGGTGTCCAGCACCGGCTCGGCGACCACCCGGATGTGCCGGGTCACTCCGTCGGGCCGCTGCAGCCGGAACGCGGCCGAGGCCGGACGCCGGTGGTGCAGCAGCGTGCGCAGGAAACGGCCGATGGCGACCGCGTCGTCCGGGTGGGCGTACGCCGGCAGGTTCTCCAGCGGCACCGGGGGACTGGTCTCCGGACGCCCGTACAGGTCGAACAGCTGGCCGTTCCAGGTGATCTCCCCGGTGAGCAGGTTCTCCTCGAACCCGCCGATCCGGCCGAGCCGCTGCGCGTGCTGCAGCAGGCTCGCCAGCCGGGCCGTCTCGTCCTCGATCCGCCAGATGAACAGGATCCCCGACCCGTGGCGGCTGACGCTGATGTCCGCGACCGCCGACAGGGGCACCTGGTCCACCAGCGCGGTCAGGTGCAGGCGCCGGGCCCGGAACGGCTCACCCGTGGCGTAGACCCGCTCGATCCGCTGGAACAGCTCGCTCTCCCCGGCGGCCATCGGGTACGCCTCCAGCAGCAGCGCCCCGCTGACCATGCCGCGCGGCCGGCCCGCCGGGTCCAGGAAGCGGCTGTTGACGTGCTGGATACGGAAGTCGAGCAGATTGCCCGAGGCGTCCAGGTGCGGCACGAGCACCAGGGCCGGGTCGTACAGCCCGTCGGCCAGGTCCATCAGCTCGGCCGCGTCGGGCAGCGCACGTTCCGGACGGGCGGGGCCGTCGGGCGCCGTGTACGTCTCCAGGGTGTGCGCGCACAGTTCCGCCAGCGCCTCCACCTGACGCACGATCTGCGGCCGCTGCGGGGGCAGCGGCTCCGGCCACACGATCTCCAGCACGCCGTACACCCGCCCGCCGGTCCCGGCGGGCACGGCCGCGCGGCCGCCGTCGGGGTGATGGTGCCGGCCCACGCTGGGCAGCCCGCGCTCCGCCAGCGACTCGATCCACAGTCCTTCGCGCTCGGCCAGACCGCATCGCGCGACGGTCGCCACGTCCGGCGGCACGTAGTACCAGCGCGCCGCCTCGGCGGGGGAGAAGCCCGCGCTGCCGGCGAGGGTCAGCGACCCGTCGGCGCCCGCCGCCCAGATCGCGACGGCCACCGCGCCCAGCGGGCGCAGCGCCTGCTCCAGCAGCGACTCGGCCACCGCCTGGGTGTCGTCGGCGGCGAGCGCCCCGCTCTCCGCCGCCCGCAGTCGTACGGCCGCCGGGTCGCCCTCCGCCTCCGCCTCGGCGGCCGCCCGGGTGGCGGCCAGGAAGGCGTGCGTCACCTCGGACATCCGGTCCCGGGCGGCCTGGTTGATCACCTCGACGGCGAACTCCAGCTGCGTCGTCCCGGCCTGCTCGGTCAGCTCCGCGAGCTGCCGCGCCGCCTGCGCCGGACCGCACCCGAGGCGCTCCACGAGGATGCCCTTGGCGAGCTCGATCAGCGCCCGCCCCTCGGCCTCCGCCTGCGCGGCCCGCACCTCACGGCTCAGCCGGTCCACCGTCGCCGCGAGCCGGCCCACGGGGGAGTCGGCGGCCACCCCGGCCGGACCCGCCGGGGTGCTCCGCAGCTCCATCCCCTCGGGCGGCGGCTCGCTCATGTGCTCCTGGACGCTCATGCCGGCAGCCAGCGGCGCACGCAGGCGATCAGCTCACGGCTGTCGACCGGCTTGGTGACGTAGTCGCTGGCGCCCGACGCGAGGCTCTTCTCCCGGTCCCCGGGCATCGCCTTCGCGGTGACCGCGATGATCGGCAGGTCCGCGTACCGCGGCATCGACCGGATCTCGGCCGTGGCGGCGTACCCGTCCAGCTCGGGCATCATCACGTCCATCAGGACCAGCGCCACCTCCGGGTGGTCCACCAGTCTCTCGATGCCCTTGCGGCCGTCCTCGGCGTGCAGCACCCGGAAGCCGTGCAGCTCCAGGATGCCGCTCAGCGCGAAGAGGTTCCGCGCGTCGTCGTCGACGACCAGCACGGTCCGGCCCGCGAACGAGCCGTCCACCACCGTCTCCGGCGCGCTCCGCTGCGCCTCGTCCGGGCGCACCAGCGACAGCACGTCGCCGGGCTCCTCCGCCGACAGATGCAGCGCGATCCGCTCCCGCAGCTCGTCCAGGCTGGACAGGAACTCCAGCGCCGTGCCCGAGGCGCGGTCGCGCAGGCTCGCCTCCACCCCGGCGTCGGCGCGGTGCCCGCTGTGCACCAGGACGGGCACGCTCGCCAGCGCGGAGTCACCGCGCAGCGCCTCCAGGAAGCGGCTCACCTCCGCCTCCGCCATGCCCAGCTCCAGCACCACGCAGTGGCAGGGGTCGGCGGCCAGCGCGCCGGCCGCCTCCTGGGCGCCGACAGCGGTGATGATGTCGACCGCCGGACGGGAGCCGCCGCCGGTGTGCGCGACGTCCTGCACCACGCTCTCCGCGACCAGGGTGAGCAGACCCCGGGGCCGCTCCTCCACCACCAGCAGACGGCGCGGACGCCGGCCGTGCTGGGCGGGGGCCGCCTCGATCGCGGGCGTCCGGCCGGACGCGGCCTCAGGGAGCTCCTCCCCGGCCGGTTCGCCCTCCACGGCCGGCGCGGGCCGCAGCTGCTGCTCGAAGTCGGGGCGGGCCACCGGCAGGAACAAGGTGAACGTCGAGCCCTGGCCCGCGACGCTGTCCACGGTGACCGCGCCGCCCAGCAGGTGCGCGATCTCCCGCGTGATGGACAGACCCAGGCCGGTGCCGCCGTACTTGCGGCTGGTGGTGCCGTCGGCCTGCTGGAAGGCGCCGAAGATCGACTCCAGGTGCTGCTCCGGGATGCCCACGCCGGTGTCGCGCACCCGGAAGGCGACCACGGGACCGCCCCGCAGCACCTCCTGCGGCACCTCGTCGTCCGGGGCCGGCTCGATCCGCAGCTCCACCTGGCCGCGCTCGGTGAACTTCACCGCGTTGGACAGCAGGTTGCGCAGCACCTGACGCAGCCGCGAGTCGTCGGTGAGCAGGTCCGCGGGCGCGCCCGGGGCGGTGGTCACCGTGAAGTCCAGGCTCTTCTGCATGGTCATCGGCCGGAACGTGGCCTCGACGTACTCGACGAGACGGCGCAGTTCCACCCGCTCCGGGCTGACGTCCATCTTGCCCGCCTCGACCTTCGACAGGTCGAGGATGTCGTTGATCAGCTGCAGCAGGTCCGAGCCCGCCGAGTGGATGATCTGCGCGTACTCCACCTGCTTGGGGGAGAGGTTGCGCGAGGGGTTCTGGGCGAGCAACTGGGCCAGGATCAGCAGGCTGTTGAGCGGGGTGCGCAGCTCGTGGCTCATGTTGGCCAGGAACTCCGACTTGTACTTCGAGGCGAGCGACAACTGCTGCGCCCGCGCCTCGAGTTCCTGCCGGGCCTGCTCGATCTGCAGGTTCTTCGCCTCGATGTCCCGGTTCTGCGAGGCCAGCAGCGCAGCCTTGTCCTCCAGTTCGGCGTTGGAGCGCTGGAGTTCCTCCTGCTGGGTCTGCAACTCGGCGGACCGTTCCTGCAGTTCGGCGGTGAGCCGCTGCGACTCCACCAGCAGCTCGTCGGTGCGGGCGTTCGCCACGATGGTGTTGACGTTGACGCCGATGGTCTCCATCAGCTGCGCCAGGAAGTCCTGGTGGATCTGGGTGAACGGGGTCACCGACGCCAGCTCGATCACGCCGAGCACCTGGCCCTCGACCACGATCGGCAGCAGCACCAGCGCGGTCGGCACCACCTGTCCGAGCCCGGAGGAGATGGTGACGTAGTCCGGCGGCAGCTGGTCCACCAGGATGGTGCGCCGGCTGCGCGCGGCCTGCCCGACCAGCGTCTTGCCGAAGGCGATACGCGTCGGCCGTCCGCTGTCGTCCGGGTAGCCGTAGGAGCCGACGAGCCGGAGCTCGGGGCCGTCCTCGCCGTCCTCCGCGAGGTAGAAGGCGCCGTACTGGGCCGACACCAGCGGCACCAGCTCGTCCATGATGAGCTCCGCGACCACGGGCAGGTCGCGGTGACCCTGCATCAGCCCGGACACCCGGGCCAGGTTGGTCTTGAGCCAGTCCTGCTCCTGGTTGGCGCGGGTGGTCTCGCGCAGGGACTCCACCATCGCGTTGATGTTGTCCTTGAGCTCGGCGACCTCGCCGGACGCCTCCACGTTCACCGAGCGGGTCAGGTCGCCCTCGGCGACCGCGCTGGTCACCTCGGCGATCGCGCGGACCTGCCGGGTGAGGTTCCCGGCCAGCTCGTTGACGTTCTCGGTGAGCCGCTTCCAGGTGCCGGAGACCCCCTCGACCTCCGCCTGTCCGCCGAGGCGTCCTTCGGTGCCGACCTCGCGGGCGACGCGGGTGACCTCCTGGGCGAACGCGGAGAGCTGGTCGACCATCGTGTTGATGGTCGTCTTCAGCTCCAGGATCTCGCCGCGCGCGTCGACGTCGATCTTCTTCGACAGGTCGCCCCGGGCCACCGCGGTCGTCACCAGCGCGATGTTGCGCACCTGGCCGGTGAGGTTGTTGGCCATGGAGTTGACGTTGTCGGTGAGGTCCTTCCAGGTGCCGGCGACACCCGGCACGTGCGCCTGTCCGCCGAGGCGTCCCTCGGTGCCCACCTCGCGGGCGACGCGGGTGACCTCGTCGGCGAACGCGGACAGCGTGTCCACCATCGTGTTGATGACGTCCGCGAGGGCCGCGACCTCGCCGGCCGCCTCGACGCGGAT
>Ga0164243_10009598_pt1 | contig 14067 bp, 14 predicted proteins | sample OricompcompostOP_FD_108781 | JGI IMG/M metagenome (GOLD analysis project Ga0164243, IMG submission 108781) | Organic Plus compost microbial communities from Emeryville, California, USA - Original compost - Organic plus compost (OP) | ecosystem: Engineered > Solid waste > Mixed feedstock >... | reverse complement strand
GTGGTCTCGTCGGGCATCTCGACGTCCGGGGTGTCCTCCGGCACGCGCTTGGGCTTGCCCGCACCACCTTCGGCCGCGCTGCCCGTGTCGTGGTCGCGATGCTCTTCGTCGTAGATCCCGTCACCTCGTGGCATGACGAGAGTTCTACCCATCCGTCACGGTTTCAACCCGACCACGCGCTGTTTGGCAACGGGTCTGACGGGTATGCGGATACACACCTCAGTCCAGAGATCCGTATCCCCGAAGGGCAACACAAACATGGATGGTTTGACATTTCTGCGCCAGGACCACAAGAGCGTGCTCGGCATGCTCGAGGTGCTCGGCGACGCTCCGACCGGGCACGGCGCCCGCGAGAGCGGCCTCGACACCATGGTGACCAACCTGATCATCGCCGAATCCCAGCACGAGGCCATCGAGGAGCAGCACTTCTGGCCGCTCGTGCGAGAGGCTCTTGAGGACGGCGACGAACTCGCCGACAAGGCCATCGAACAAGAGCAGATGGGCAAGAAACTGCTGCAACGCCTCGAAGACGGCAAGCCCGGTGAGCCGGACTACCACGAGGCGCTCAGCGAGTTCGTCAAGCTCGGCCGCGACCACATCGCGTTCGAGCAGGACGTGGTGTGGCCCAAGCTCGAAGCCGCGGTGGACCGCGACAAGCTGGAGACACTCGGCACCAAGCTCGAGTCGTCCAAGAAGATCGCGCCGACGCGTCCGCATCCGGACACCCCGGGCAGTTCGGTCGTACAGAAGACCATGGGCATGGGCGCGGCGATCGTCGACCACGTGCGTGACGCTGCGAGCGGGCGGGAGTCGAAGAATCCGCCGGACCCCCAGATCCACTGACATAACTGACCCAACGAATCAGCGGCCGGTACCGAGGTACCGGCTGCTGATTCTTGTCGAATTACGTTGTCGCGGTGTGCTGTTCGTGCGTGAACGGCTTCTCGCCCTTCACCGCGGGTGAACCCTCCGGGTTCTCCTTCGCGCCACGGTTCTTGCGCTTCTCACCACCGAGCCACTGCGATTCGGGCTTCTCGACGTACTCCCACTCCATACCGCCGGGCCACGGACCCTGGCCTTCGTTCCACGGGCCGCGGACGCTGCCGTCTCCGTTGGACATGTTGAACGCGACGTTCTGGAAGCGGTCGTCGCCGGGCAGTTGCGCCGGCGGGAAGTTCACCGGCAATTCGTTGAGCGCCGCGGTGAACTGCTGGAAGTGCGCAACCTCGCGCGTCATCAGAAACGTCAGGGTGTCCTGCACGCCCGGGTCGTCGGTGAACTGTTTGAGGTACTCGTAGACCACCTTGGCGCGCGACTCCGCACCCAGATTGCTGCGTAGATCCACCGACGGGTCGCCGTTGGCGTTGACGAATGCGCCGCTCCACGGAGTTCCCGCGGAGTCCTTGACGTCGGGACCGCCGCCGGACAGCGTCAAGAACAGCGGCGTGACCGCAACACTGTGGATTATCTCGTCCTTGCCGTCGCGGCTGGCGACCGCGGGCATCCAGTCACAGCGCTCGTTGGCGACCTTGAGATCGTCGTTGAGCCCGTCGAGGAGCATCGTGATCATCGCTCCGACCATCTCCAGGTGCGACAGTTCTTCTGTCGCGATGTCCATGAACAGGTCGTACAACTTCGGGTTCTTCTCGCGCAGGACGAACGCCTGCGTGAAGTACTGCATGGCGGCCTTCAGCTCGCCATTGGCGCCGCCGAACTGCTCCTGCAGCAGGGTTGCGAAGCGGGGGTCCGGTTGGGTAACCCGTACCTCGAATTGCAGATCTTTGTTGTGAATGAACACTGCGGGTACCTCCAGGGCTGTTGATTGCAGATTGGTGGCGGATACCCAGCGCCGAGAACCCCAAACAGCGGTCCGTCAGAGACGTTCGCGCACTGCCTGCGAAAGCCGCGCACCGTCGGCCTTGCCTGCGGCGATCACGGTCGCGGCCTTCATCACCTGCCCCATCTGACGCATGCTCGGCCGCTCTCCGATCTGCTCGGCCACCTGCGCGATGGCGGTGTCGGCGACGTCGGCGAGTTCGGCCTCGGTCAGCGGGGTGGGCAGGTACTCGTCGATCACGCGTGCCTCGGCGTGCTCGGTGGCCGCGAGATCCCCTCGGCCGTTCTGGGTGTAGATCTCGGCGGCTTCACCGCGCCTGCGGGATTCCCTTGCCAGCACCGCGATCACGTCCTCGTCGGAGAGTTCGCGGGCCTGTTTGCCGGAGACCTCTTCTTTCTGGATGGCCGCGAGCAGCATCCGCAGCGTGGCCGTGCGCAGCTTGTCCTGAGATTTCATCGCTGCGGTCAGATCGGCGCGCAGCCTGTCCTTGAGTTCGGCCATACGGCCAAAGCTACGCCGGGCCCCCGGCGTGAAAGCGTGCATCGACCGATACCGAGATCTTGATGTCCTCGGGTGCGAGTTCCACCTCGGGCGCGCCGCCCGACTTCATGGCCCGCATCGCGGCGGGTGCGGCGAACGGCCCCTGCGGTTCGCGGCCCAGCATGCCCGCGTCGGCGACCGTCACTGGCCGCACGGCGCCGAGACCCAGCGCGTCGGCGTAGCGCTGCGCGCGGGTGACGGCGTCACGTACGGCAGCGGTGTGGACGTCGGTGATCAGTTCATCGCGGCGCTTGTCGGTCAGTGCCCATTCGATGCGCTCGAGCGAGAAGCCACCGGTCTCGGAGATGTGCCTGCCCACCCAGCGGGACAGTTCGGTGAAATCACTGAACTTCACCTGGATGCCGATGCTCGCGTGGTGCACCAGCGGCAACTGCTTGCCCTCGTTGTTCCACGGGCGGTTGGCCCACGTCCGCATCTGCTGCGTGGACCACCAGGTGACCGGCCCGGAGTCGGGCCGGTGCAGCGGCTCGAGCGACGCCTTGACGGCGTCGAGATCGCGGACCGTCCGCTCGTAGACCGGCTCGATCGCGGCGCCCTCGTAGGCCACGGTGGCGTGCACGATTCCCCGCTGCGGTGGCTCGTACACCGTGAAAGACCCGCGCACGATGATCTCGGTGGGCCCGGCTGTCGGCGGCACGCGGGGCACGCTGGACACGTTGTCAATTCCACCGGTCATGGACAGGATGGTAGCCATGAGCTTGCGCCCAGGGCCTGACGGCGGGTTCGCCCCGTATCCCCCACCGCAGGCGTATCCGGTTCATCCGGGCTACGCATCGGCGCCCGGGTTCGGAGCTCCGGTGCCCGGCATCGTCGCGCTGCGGCCGTTGAGCCTGTCGGACATCTTCAACGGTGCGGTGGCCTACATCCGCAGGAACCCCAAGGCCACCCTCGGCCTCACGACCATCGTCGTGGTCCTCGCGCAACTCGTCACGCTGCTGCTGCAGGTCGGTCCACTGGCCGCGATGGGCGGGCTCGGAAGTGAGGTGCAGGGCGAGGCGCCGTCGACGGGAGCGGTCGCGATGTTCTCCGGCGCGACGCTGGCCGGTGTGCTCGTCACACAACTCGCGTCGGTGTTGCTCACCGGCATGCTCACGGTCATCATCGGACGGTCGATCTTCGGCGGGACCGTCACGATCGGCCAGGCCTGGGAGCGGCTGCGCGGGCGGCTTCTCGCGCTGATCGGGCTGACACTGCTCGAAGCCGTGGTGCTGCTCGCCGTGGTGCTCGTGGTCATCGGCCTGATCGCGGCGGCCGGCGCCGTGGGCGGTGCCGTCGCGGCGTTCGTGATGGGTGTTCCCCTGGTGCTGGCGGCGGTGCTCGGCGCGCTGTTCGGTCTCACGGTGCTGTTGTTCGCACCGGTGCTGATCGTGCTCGAGCGCCTGGACGTATTCGCCGCGATCGCACGGTCTTTCGCACTCGTGAAGACCGGGTTCTGGCGGGTTCTGGGGATCTGGCTGCTGGCGAGCCTGGTGGCGTCGGTGATCGCGAGTGCGGTAGGCGCACCGTTCAGCATCGTCGGGCAGCTGCTGACGATGTCCCCCGACGGCGTCGGCATGTCGATCGTGGGGCTGGTGCTGGTCGCCGTCGGCGGCACGATCGGCCAGATCGTCACCGCACCGTTCGCCGCGGGTGTCGACGTGCTGCTCTACACCGACCGCCGAATCCGGGCCGAGGCGTTCGACCTGGTGCTGCGAACCGGCGCCTACACCCCCGCGCCCCCGGCGGCCCCGGCGGAATCGACCGATCAACTGTGGCTGGTCCGGCACTTCTGAGGTGACGACGATCGACATCGACAGAGACGCCGCACACGACGCTGCGCAGAACGAGCTCAACAAACCGATCTACCCCAGATCGTCTCTCACCCAACAGTTCCTCGACTGGATCGACGAGCTGTTGTACCGGCTGGCGTACGAGGGGTCGACGGTTCCGGGTGGGTGGTTCACCATCAGCGTGCTCGCGATCCTGGTCGTGGTGGCCGTGCTCGTGGCAGTGCGCATGGCCCGGCGCGCCATGCGCACCAACCGCGACGCGCACACGCTGTTCGGCCGCACCGAGCTCAGCGCCGCCGAACACCGCCAGACCGCCGACGGGTATGCCGCGCAAGAAAACTGGGCCGCAGCCATCCGGCACCGGCTGCGAGCGGTGGCCCGGCACCTGGAGGAGACCGGCACACTGAACCCCGTCCCGGGCCGCACGGCCACCGAACTCGCGCGTGACGCGGGCGCCGCGCTTCCCGCCCTTTCCGGTGAACTCGCCGCGGCGGCAACGACCTTCAACGATGTCACCTACGGCGAACAACCGGGCACCGAAGACGACTACCGGCGGATCGCCGACCTCGACGGCCGGCTGCTGCACGCGGGTCACCGTGCGGCCGGATCGATGCCGTCGATTCCCGCCGACAGCGGATGGACGCAGGTCCGATGAAGATTCGCAACCTGCGCTGGATCGTGCCCACCGCTGTGGTCATCGTCGTGCTCGCGGTGCTGACCGTGTACCTGACCGCACCCCGGCCCGGTGGCCGCATGGATCCGGACTCGACGTCCCCTGAGGGCGCCCGCGCGCTCGTGACACTGTTGCGCGACCACGGCGTCGACGTGATCACCGCGACCGGCATCGACGACGTCGAACGCGATGCACGCCCGGGCACACTGCTGGTGGCGGCCCAGACGCTGTTCCTGTCCGGGGACGACCAACTGGAGCGGCTGTCGCAGGTTCCCGGGGATCTGCTACTGGTCGAACCGACCACCAAGACCCGCGAGAAGCTCGCACCCGCAATACGTCCCGACGACGCCGCGGCGTTCGGCGGCGGTGAACCGGACTGCGACCTGCCCGAGGCCCGCCGCGCCGGTGAGACACAACTGGGTCTCAGCAACACCTTCCGCGCGGCAGGCGACATCCCGGTGCAGCGCTGCTACGACGGTGCGGTGGTGCGCTACCGCGACGGCAACCGCACCGTCACCGTGGTCGGCACCGCCGAGTTCATGTCGAACTCCGGTCTGCTCAAAGAGGGAAACGCCGCGCTGGCGATGAACCTCGCGGGTGACAGGGACCGCGTGATCTGGTACTCGCCACAGAAGTTCGAGGGCACCTCGACCGGTGACCGCAAGCTCTCGGACCTGATGCCCGATCAGGTCCGCTGGATCGTCCTGCAACTGTGCGTCGTGGTCGCGCTGTTCGCGCTGTGGCAGGCCCGCCGCCTCGGTCCCCTGGTCGCCGAATCACTGCCCGTCGTGGTGCGTGCATCCGAGACCGTCGAGGGCCGCGGCAAGCTATACCGCTCGCACCGGGCACGCGACCGCGCGGCCGACGCGTTGCGCACCGCCACCCTGCAGCGTCTTTTGCCCCGCCTCGGTCTCACCGCCCAGGCGGATCAGGCCGCTGTGGCGGCCGCGGTCGCCGTACGCTGCGGGCAGGATTCCCAGACCGTGGGATACACCCTGTTCGGCCCACCGCCGGGCACCGACGACGAACTTGTCCACCTCGCCCATCGACTCGACGACATCGAAAGGCAGGTCGCGCACTCGTGACTCAGCCAGCCACCACAGTTGACGCCGACACCGCACGCAACGCGTTGTTGGCCCTGCGCAACGAGATCGCCAAGGTGGTGGTCGGGCAGGACGCCGTGATCAGCGGTCTGGTGATCGCCCTGCTGTGCCGCGGGCATGTGCTGCTGGAGGGCGTGCCGGGGGTCGCGAAGACGCTTCTGGTGCGCACGCTCGCCGCGGCGCTGCAACTGGAGTTCAAGCGTGTGCAGTTCACCCCCGACCTGATGCCCGGCGACGTCACGGGTTCGCTGGTCTACGACGCGCGGACCGCCGAATTCGAGTTCCGGCAGGGTCCGGTGTTCACCAACCTGCTGCTGGCCGACGAGATCAACCGCACACCGCCCAAAACCCAGGCGGCACTGCTCGAGGCGATGGAGGAACGGCAGGTCAGCGTCGACGGCCAGCCCCGGCCGCTGCCGGATCCGTTCATCGTCGCGGCCACGCAGAACCCCATCGAATACGAGGGCACCTATCAGCTTCCCGAGGCCCAGCTCGACCGTTTCCTGCTCAAACTCAACGTGCCACTGCCGCCGCGCGAGCAGGAGATCGCGATCCTGAGCCGGCATGCGCACGGTTTCGATCCGCGCAACCTCTCGGCGGTGCAACCGGTGGCCGGCCCCGCCGAGCTCGCCGCGGGACGCGACGCCGTGAGCCGGGTGCGCGTGGCCGACGAGGTGCTGGGCTACATCGTCGACATCGTCGGCGCCACAAGACATTCACCTGCACTGCAGCTGGGGGTGTCCCCGCGTGGCGCGACCGCGCTGTTGGCGACGTCACGGTCGTGGGCCTGGCTGTGCGGGCGCAACTACGTCACGCCCGACGACGTCAAGGCCATGGCCCGCTCGACACTGCGGCACCGGATCGCGCTGCGGCCCGATGCCGAGTTGGAGGGCGCCACCCCCGACGGCGTGCTCGACGGGATCCTGGCGGCCGTGCCGGTTCCGCGCTGATGGTGCTCACCGGCCGCACCGGCCTGGTCGCGTTGGTGTGTGTCCTGCCCATTGCGGTCTCACCTTGGCCGGCAACAGCGTTCGGTGCGCTGCTGGTCCTGCTGCTGGCGGCGGTCGGCGCCGACGTCGCACTCGCGGGCAGTCCGCGCCGGCTGCACGTGCAGCGCGGCGGCGACCACACGGCCCGGTTGGGCCAGACCGTCGACACCGTCGTCGAGATCCACAACCCCGGACGGCGCCCGGTCCGCGGCCAGGTTCGGGACGCGTGGCCGCCCAGTGCGTGCGCGCAGCCCCGCGTGCACCCGCTGGATGCCGCTGCCGCCGAACAGGTTCGGCTGGTCACCCGGTTGCAGCCCGTGCGCCGCGGTGATCAACGCTCCGAGACCGTCACGGTCCGGTCGATCGGCCCGCTGGGGCTGGCCGGCAGGCAGGCCGTGCACCGTGTACCGCACCAGGTGCGGATCTTGCCGCCGTTTCTGTCCCGCAAGCATTTACCGTCACGTCTGGCACGGCTGCGTGAACTCGACGGTGCCATCCCGGTTCTCATCCGTGGACAGGGCACGGAGTTCGACTCGCTGCGCGAATACGTCGTCGGCGACGACGTGCGGTCCATCGACTGGCGCGCGACGGCCCGGCGCGCCGACGTCGTCGTGCGCACGTGGCGCCCCGAACGCGACCGGCGCGTGGTGATCGTCCTCGACACCGGGCGCACGTCGGCGGGCCGTGTCGGTGTGGACCCCACCGCGAGCGATCCGGGCGGGTGGCCGCGACTCGACTGGTCGATGGACGCCGCGCTGTTGCTCGCCGCGCTCGCCTCCCGTGCCGGTGACCACGTCGATTTCCTGGCGTTCGACCGTGTCACCCGCGCCGGGGTGTTCAACGCGTCGCGCACCGAGTTGATGTCCGCGCTCGTCGGCGCGATGGCCCCGCTGCAACCCGCGCTGGTGGAATCGGATGCCACTGCACTGGTTTCGACGATCACGCGCCGCGTGCGCGGACGCTCGCTCGTGGTACTGCTGACCGATCTCAACGCGTCCGCGCTCGACGAGGGGCTCATGGCGGTGCTGCCGCAGTTGTCGGCGCGTCACCAGATCCTTCTCGCCGCGGTGTCCGATCCGCGTGTCGACGATCTCGCCGCGGGCCGCTCCGATGCGGCGGCCGTGTACGACGCCGCGGCCGCCGAGCGTTCCCGCAACGACCGTCGCGCGATCGCGGCGCGGTTACGCCGCCGCGGTGTCGACGTGGTCGATGCCCCGCCGGAAGATCTGGCGCCCGCCCTGGCCGATCACTACCTGGCGCTCAAGGCCACCGGAAAGCTCTGAGCCGTCACGCCGTCGGCGCGTAGTCGGGCGCGTCCTCGATGTCGCCGCTCTCGCCCGCGCGTACGGCCTTGCGGCCGAAGTGGACCACGTATGCCAGGAACCCGATCTCGACGGCGACGCCGATCCCGATGCGCATGAACGTCGGCAGCGGTGACGGGGTGACGAGCGCCTCGACCAGACCGGAGACCAGCAGGACCACCACCAGACCGATGGCCACCGACACCACGGCGCGGCCCTGTTCGGCGAGCGCCTGTGTGCGCGGCCGGTCCCCCGGCGCGATCACCGTCCAGCCCAGGCGCATTCCCACCGCACCGGCCAAAAACACCGCGGTGAGTTCCAGCAGACCGTGCGGGGTGATCAGACCCATGAACACATCGCCGGCACCGGCGTCGAACATCAGGCCCGCGATCAACCCGAGGTTCGCGGCGTTCTGGAACAGGATGTAGGGAATCGGCAGGCCGAGCAGGATCGCGAACCCGATGCACTGCGCGGCGACCCACGCGTTGTTGACCCACACCCGCAGCGCGAACGATCCGGCCGGGTTCTCGCTGTAGTACGACGCGAAATCGTGGTTGACCAATTCCTCGATCTCGCTGGGGGTTCCGATGGCCGAGTGCACCTCGGGGTTGCCCGCCACCCACATCGCCAGCGCGATCGTCACGATGAAGAACCCGATGGCCGTGCCCAGCCACCACCGCCAGGACCGGTACGCCACCACGGGGAACGAGACCGTCCAGAACCGGACGAACTCGCGCCACAGCGGCGCGTGGGCACCGGTGACCGCGGCGCGCGCCCGGGCCACCAGACCTGACAACCGACCGACGAGCACGGCGTCGGCCGACGCCGAGCGCACCATCGACAGGTGCGTCGACACCCGCTGATACAGGTCGACGAGTTCGTCCACCTCGGCGCCGGTGAGCCGGCGCCGGCGTTTCACCAGCTGTTCCAGGCGGTCCCAGGTGGCACGATGGGCCAGCACGAACGCATCGACATCCACTCGGCCGAGCTTAATCGCCTAACGTGGGGCGTTATGGTCTCCCAGCCCGAGCCGGTGGTGACCGGGGACGCCGTGGTCCTGGACGTGTCGATCGCGCAGCTACCCGTTCGTGTACTGGCGATCCTCATCGACATCTTCGCGATCTTCATCTTCTACGTGGTCGGTGTGCTGCTGTGGTCGATCACGCTGACCCAGTTGGACGAGGCGTTGTCCGCGGCGATCCTGATCATCTTCACGGTGCTGGCCATCGTCGGCTATCCGGTGATCATGGAGACCGCCACGCGCGGCCGGTCCCTGGGCAAGATGGCGCTCGGGTTACGGGTGGTGTCCGAGGACGGCAGCCCGGAACGCTTCCGTCAGGCGCTGTTTCGCGGTATCTCGGGCTTCATCGAGATCTGGATGCTGACCGGTGGCCCCGCGGTGATCTGCAGTCTGCTGTCGTCGAAAGGCAAACGTATCGGCGACATCTTCGCCGGGACGGTCGTGATCAGCGAGCGTGGGCCACGCATGCAACCGCCGCCGGCCATGCCGCCCGCCCTGGCGTGGTGGGCGTCGTCGTTGCAGTTGTCCGGGCTGGGACCCGAGCAGGCCGAACTCGCGCGGCAGTACCTGAACCGTGCGCAGCATCTCGACCCCCGCATCCGCGACATGATGGGCCAGCGCATCCTCGGCGAGGTGGCGTCGCGGATCTCCCCACCGCCCCCGCCGGGCGCGCCGCCGCAGTGCGTGCTGGCGGCCGTGCTCGCCGAGCGGCACCGCCGCGAACTGGCGCGGCTGATGCCGACGCCGCCTCCTCCGCCATCTCCGCCGACGACGCCGCCGTGGAGCCCGCCGGGATATCCCGCGGCCGGCTACCCGCCGCAACCGCCGGTGCCCGCCTATTCACCGCCTCCGGCGGTGCCGGCTCATGCACCGCCTCAGCAACCCTCCGCCGGGGGTTTCGCCCCGCCCGGGTGAGTGGGACATCGCTGTCTCATTTTGAATCGCCGGTGCTATATTTTGATACATGACCAGCCCGAGCATCGAGAGCGGCGCGCGTGAACGCACACGTCGCGCGATCCTTGATGCCGCCATGCTGGTCCTGGCCGATCACCCCACCGCCGCACTCGGCGACATCGCCGCGGCCGCCGGGGTCGGACGCAGCACGGTGCACCGCTACTACCCGGAGCGCACCGACCTGCTGCGCGCGCTGGCCCGCCACGTCCACGACCTGAGCAACGCCGCGATCGAGCGCGCCGACCCGACCAGCGGTCCTGTCGACGCCGCGCTGCGCCGGGTCGTCGAGAGCCAGCTCGACCTGGGCCCGATCGTGCTGTTCGTCTACTACGAGCCCTCGATCCTGGCCGATCCTGAACTCGCGGCCTACTTCGACATCGGGGACGAGGCCATCGTCGAGGTGCTCAACCGCGCGTCGACCGAGAGGCCCGAATATCCCCCAGGGTGGGCGCGACGGGTGTTCTGGGCACTGATGCAGGCCGGTTATGAGGCAGCCAAGGACGGCATGCCGCGTCACCAGATCGTCGACGCCATCATGACCAGCCTGACCTCGGGCATCATCACCCTGCCGCGCACCTGATCGGCGTCACTCCGCCGCGACGCACCCAAACCCTTTTTCACACCCCTTTTTTCCGTACAGGAGCTCTTCTCATGTCCACCTGCATCGAGGGCACGCCGTCGACGACCAGGACGCCCACGCGCGCCTGGGTGGCGCTGGCCGCCCTCGCACTTCCGGTGCTGCTCATCGCGATCGACAACACCGTGCTGGCGTTCGCGTTGCCGCTGATCGCCGAGGACTTCCGCCCGTCGGCCACCACGCAGCTGTGGATCGTCGACGTGTACTCACTGGTGCTGGCCGCGCTGCTGGTCGCCATGGGCAGCCTCGGCGACCGACTGGGCCGCCGCAGGCTGCTGCTCATCGGCGGGGCCGGGTTCGCGGTGGTCTCGGCGCTGGCGGCCTTCGCCCCGAGCGCCGAGTTGCTGGTGGGAGCGCGCGCACTTCTCGGTGTGTTCGGCGCGATGCTGATGCCTTCGACGCTGTCGTTGATCCGCAACATCTTCACCGACGCGTCGGCGCGGCGGTTGGCCATCGCGATCTGGGCGTCGTGTTTCACCGCGGGTTCCGCGCTGGGCCCGATCGTCGGCGGCGCGCTGCTGGAGCATTTCCACTGGGGCGCAGTGTTCCTGGTGGCGGTGCCGATCCTGTTGCCGCTGCTGGTCCTCGGCCCGCGTCTGGTGCCCGAATCGCGTGATCCCAATCCGGGCCCGTTCGATCCCGTGAGCATCGTGCTGTCGTTCACGACCATGCTGCCCATCGTGTGGGCGGTCAAAACCGCGGCGCACGACGGTCTGTCGGCGGCGGCCGCGGCCGCGTTCGCCGTGGGCATCGTCTCGGGTGCGTTGTTCGTGCGACGGCAGAACCGCAGTGCCACACCGATGCTCGATATCGGCCTGTTCAAGGTCATGCCGTTCACGTCGTCGATCCTGGCGAACTTCCTGTCGATCATCGGCCTGATCGGGTTCATCTTCTTCATCTCGCAGCACCTTCAGTTGGTGCTGGGCCTGTCCCCGCTCACCGCCGGCCTGGTGACGCTGCCGGGTGCCGTGGTGTCGATGATCGCGGGCCTGGCCGTGGTGAAGGCCGCCAAGCGCTTCGCACCCGACACCCTGATGGTCACGGGCCTGGTGTTCGTGGCGGTCGGGTTCCTGATGATCCTGTTGTTCCGCCACAACCTCACGGTGGCCGCGATCATCGCGTCGTTCGTGGTGCTCGAGCTCGGCGTCGGCGTCTCGCAGACCGTGTCCAACGACACCATCGTGGCGTCGGTTCCCGCCGCGAAATCCGGTGCGGCGTCCGCGGTTTCCGAGACGGCCTACGAGCTGGGCGCCGTGGTGGGCACAGCGACGCTGGGCACGATCTTCACGGCGTTCTACCGCAGCAACGTCGACGTGCCCGCGGGGCTGACGCCCGAGCAGACCGGTGCGGCGGCCGAGAGCATCGGCGGTGCGGCCGCGGTGGCAGCGGATCTGCCTGCCGCCACCGCCACGCAGCTTCTCGATTCGGCCCGTGCGGCGTTCGATTCGGGTATCGCCCCGACCGCGGTGATCGCCGCGATGCTGGTGCTGGCCGCCGCCGCGGTGGTGGGTGTGGCGTTCAGGCGCTGATCCAGTTGCCGTGGAAGCCGTATGGCACCCGCCGCGGCAGTTCGATTCTGGCGACGGGCTTTCCGCCGAAATCGGAGGCGTCCAGGATCACCAGGTCGCTGCCGTCGCGCTCGGGGTCGTAGACGTAGCCCAGGTACCAGCCGTTCGACTCGTCGGCCGGGCCGGCACCGGGGACGAACACGGCCTCGCCCGGTCCGCCGGTCCCGAGGTCGTGGCGCTGCGCGTCGCCGGTGGTCATGTCGTAGCGCACCCAGCCGTGGTCCCCGACGGCGACCGAGTAGCGGGCGTGCAGGCCCGCCAACCGGTCGTCGATGCGGGGGAATTCGACGGCGAGGTCGTCGAGTTGGCGTTCGGTGACGGCCCCGGTCTGCAGGTCGATCGTCCAGCTCCACAGCACGGCCTGCGCGTCGAAGCTTCCGTTGTCACGCCACAGCTCGGGGTACCGGACCGCCTGTACCACAACGGTGTTGCCGTGCTCGTAGGCGTTGACGACGTGGAAGATGTAGCACGGGTCGATGTCGAACCAGCGGATCTCGCCGAACGGATCGTCGCGGCGCAACAGCCCGAACCGCGCGCCGTAGGTGTCGCTCCACCGGTAGGGCATGTCACCCGTGCCCTTGAGCGCGATGTCGAGGTCGAACACCACCGGCAGGTCCATGAAGATCACATGCCCGGAGGTCATGGCGAAGTCGTGCATCATGGTGTGCGCCTTGACATCCACGGACCGGTTGACGGTGAGCTCGCCGTCGGCGTCGGCGCGGTGGTAGGTCACATACGGCTCGAAGAGGCTTCCGTAGCCGAAGAAGTGCATCTCCCCGGTGGTGGGGCAGATCTTCGGATGCGCGGTCATGGAGTCGACGAGCTTGCCGCCGAAGTCGTAGGCGCCCACGGTCTCCAGGTCGCCGGTGATCTCGTAGGGCAGTGAGGATTCCACCAGCGCGAGCGTCTTGCCTGCGTGGTTGACGATGTGCGTATTGGCCACGGACGCACGGAGATTGCGGGTGCCGTCGGCGTTGTAGACCGGGAAGCTCTCGATGAAGCTGTCGGTGCGCACCCAGCGGTTGCGGTACCACTTGGCGGCGCCGTTCTCGATGCGGACGCCGTGGATCATGCCGTCGCCGGTGAACCAGTGCGCGGTCGCCTGCCGCGGGTTCGGCCCGTTGCGCAGATACCAGCCGTCGAGTTCGGGCGGGATCGCGCCGGTCACCGGCAGGTCGTAGTCGGTGAGTTCGTCGGGCACGGGTGCGTAGTTGCCCCGCCGGAAGAACTCGCCGGTGCCGGGCAGGTTGGTGAGGTCGGTGTCGGTCATGAGGTCTCCTCAACGGCGGGCCGTGACGCCTCCCACACTGACATTCCATAAGTGACATGTCAATAGTGGAAGCTAAGATGCGTCCATGAGCCTGCGCATGGCCGCACTCGGCCTGTTGGTACAGCAACCCGGTAGCGGATATGACCTGCTCAGACGGTTCGAGAAGTCGATGGCGAACGTCTGGCCCGCCACCCAGAGCCAGCTCTACGGCGAGCTCAACAAGCTCGCGGCGGCCGGCCTCATCGAGGTGTCTGCGGTCGGCCCCCGCGGTCGTAAGGAGTACCGGGCCACCGATGCGGGCCGCGCCGAACTGCTGCGCTGGATCACCAACCCGCAGGACGATCCGCCCGAGCGCAGCGCCGAACTGCTGCGGGTGTTCCTGCT
>Ga0164243_10009597_pt1 | contig 14068 bp, 14 predicted proteins | sample OricompcompostOP_FD_108781 | JGI IMG/M metagenome (GOLD analysis project Ga0164243, IMG submission 108781) | Organic Plus compost microbial communities from Emeryville, California, USA - Original compost - Organic plus compost (OP) | ecosystem: Engineered > Solid waste > Mixed feedstock >... | reverse complement strand
TGACGCCACGCTCGTACTCAATGACGATTACGCTTCGAGCCGGCATGCCCGCCTTTTCTCTCAGGACGGCCAGTGGATCGTGGAAGATCTTGGTTCGACCAACGGCACCTATCTGGACAGGCAACGCGTGAGCCGGCCGATGCCCGTACCGCTCGGTGTTCCGGTCCGCATCGGTAAGACCGTCCTGGAACTGCGCAGATGACACTTGCAATTAGGTACGCGGCCAGATCGGACGTCGGTCTCCTCCGCGAAGGCAACGAGGACTCGGCATACGCCGGTCCTCGACTGCTCGCGGTCGCCGACGGCATGGGCGGGCACGCCCACGGTGAGGTGGCGAGCGCCGTCGCCATCTCCACCCTCGCGCCGCTGGACGAGGACATTCCCGGCGCGGACCTCACGGGTGCCCTCGAGGCGGCGATTCGTGACGCGAACGCGACCCTGCACCAGATGGTCGGGGAGGACCCGTCCCTGGAGGGCATGGGCACGACGCTGACGGCCATGTTGTGGTCGGGCAGCCGCGTGGGCGTGGCGCACATCGGCGACTCGCGCGCGTACCTGTTGCGTGACGGTGACCTCTACCAGATCACCCGGGACCACACGCTGGTCCAGCAGCTGGTGGACGAGGGCCGCATCACCATGGAGGAGGCCGCCACGCATCCGCAGCGCTCGCTGCTGCTGCGCGCGCTGGACGGCCGCGGTGAGGTGGAGCCCGAGACGAACCTGCGCGAGGCCAAGCTCGGCGACCGGTACCTGCTGTGCTCCGACGGCCTGTCCACCGTGGTCAGCGCGGACACGCTGCTGCGCACGCTGAGCACGGTCCCCGATCCGGAGCAGGCCACCCGCGAGCTGATCGACCTGGCGAACCGCGGCGGCGGGCCGGACAACATCACGTGCATCGTGGCCGACGTCATCGAGTCGGGCGCCGCGCCGGCGCCGGACCGCCCGGTGGTGGCGGGCGCGGCGGCGAACTCGACCCGCCGGCCCGACACGCCGCCGGAGGACACCCCGGCGAGCCGCGCGCGCGACACGCTGACCGGCATGACGCCGACGATCGATGACGAAGACGACGACGAGGAGGATGAATTCGCCGACGAAGATCATCGGCCGCGCCGCCGGCGCTGGCCATGGGCCTTCGGGGCGCTCATCCTCGTGCTGATCGTCGCGGGCGCCGGGTACGCCGGTTACCAGTACACCCAGGGGCAGTACTACGTCGGCGCACAGGGCGCCGAGGTGGTCATCTACCGAGGGGTGAGCCAGAACGTCGCCGGCATCAGCCTGTCCAAGGTCTTCGAGCGGACCGGAATCCAGGTGTCCGATTTGCCCGGGTACGACCGGGACGCAGTGAACAGCCAGACGGAGCCCGGCAGCCTCGACGCGGCGCGTAACACCACCGAGCGCCTGCGCCGCGACGCGAACGCCTGCAAGAAGGCGACGGAGCAGCCGACGCCGCGTCCGACCCGGTCCGGGCACAAGACCGTCCAGCCGTCGCCGCAGGCGAGCGTGCCGAACGGCTGCCCGGGGGCACCGGCGTGACCTCTCTGCCCACCGGAGCCGCACCCTTGCCGCGCAAGCGGCGGGGCGTCGAGCTCATCATGATCATCATCGCGCTGCTGATCGCTCTCGGCGCGTACATCATCGTCGGCCTCACCATGGACGGCCGGGTGCCGCCGTCGCTGCTCGGCTACGCCCTGGGCATGACCGCGCTGGCCGCCATCGTGCACGTCGTGGTGCGGTTCAAGGCGCCGTACGCCGACCCGCTGCTGGTGCCGATCGCGGTGTTCCTCAACGGCTTCGGCCTGGTGATGATCAGCCGCCTGGACACCTCGATGGTGAAGGTCGGCCAGCTCGACAAGGGCGTGGCGCCGACCCAGCTGATCTGGACCACGCTGGCGATCGCGCTGTTCTGCGCGGTGCTCTTCCTCATCCCCGAGCCCCGGGTGCTGCAGCGCTACACCTACATCTTCGGCCTCGCCGGCCTGGTGTTCATCGCGATCCCGGCGATCCTGCCGGCGTCGCTCAGCGAGGTGAACGGCGCGAAGATCTGGATCCGCATCGGCCCGCTGGGCATCCAGCCCGCCGAGTTCGGCAAGGTCGCGCTGCTCATCTTCTTCGCCGGCTACCTGGTGTCCAAGCGGGACGTCCTGTCACTGGCCGGCAAGCGGCTGCTGTTCCTCGACCTGCCGCGCGCCCGCGACCTCGGGCCGATCCTCATCGCGTGGTTCGCCAGCCTGCTCGTGATGGTCTTCGAGAGCGACTTCGGCACCGCGCTGCTGTTCTTCGGCATCTTCCTGGTCGTGCTGTACGTCGCGACGCAGCGGATCTCGTGGATCATCATCGGGATGGGGATGTTCGCCGGCGGCGCCGCCCTGGCGCTCGCGCTGATCTCGCACATCCCGTTCCTGGCGAGCAAGCTCGACCACGTGTTGCTGCGCGTGGACATCTGGTTGCACCCGTTCGCCGGCAACAACCCGGAGAACAGCGCGTACCAGCTGGTCCAGGGCCTGTACAGCCTGGGCGCGGGCGGCATCCTGGGCACCGGCCTGGGTCAGGGACGGCCGTACATGGTGCCGTTCTCCAACACCGACTTCATCATGACCTCGATCGGTGAGGAGCTCGGGCTCACCGGCCTCATGGCGCTGCTGCTGGTCTACGCGCTGTTCGTGGAGCGCGGCATGCGCACCGCCCTCGCGGCCCGCGACCCGTTCGTGAAGCTGTTCGCCTGCGGCCTGTCGTTCTCGGTCGTGCTCCAGCTGTTCGTGGTCGTCGGCGGCGTGACCCGGCTCATCCCGCTGACCGGCCTCACCACGCCATTCCTCTCATACGGTGGTTCATCTCTGCTGGCGCAATGGATCATCGTCGCCCTGCTCGTCCGGATGAGTGACAACGCACGCCGTCCGGCGCCGCAGGCCGCGCAGAACGAGGGGATGACGCAGGTGGTGAGCACCCGATGAACAAGCCCCTCAAACGCATCGCGTTCGCGTGCTTCGCGCTGCTCGCCGCGCTGATGATCAACGTCAACTACATCCAGGCGTTCCAGGCCGACGACCTGAAGAACAAGCCGGGCAACAGCCGTACGATCATCGAGCGGTACCAGCGCGAGCGCGGGCCCATCTACGTCGGCAACAAGAAGGTCGCGTACTCCGTGCCGACGAGCGGGCTGTACAAGTACAAGCGGATGTACACCGACGGCCCGCTGTACTCCCCGATCACCGGCATGTACTCGCTCTACTCCACCACCGGGGTGGAGCTGGCCGAGAACGACCTGCTCGACGGCACGTCGGACAAGCTGTTCGTGCGCCGCCTGATGGACCAGCTCACCGGCAAGCCGCCGAAGGGCGCCAGCGTGCTGACGACCATCAACGCCAAGGCGCAGAAGGTCGCGTACAACGGCCTGCGCAACGCCGGACGGCGCGGCGCGGCCGTGGCGCTGGACCCGAACAACGGCAAGATCCTGGCGATGGCGACGAACCCGTCGTACGACCCGAACCTGTTCTCCAGCTTCGACGGCAACACCTTGGAGAAGGTGTCCAAGCGCCTCACCAAGGACAAAGACCAGCCGATGCTGAACCGCACGATCAGCAACACCTACCCGCCGGGCTCCACGTTCAAGGTGGTCACCTCGGCGGCCGCGCTCGGCACCGGCGACTACACGGCCGACTCCGTCGTGCCCGCGCCCAACACCTACACCCCGCCGCAGACGAACGTGTCCATGCAGAACGACAGCGGCGAGACCTGCGGCAGCGGCGGCGTCACCACGCTGGGCCACGCGCTTGAGATGTCCTGCAACACCGCGTTCGCCAAGCTCGGCGTGAAGCTCGGTTCGTCGCAGATGGAGGACCAGGCGAAGAAGTTCGGTTTCGGCGACCCGGATCTCACCGTTCCTATGCCGGTGACCAAGAGCGTCTTCCCGCAGGGGCTGCCCGACGCCTACCTCGCGCAGGCGTCGATCGGTCAGTACAACACCCGGGTGACGCCGATGCAGATGGCCATGGTCGCGTCCGGCGTCGCCAACGACGGCACGGTGATGCGGCCGTACGTCGTGGACCAGGTGAAGGGCGCGGACGGCTCCACCGTCGAGAAGACGACCCCGGAGCAGTACCAGGACGCCATGGACTCCGACCAGGCCAACCAGCTCACCGAGATGATGAAGCGGGTGGTGTCCGGTCCGGACGGCACCGGCCACAGCGTCGCGGTCCCCGGCGTCTCGGTCGCGGCCAAGACGGGTACCGCGCAGAACGCGCCGGGCAAGCCGCCGCACGCATGGATGATCGCGTTCGCCCCGGCCGACCACCCGAAGGTGGCCGTCGCCGTCATGGTGGAGAGCGGCGGCAAGTACGGCAACGACGGGTACGGCGCCACCGTCTCCGGCCCGATCGCGCAGGAGATGATGAGGGCGGTGCTCGGCCGGTGAAATCGGGCGTCATCAATTCACCCGTCATGTCAACCGGCGACGGCCCCTCGTACGTCGTACTACGAGTGGCGTGTCGCGGGCGATCTGAGGGTTGTTGAGCTATGTCTTCGAATTTGCTGTTGAGCGGCCGGTACCGGCTGGTGGATCGAATCGCCGCCGGCGGCATGGGCGAGGTGTGGAGCGCCTCGGATGAGGTGCTGGGCCGCGAGGTCGCGGTCAAGCTGCTCAAACACCAGTACATGGCGGACGACCAGTTCCGTGCGCGCTTCCGCGCCGAGGCCCAGTACTCCGCCCGGCTCTCGCACCCCGGCATCGCCCAGGTGTACGACTTCGGCGAGCAGGACGACCTGGCGTTCCTCGTCATGGAGCTGGTCCGCGGCGAGCCGCTGTCGGCCATCCTCGAACGCGCCGGGCGGCTCACCCCCGAGGTCACGCTCGACCTGATGAGCCAGGCCGCCCGCGCCCTGCAGACCGCCCACGACGCCGGCATCGTGCACCGGGACATCAAGCCCGGCAACCTGATGATCACGTCGGACGGCCGCGTCAAGATCACGGACTTCGGCATCGCCCGCGCCACGCAGTCCAACACCCTCACGCAGACCGGCATGGTCATGGGCACGGCGCAGTACGTCTCGCCGGAGCAGGCCTCCGGGAAGACCGTCACCGCGGCGTCGGACGTCTACTCGCTCGGCGTGGTGGCGTACGAGTGCCTGGCCGGCGGGCCGCCGTTCACCGCCGAGCAGCCGATCGCGATCGCCCTCGCGCACGTCCGCGACACCCCGCCGGAGCTGCCGGAGGACATCCCGCAGCCGGTGGCCGACCTGGTGATGCAGTCGCTGGCCAAGGACCCGAACGCGCGGCCGATGCCGGCGGCGCAGCTCGCGGAGAGCGCGCTGGCGCTGCTTGAGAGCATCGGCGGGTACGCGCCCACCGGCGGCTTCGCGAGCACCGGCCAGACGATGGCCGCGGGCGCGACCGGCGTGCTGCCCGGCGCCACGAGCATGCAGCCGCCCGTCGACGGCGGTACCGGCGAGCTGGCCGAGGTGCCGCCGCGCCGGTCCCGGAAGCGGCTGATCGCGGCCGCCTCGCTGGGCGCCGCGGTGATCGCGCTCGGCGCGGTGCTGACCGCCACCATGTGGCCGAGCTCCAACCCGGCGCAGTACTCCGGTGACAACCCGCGGACCCGTACGTCGGACACGGGCAGCTCCAACGGCCCGGCCGCCACCCAGAGCCCCAGCGGCCCGTCGACGCCGATCCAGCGCACGCACTCGCAGGGCCCGCAGTCCACCTCGGGGCCGACGCACTCCGCCCCGCAGTCGACGCCGACCTCGACGCACACGTCCGTACCGCGACCGACGCACTCGACGGTGCCGCAGCCGACGCACACCAAGACGAAAGCGCCCACGCACTCCAGCACGCCTTCGGAACCGCAAGACACACCCCCGCCCACACAGGCCAGCCCGTAGCCTGGGACCCGCGCCAGTGGGGATGGATGGCAAGGGATAGGACGAGATGACACAACCTCGGCTGCTCGGCGGCCGCTACGAGCTCGACGGAGTCGTCGGTCGTGGCGGCATGGCTGAGGTGTACCGGGCGCGGGACATCCGGCTCGACCGTCAGGTCGCCGTGAAGACCCTGCGCACGGACCTCGCCCGGGACCACACCTTTCAGGCGCGGTTCCGCCGTGAGGCGCAGTCGGCGGCGTCACTGAACCACCCGGCCATCATCGCCGTGTACGACACGGGGGAGGACACCGACCAGTACGGCACGTCCGTTCCGTACATCGTCATGGAGTACGTGGACGGCAAGACCCTCCGCGAGCTGCTCCAGGTCGACCGGCGGCTGCTGCCCGAGCGCGCCGCCGAGATCGTGGACGGCGCGCTGCGCGCGCTGGAGTACAGCCACCAGGCCGGCATCGTGCACCGCGACATCAAGCCGGCGAACGTGATGCTGACCCGCGCCGGCGACGTCAAGGTGATGGACTTCGGCATCGCCCGCGCGCTGGCCGACAACCAGGCCACGATGACCCAGACCCAGCAGGTCATCGGCACCGCGCAGTATCTCTCGCCGGAGCAGGCCCGCGGCGAGCGGGTGGACGCGCGCAGCGACATCTACTCCACCGGCTGCATGTTCTATGAGCTGCTGACCGGCCAGCCGCCGTTCTCCGGCGACTCCCCCGTGGCCATCGCGTACCAGCACGTACGTGAGGACCCGGTGCCGCCGTCGCAGATCGACCCGGAGATCCCGCAGTGGGCGGACGCCATCATCCTCAAGGCGATGGCGAAGGACCCGAACGACCGCTACCAGGACGCCGGGGAGATGCGCGCGGACATCCAGCGCGCGCTGTCCGGCATGCCGCTCGCCGCGCCGACGATGGTGGCCGCGGGCGCCACGCAGGCCATCGGGCAGACGCAGATGGCCCCGGCGACCGGTGGCCTGCCGCCGTACCAGTACGGCGAGGAGGAGGAGCCGCGCGGGAGCGGCCGCGGCAAGAAGATCGCGCTGTGGACGCTGCTCGCCGTGCTGATCATCGGTGGCGCCGCGCTGGCCGGGTACTTCCTGCTCGGCGGCAGCGGCGCGGACAAGACCGAGGTGCCGTCGGTGGCCGGGCAGACCCAGGCCGCGGCGGTGCAGCAGCTCAAGGCCGCGCATCTGAAGGCTGACGTCACCTACGGCTTCTCCGACAACATGGCCAAGGGCAAGGTCTTCAAGACCGACCCGACCGAGGGCAGCACGGTGGACGCCGACTCGACCGTCACGGTGTACGTGTCGAAGGGCAAGCAGCAGGTCGAGATCCCGAAGGTGGCCGGGCAGCCGTCGTCCGACGCGCAGCAGACGCTGAGTGACGCCGGGCTGAACGTGGAGACGGTGAACAAGCACAGCACCCGTGTGCCCGAGGGCAACGTCATCGGCACCGACCCGAAGGCCGGCGAGAAGGTCGACAAGGGCAGCACGGTGAAGATGTTCGTCTCCAGCGGCGTGAAGCAGGTGTCGGTGCCCAACGTCACCGGGCTGAGCCGCTCGGAGGCGGAGGCCAAGCTGCACGACGCGAACCTGCGGGTGTCGGTGCAGACCGAGCGCACCGACCAGGGCGACCCGGGCACCGTGTTCCGGCAGACGCCGAGCAGCGGCACCGTACCGGTGAACACCGTGGTGACGATCTACGTGGCGAAGGCGCCGAACCCGTCGCCGAGCACGAACCAGCCCACCACCCCGCCGGACAGCAGCTCGCCGTCGCCGTCCGGGCCGGCCTTCACCCCGCCGTGGGGCAACGGCAACGGCGGCGGGAACGGGTGACGCTCAGCCGACGGTGACGTCGTTGAACGGCAGCCGCGGCTCCAGCCACGGGAAGACGACGTACCACAGGAGCGCGACGACCGCGGCGATCAGGATGAGCGCCTGCACGGTCTTGGCGACGCGGCCGCCGGGCAGGATCCGCCAGATGAAGCCGTACATCGGCTACCCCTTTCCGACCGAGCCGGGGCGCACCCGGCGCTCGGCGAGCCGGCCGAAGATGATGAGCCGGTGCGACGCCGAGTACATGGGGTGGCAGGTGGTCAGCGTGATCAGCGCGTGCTTCGGCCGCGCGGTGCGGTGGAACGGCACGGGGTACGTCACGGCGATGTCGGTGGGCGCTACGACGCGCTTCTCCGTCACCTTGTAGACGTACTCGCGGTACCGCGTGTCGACGATGATGTCGTCGCCGGCGCGCAGCTCGCCGGCCTTGTTGAACGGCGCCTCGTACGTGGTGCGGTGGCCGGAGACGACGAAGTTGCCGCGCCGTCCGGGCAGCGCGGTGCCCTTGTAGTGGCCGGGGCCGCGGCGCAGGATCGGCTCGGAGGTGCCCTGGAGGATCACGAAGCGGTACTTCGCGCCGAACCGCGGGATGCGCAGGACGGCGAAGCCCTTACCGTCGGCGAGCTTGATGTGGTCGGCGGGCGCGCTCCACGCGTGCTTGAGGTCCCGGTCGAGATCACGCTGGGCGTTCCGGGTGTACTCACCGGTGCCCCACAGCTCGTAGGCGATGAACAGGATCAGCACGAGGCCGATCGTGATCAGCACCTCACCGAGGCCGAGGAGAACCGCTCGCGTCGTGCGTGCCGCCCGCGACGGAGAGCGAGACGGCGCCTGTGTATCCGGGAATGGTGACCTGGTCAAGGGAGCTCACGTCATAGCCGAGGCCGTAGGCGGCCACGTACTGCCGGTAGATGTTGATCGCCGGTGCGGTGGCCAGCGCGGCGCGGAGCCGGCGCGGGTCGCCGATCGCGGTGATCCGGAACGGTGGAGAATACACCACACCCTGCAGGATGAGGGTGTTGCCGACGCAGCGGACCGCGCTGGTACTGATCACGCGTTGGTCCATTATTTGCATGGCCGTGGCGCCGCCCGCCCACAGCGCGTTCACGACGGCCTGGACGTCCTGCTGGTGCACGACGAGGTCGTCGGGGCCGGGGTCGCCGGGCAGCGTACGGCCGGTCTTGCGCGGGGCGTCGTTGAGGGTGACGCGGACGCCGCGGCCGCGGACGGCGGTGAACCCGGCGGCGGCCGCCCGGCCCGCGGCGTCGCGGCGGGCGGCGCGGACCCGGCCGTCGCGGTGCGCGGCGCCGCGGGACAGCGCGTCGACCTGTGCGCGCAGCCGCCGGTCGGTGGCCCGGGTCTCGCGGTATTCGCGCTGCTGGGCGGCGATAAGGTCGGTGATCCGGGTACGGCCGCCGGAGCGCAGGTCGGCGCCGTGCGCGGTGATGCCGCTGGCCGTGCACAAGAAGCCGGCGACCAGGGTGATGACGGGCACGAGGTACCGCCAAGGGGACCGCGCCGGGGTCACCTGGGAGTCCGCTGGCGCGGCGTCGTGTTCTCGTCGGGACGCGTCGTCTGCCACCAGGGGCTACGCTAGCCGACGAATCAGCGCATACGTCATGCCGACGTGGCCGTTCCCGGGACCGGTTCGCCGGTAGCCGGGAGGAAGTCCGTTCGAGGAGCACACCGTGCCGAAGTCACGCGTACGCAAGAAGTCCGTGTACACGCCGCCGCCGAAGACCACGAAGGCGAAGGTGAGCCCCCGGTGGCTGGTGCCGACGATGCTCGCCTGCCTGGCCATCGGCCTGGCGTGGATCGCCGTGTACTACATCACCGCCGGCCAGGCGCCCTGGATCGGTGATCTCGGTGACTTCAACCTGATCATCGGCTTCGCTTGGATCATCGTGGGCGTGGTCCTTTCCACCCGCTGGCGCTGAGCACCGCAGCTTTCCCACGCTCCTCCACAGCGGTTATCCACAGGCTGTGGACGGCCCGTCAAGGGCCGATCACCCTGCGACGACCGTGGCGTAGATGACGTAGACACGGACGAGGACCGCCGCGATCAGCAGCACCGCGAGCGCGGCGGTCCCGCCGATCTCCACGAGCCGGCGCTGCCGGACGGGCGCGTACACGTACGCGGCGCACAGTCCGGCGCCGGCGAGCAGCCCGCCGACGTGCGCGCCCCAGCTGATGCCCGAGATGGTGAACGTCATCACCAGGTTCAGCGCGATGATCACCACGAGCCAGGTGGTGTTCAGCCGCAGCCGGCGCGCCACTACGAAGGTGGCGCCGAACAGGCCGAAGATGGCGCCGGAGGCGCCGATCGTGCCCTCGCCCATCCCGGAGACCCACATCACCAGCGTCGACCCGGCGAGGGCGCTGAGGAAGTAGATCGCGGCGAACCGCACCCGGCCCAGCGCCTGTTCGAGCTGCGGGCCGAGGACGATCAGCGCCCACATGTTGAACAGGATGTGCAGCGGGATGCCGCCGCCCTGCGCGTGCAGGAACGCCGACGTGATGAGCCGCCACCACTGGCCCTCGGCCACCCAGAACGGCACGAGCGCGAACCGCTCGATCAGGGTGCGGTCGGCGAGCTGGACGAGGAAGACGAGGACGTTGACCGCCACGAGCGTCCACGTGACGTACGCGGTGCCGGCGCGCGGCGTGAACCGGCGCGGCTGCCGGCCGCCGCGGTTGCCGTCGCGCACGCATTCGGGGCACTGGAACCCGACCGAGGCGTCGCGCATGCAGTCGGGGCAGATCGGCCGCTCGCAGCGCTGGCAGCGTACGTACGTCTCGCGGTCGGGGTGCCGGTAACACGTCGGGGCTTCCTCCGGGCGCGCATCCGAGGGTTGGGCGCTCATCACGGTGCGGACTCCCGAAGGTCGAGATGGGAACGGTCATGCCGGGCCGGCGGGCCCCGTCGGCTCGGCCGGCCCGGCACTAGCGATAACGATCGCACGCGGTCGCGGCGTTCCGTACCGCCGCCCCGCAGCGCGGTCATCCCCGGTTGATGGTGACCGACTTGAGCACCACGTCGGTGGTGGGCTTGTCGCGCGGGCCGGTCGCCGTGCCGCCGATGGCGTCGACGACCTCCGACCCCTGGACGACCTCGCCGAAGATCGTGTGCCGGCCGTTCAGGTGCGGCTGCGGCCCGAGCGTGATGAAGAACTGGGAGCCGTTGGTGTTCGGCCCGGCGTTCGCCATCGCGAAGAGGTACGGCCGGTCGAACGCCAGCGACGGGTCGATCTCGTCGGCGAACTCGTAGCCCGGGCCGCCGATGCCCTTTCCCAGCGGGTCACCGCCCTGGATCATGAATCCGTCGATCACCCGGTGGAAGATCGTCCCGTCGTACAGCCGCGCGTTCGTAGCCTCCCCGGTCTCCGGGTGCTTCCAGGTGCGCGCGCCCTCGGCGAGCTCGACGAAGTTGCGCACGGTCTCGGGCGCGTTCTCCGGGAAAAGCCGCAGGACGATCGTGCCCTGCGACGTCTCCATGGTCGCGGTTACTTCCTCAGCCACGTCGGCTGCCTTTCTGCTTCGGAAACACTGCGTACGCAGTTCCTGCACGTTACCTGGATACTGTCAAGATCACGATTGACTCGGTGACCGGGGGGAAGGGTGTCCTCATGCGCAGACGACGCGAGATCAGGAGGTAGTCGTGTCCGTCACGCTGAGACGCGGGCGCCGGAAGGTGCCGGCTCAGGCACCGCACCTGGCCGATTTCAAGAAGAACGCCCGCAAGACGGCCGAACGGCTTGGGCCGTATGCCGAAAGTGCGCGCGACACCGCTGCCGAGCGGCTGGTGGAGGCGCGCAAGTGGGCCGCGCCGCGTCTTGAGGACGCGGCTCAGGCCGTCCAGGAAACCGTGGCGCCGCGGGTGTCTTCGGCACTCGCCGCCACCGCGCAGCGGGTCGAACCCGTACAGAAGGAGGCCAAGAAGCGAGGTCGCGCCGTAGCCAAGGCGTTGAAGGGGCAGCAGCGCAAGCGCCGGCGGTGGCCGATCGCACTGCTGTTCTTCGTCCTGGGTGGCGTGATCGGCGCGGCCGTAGCCACGGCGCGCAGCTCCGCCACTCCGTTGCCGCCGTCCGGGCTCGACGAGTCCGTCGATGGCAACGGTCCCACCGACTCCGAGGCGTCGGTGAACGGACGGTTCGCCGCAAGCTGACCGCCCGGCTGCGCGCAGGGCCCGGGTCCGGTACACCACCGGCCCGGGCCCGTCTTTGTGCAACGGGTTCGGTATGGCCGTTCCCGGCCATTGACCGTCGTTTGAGGCGCTGTTAGAACATGTTCCATTTCCGCTCCGAGGAGGTGGCACATGGTCGTACCGGACCAGCGCGACCCGGATCTCACCCGGGACCGGCTGACCGGCTGGCTGGCCACCCGCCTCCCGGACGCCGGCGGCGTGGCCGTCCCGACGGTCGGCCGGCCGTACGCCGGTACTGGATTCTCCAGCGAGACCCTGCTCTTCACCGCCGAGTGGACGCGGGACGGGGAACGGCACGAGCGCCGGTACGTGGCGCGCGTGGCGCCGGCCGCGTACCAGGTCTTCCCCGACGCCCGGGCCGGCTTCGACCGGCAGTACCGGGTGATGCGGGCGCTCGCCGGCCACGTTCCCGTACCGGACGTGCACTGGTTCGAGCCCGACCCCGAGCACCTGGGCGCCCCGTTCTTCGTCATGGACCAGGTGGAGGGCCGCGTCCCGGCCGACATGCCGCCGTACCACCAGGACGGCTGGGTCACCGAGGTGGATCCGCTGGCGCGCGAGCGGATGTGGTGGGGCACGCTGGAGCGGCTCGCGCAGATCCACCGGCTCGACCACCGCGCGCTCGGCCTGGAGTTCCTCGACCAGCCGCGGTACGGCGCGACGGGCCTGGAGCAGCGGCTCGGGTATTACGCCGAGTACCTGTCCTGGGCCTACGACGGCCCGCAGCCCACCGCCCGCGCCGCGCTGGACTGGCTGCGCGCGCACCGCCCGCCGGAGCGGCACCCGCCGTCCCTGCTGTGGGGCGACTCCCGGATCGGCAACGTGGTCTTCGCCGCCGACGGCACCCCCCGCGCCCTCCTGGACTGGGAGAACGCCACGCTGGGCGCGCCCGAGGAGGACCTGGCCTGGTTCTGCTACCTGGACCGCCACCACTCCGAGGGCATCGGCGTACCGCGACTACTCGGCTTCCCCGACCGCGCCGAGACCATCGTCGGCTACGAGAAGCTGCTCGGCCGCCCGATGGAGGACCTCGAGTACTACGAGGTGCTGTCCGCGTTCAAGTTCGCCGTGATCATGGCGCGCATCGGCCAGGCGTTCATCGACTTCGAGCTGATCCCGTCCGACAGCGACTTCCCGGCCAACAACACCGCGACCCAGCTACTGGCCCGCGTCCTCGACCTGCCCATGCCCGGCGAGGAGCCGGCGCCGTTCATCTAGCCGCCCGGTCGGCCGCGGCGGGGAACAGCTCGCGGAACGCCGCCTCGAGCCGCGGCCGGTCGTCGGGCGCGAGGCCGTCGCGCAGGTCGGCGATCGTCTGGTCGATCACGTCCAGCCCGGCGGGCGGAAAGTCGGTGCCGAAGACCAGGTGGTCCGCGCCGGCCACCGCGACGGCCGGCGCCAGCGTCACCGGAGTGCCGGCGATCGCGGTGTCGAAGTACAGGGACGCCAGTTGCGCGCGCAGCTGGTCCCGGGTGATGCCGTGCGGGTTGGCGACCCACTCCTTCGCGCCCAGGGACAGGATCCGCTGCGACAGCGCCGGCAGTACGCCGCCGGCGTGGGCGAGCACCATGCGGATCCGCGGGTGCCGCAGGAACAGGCCGGCGAAGATCGCGTCGACGGCCGTACGGGCGGTGTCCATCGGGAACTCGATCAGCGGGCCAGGGCGCCCGAGGCCGAGGCGGTCGAACGCCGGGGGGATGACGGGGTGCACGAAGACGCTGGCCGCGCGGCGGTCCAGCTCGGCGAACACGGGCGCGAAACGCGCGTCGCCGAAGTAGCCGCCGTCGTAGTTGGTGAGCAGCACGAACCCGTCCGCGCCCAGGGTGTCCTGGGCGTACCGGATCTCCTCGACCGCGCGGTCCGGCTCGCCCATCGGCACCGAGGCCAGGAGTCCGAACCGGTCCGGGTGGTCCGCCACGATCCGCGCCCCCTGCTCGTTGACGGCCCGCACCTGTTCGGGGGGCAGCGCCATCGGCAGGGACAGCAGCTGCATGGTGATGCCGCGCGCGTCCATGAACGCCATCGCCGACTCCGGGCTCCACCGCGTCTCCGGCCCGCCCTGGACGAACCCCTCGCGCCGCATCAGCTCCGCCGAGCCCGAGGCCAGGCCGAAGTGCGCGTGCACGTCGAACCGCCGCATGCCCGCCTCCTCATTC
>Ga0164243_10009596_pt1 | contig 14068 bp, 13 predicted proteins | sample OricompcompostOP_FD_108781 | JGI IMG/M metagenome (GOLD analysis project Ga0164243, IMG submission 108781) | Organic Plus compost microbial communities from Emeryville, California, USA - Original compost - Organic plus compost (OP) | ecosystem: Engineered > Solid waste > Mixed feedstock >... | reverse complement strand
GCTGCGGCCTTCGCCTCCTCGGCGGTCGTGACCACGGTGCCGAGCGTCGTGGCGACGCCATGCTTGGCGAAGAGTTCCTTCGCCTGGTACTCCATCAGATCCACGGTGATTCCGTCCTGCTAGGGAATGTGTTGAGTGCCGGGGCAGAGTTCATCCGGCCAGCAAGCCGCATCGACTCTACTCCCCGCAATTCATGACCTCGACGTCCGGTCGTTCCAGCCCGTTCAGGCAAGAACGCAATACTTCGAGTGTCGCGGCGGGTGCATCCACGACGACCGTTCCGGCGTCCTCCGCGACGACGGTCCGGGCGATCTGTTCGACGCTCTGACCACCACCGAGGAACACGACCTCGCGCCCTGACATCAGCAGGGCGCGAGCCTTCAGCCGGGCCGCGGCGTCGTCGTCGGCTGCTGCGACGACCACGCGGTCGACCCGATCGAACGTGACCGGCACGCCTTTGATCGTCCCACGGATCAGGCGGACCGACGGAGTGAATGTCGTCACAGCCGTACCACCGGTACCCGCTCGGGCAACACCCATGACCCCGATTCGGCCGACATGGCCCGCCTGGGGGATTTCGCTAGGCCCCTGCGGTCCGCTAAGGTCGTGGACGCTGTGTCCGTATCTCCCCCCTGGAGGTTCCCGCGTGTCGTCTGCGCCCAAACGCCGACTCGACGCGCGTCAGGCGACCCCTCGCACCCCTGGGCGTGGTGGTGCTGCACGCGGCGGTGCTCGAGTAGCCGCCAAGCGCAAGGGACACACCCATCTTCGACCGACTCCGGCCATGGCCGGGTCGGTCGTTCTCATCGTGGCGGGCCTGTTGTCGACCGTCGTGGGCAATGCGACCGACAAGGATTCGCTGGCCGCGGACAACTACCAGACGATCTCCGAGTCGTACTCCAGCGACGGCACGACCACGGTCGGGTCGGTCGACGTGAGCCGTGACTTCGATCGCGCCTCGTTCAACAAGCAGACGAAGGCGCAGGCCGACCAGACCAAGACCGCGGTCGCGGAGTTGGCTCGTGAGGTTGATGCCACCAGCGTCGAGCTGCGGAAGAATCAGTGGGTCGTTCCGGTCACCGGCTATCACCTGTCGGCTCGGTTCGGCCAGGTGTCAGGACTGTGGTCACGGGCCCATACCGGCTTGGACTTCGCCGGTCCGTCGGGTTCGACCATCGTGTCGGTCGCCCGTGGCACCGTGGTGTCCACCGGCTACGAGGGCGCCTACGGCAATCGCACCATCATCCGGCTGCTCGACGGCACCGAGATCTGGTACTGCCACCAGAGCCGGTTCGCGGTCTCCCCCGGCCAGAACGTCGACCCGGGCCAGATCATCGGCTACACCGGCTCCACCGGCAATGTGACCGGCCCGCACCTGCACCTCGAGGTCCATCCCGGCGGCGGCGGTCCCATCGATCCCGAGATCGCCCTGCGCGAGCACAACGTCACTTACTGATCACGAGACGAGTCGCGCACCTGCCACGGGGCCGGTCGAGGCGATCACGTCGGCGCACGTCGAGGCGCTGCTGAGGGCGAATGCGACATCCAGGCCGTGCTGTTCGTGCTCGACCAGGAACAGGCACGTCGGTCCGGAGCCGGAGACGATCGCGCCGAGGGCACCAGCGCCCAGGCCGATCTCGAGCGTGTCGCCCAGTTCAGGTCGCAGCATGAGCGCGGCCTCGGTCAGATCATTGGACAGCTGACGACCCAGGGCTCGTGCGTCGCCGGCACGCAGCGCGGCCAGCAGCCCGTCGGAGATCTCAGGGTCGGGAACCTCGCGGCCTGCTGTCAGGCGGTCGAACTCGGCGTAGACCGTGGCGGTCGACATGCCGTGAGCGGCGGTGGCGAAGACCCAGTGATACGTACCGCGCCCCAGAACGGGGCTGATGGCCTCGCCGCGTCCCCCACCGACGGCATTACCGCCGTGCAGCAGGAACGGGACATCGCTGCCCAGTGAGGCCGCGATGGGCTCCAGGTCCAGCTTGGACAGCCCCAGGCCCCACAACTCATTGCAGGCGACCAGCGCGGCCGCAGCGTCCGCCGATCCACCGGCCATGCCGCCGGCGACCGGGATCGCCTTGCGGATCGCCAGATCGACGCCGTCGGTCACCCCGGAGGCGTGTTGCAGGGCTCGCACGGCCTTGACTGCCAGATTGTCCTCGTCCTCGGGCACCGCCGACTCCTCGGTGCGCACGTCCAGCTCGGAGTGGACGATCACCGTGACGTCCTCGTCGTCGCGCGACGTGGCGCGCAACTCGTCGTGCAGATCGACGGCCTGGTACACGGTCGCGAGCGGATGGAACCCGTCCGGGCGCACCGGACCCACGCCCAGGCACAGGTTGATCTTGGCCGGCACCCGGACGGTCGCAGTGGTCACGCGTGACAACCTAGTGGACCGTCGGTCAGGACAGCGCGCGGGCGATCGCGATGAAGTCGTCCAGGCCCAGTTGTTCGCCGCGGGACTGCGGCGGGACGCCGGCGGTGACAAGAGCGGTCTCGGCCTCGGCCGGGGAGCCGGCGAGGCCCGCCAGTGCGGCACGCAGGGTCTTGCGGCGTTGTGCGAACGCCGCGTCGACGACCGCGAACGTCCGGCGGCGCAGATCGTCGTCACCGGGCGCCTCACGCCGGTCCCAGGCGACCAGCGCGGAATCGACGTTGGGGGCCGGCCAGAAGACGTTCCGTCCGATATTGCCCGCGAGCCGCAGATCGCCGTACCAGGCAGCCTTGACCGACGGCACGCCGTACGTGCGCGATCCGGGTCCGGCGGCGAGCCGGTGTGCGACTTCGGCCTGCACCATCACCAGCCCGTGACGGATCGTGTCGAACGTCTGCAGGAAGTGCAGCAGCACCGGGACCGAGATGTTGTACGGCAGGTTCGCCACCAGTGCGGTCGGCGCGGGTCCGGGGAGTGTGTCGACGCGCATGGCGTCGGCGACCACGAGCTCGAACGATCGGTCCGGCGCATACGTCCGCACCGTGCCGGGCAGGTGGGCCGCCAGCACCTCATCGACCTCCACGGCCGTGACGTGCCGGGCGACTTCGAGGAGCGCCAGCGTCAGCGATCCCAGGCCGGGGCCGATCTCGACCACGACATCGGATGCGTCGACACCGGATGCCCGCACGATGCGGCGCACCGTATTGGCGTCGGTGACGAAGTTCTGGCCGCGTTGTTTGGTGGGCCGGATACCGCAGGCGGCAGCCAGTTCACGGACGTCGTGCGGCCCGAGGAGCCGCACGTCCTGTGTCAGTTGAACCTCGCGTGTGCACAGCCCCACTGACCCCAGCCCGAGCGTGCCTGCAGGATCTTCGCGTACTTGATCTGTACCTCGCGGCTGTGCTGGTGCGGCAGGCCCGGCCCGCCGACGCTGTGCCAGGTGGCGGCGCTGAACTGCAGGCCGCCGTAATAGCCGTTGCCGGTGTTGATGTGCCAGTTGCCACCGGACTCGCACTGAGCGATCTTGTCCCAGACGCTGTCCGGCGGGGTGGACTGCGTGCCGCGCTTCTCGATCTGCGTGACCGGCGGCCGGATCTCCGAGCGCGAGATGACCTTACGATCACGTAGTTTGCCGTCGGCATAGACCAGCGTGACGCGTTCACGGTTCTGGCCCGCGACGCCTTCCTTGACGATTTCGGTCTCGCCGACCATGGCGTCGTTGTCGTTCTGGACCTCGACGTCGAACTTCACATCGACCGTCTCGGTCTTCTCGACCTTCTTGATGCGGACGACCTTGAGCTCGGCATCGGGCTTGACGAAGGAGTCGATGCCGGGATCAACCTCGTCGTCGTTGTCCAGCTTGACGCCGGCCTCGTCGACCACGCCGGCGACCGTGGGCCTGTTGGTGGTGATCTGGTGCTCTTCGCCGTCGGCGACGACCGTCAGATCCTTGGTGCTGCTGACGACCAGCGTGCCACCCGAGCGTGGAATCTTCGCGTCGAGCTTCTTGGACAGATAGGCGCCCTTCGGCACCGTGACGTCCAGGCGGTCGAATGCATCGCCCACCGTCACATCGTGCACGACCAGTTCCTGCACCTTGCCGTCCACCGCGACCGTGACCGGCTTGGCGTACTGCACGACGATCTTGTCGCCGTCGGACAGCTTCTGGTTGGGCGCCATGTTGATCTTGTCGTCGGAGCGCACCGTGATGTCGCGCGCCTCAAGCACATCAGCGACCGAATCGCCGAATGTACGCACCGATTCGGTCGTGCCGTCGACGGTCAACTCGACCCTCGTACTCAGCGCGCCATAAGCCGCGGTGGCGCCGACAACCACAAGGCCGATGGCGATATTGAGGGCGATGAGGGGAATCGAACGAAGCGAATGGGACCTTTGGGTCACGAAGAATCCTGGGGTCGGGGACACAGCAGCAATCCACGATACGGATGATCGGGGTCAACGCCAACAATTGTGACCCAGGTAATGCCCACGGATCAACCCTGGAATTGCGGCCAGGAACCTCCGAATGCGGCATCGGTGTTGGCGTCGATCGCCCGGCACAGGTCCGTCAGATCGACGCCCAGTTCCCCCGCCATGAAGCGCACCGTGAGCGGCACCAGGAATGAGGCATTGGGCTTGCCGCGGTGCGGGGTGGGCGTCAGGAACGGCGCATCGGTCTCGACCAGGATGCGCTCCAGCGGCGTGACCTGCAGGGCATCGCGCAGGTTCTGGGCGTTCTTGAACGTGACGGTCCCGGCGAACGACAGGTGCGCACCGCGTTCGACGCAGGCGCGGGCGAAGTCGGCGTCGCCGGAGAAACAGTGCATGACCCACCGGTCCGGCGCACCGACCTCGTCGATCACGGCCAGCACGTCGTCATGGGCGTCGCGGTCATGAATGACCAGCGTGCGGTCGTGCCGTTTGGCGATCGCGATGTGCTCGCGGAACGACCGCTGCTGGGCGGGCCTCCCGTCGGTGCCGGTGCGGAAGTAGTCCAGCCCGGTCTCTCCCACCGCGCGCACCACCGGATCGGCCGCGAGCCGGTCGATCTCGGCCAGCGCCGAGTCCAGGTCATCCAAGCGTGCTGCGTCGTTGGGATGCAGAGCGACCGCGGCCACGACCGATGGGTGCGCGGTGGCGGTGTTGACGGCCCAACGCGAACTCTCCAGATCGCACCCCACCTGCACGATGCGGGTCACGCCGACTGCGGCGGCGCGCGCGAGAGCCTCCTCGACACCGATCAGCAGGCCGCCACGAATGCGGTGATCCAGGTGGCAGTGATTGTCGACGACCGGGGACGGCAGTGGCTCCGGCGCCTCGGGCCAACCCTCAGTGAGAGTCATCGGCCTCACTGCCATCCACCTCTGTATCGGAGATGCGGGGGAAGAGCGATTCGGTCTTGGTGATCGCCGTGCCGGGTTTGAGCTGATTCCACTGCGCGACCGTGGCGATGCGCTGCTCCGACAACGGTCCGAGTTCGGCCTCGGCGCCCAGCGACTCCCACAGCGCCAGCGTGGCCTTCGGCATGACCGGCGCCAGCAGGACCGACAGCGCGCGCAGCCCCTCAGCGGCGGTGACCAGGATCGTGGCGGTACGGATCAGATCGTCCTTGGCGACCTTCCACGGTGCCTGGTCGGCCAGATAGCCGTTGAGGGCGTCGACGATCTCCCATACCGCGGCCACGGCCTCGTGCGGCGCAACCGCGTCCATCGCTGCGTCGGCACGGCGGGTCGCGTCGGCGACCAGGTCGATGATCGCTGTCTCGGCGTCGGTGACCTGACCCGCGAACGGCAGCTGTCCGTCGAAGTACTTGCCGATCATGGCGGCGACCCGCGACGCCAGATTGCCCAGCCCGTTGGCCAGCTCGGCGTGATAGCGGGCGTGGATGTCCTCCCACGAGATCGAGCCGTCACGGCCGAACGTCAGCGCCCGGGAGAAGTAGTAGCGGTAGGCATCCGATCCGAAGACCGAGACCAGTTCGTCGGGGCGGATGCCATTGGCCTTGGATTTGGACATCTTCTGCCCGCCCACCAGCAGCCAGCCGTGCGCGAAGACGCGGTGCGAGACCTCGAGGCCGGCGGCCATCTGCATCGCCGGCCAGATGACGGCGTGGAAGCGGGCAATGTCCTTGCCGACCAGGTGCACGTTGGCCGGCCACAGCTTCTCGAACCGTTCGGTGTCGGTGCCGTAGCCGATGGCCGTGACGTAGTTGAGCAGCGCTTCGATCCACACGTACATGACGTGGGAGGGGTCCCACGGGATCTGGATGCCCCAGTCGAACGTGGAGCGCGAGATGGACAGATCGTTCAGGCCACGCTTGACGAACTGGATGATCTCGTTGCGCGACGACTCGGGCTGGATGAACTCCGGGTGTTGCTCGTACAGCTCCAGCAGCCGATCCTGATAGGCCGACAGCTTGAAGAAGTAGTTCTCCTCGGTGACGTGCTCCAGGCGACTGCCGTCGAGGGCCGACACCTTGAACCCTTCGTCGTCGCCCTCACCGTCGAGAACGTCGTCGTCGGCCACGAACTCCTCAGAACCGACCGAGTACCAGCCGGAGAACTCACCCTTGTAGACCTCACCGCGGTCGTACAGGTCCTGCCAGAACGCCTTGGAACCGTCCAGGTGGCGCTGCTCGGTGGTGCGGATGAAGTCGTCGTTGGCGACGTCGATCGTCTCCAGCAGCGGCTTCCACTCGGTCTCGATCAGCCGGTCGGCCCACGCCTGCGCGGTCATGCCGTTCTCCTCGGCCTTGCGCAGCACCTTCAGGCCGTGCTCGTCGGTGCCGGTCAGGTACCAGACATCCTCGCCGCGCTGACGATGCCAGCGGGTGATGATGTCGCCCATCACCGTGGTGTACCCGTGACCGATATGGGGAGCGTCGTTGACGTAGTAGATCGGCGTCGTCAGATAGAAGACGTCATCACTGGGATTCTCAGGCACGCATGCCAGTCTAGTGAGCCGCGTCGAAGACCTCGCGTCGGCGGACCCCGGTGCGAGACGCGACCTCGGCGACGGCATCCTTCCGGCTCAGGCCGCCGGCCTGCAGGTCGTCGACCAGCGCGCGCAGTTCCTCCGTCGAGTACGTCTTCTGGACGTCCGGCGCGCCACTCACGACGAGGGTGACCTCGCCACGCACCTCCCCTTCGGCCCACATCACGAGATCGGCCAGGGTGCCCCGCACGACCTCCTCGTACGTCTTGGTCAGTTCGCGGCACACCGCCGCACGCCGGTCGGCCCCGAATGCTTCGGCCATGGCGCGCAGTGTCGCTTGGGTGCGGTGCGGGGATTCGAAGAACACCATGGTGCGACGCTCGCCGGCCAGCGCTCCGAAAGCCCGTGCCCGCTCACCGGCCTTGCGCAGCGGGAAGCCTTCGAAGCAGAAACGATCGACCGGCAGGCCCGAGACCGCCAACGCGGTGGTGACGGCCGATGGACCGGGCACTGCGGTCACGGCGATGTCACGTTCGACCGCGGCGGCCACCAGGCGGTAGCCCGGGTCGGACACGCTCGGCATACCCGCATCGGTGACCAGGACCACGGTCTGACCGTCAACCAGTCGCTCGACCAGTTCGCCGGTCCGTCGCTCCTCATTGCCCTCGAAGTACGACACCACACGGCCGCGCAGCGTCACGCCGAGGTCGTCGACGAGCCGCTGCAGCCGCCGCGTGTCCTCCGCGGCGACGACATCGGCCTCGGCCAGCACCTCGGCCAGCCGTGGGCCAACGTCGCTCACGCGCCCGATCGGGGTTCCGGCAAGGATCAGCACCCGACCATCGTGTCAGGTCAACGGTTCGCGGAGACGGTCCGCTCGGAGATCTTCTGCTCGGCGATCTGCGACGTGGTGTACGGGAACGACACCCAGCCGCTGCGGCTGAACAGCTCGGTCTGATCGCGGTAGTGCGGCGAGTTCGGGTCCTCGGACTGGCCGTACGTCAGAATCGTGGACGCCTCGACGCTCGAGTCGGTGAACGAGACGGCCTGAATGTGCGACGAACCGTAATTGACGCGATAGAGCTCATTGCGGTCGTTGGCGTACGGGTCCTTGCCGATCACGACGTTGAAGAAGCCGAGCTCGTGAGGACCACCAGGGATCGCGATCGGATCACCGGACTTGTCCGCGACGTTCTGCGAACCCCAGGTCGCGTCGAGCGGCACGCCCTTCTCGTTCAGGTACGCGATGGCGTCCTTCATCGCCGTCACGACCTTGCTGTCGGTCTCCTTCAGATCGCGGGGCGTGTTGACCGGATCGGCGGCCGAGAACGGCACCCTCCACGCTCCTGCGGGTAGCCGCGTGAAGAACTCGTTGAACAGCACCAGGCCGCGGCTGTCGACCTTGCCCAACCCGTCCCAGGCGGCCAGGACATCACACGCCTCGCCGCCCTTCGCAGCCGCACACACCTTGGCCAGGTCGCCGTTCTCGCGGGCCAGGATGACGGCCAGGTTCTGCTCGGAGTGCTCAAGGCCCGCCACATCGTCATGCGTCACCTTGCCCGCGCCCACCATCGCACCGACGGCTTGGTAGATCATGCGGGATCGCAAGGTGCGCTCGCAGTTCTCACAACCGATGATCGAGGCATAGCCCTCCAGTTCGGTGTCGGGATTGGGCAGCCAGTACGAGTCGTTGGCGTTCATGACCCAGCCGGTCGTCGCGACCGAGGGCATGTTCTTGGTGCCGAACACGCCGGGTCGCGCAGCATCGTCGTCATTGCGCCACGCGCAACTGGTGTTCGCACGCGTGCCGTCCAGGATCGGCAGGCCCGCCAGTTGTCGCGTCACCAGGCCGATGGGGGTGATGCACTTCTTGACCAGCGCATCGGGCACGTTCGGGACGACGGCGTGGTCGGCGTACAGAGCCGTGCCGTCACGGTCGGTGGCGATCGTATTGACCCACGGGATGCCGCCGGTCCGGTCCTGCGCGGCCAGCAGCCCCTCGGCCGTCGTGGCCTTGCTCATCTCCAGGAACGAGTCCAGGGTGCGCAGATGTTCGGCGTTGGCGTCACGCATCGCGACGAACCCGATAGGGGTCCAGCCCATCAGGGTGTCCGGATTGTCCATGACATAGCCGATGTCCGTGCGATACAGCGTCTTGTGGACCGTCTTGAGCGAACCGTCGGCCTGCTTGACCTGCACGTCGACCGGACGCTCCTCCAGGTCACGGATGCCCTTGTCGGTCAGGTACTTGGTCGGGAAGCCCGGGATCGTGCGGTACTCGTAGGGCGTGAAGCGGTAGCCGGTGGAGACCGTGTGGCTCCACGCGACGTCCTTGGTGAAGCCGATGTTGATGACCGGTGAGCCCATCAGACTGGCGCCGGCCGCCTCGTAGCTGCCCGGGATGGTCAGCTGCACCTGCTCGAACCGGTAGCGGCCCAACCAGGGGAAGTGTGGATTGCCCAACAGCATGCCGCGACCGTCGACCGTGGTGTCGCCACCGAACGCAATGGCGTTCGACCCGAACGCCGACTCCGGATCCTTGCCCAGGCCGGCCTTCAGCTCATCGGCACTCGGCAGCTTCGACGGCGCCTTGGCGAACGGCAGGGTCTGGTTCAGGCCGACCAGGCTGAGCAGCGCTGGAATGTTCAGCAGCGGCAGGTCCAGGGCGGCCGGCAGTCCCAGACTGGGTAGCGGCAGACCCGTGTCGTTGAGCGACGGTGGGTCGGCGTCGGCGATGGCCCCGACGAACGGACCGGCCGATGCCAGCAGATTGGCGGCGTACAGCCCGTACCAGAGGTCCAGGGTCGTACCCTTCTGCACCCAGGCAGCACCGCGACAGGCCTCGTCCTTGATGCCGTCGGCCCCGCCGATGTCGTCCAGGTACTGGTTGACACCCTTGATGTAGCCCTCGACCATCGCTCGAGTCTGTTCTCCAGGCCCCCGAACCGGGTCGTCGAGCAGCTCCTCGACGATCTTGCGGTTGCGCGCATCGGTGAAGAACGCATCGGACTGCAGGTTCGTCGCGTCGAGGGAGACGTGGTCGGTGTACCGGCCGTCCGCGCCCAGGTACTTCGAACGTTCCCCGCGTCCGGTCAGCAGCGTGTCGGCCAGATTGCAGACCCCCGTCTCGGCTGTCGCGTACCCGTGACCGAAGCCCAGCGAACCCCAATCCTTGGCCACGACGTGTGGGATGCCGTACTCGGTACGGGTGATCGTGGCCTGATAGGTGCCGCCGGCCGGATCGATCGGTGCGCTCGCGGCCGAGGCCGACTGTGAAGTGGTGACGGCGAGCGGGAGAACAGCGGCAGCGGCTACGGCTACGGCTACGATGAGAGAACGGCGCACGGTGGGCAGACCTGTCGTCGATGGGAGTGTCCTGCGTCACGTTCAACGACACATGCCACCCACAGTTACACCCCGGCGGTGTGGCCCCCTTCTAGTCTGGTCCGGTGCAGCGGATCAGCGAGCGTGCCTGGGGGTGGATCGGTCCCGTCGCCGTCGCTCTCCTGGCGTTCGTGGTGCGGGTCTGGCACGTCGGCCGCCCGAACCGGCTGCTGTTCGACGAGACGTACTACGCCAAGGACGCCTGGTCGCTGCTGCACCACGGCTACGTGCTGGACTTCGTCGAGGACGCGAACGCCAAGATCCAGGACGGGGTGACGACGGGTCTGACGACCGACGATCCGTCCTGGGTCGTCCATCCCGACGCCGGGCACGCCCTGATCGCGATCGGCGAGAAGGTGTTCGGGCTCGATGCGTTCGGATGGCGGATCAGCGCGGTCGTCATCGGGGCGCTGACCGTCCTGGTGCTGGCGCGTCTGGTCCGCCGGCTGACCGGCTCGACGTGGGCCGGCTGCCTGGCCGGGCTCCTGCTGTGCTTCGACGGCATGCATTTCGTCCTGTCACGACTGGCCCTGTTGGACGTGTTCCTGGCGTTCTGGCTGGTGTGCGCGGTCGCGTGCCTGGTGGCTGGAATGGACGCGATCGGCCTGCGCCTGCGGCTGTGGCAGCTCGGCACGGGTGTCTGCTTCGGGCTGGCGTGTGCGACCAAGTGGAGCGGCGTGTACGGCCTGGCGGCGTTCGGGCTGACCATCGTGATCTGGCAAGTGGCTCGCCGCCGTCCCGACCCTCGCCTGTGGCCGCTGCATCTGTTGAGGGTCGGGGTGCCCGCCTTCGTCCTGATCGTGGGTGCCGCGTTCGTCGTCTACCTGCTGTCATGGACGGGCTGGCTGATCCATCACGAGACGTACGAAGCCCGCTTCGGCCACGGATATGGCACGTATTCCGAGCCGTGGGGTGCCTATCTGAACGATCCGACCACCGGATTCCTGGGCGAGACCCGCGACGCACTGCGGTCGCTGTGGCACTTCCACGTCATGACGTTCGACTTCCACACCACCGGCCTGGACACCGCCGAGCACCCGTACCAGTCGAACCCGATCGGATGGCTCGTGCTGGAGCGCCCCGTCGGGGTCGACGCGATCAACGACCTGCCCGCCGATCAGTGCGGCGCAGCCGCCGATTCGAACTGCATGCGCGTCACGACGATCCTGGGCAATCCGGCCGTCTGGTGGGCGGGAGCGGCCGCGACCATCGGCGCCGTCGTCATGTGGATCCGCACCCGCGAGGGCCGGTGGATCGTTCCGGTGGTCGGTGTCCTGTCGGGCTGGCTGCCGTGGTTCCTGAACGCCGACCGGCCGATCTTCTCCTTCTATGCCGTGACGGTCCTGCCGTTCATGATCATGGCGACCGTCATGGTGGTGCACGCGTGGGTCACGTCCACCAGTACTCCCCTGCAGCGCTACGTCAGCTGGCTGACGGTCGGGCTGTATCTGGCGCTGGTCATCGGCTTGTTCATCTACTTCCGACCGATCCTGACCGATCAGCTCATCGGTTACGACACCTGGCACCACCGCATGTGGTTCCCCCGATGGATATGACCACGTTGCGTTCAGGGTGCCAGGTGACCCACCGAAACCACGTTCACGCCATCTGGACGGGTGTAACTCGTAGGCCCCGCGGTGAGGACATTCAGCGAGCACAACCGACCTGCGACCGAGTCGGCAACCTTTCCCCGCAGCTTGCGTAGATTCGCGGCGGCCTGGTCGATCGGTCGATCGCCGCCGAGTTTGACCTCGAACGCGGCCCAACGGCCGTCACGCAGCTCGACGATCGCATCGACCTCCAGCCCGGAGCCGTCTCGGTAATGAAACACCGAGCCGTCCGCAGCATGAGAATAGACGCGAAGGTCACGAACACACAGCGACTCGAACATCAGTCCCAGGGTTTCCAGGTCATCGAGCAGCCGGTCCGCATCGGCACCCAGCGCCGCACATGCCAGCGAGGGATCAATGAAGTGCCAGGTCGGGTTGACACGCAAACGCACGCGCGACCTCAGATGCGGACTCCAGGCGGGCAACTCCTCAAGGACGAACACGCGCGCCAGGGCATCAAGGTGTCGCCGGACGGTCTGCGGGGACGTGGTCCTCACCTCGTCCATCAGGCTCGCCTCCTCGGCCAGTCTGGTCGCCGCGGCCTCGGTGGAGACATTGCGAGCCAGCGCACGGATCAGGGCCTGCATGCGACCCGGGTCGACGGCCAGGCCCGACCCGGGGAGGTCGACCCGAGCGATGTCGTCCAGATACGCGCTCAGGTAGTTCCCCGCCGAGCGCGTCGGTTGCCTCACCAAGGCGGGCCAACCCCCTCGGACGATCAGTCGCGCGTAGTCCGCGACAGTTGGACCTCCATGACCGGCGACGGTGGGGTCATCAGAGAACAACGACCCCAGCGACACGACGCCCAGGGACTCCCCGCTCTCGGCGAGGGACATTGGTCGCAATGCGACACGCCGAAATCGACCGGCCCCGCTGTGCCGAGTCACGTCGTCGGCAGGCGTTGCCGAACCGGTCAGGATGAACTGACCCGCGGCGCCCCGCTGGTCCACTTCCCGGCGTACTGCGTTCCACAGCGCGGGCGCCAACTGCCATTCATCGATGAGCCGAGGCGCAGGTCCGTCGAGTACGACCTCGGGTGACACCTCAGCCACATCGGCCAGTTGCGGCGTCGAGTCCAGCCGAACGGAACTGGCCGCGAGATGTTGCCCCAGAGTGGTCTTGCCGACAGCGCGTGGACCTTCGATGACTACCGCGCCGAAGGTGTCGAGGGCATCACGCACCGTCTGATCGGCCACCCGGCCGAGATAATGGGGCACGATCCACCTCTGATCATCAGACTTGCACGCGCATCATTAACACATTTGCACACATGCAACTAGCACACTTGCATAGATCTCAATATCACTATTGCACACAAATGCTGCTCCGACCATGTCCGCTCTTGCCGGTTCTCGCGCTCGGCCAGGGTTCCGTCCCCACGTGGCGGCCGAGTCAGGACCCCAGGACCCGGGAGGCGAGCCAGGCGATGTCGGCGGCCGCGGCCTGAGGTGACTTGCCGGGGCGAGTCAGGTGTGACAGGACGAGCCGGATGACGACCTCGACGGCCACGTCCAGCTCGCCATCACTGATGGGCAGGGGTGCGAACCGATCGACGATCAGCTCACGAACGGCCAGCGAGGCCAGGTCGACGATCTGCTCGGACTCGGTGGTCAGCAGCATCAGGAAGTCGGTGTCGGTGTCCTCGGACCACGGACCGGCGATGCTGCGGATGATGACGCTGGTCTCGGCGTAGGTCAGAACGCCCTCGCAGGCCGCACGCAGACCCTCGACGACCTCGGCCGCGCCCTCCAGCCCGCCACGGGCGACCTCGAGGAACTTGACCGTCTCGTGCAACGCGAGCTGCTGGGCCAGGCCGTGCTTGGTGCCGAACTCGTTGTAGACCGTCTGCCGACTGACGCCCGCCGCCTGAGCGACCCGCGACATCGTGACCGCCCCCCACCCGTCGGCCTCGGTCAGCTCGTAGGCAGCCGACAACAGGCGGTCGCGAGTGGGGGCAGTCGTGTCGACGGTCACGGATTCAATTCTGCGTCAGAGCTCGACCATCACGAAGTCGGCCTTGGCGGCACCGCAGTCCGGGCACGTCCAGTCGTCGGGGATGTCGTCCCACTTGGTGCCGGGAGCGATGTCCTCCTCGGGCCAGCCCTCGGCCTCGTCGTAGATGAATCCGCACTGCTGGCACTGGTAACGCTTCATCGGTCTGCTCCCTGGTCGGTGGCTCGGGTCTCCATGCTGATGATGGGACCGT